>Ga0209431_10003570_pt1 | contig 12368 bp, 9 predicted proteins | sample RifCSP13_3_FD_184021 | JGI IMG/M metagenome (GOLD analysis project Ga0209431, IMG submission 184021) | Soil microbial communities from Rifle, Colorado - Rifle CSP2_sed 13_3 (SPAdes) (version 2) | ecosystem: Environmental > Terrestrial > Deep subsurface > Rock core/Sediment | place: Rifle...
CGTGCTAAGCGCAATTTGCCTCATCATAAGGCAAGAGTTGTTTGAAAAAGTGAACATTGAAGCCGGGTCGGATCTCTGTCTCTTCCAGAATCGCTTTTTGCAAACGAATATTCCGACAGGCTCCTAGGGAATACCTATAAGAGAAAGTAAAAAGAAAGGCAGAAGGTATTAGAACTTCTGCCTTTCATCATTGCAAATCATCCCAGAGCAAGAAAAATGTCTGTAGCAACCGTAAAATCAGTGGCTGCTCGTTTTCTGATTTCTGAAACCCCTGCGGTATTAGCATTGAAAGGCGCATGGGGTGTGGGAAAAAGTTTTGCCTGGAATCAGATTATTACAGAAAACAAAGATCAAATTAAAATACCAAATTATTGTTATATTTCACTCTTCGGCATCAGTTCTTTATCTAATCTCCTTTCTACAATTGTAATCAAAACACATCCTACTCGGCTGATTGGTTTAAAAAAGGATGTTAAAAAAATCAATAAAGACTGGGCCGCATTTGGCTGGGGGGCACTCAAATCGACAATCTACAACCTGAGTAGCCATATTAATTTGCCATACACAAAAAACCTTTCAGTAGGCCTTGATTCCATTGCACCACATTTGATTAAAGATACGATTATTTGCCTTGATGACTTCGAAAGGCTTAGTCAAAACATACAGCCGGATGAGCTTCTTGGTTTTATTTCCTTTTTAAAGGAAGAAAAAAACTGCAAGATTGTTCTTATATTCAATGAAGAGGAGTTAAATTCAAAACAAGCTATTTATAAGAAATACCGAGAAAAGGTAGTCGACATAGAATTGTTGTTTGCCCCATCAACAGAAGAGGCTACCGCGCTTGCATTCCCGGAAAACCTACCTTATAGGGATTTAGCAAAGAAATATGCAAAATCTCTGGAAATCAAAAATATACGAATTTTGCGTAAAATTGTCGATTTTATTTTCTTAATCGATAGCGAGCTTAAAACTGAAAACATTCATCCTGCCATTATGCAGCAGGCTGTAATGTCCATAGTATTGCTCGCGTGGGCCTACTACGATAATAATAACAAGAAACCTTCCATGCAATTTATTAGGGAGTGGAACTCATTTTCTTGGAGCATAAGGACGGAAAAAGGTGAAAATAAGGACCCGAAGCAGATGGAATGGGCCAATGCTCTAAGAAATTATGATTTTAACGCTATGGACGAGTTAGATCTCGCAATTAGTAAAATAATCGAATCAGGTTATCCTGAGGAATCTGGACTCTTAGAGGAAGCCATTAAGCGAACTGCTCAATTAAATGCAAGTGAATCAGCTAGCTCGTTTTCTGCAGTATGGGATCTTTTTCATAATACTTTTTTGAACAATGAAGTGGATATGATACGGTCGTTAACCGAGAGCTTCAAAAAAAATGTTCTTAACATCTCGCCAATGAATCTTGATGGCACAGCAAAATTACTCCGCGAACTCGACCAAGGGCACCTTGCAGATGAGTTAATAGACTTCTATATTGATAAACGCCGTAGCAATGAACAGCTTTTTAATTTAAAGGCTTATGCATTTAATGATCATATAACTGACTCAAAAATTAGAGAACGGTTTGGTCAACAATACAAGACCATGCATCAGTTCCCTTCTTTAATCGATGCTGCAAAATCGATCTCTTTAAAAAACGACTGGTCAGGTGATGAAATCCTAGTTTTAAAAGAAGCATCAGCCGAGGATTTTTACAACCTATTCAAAATAGATCACTATAGCGGCACGCGAAAGAAGCGGGGGCAAAAATGCGATAAATGCCCCCGCCCTTTCATTTGACTGTATCAAACTTCTGTTGATTTAGTCAAAGTTCCTGATTACCAGCTCCTCCCTTTTTGCCTCCTGGCCGAACTTACTCCCCACAGAGTACCCTATCTTCACAGTGGTCATTTTAAGCCCCTTAAAGGCCCGCTTCATCTCCGGGATATTGTTCACGCTGATAAGCATATTCCCTTTTACCGTCCGGGCTCTCTCGGCCAGCAGGTCATATTGCTCGAGGCCGAAGTCCACCCCGTAGCCCTCTGTACCCCAGTATGGCGGGTCGCAATAGATGAAGGTGTGCTCCCGATCGTATTTCTCAATGCAGTCCTGCCAGCTTAGATGCTCGATAAATACCCTTGAGAGCCTTAAATGTGCTTCGCTCAGCTCCTCCTCGATGCGCAGCAGGTTCAGCCTGGCCGGGGAGGTGGTTGCGGTTCCGAAGGACTGTCCTATAACCTTGCCCCCGAATGAGAGGCGTTGGAGGTAGTAGAACCTGGCCGCCCTCTGTATGTCGGTTAGGGTCTCCGGTGGGGTGTCCTGGAGCCATTCATAGATCGTACGGCTGGTCAGCGCCCATTTAAACTGCCTCAGGAACTCCTCGAGGTGATGCTGCACCACCCTGTAAAGGGTGACAAGGTCGAGATTTACATCATTCAGAACCTCGACCTTCGAGGGCTCCTTGAGGAAAAACAGGGCTGCGCCTCCGGCAAAAGGCTCTACATAACAAGTGTGTGCGGGGAATACGGGTAGGATGTGCTTGGCTAAACGGCGTTTTCCGCCGATCCAGGGGATTATGCTCATTTTGGGGAAGCCCTCCATTTCAAATAGGATTTGATTTAGTGAGGGTGCCCTGCTACATTAAATCCGCCCTTGGCCGAGGGTGCGGATAGTAGCGGGCAACCGCCCTGTGTTAGAGCACAGGGTTGGGGAGGGCTTATTCTCCCTGACTGCTATCCGCTCTGCCTTACGTCAGCCTGAAGGCGGACGCGTTTACTTTGATATCCGAATAGCTCCCATCACCCCCCTTTACCCTTGCCTCGTAAAGCCCAACAGACCAGTCCTCCTCAGTTTGGCAGACGTAGAAGTAGCGCCCAACCAGGCCTTCTTTTTTGGTAAGGGCTTCATTGCTCACCTTCGGCTGTTTTTGCGGGTCCAGAATCGTTATCGTCGGCGCTGCGGTCGGATCGAAATACTCGGAGGCGCTGAAGGCCTTATTTTTCTTTACTGTGACCTGGATGAGAATCGCCGACCCTCTATCTTTTTCGACAGTACTCATAAATCCTCCATTACCTCTATCTCGATCTCAATAAACGGCTTCGCCTCAATTACAATAAAAGGGATCTCGCTGGTCGGGCCTGTTTGGACCGAAGGCTCCGGCACCACCGAAGTCGACTCGACACCTTCGGTCTCGATGCTCTGCGCGCCCGACAAAAGAGGATCGCCTACCGTGGATGTGCTATCAGTTGTCTCTGGGTTCACCTCTACAGGACCAGCCTCAAGACCCGCTTCCCCCACGACCTCAGTCGTTTCGACCCCCTCCGGGCTCACCGTGAAGGGGCCATACTCAACGCCAGCATCGCCTACTACCTCGGTCGAAGCCGTAGTATCAGGCGAAATGGTGACCGGCCCCGTTGTGAGACCTGCGCTGCCCACAACCTCCGTCGATTCGACTCCTGTGGGCGTTATCTGCGTAGAAGGCGGAAGGCCGTAGTCGAGGTTCGCAAACCAACCGGAGGACTTCTTGTCCGGTATTTTCATGGTGATGTTCCAGACACCCCATCCACCTGAAATCAAATCGAAATCAGAAGGGAGGTCTATCACTATATCATCGATGAGCGTGGTCCGAGCGGCGTCGCTGTAAGCCTCAAATCTGAGCTTGCCATAAGGAGCTTCGTTAGTATGCGTGACTTTCCAATAATAGGTTTGGTCAATATTTAGGGGAATGACAGATGCGTGATAAATTTCCGAATATATCTGTTCAGGGTCGCCTACATACTCAACCTGAAGAACACAGAAGACATTACCACTCCTTGTATGAGGGTTTTGCCGTAATTCAAGGTTGTACCTATACTTGTCTGCCCAGCCCTCATTATATTCTTCATCTATGATGCCGTAAACTTGTGTACCATTATACCCACCGAACTCTATTCTCTGTGTCCAGTATGGGAAGCCGTCGGGGTAGTCACAGCCATCGAAGTAAGAAACATTTGTTTCAAACTTATGGGTAAAATAAGGGATACCCATCACATTGTCGACCATGGTTACAACACCAGCACGCGCCATCGGGCCTTGCGGGAGGGCCCAGTCCCCATAACTGTTCTCCCCTCCGCTCGTACCAGGCCGCATACCATGCCACTCAATCTTATGCTGTGTCACGGTTATGAAGTCAAAGATAGGATAAGTTCTCCACTCTACCGTGCCATCTGTCGTAATGCCGTAGATGTCTGTATTCCAGTTCGGCTCATTCCCCTGACCATAATCGCCCGATGTTCCCCCGGTGACTACCCTGAAATAGAGTGGCAGTTGGTCCCCACCAAACGTGCCGTAAATAGGCGTTACCGGGTAAACCGTATCGCCCGCATACAGGAAGATATCAGGAGTGGTGAGTGCATACTGTGTATTTGGCTGCCATGTCTGAGTATTAGTAGTGGCCTCAAAATAGTCCTTCATGTCATAGTGGTCTACGCCACCTAAATGATGGTCCCATCCTGAATAATCAGGACCTGTGAAGTCCTCAAGCTGCGGCATGGCAACGACAGGCTGATCTACGACCTCAGACGAGCCGACGCCCTCTGGATTTATCTCAAAAAGCCCGCCCTCTACGACAGAGTCGCCTACAACCTCGGTCGAATCAACACCTTCAGGATTCACCGTGACCACGCCTGGTTCTATGCCAGTGTCGCCTACGACCTCGGTCGAATCAACGCCCGTTGGCTGTATATTAAGCGCGTCCTGCTGGACTTGAGGTTCGTCAACGACTTCGGTTGAACCGATGCCCTCCGGGTTTATTCCTACGGGGCCGGTTTCGATTGATGAATTTTCAACTGTGCTCGTTGGGTCTACGCCAGTCGGGCTTACGCCGATCGCGCCTGGTAAAATGGAAGAATCTCCCACAACGGAGGTCGAATCAACGCCGGTGGGGCTGATTCCCTGCCCAGGGGCGGAAGCTGAATAGGAAAAATTTGCTATGCGGGTGTCATAGGTCGGTGTGTCGAAGCGAAGAGTCAGGCTTTCGCCGCCGCTAAATTCAGCATAATAATGGAACGTCCATTGGGCATAATCTAACTGGGTTGCATCGGCAAGCTGCTCTGTAATAAATATCGCTTCGGCGTACCCATCGGGAACCTCTGATTCTTCCTGATACAAATCATGAGTACGAATTATTAAAACTACTTTGATGGCATCCCCGGCAGAAAGAGATACGGGGTTGCCGGGGTTTTGTGGGTCCTGACATTGCCATGTACCCGTGTTATATCCACCAATGAATACGTGCTGAAAAGCCACGGCTTCGGCTAACAATGTCTCACTGCCGCCTGAATGCTTTATATAAATATTTGCTTCGCAGTTATTCTCTAATTCCCAACACCCCGGAGAGGACGCAGTAATAGAGCCAAGTGTACCACTCCGGGACGTAAGGAGCTTTTTGGCAAGAAGCGAATTTATTGTATGTGTATCACTACGGAAGTAGCGAGTTTCCTGCGGCATAGGGACGACGCTCCGGTGAAGAAAAAATAAAGGGGAGGTTTTACCCTCCCCTCTTCGGGACTACTGCTTCCAGATGTACGTCGGCCAGGTGATGTTTATATCACCCCCGTTGGGGGTGACCGGCATGCCCGAGGATGCACCGGTCATGATGATGAAGGGGCGGCTGTCGGCGTCGCTCGTGTTCCACTCGATCAGGATGATGCCCTCGGCCTGGTCGCCAGTCAGAGATCCCAGGGTGGTATTGGCGGCGCTGAAGTATCCCTCCGCAGACACGGCCTTGCTGGAGAGAGTCGCCGGTGTACCGGGGCAGATCTTCGCTCCCGCCGCGATGTCGTTCATGAAATCCACGCCGGAGAGCTTCCAGACGCGACCGCCGCTCGTATAGGCACCGTTCCCGGCCACGTTCGCGCCGGTCACAGGGTCGACGAGGGCAAAGGTGTCCGTGGTCACGCTGGCTGCCCTGAAAATGCCGTTCGACGCCGTGTTGCCGAGCACCTTAGTTATCACAAACAGGTCGCCGTTGCTGATGCCGTGGCTCGTGGAAGTGGCGACGATCGGGGTGGCGTTGGTCGCGCCGGTTAGCGCAGTGCCGAGATCATCCATGTCGAGCAGGCATGCCCTGATGACGGTGCCAGCCGAGGAAAGGTCGCCGGTCAGCCCCTTCATGTTCGCCTGCTTGTACATGGGGAAGACTGCATTGAGGGTGGCCGCGTTTGCCGCGCCTATGGAAAAGACGCTGGTAAAGAGCATGAGTACTGCAATGAGCTTGTTTCTGAACTTCATTTTGTTCCTCCTTCTTTTTTGGGTTTTAACCCTGCTATTTCATCGAGCCCATCGTGGTCATTACAGCTCCGGATACTGTAAAGACTCAGAAAGACCCTGTTACACTCCAGGCATAGCTCCGGTTCCCTTAACAGGATCCGGCCTCGTTTATTTCCGCGATTCATAAATTTTTATCCTCTCGACGTATCGCTGAAGACAAGGAAGTTCCCGTCGAAATGGTTCTGGACCTCGACGAGAACCAACGTAGAATTCTCAGCGACAAGCCTTGCCATGTCCGCTTCCGTTCCGTCCCATACAAGCCTGCTTTCCATTCTTTTACTCCAGCGTATTTACAGGATTCGGAGGGTCTCCGACGTATATCCTGAAATTTTGCACATAAATCGCGTCACCGCCGCTCCCTGTGCCTATCTTTCCCGCTATGATGATCTCATCTCCGACGACCCATCCGCTTATGTCTTGCGAATACGTGGTGTACGTTCCCGGCAATGGTGAGCCTCTCTCAGTCCCTACAGGGGTATTTACGTTATTTCTGAAAATATTTGTATAGGTCGGGTCATCGGCCGAATGGTGAGCATCATATTTGATGCGATAAGAGCCGCCCCGGTAAACCTTTATCTTCTTCATCTCAACGTACGCATTTCGAGTACCTGCCGTATGGACCTTTTCCGCATCGTTCGAGGCCAGAAGTATTGCCCCGGCGTTGTGCGAATGAATCCTGGCTGGCATAACCAGAGGTTCAACCCTGACCCCGTCAAAGTAGACCGTCCCGGCCTGGTTCACGTCGACCTGGCCGCCAAGGACGCGCACCTTGAAATATCTGGCGTTCGCCGGAGGCATAAACTGATATGTGTAGTAATGGGCCGCTGTATCAGGCGAATTGGCATTATGCGCGGTCCCCGTCGATATGTAGACCTTGGCCTTGTCGTAGAAATAGATCTCGACCAGGTTGTGGATGCCTGAGGCGGTCGATTTTATTGTGAACTCAAGGTAAGAGCTTTCCAGCTCCGAGCACTCGACATAGTCGCTGTCGGCATAGCCGCCTCCGTTCCCGGCTCCGCCCGGATGCGTAAAGTAAAGGCACTTTCCCCCATGCTGAGGGTTTGTGGTGTCCAGGCCGCTCGATCCTCCGGCCAGCAAGGTCCTGGTCCAGTTATCAGGGATCCCGTCCGCATCCGTGTCGTACTCGAAAGAGCCGTTGAGGAGCCCTTCCGGATTGGATCGGCCAAATAGGAAATCAAAATTGCCTTTGACCTTTAGCCAGAGACTGCGCTTCGTCGGTTTGCCAACAGTCAATTCGTTATCTAAAATCGCATCGTAAGCCATGATGTAATCCCCCTCAATCCCCCTTTAGAAAAGGGGGATGTTAGCACTAATAGATTGAATATCCGGGCGTGCCGTCGGGCATGAGCCCGTCATCATCGCAGATATACCCGTACTCTTTGTCCTCGTCGGTTGCCTGGTCCCAGTCCGGCGCGTCATCCGGGGCGATGATATCTATCCTCCTCGATGGGATCCTGAGGGCCTTGAGCTTGAAATCATCTCCCTGCCTCTCGCGTCGTATTATGATGAAAGGAGCGTTAACGAGAGGGCTTCCGTCCGGCTCCACGAGCTCGTCGGTCGATATCCTGGCATACTCACCGGTCCTGATATCCGAGTCCTTAAGCTCGACCTCGAAGGAAAGGATAGGCCTGGAATCCTTGTAGATCCATGCCCGCCTCGCGAGAAGGTCTACTATGAAATTGGTAACCAGTTCTTCCTGTGTGTAACTTGTGCTGAGCCACCGGCAGTAGATGACCTTTGACGCCTCCGGGTCCTCCCCGTATTCGGTCAACGCCTCGGACATTGCCCCTACATCGATCCTTCCGTAGCTCGCCGGGTCGTCCGTCTTTCCGATGGCGTCCTTTTCCCAATAAAGCACCACGTGAGAGAGCCTCGACTTCTCATTCAGGTCGACGGAATTACCATGGGTGGTGATGTTTGCCTCGTCTGTAATGTTCCTATATCCTCTGCCCGGCTGGTTCGGGATGTTCCGGCGTATGGTCACCAGTCTGTCCTCGGCCACCCAGCTTTTGCAGTCGAGCAGGTCCACAATCTCGAAGTACAGGGTGCTCAACTTCGTCGGCTCGGATATGTACGCGGAAAAATCAACCTCCCCGCCCGGCCAATCCCTCCAGTAGTCGAATTCGGCGCTGTTTACCATGGAAGGGTCTATGCCTGCATCGTCAAGCAGCATCTCTTTCATAAGGTCGAAGGGGTTTGCCGGGGCGTAATAGCGAACCTTCTGGACCTTATCTTTCTCGCCGTGGGCCTCTGCTGTCGTCCCAGCATAGCCGCGCTGGCATCCGGTCAGCTCATTTGAACCGGCGTTGACTCCGGTGTAATAGATGATCTCGTCTCCGATGCGGATGTACCCTGAAGGCGAATCAAGGTCCTCCACGTCGGTCAGGGTCATTGTGGCCGCCGATTCGCTTACTGCCGTGACCAGCTTTATATCCAGCCTCAGCGGGACCTCGATGTCCTCGAGAGAGGCGAGCAGGTCGGCGACTTCCAGGGTGACCGTATCCGTTCCCATGCTGGCAGAAGAGATTACGCCTACGAACCTTTCTTCGAACTCTTCCTCAGAGATCCCGAGAGCCCCTTCATAGACCCTTACGATCTTCCCCTTGTAGTTCCTGTTCCTCGCCAGCCACTTCTTCCAGTATGTTCCCTGGACAGCGCCCCTCTGCTCGACATAGGGGTCTATCCCGACGTCGCCGTCCGGCTCGTCGAGGAGCGTTATTTTCAACCTTGATTTGATTGTGAGCGTGTCCTTTATCTCGGTCGGCAACCAGGTGATCTTCTGGTTGTAAGGCCGCTCGCCTGTCTTGAAGGGCAGCGGGGCCTCGCTCGAGGTGAACTTATAATCCTTCGTGGTCAGGAGGAACGCGCTCCTGTACTTACAGGTAGAATATGTGTTGTAGCAGGGCGTGCCGGTCGCGAGACAAGGATCAACGCCAAAGGTACGGCCGCAATAGTCGGCAGTGATCACAACGAGAGTAATCGGCGTCCTCGAGAACTCTGCGAGCTTTTCCGCGTACGTCATTCCCTCATGCCCTCCATCTGGAGCACTATCTCATCTACATAGCCGCTCCTGCTCAGAGGGCTTTTGTAGACTGCCGAGTCGGGGACCTTGCCGAAGAGCACCTGGTCCGGGTAGGCGTCCAGGTCCCAGCCGAAAAAGAAGGGCTTCATCAAAGAGGCATGCCCTTCCCAAAAAGGCTTGTATGTATTGAAGACGAAGTCCCTTGAGAGTGTAGTAAACCTCGCCTCCATCTTTCTCGGAAAGTACCTGACGACTGAGCCCAGGAGATGCCCGGCCTTGCTCCTTTTGGTGTCGGTTTCGACACTCTCTTCATAAGGGGGAAATGGCGTCTCAGGAGGATAGGGGAACTGGAGCTTGTTCCCGAACATGAGGACGGCAATCTGGGGGGCTGCCGATGCCCCGTCGATTTTGAGGCGCCAGTAACGGCGGGCAACTGGCGCGGCGAATTCCTTGAAAAATATTCTGTCAGACGTGACTGCGACGCCCGCGAAAGCGTCGTTTACTGACGGGTTAAAGTTGTCCGCAGAGGACTGGAGCGTGACCGTCGCGCCGATGCTTCCCAGGTTGTGGCCGAGAATGGCGAGGCAGTCGGCGGTCTTCTCGCTGCCGCAATCGACGACTATGTACTGGGTCGCGTTGTTCGTCGCCTTCCAAAAAGTATAGGCGCGGAGGTTCTTGAGATTGAGCACGTTAAAGCCCGCAGCCGTGGACGTGACGTCGAGCGCACCATCATTGAGCCGGTTATCATAGAGTAGAATCGGCAGCATCAGTGAACCCCGTCCTTCAAGGCCTTCTGAATTGGCGCGACGAGCTTTCTTGCGAGCTTGTCGACGTCATCGCTGTGCACGTCTCCATATATGTTCACCTTGAGTTCTATGCCCCTCTCCGCCTTGACGGGCTCCACTCGCTGAATCGAGGGATATGCGTCAGGTGATCCACCGCCATAAGAGGGCGTGGCCACCCCACCGGCGCTTATGCTCGCGCTGCCTCCCGGCTGCTGCGACTTTATGGCCTGCACCCTTGCCATGCCCGCCGCGATCGCAGCGGCGGCTGCCGGCGACGCACCCAGGGCCGGGCCGATGATGGGTATTTCCGCCATTGCCGTGTAAGCCTTCTGCGCACCTTGATATGTCGATATGACAGTCTCTGCGATCGCGAACATTTTCATGGCCTCGAACATCGCCTTGTTTTTGCTGCCGGTAGCCGTGTACAGGTTCTGCATAAGGTTCGACATTGACCCTGCCGCGTCGGCCGCGTATGAGATCTGAAAATCCCTCTTCTTTTTCGCGTACTCTTCCTCGAGCTGGCTCTGCCTTGCGAGCATTTCTGCCTCACTCGCACCCCGGTGCGCCATCGCGTTGAGCACGTTGTCGTTATATACAGCCAGGGTTTCCAGTTTTTTCTGATATTTGATGTAATCCTGCGCGACCTCGTTGTCTCCCTCGTAATTCTGGAGGTTGTTCAGATAGGGGCTTTCATTGAGGAGCTGATAGTACTCCATCTCGGCCTGGAACCTCTCGGCGGCGCGCTGCCTGTCTGCCTCTATAAGTGCCAGGACAGCCTCAACCTCGGCCTTATCGCCCTCGTCCTTTATCGCATTGTGTTTCTGCGCGAGCTCGATGAGCTTTGTGGCGTGCTCGATCTCAGCCGCTTCGCGCACCTCCTTGGGCTGACTTGCCAATGCTTCCTCTTTTGCCTTAAACAGGGTCACCTCGGCGGCTATCTCCTCCTGGATGGCATTGAGCATCGCCTGGCGGGCCCTGTTCTCGAGCAGGAGCTTCCGGTTGTAATACTCGTCCGCCTGGATATCCTTCCGGTTGTACAGTCTCTCGATCTCCTGAAGCTCGATGCTCGAAGCCCTCTTTATCTCTTCGATACCCGCCGCGCTTCCGGCCTGCCTGAACTTCTGCTCGGCCTCGAGGAGCTTCATTCTCTGCTCTATAGTTGCCCTGGCCGCATCCTGAGCCGCACCTGCCTTCCCTCCCGTTGAGGAGGCCTCGGCCTGCTTTGCCTGCTCCACGCTCAGGTTCTTGAGCGTGGAGCTGAACTCGGAAATCTTTTTCCCCGCTGCATCATACGCCGCGTTCGTCGCTTCTATGTCCTTTAAGACCTCCGCCGTGACGTCCCGAGACGAGAGCTGGAACCGGCTTATGGCATCTTTCATCTGGTCGAACGGGTTGGACTCGATCGCGCCGAGTTTAACGAGGCCCTGGAATATCAGATCGAGAGGCTTTAAAACGAGCCTCAGCCCTTCGAAGATAATCCGCAGCGAGTCCGCAAGGACGACCGCCGCGGCGTTCCCGACCAATTTGATGCCGAGCCAGCCGTTGTGGAAGAACCTCATCACCTCGACGGCTTTTCCAATGCCTTCGATAACGCTGACGATCCCGCTCTTGGCCAGCTCCATCAGGTACTGCCGGTTCTCGTTTATCTTCTGCGCCAGCGAGGCCAGGTATTCCGTTGCGAGCTTTATCGCGTCGACGAAGAACGTGTTCTGAGTGAATATGAAACCGATCTCCTCCTGCAGGTCGCCGAAGGCATTTTTGAGCTGCATGAGCCTGCCGCCGAAAGTATTCGCCTGGGCCGCAGCCTGCCCTCCGAACTGAGTTGCAAGCTCGCCCAGGATGACCTTCTGAGCGGAGGCGACGTCGTTCAACCTCATGAATTGCTCTATCTGGTTTTTCTGCGTATCCGAGAGCTGCACGCCGACGCGGCCCAGGGCGGACACGCCCTCTATAGGGTCATTCAATGCCTTGCCGAGCTGGATGACGCTCGACTTGAGGTCCTGCCCCATGCCTACCGACATATCTGCAGCGAGCCGTATGGCATCAGGGAAGGTCTCCCTCCCTATCTTCGTAAAGGTCAGCATAAGAGATTCCGCGCTCTCGACAGCCTCATCTCCGAATATTGTGGTCCGCTGCATCTCAACCGCGAGGGCCTTAAGTTCTGCCATAGTGAGTCCTGCGGCACCTGCCGTTGACCTGAGCGTCGCCTCCAGCTTGGCTGTTGCCTCTTC
>Ga0209431_10003571_pt1 | contig 12366 bp, 10 predicted proteins | sample RifCSP13_3_FD_184021 | JGI IMG/M metagenome (GOLD analysis project Ga0209431, IMG submission 184021) | Soil microbial communities from Rifle, Colorado - Rifle CSP2_sed 13_3 (SPAdes) (version 2) | ecosystem: Environmental > Terrestrial > Deep subsurface > Rock core/Sediment | place: Rifle...
AGCGGTGAACGGAAAGTTCGCCTTATATCGGTCCTCACCCAAGGGACAACTTTCTATTGAACCTCAAATCCGTTCTCTCGCTGGACGGGACAGTCTTCCCCACATCCTCCGAGGGAATCGGTCAGGATGGGTCCTCATTCCAGCAAGCCGTTGAAACCAGTGTCACATAAACATGATCTCCTCTATGACAAACTGCAACGGTTCTAATATAAGGCTAGGATAGGGGTGAAAGAAGCAGTTCACGTCGGCTACTCACCCCTACCTTAATCCTCCATCAAGGGGGAGGAAAGAAACGGGCTTCGGAATCGATTTCCGATCGGCGGCTACCCTAAGGCTTTGAGTTCCTCTATGTAATCCTTGAAGCCGGAGACGATGTCATATTCCGGCGTCCAACCGAGCACCTGTCTGGCCTTTTCGATTACCATCGGTTGTTTGGCGGAGCGGGGCCGCTGGCCGGGGATCAATTCCACTTGCAGTTTTGGCAAGAGTTTCTCCGCGGTCGCGACCAAATCGTCGAACTTGATGACGACGCCCGTCCCAATGTTCAACGTGACCGGCTCTTTTAACGGAGTCGTGACCGATTTGTCGAGGGCGCGGCCGAGATCTTTGTAATAAATGTATTCAAAGTCGCGCGCCGATTCCTGCGGTATTTTGGCGACACCGCCTTTGATGCCGGTCTGGAGCATGTTCTGGACCATCTCGCCGCCACTGGAACCACCGGCGAAGTGGCCGACGCCATAAACGTTGGCGAGACGCAGGACGATCAACTCAAAGCCGAACATGCGCTGGTAGGCTTCGACCATGAGTTCCTTGGCGACTTTGGAGTTGCCATAGGCTTCGCCTGGCCCGCGGCGAAAACTTTCGTCGATCGGACTCGGTTCACCCTGACGCCGGTCGTAAACGCCCAAGGTGCTCATCTGCACCAGCCGCTTCACTCCGGTGAGGCGCACCGCTTCGGCGACGTTGATCGTGCCCATGACGTTAATCTGCAAGCCGCTATAGATCGGGTTCGCGACTTTGCCGCCGATCAAGCCGGCGGTGTGGATGACGGTGTCGCATTTGAATTTCTGAATCGTTTCGATGAGCGCCGGCAGATCGCGCACGTCGCGGTGAACCACCGCAACGTTGGCGCTGCCCAGTTTGTGCGCCAGAAAGTCTTTTCTCGGCGCAAGGTCGTAGAAGACGATATTTTCGCCGCGCTTGAGCGCGTGCTGCGCGTAGGAAGTGCCGACTAAGCCTAGTCCGGTGATCAGTGTTGACGCCATGATTGCTCCTTTCTCGGTATCAGCAGAAGTTCAGCTCTGACTTACTCCAAGGCGGTAGAAATGTCTAGGTCGGAGCAATACTCGCAGTCATGGTTGATTTTACCCGTTCTATGGTATGATGCCGTCGTCGTGAGCCCAACCGTCTTTCGGAAGAGAGGTTACCGATTTTTCTTTTTCTCCCGAGAAGAGTCGCGCATGCATGTACATGTTTACTGCGGCGATGGGGAAGCTAAGTTTTGGCTAGAGCCGGAGATCGCGCTGGCCCATAATTACCGTTTGTCGCGTAAACAAATCAAAGAGATCGAAGAAATTATAGAGGATAACTACGATGAGCTTGAACGCGCTTGGAAAGAGCATTTTCCCGGTTGAAGTGACGCACGTTTCCAGCCACGGTATTTGGTTGTTGGCGGGGAGCCGGGAGCTGTTTATGTCCTACGACGATTTCCCTTGGTTTAAAGACGTCCCGCTTAAAAAAATCCTCAATGTCGAAGAACCGACGCCGGGCCACTTCTATTGGCCCGATTTGGACGTCGATCTGACGGCCGAGATTGTTCTACATCCAGAGCGATTCCCGCTCAAGGCGAAATAGAGGCAGCCCTACCTCAGCCTCAGGGCGGACTCCGAGAGAAATCTTTCCTTTGACGTGCTGTTGGTCTATGTGATTGCGTCGAGAGCGGTTGATGAACGAGATCACGAACTTCGTCGCGCGCGTCGCCGCCTACTTTAAGTCCGCGCTCGCCGATACTCTCGTCGATGCGTACAAGCTCGGTAGTCTCGCCCATGGCGGCTTCAGCAAAATTTACAGCGACATCGACGTGGGGCTCTTATTGAAGTGCACCGAGCCGCCGGACCAAATGAGCGACCTGATCGCCGCCGCGAAATCTCTTCACCCCGAGTACGGTAAAAAGCTTTCGATCTTCTGGGGCAATCCGGCTTTCAATTGGGGACGTCTGCCGGTCATCGACCGGCTCGATCTGCTCGATCACGGCGTGCCGTTGTTGCACGGCGTCAAGCCAAGTTTTCGCCGTCCGACCAGGGACGAGATTCACCAGGAACAGCTGCAAAGCATCGAACGAAGTTGGAAGTCGCGTTTGCCGGAGCTGAGCCGCCTGACGAGTCTCGAACCGAAAGACCGCAAGCCGTACATCCGCGCCATCCTCTACGCCGCCCGCCTGATCTACACCTGGGACAATCTTACCGTCGACTCCAACGACCGCGCCGTCGAGTATCTTCACCAAGTCCAGCCTCCCGGCCTCGATCTCAAACCGATCGACATGGCTTTGGCTTGCCGTAATGAAAAGTGCACGGCGGAGGATGTGTTTGCCCTCCGTGCCGATCTCAGCCGGCATTGCGAACGCGCGATTAACTATATTTCTGTTAACGGCCGCTGAGTGGCGCGTATAGAATTTAATTGAAGCGTTCAAGTCAGTGGGATCAGGTCTTGTGGGGCAGATTAGGGTCAGGGGAAGGTGGAAAGAAAGAGGGACTCTAAATTCTAAGCCTAACCCTCTGCGTCAGACCGGCGGGGACGACGCTCGGCTGAGCTTCACGTTAACCCTGCAATTGAACCGATTTTTCCTACCAGTAAATTGCGGGGAACTCTATCGCCACGACACGGACGAGAACCGCCTCGTGTGTAAATAGCAAACATACCGTACTATGGCTTGTGTGGAACCTAGAACGAAAGACAGCAACCTATTGACGGGAGATCTTGAAACGGCGTACAAGGGGGTGTGATCCGGCTGAGTGGTACGATTTCCTTATTCGTCCTGGAACTGCTACTCTCAGGGTGCTCTACCCAGCCCTCAAGCCATCCGCTGAACACTGCACGGAACCCGATCCCGAATGACGCTAAACTGCTAGACTCGTGCTCGTCATTAGGAACGATGGCCTGCAGCCTGATGTCCGTTGTTACGGGCGATTACGGTGTCGAGCGGCGATCAGCTTGTATTGCGTACATAGAGCATGGTGGAATGCGTGTTGAGACGTGCGGTTCCGTGCCTGCTTCGCAGCCGTGACGGATGAGTACAAGGGCTACTTGATCTACGCATGAGCCGTCCCGCGTTTCAGGAACGGATGGCTATAAATAGAGAACGGTGGGGGCTTTATGGATGAAGGTACAGAAACCTCACCCAACAAAAAGACCGGAATGATTAACCGAATCGACTCGGATCGACACGAAGCGTGAATCTATGAAGTTCATCGTATTACGACCCGGATTGGTTGCTAACAAGAAAGTATCTTTGACACGAATCGGTCTATCGATTGTTCTGCTTATTACTTTATTATCCGGGTGCTCCTCCGTAATCCAAAACAGCGAAAGCTTTTATGAAAAGATCCCGCGCCCGCCGATCAATTGGCGGGAATATCTGACGGACTGAGTGGGGCCCCGATGCTAGCGGAGCATCTTGAAGTCCTTCACGCGGCTTTGGACTTCGATTTATCCGTACACTCTTTCGGCTGGCTGCGCTTGGCTTCCTTCCAGCGAGTGAAGCCTTTGCGCATGTAGTCGGGGTCGAGTTCGAGATGTTCGCAGATATTGTTGAAGGAAAAAAACGACGAGTTGTCGATTTCCAGTATCCATGCCTCGGCGGCGTCGAATAATCCTTTGCTTTTTTTATCGGTTGCCAGGATGTATTTTTGAGCATCCTCAATGGCGTTTTCGAGTATGGCCAGCATGAGCGCTTTCTCGCCGTCGCGGATGACCTGCTTGGAAAGGTTCTCCAGGATCCCAGTGTCCGTCGGGTCGATTGCGTTCCAGAATATGGCCATAAAAGTTGTTCCTCTATTTTTATTTTGAGTGCGCTGGTTGTTTGTTCGGCCGAGTCGAGCGGCTGGCAGTGCTTGAACGCAAGGGGCGAGCCGCGGGAGATGAGACCTAACGGCCGAACTCCTGGGAAGTAAAATGGACGGGCGATGACAACGATTTTGGGTAAAGTTGCCCGTTGGTGAAGTGACGATTGGTTGATCGGGCTGAGGTGGTTCATGCTTTGGCGGCGCGCAGGACGAACGCGAGTTATGGGATCGAAGGAGGAGCCGGCGTCCACGTGGGTGATGTTCAAACGGAGAAGTCCGATTCTTCGACGAGCGTTTAACTTAGAGGATATTCAGGTTTTCGTGTGGCTAACCTGTGTAACGCTATTGCGTGCGAGGACACGGAAATTGCACCGCGGATCCGCCAAAGGACGGATCAGCCCCAAATTGTTTTGCTGAGACGGATCAGCCACAATTTTCACGGCTGAGGCGCTGAGGTTGCGGAGAAAGGGGAGTAGAAAGTAACCTCTGTGAACTCTGCGTCTCTGTGGTGAATAGTCTTTCACAGTAATACCGGAAGACCCAATTTAGGAATGATGGCTCAGGATTACGGCCAAATAACCCGGCTATATTCGTTTACGGATCGTGATTGTCGGATCCGGGGGCGGAGATCGGGGCGGCGGATATGACGGAAGCCGAGGCTGAGGCGTTAAGCTCGCTGGGTCGATTGTAATCGGAATCGCATTGAGCTAAACGCGTTGATTGTTGGCAACTGCGGGGCGAGTTGTCTATAATTCCCGGCAGGATGGCAAACCTTTACTACAACGATCGATTGATCATCGCCTTCGCATCGCAGAACCAAAGCGACAAACAATGGAGTGCGGGTGCGGAAATTACCTGGTCGAGGGAAGGTCGGCGGGATTCGCATTCGATCGGCGGGTTGGCGGATCGATTCAAGACGAGCGTGGACGCAGAAAGGTATGTTATCAATCTCGCCAAAGCGTGGATTGACGCGAATCCGTGAATTGCATACGTGAGGGGTAAGGGTGTAGATGATGTCCACGGCGGTGACTTCCACAGGCAAACTAATCGCAGCATGCACTGGAAAATTCTACCAGAACAGGCAAAATAGGAATCCGTTGCGGCGTAATCGTTGTTGTTACGGCCGGTCGAAACGTGAATACGAATTGAAGTGCCGGTGCTCCCGCCTACGCGGAGAAAGCAGATTGGGCCATGAGCTATAACGCGTGGTTTCAGTGCATCAAAGGCTGTCCAGGGCAGTATAGTCTGCTGGAGATTATCTACCGCTGTCCCAAGTGCGGCGATTTACTCGAAGTGCACCACGACACCGATGCTCTCAAGACCCGGGCGGCGGCGGCGTGGGTCAAGCTCTTCGACGATCGCTTGCGCCAGAATTCCTATCCCTACGGCTCGGGTGTGTGGGCGAAAAAAGAATGGGTCGTGCCGTTTATCGACAATGAAAATATCGTGTCCACCTGCGAGGGCAACACCAACCTGTTCTGGGCCAATCGCTACGGCAAGCAGCTTCACCTGGAAGATCTCTGGGTCAAGCAATGCGGCAACTCGCACACCGGCTCGTTCAAAGATCTCGGCATGACCGTACTTGTCTCGGTGGTCAATCAGATGATCGCCAATGGTGAGCCGATCGATGCCGTGGCCTGCGCGTCCACCGGCGATACTTCGGCGGCGCTGGCGGCCTACGGCGCGGCCGCGGGAATTCCCACCGTGGTCTTTTTGCCGCGCGATAAAGTTTCGCCGGCGCAACTGGTCCAGCCGCTCGCCAACGGCGCTCTCGTGCTGTCGCTCGATACCGACTTCGATGGTTGCATGGCGGCGGTGCAGGAAGTCACCAAGCACAAACATATCTATCTCGCCAATTCGATGAACAGTTTGCGCATCGAGGGGCAGAAAACCATTTCCGTCGAGATCGTCCAGCAGTTTGACTGGGAAGTGCCGGATTGGGTGATCTTGCCCGGGGGGAATCTTGGCAACGTCAGCGCTTTGGCCAAAGGCTTTTTGATGATGTATGACCTCGGCATGATTTCGAAACTGCCGCGCCTTTGCGTCGCGCAAGCGGAGAACGCCAATCCACTTTACTTGTCGTATTTGAAACAATTCGAGCACTTCGAACCGGTCACCGCGCGCAGAACCTTGGCGAGCGCGATTCAAATCGGCAATCCGGTGAGCGTGCGCAAGGCGATCGCCGCGCTGCAACGCTTCAACGGTGTGGTTGAGCACGCATCGGAAACGGAGTTGGCCGAAGAGGTGGCGCGCGCCGACCGCACCGGCATGTTCAATTGTCCGCATACCGGTGTTGCTCTGGCGGCGCTCCGAAAGCTGGTCGAACGCAAAGTGATTCACGGCCACGAACGCGTCGTGGTGATCTCGACGGCCAACGGTCTTAAGTTCGCGGACCAGAAGATCGCTTATCATGCCGGAACGCTCCCTGGCATCCAGGGAACTCAACAGAATCGCCCGGTTGAAATCGCCGCCGATCCGAGAGTCATCAGCGATACAATTTCGCGATACGTCGAGCGCACGCGGCTTCTAGAGAACTGATGAACGACCGCCAGCCTAAAGACGGTGATGTAGCCGGCGAGCAGGCGCGGGAGAGCACCAAGCGCTTTGGAGCGACCGGCGCCGACGGGAAACCGCTTGGTTTCAGCACGCTGGCCGTGCATGGCGGCGAACCTCGGCCGAAGCTCGGCAATGCTCTGGCGACGCCGATCGTGCAGACAGCTACCTATACTTTCGCCGACACGCAGGAGATTCACGATCACTTTCAGCGCCGTATCGAGCGCGAAGAATATGGACGCTACGGCAATCCGACCCAGCGCATCGCGGAGCAAAAGCTCGCGGCGCTGGAAGGGGCGGAGGATTGCTTGCTCTTCTCCAGCGGCATGGCGGCGGTCACCACGGCGATGTACGCCGTCCTGTCGCATAACTCCCACGTGGTCGTCACCGATGACTCCTACCGGCGCACCCGGCAATTCCTGACTCAAACCTTGCATCGCTACGGCATCGAAGTCTCGATGGTGCCGGCGGGAGACTATGAAGCGATTGCGGAAGCGATCCGTCCGACGACCCGCCTGCTTGTGAGCGAGTCACCGACCAACCCTTACAACTGTATCGTCGATCTCGAACGCTTCGCTGATATCGGACGGCGACACCGGATCAAGACTCTCATCGACGCGACCTTCGCGACGCCGTTCAACCAGCGGCCACTGGCGTACGGTATCGACATCGTGCTGCACTCGGCGACCAAATACCTCGGCGGACACAATGATTTGCTCGCGGGAGCGATTTTGGGATCCGCCGAGTTGGTGGATGGTGTTCGCTCGTTGCAGGCGATCACCGGGGCGATCATCGACCCGCTGGCTGCTTACCTGCTCGTGCGCGGTTTGAAGACCTTCGCGCTGCGCATCGCGCGGCAGAACACCAACGCCCAAGCGCTCGCCGAGTTCTTGGCGGCGCATCCCAAAGTCGCCGCCGTGCACTATGCCGGCTTGCCGAGTCATCCGCAGCATGAGATCGCCCGGCGTCAAATGCGCGGTTTCGGTGGTGTGGTTTCCTTTGAAATCGCCGGCGATCTCGAAACAACTTCCAGGGTAATCGATGCCTGCCGCATTCCGCAGATCGCGCCGTCATTGGGAGGGGTTGAAAGCCTTATCGAGCAGCCGGCGCTGATGAGCTTCTACGAGCTTACCACCGAGGAGCGGCTGATGGTTGGCATAAAGGACAATCTGATCCGCTACTCCGTCGGCATCGAAGACAGCGCCGACCTCATCGCCGATCTCGCCGGCGCGCTGGAACGGGCGTAGCACGGCGATTACCGCGCTCCTTGCTTTGCGGGACAGGGTCATTGCAAAGCGAGACAATATTGTCATTGGACTCGGCTCAAGTTTTGTCCGGGTATGCCTAATTAGCCGGTTTTTCTTCCGTTTTGAGAATGCCCCGCCAGGGCATGTAGCTTGCTTATTAAAGGTTCGATCCGCACAGCCTAAGGAGAGCACCGATGACAAAGAGTCTTTCTTTGGTCATGTTGTTATTTGTTGTTTTCGGATGCGCGACGCTTTCGGAGCAGCCTGAAACGCCAGCCGCGGCGGATCCAGAAAACCAGATCAGCAGGGCCGAAACGGAAAACGTTCCGTCGAACACCGGCATCAAGCTTAGTAACGCCCGGGAGAGGGATGATAAACAACCCGCGTCGGTTACGCTCGATGCAGAAGAAATCCGGCAGGTTCAAACGCTGCTCAAGACGGTGGGTTTTGATCCGGGGCGAATCGACGGCGCCTTCGGTCCGAAAACGAAGATTGCCCTCTTGCGTTTGCGCTCCAGTTGTGCAGCCAATCGAAACAACGCGGCGAGGACGATGCTGAGAAAAGAAGAAATTCGCGTTATCCAGGTGCGTTTGAAAGATGCTGGTTTTGATCCGGGCCCGGTCGATGGAATCTCGGGTCCCAATACTCGAGCGGCGGTCGCGCGCTTTCGTTCGGGCTGTGGCGCTGTTAGGACCATGCCGCCCGCCGTGCTTGAGGCGGCTCGGTCAATGGAGCCGGACGACATGAGCGGGCCCGCGATGGCAAAAGACAACATAATGACCGTTGCGATCCCCGGTGGTGCGGAGTCTTCGGAGTCTGGTAGCTTTACCTCAGCGGCGACCACGGACTCCAGCGCCGGTGGGACGCGGCGCCTTCCTTGAACCGGGCTTATAGCCAATGGGCTATCCCTGCCCTGATTCGCGTCACCGGATTATTTGCCGGCATTTACCTGCCGCACAAAACGATCGTCGAAGAATTGAGACGGCAACGCTTTTTTGGCTTCCGGTATGGAGTCCGGACAAAAAATCCAGGATTCCCTGAATCCCCAGTTCTGACGTCACAAGCTTCCGTTTGAACCCAGCGCGGTGTGCACTCTTCGGATGTGATTGCTCGTAAGCTTGTTTGCGCGCGCCTCGCGTGGTGGAACTTGTTCGACCTTTGGCCGGCGTGTTGGTGGTGGCCGACCGTTCCTCAGATGCACGGCCTACATTGATACGTAGGTTTTTGCCTGCGGGATCATCGCCGTCTATTTTCGTGTAAGGCGTCAGCTCTTGTCGCAAATGGTGACTCGCTGAGGCTCATCCTGCCTTTCTTACCTCGCTTTTCAGCAAATTCGCGCAGAAATTCTACGGAGTAGTTTTCCACTTAGACCAACTTGCGGTGAATTTGTTGAGCGGGAACAAATCTGTTCGGTCGATTACATTTCAAACTTCCCTAGCAGGGCTGAGAACGACGAACGGGCGCCAAAATATGCTCTCCGCTCACATGGCACTCATGTTGCTTCTGTGTGAGTCCGTAATTGTAAATTTGCTTTAGTGTTTCCGAAAGTTTCCGGGGTTTCAATTCACGGTGATCGCGAGACGTATTAGGAACAGAGGAGGCATTGCATGATCACTGTTTACCAAGAGTCGAAAGTAACGGAGAGATATATCGTTTAGGTGATTTTTAAACCGTCAAGGGCAAACCACACGAAAGGGTGGGACGCAAAGCTTCTGGCCTAAGTCTCAAGCGAGATATGGCAGCAGAGCCGCCGGTAAGTTGCACTAACCTTCGATGGACGTGCGCATGTCGGCCTTCCTTCGCGTCCCTCGGGGGTATAGGGCATGTCACAACGAAGATCGATTATCAAATCAGTCGCAGTTTCCTTCCTTCTCACAAGTCTCACGTTTTTAGGTTGGCGCACCGAAGTCGTTGCTGCACAGCTCACACTGAGCTGGGCCGATAATTCCACTTCAGAAGACGGCTTTAACATCGAACGACGCCCGGGAAGCAGCACGACATTCGCACAGATTGCTACGGTTGCCGCGAATGCAACCTCCTATACGGATGGGGCTTTGCAAAATGCAACGATGTACTGTTACCGAGTGCAGGCTTTCAACACGGCGGGGAGTTCTGGATATTCGAATGAACAGTGTGGGACGACAGCCGCCGCGACGACCAGCTTTACCCTCACGGTGAACAAGGACGGGACGGGCACCGGCGCGGTGACGGGCACCGGGATCAACTGCGGCGCGGACTGCTCGGAGCCTTACACCAGCGGCACGTCGGTGGTGCTGACCGCCGCAGCCGCCTCGGGCTCGACGTTTGCGGGATGGACAGGCACGGGTTGCAGCACCGGCACGGTCACGCTCAACGGGAACATCACCTGCACCGCCACCTTCAATCTGAATACTTTTACGCTCACCGTGAGCAAGAGCGGTACTGGTAGTGGCACGGTGACGGGCACCGGGATCAACTGCGGCGCGGACTGCTCGGAGCCTTACACCAGCGGCACGTCGGTGGTGCTGACCGCCGCAGCCGCCTCGGGCTCGACGTTTGCGGGCTGGAGCGGCGGCGGGTGCTCAGGCACGGGCACTTGTACAGTATCAATGAGCGCAGCCACCACGGTGACTGCGACTTTCAATGCCAGCACCTTTACGCTCACCGTTAACAAGAGCGGGACGGGGAGTGGCGCGGTGACGGGCACCGGGATCAACTGCGGCGTAGACTGTTCAGAGCCCTTCGCTAGTGGTACGTCAGTGGTGCTGACCGCCGCGGCCGCCTCGGGATCGACGTTTGCGGGCTGGAGCGGCGGCGGGTGTACGGGCACGGGCACTTGTACAGTATCAATGAGCGCAGCCACCACTGTGACGGCGAGCTTCAATCCGGCTTCTGGTTTCGCGCTTACTGTGAGTGTTGCCGTTCAAGCGACGTCTGGCGGAAGCGCCAGCGGCCGGGTCGTTAGCAATCCCGTCGGCATCGATTGCGGCACGGATTGCACCGAGACCTATACGTCAGGACGGGTCGTTGCGTTGACGCCGCTTCCCGGCACGGGATCCGTGTTCGCGGGATGGACCGGAAATTCCGATTGCACGGATGGGTCGGTGACTATGAACGCGAACAAGTCGTGTACAGCAAACTTCGCCCTTGTTCAGGCGTTGCTTACTGTAACGGCAATTGGCAACGGATCGGTCAGCAGTACATCGGGTGGAATTACCTGCGGCAGCACCTGTTCATTTAGTATTTCTCTCGGCAGTACGCTCGCTCTTCAGGCGACTCCTACTACTGGATCTGCGTTTGCAGGCTGGAGCGGTGCCGGATGCCAAGGAACTGGCAGTTGCTCCATAACGTTGACCACCGATACGTCCGTCACCGCGATCTTTGTCGGCTCTGGCTCCAGCCCCACCGACAAAATCGGCATCTATCGACCTTCCACGGGCCAATGGATCCTCGACCGGAACGGCAATGGCGCGTTGGACTGTGGCATTGCCCATTGCGTGTCAACTTTTGGCAGTCCGGATGGAATCCCGGTGGTTGGGGATTGGAACGGCTCGGGCGTTACCCGGTTAGGGCTGTTTCTAGCCGACACAGCAGACTGGCGATTGGACCAGAACGCCAACGAAGCATGGGATGGGTGCGGGGTGGACGTTTGCAGCGATCGATTTGGGCAACCATCGGACATACCGATAGCCGGCAAATGGAGCGCCAAGGGAGCGGATCGAATCGGAGTTTTTCGTCCTGACAACGGCCGATGGTACCTGGATCGGAGCGGCAACGAAAAGTGGAACGCTTGCAACTGGGATCTTTGCGCGAGATTGAAGATTTACCAAGCTGGAGACCTGCCCGTAACCGGCGATTGGGATGGTAACGGGACGACTCAAGTGGGATTTTTCCGTCCCGCTACCGGCGACTGGTTTCTCGACAGCAACGGCAATCGCACGTGGGACGGCTGTAGCAAGGATCGTTGCCTAAGCTCCTTCGGCACTGAAGCCGATCTGCCCGTGTCCGGGGATTGGAACGGAACAGGCACCAGCAAAATCGGCGTCTTCCGTCCGAGTACCGGCGACTGGTTTCTGGATTTCAACGGCAACGGCCAGTGGGACGGTTGCGGGGTCGATCTTTGTTTATCTAACGCCGGCCAAACGGGCGATATCCCCGTCATTGGACAGTGGTAGTGAGCCGCATCACAAATGAGCGGAGTGAAAGCGGTGTGCTATGAGGAAGAGGGCGAGAAGGACAGCGGCCGCTGCCGCGTCTCGGGCGCCTGGATGCGCACTTGCGCGTCGGGGACACTCGTACCGGTCTCCGGCTCACTGCCTGCCGGTCCATCCGTCCGAAGGACAGATTCGCACTTCACCAAGTTGCCCAAATAGCAACCGCCGTCGGCTACGGTCCGGATCACCAGGCGGGCAATTTTACGCCGAATGCGTCCAAATGGGCGATCAGATAAGCAAGCACGGAGATAAAACAGAGCGCGAGGTAACCGAGCTGGATCCATTCCGCTCTATCGGGAATTTTCCCGCTGC
>Ga0209431_10003577_pt1 | contig 12358 bp, 15 predicted proteins | sample RifCSP13_3_FD_184021 | JGI IMG/M metagenome (GOLD analysis project Ga0209431, IMG submission 184021) | Soil microbial communities from Rifle, Colorado - Rifle CSP2_sed 13_3 (SPAdes) (version 2) | ecosystem: Environmental > Terrestrial > Deep subsurface > Rock core/Sediment | place: Rifle...
AAATTTTACTGATCAGGAAATTGCCAAGATTGAAGTAGACCCATCGCTTTCCCCGGAAGAAGCAGTAAAAGCTTTTTACACATACCTTAAAGCAAGAAGAATGGAAGACGGATTTAATCTACTATCCGAAGAATATCTTCAGAAAACCGACTATGAAGAGTGGACGAATAGATTTAATGACATTCTGGATGTACAAATTTATATATCCGAACCTTACCAAAATTCAAATGATACCGTAATTGTAAAATTCTCTACTAAAAACTGGAACGACGGAGAGGTAGATTATCACTACTACGAAGGCACCTGGCAAACGGTTGAGGAAGATGATGTTCACAAAATGTATAGAAGCAACATTAAGGAGGTATTTGAACCTACTTGGGAATGGTTTTACGAATAAAACTTTTTAAACTTTGTAACAAATTTAGCTTCAAGCACGAAAAGGTGCTAAACTACGAGTATGAGTGAAAGGTTAATAATCGATGACCCATTGAGACGAGTAGAGGAAGCCGTAAAAGAGTCTTTGCGTGATATTGAAGAGAGGTCCAAAAACCCAGGCCTGTTAGATAGAATTAAACTGCCTGTGAATAGATTGGTTACGGATACATTCGTAAGGCTGCTGAATATGACTCCAGATGAGATTGCAAAAATTAGAGAATCTTAAATAGACTGCTCCTAACTGATTTCTCAAGAAGTGCCAATTTTTCTGGCAAATTTAGCCTCGAAGCGGTATAATACGGAATATGCACGAGAATCTTTCAAGAAGCCAAGAACAAACAGCAATTTATGCTTCAAAGAGAAATGAAGAAGCTTGGCGAGTTTTTACTCATGCCAGTGATCACACGATTAAAGAGGTAGATTCGGCTTGTAGATTGCTTTTAGGTCAGATGAAGAATTTACAGACATTAATAGATATACATGAAGATAATATTTACCCGGAATTTTATAATAGAATATTTATGGGCATATACCACTACGGAAATTCTATTCCTACTGAGCTATAAAACAAAGATCCACACAGAAATGGAGCTTGCAGGAGGAGACTTCAGAGATTTTAACTATTTAAGAGAGATATTGAAGTACAAGACCTAAAAAAAGAGGAGACACATATAGTATCTCCTCCATGTTTAGTAATCCTATTATATACCATCAAATACTATTTTCAATCCCCAATTACCGGTTCTTAAATCCTGAATCCAAATTCTTCATTTCTTCTCAAAATATCCCCACGCTCGCTTTAGACCGAGAAATGGAGCTCGCGGCGTAGATGAAATCTTTACGTGGCTTGCGGTGTGAGCTTTGTATTCAATGCTTTTACGCTGTAAAATACGGGCAGAATGCTTGTATTTATTGATGATTCGGGAGATCCTGGATTTAAACTGCATAAAGGATCTAGCAAAATCTTTGTAATAGCTCTAATCATATTCGAAGATGAACTTGAAGCAGAAAAGACCTCTCTTTCCATAAAAGAATTGAGGAGAAAGCTTAAAGTATCAGATAAATATGAATTCAAGTTCAACAAGACTAATCGAAAATTCAGAAATAACTTTTTTAAAACAGTCAATAATTTCAAATTTAGGATTCGAGCAATCGTAGTTAAAAAAGAAATAATTTATAGCCCGCATCTTAAAAATTACATAGAGAATTTTTATAACTACGTAATTATGCAAGTACTCAAACATAATGGCGGGAAGATAAAAAACGCCAAACTTAAATTCGATAAAAGAGGAGAAAGAGTTTTAAGAGATCAGTTGAGAACTTATTTAAGTCGAGAGTTGGATAATAAGAATAGGAAAGTATTTAAAGATTTAAAATTTGTAGATTCAAGACAGAATACTTTGGTACAACTTGCAGATATGGTTGCGGGGGCAATTTTCTCATCATTTTCCGGGAAAGATAAGAGTTATTTTGAAATTTTAAAGAAAGCAGGAAGAGTTGAAGATGTTTGGCCTTTTAAATAATTCGACCCCGTATTCTATCCAAACGTAAGCTTGGAACGCGCACCATACGGTGACAGTTCGAATACGAGGTCTTTGTACAAATATTATAACAGTCTCTGCAACCCCCGTCAAAGGCAAATTTTTCCATGAAAAATTCGCTTTAGCTTCTCTTCGATCCGGAGGTATTAATCATTTATTTCTTTTACCCTTTACCTTTCACCTTTTACTCTATTCTTGCTAAACTACGGGCAGGTGAGCAAAATTAATCTACCCAGACTTTTGGCTTCTTTAGCACTGCCTTTCTTGGCGGGAGCTATCGGGTCCTACTTTACCCTACCTGCGATTGAAACTTGGTACTCGGCTCTTAACAAACCTGCACTTTCTCCCCCAAATTACCTATTCGGGCCTGTTTGGAGCACACTCTATGTTTTTATGGGAATAAGCCTTTACCTTGTTTGGAAAAAATACGCAAAACTCTTTGTTTTCCACCTTGCCCTTAATGCATTTTGGTCGATAGCTTTTTTCGGAATGCAAAATATTTCCTTGGGACTATTGGTTATAGTTGCTTTATGGGCAGTTATTGCCTATATGATTGTAAAGTTTTTTAAAGTCAATAAACTCGCAAGCTATTTATTGGTTCCGTATATCGCCTGGGTATCATTTGCCGCATATCTAAACTTCACCCTCTTAATACTTAATCCTTAAATTTTAATCTGCCCTCAAAAACCCCGAAAGTACCGTAAAATCCTCACTTTAGGTTCGGAAATGGAGCTTGCCACGTAGATTTTGTATCCTTCAAAATTGTACGTGGTAAAATATGTGCAGAATGGCGAAACTGCCCAAACAGAAAAAACGACTAGTAATATACGCTTTCATAGATAGCCAGAATTTGAACTTGGGAACAAGCAAAGATGTCTATAGGGGTAGAAAAAAAGTTTACCAAGGATGGAGGCTTGATTTTAAAAAGTTTAGAAGATATCTAACTGATAAATTTCGTGTTAAAAAAGCCTACCTTTTCATAGGATATATCAAACAAAACGAAAGACTGTATAAACGGTTAAAATCTTACGGATACGAACTTGTTTACAAACCAACAGTTAAAGACAATCTCGGTAAACCAAAAGGAAATGTAGATGCCGAACTCGTTCTACATTCTGCAGCTATCGAGTATCCCAACTACGATAAAGCAGTTATAGTATCCGGAGATGGCGATTTTACGTGCTTACATGAATATTTGGAAAGAAGAAAGAAGCTTCTTCGTATAATTATTCCGAACTCAAAGTCTGAATCTACCTTATTAAAGCCATTTCACAATTTTAAAACTTTTATAGAGTTTGAAAAGGAAAAACTTAAAATTTAGCCAAAAAAAGCGGGAGGCGTTACTTATAACACGTAGTCATAAGCTCGTTTCTCCCTAGTGATAGTAGTATATTACCACACCTCGTATTAAATCTCAATATTGAAATTTTCCAATTTTTTACCCTTCCTCTTAAACCTAGTAATTTAACCTGAGTATTTTGAGGAAACTCAGTGTGAACCTACCGAAGGGTTATAATCCTGAACTTGCCGAGGGACTGGAATATTTAGCCTCTCACAGAGCCTGAGCTTTCCAAGTCGAAGGCAAAAATCTCGCTTTAGGTTTGAAAATGAAACTTGCAGCGTGAGCTTTGAATCATAAGCTTTTACGCTGTAAAATACGGGCAGAATGATGAAAATTAAAGATTTTCCTAAAGTTACCCCCTCTCAAGAGAAACTTTTTGATAAAATATAATGGAGAGTCCATGAATTTATCTGCAAAAGTTAAAAAGCTAGTTAATTTAATAGAATCTGGAGGTGCCATTACAAAGGATCTAAAACCAGTTACCGTAGTTGGAAAAATAACGACATCAGCCCAACAACTGTTCCCTGAAGACAAGGATAAAGATTTCCTACAAATCGTTCAAGAAACATATATTAAACTTCTTACCAAAAAGGGGATTGAATCGATTAAAGCTCGGCAAAGTTGGGTTGTTGCAAGTGGCGGAGACTTTGAGGGCTACATAAGGAATCACATAAACCAAGTATTGAATCCTGAAGGGATCGTTGCTATAAAAGGCGACCGACTAAAACAGCTAGGTAAAAATTCTAAAAAAATCCAAGTGCTTATACGATTTTTAACTTTGCCTGCCAAACGGAGATGCACACAAACCAGTGTTGATGTTTGGCCCGATAATGATATTTTAGTCCTGACAAAAGTGGAAGATGGGGTTTGGAGAATTTTAGCATCTATCAGTGCTAAAACCAGTAGCCATAGTCGGAATACTAGTGTTCTTTTCTGGTCTCTTGCCGTAAGCTCCTTGGGTATAAAATATTTTCTGGCTACCCAAGATAGAGATAATCAGTTTGTAAAAGAATGTACTTCTGCCAATGTAAATCAGGAAAGAAAACTATTCGAGGCTTACTGCGACAGAGTATTTACATCGAATCCCAATGCTTCTTATTGTTCCCAAGTAAAGTCTTTAATCTTAAGAGACAACGGCTCATCTGAACTTACTGACGAGCTTTTAGAGTTAAAGCAACAGATAATAGGCAAAACAGATCACCACGAGGCCGTTTCTATCGAGAACATTGAAAATTATTAGACAGAGACATGAAGGCTCTTAACCTTATCTAATCTCTTTTGGGCGACCTCGTTATAGTCTTCAGAAATATCTATATGGATAAAATGCCTCCTGGTTTTATAAGCCACGACCGCTACTGTTCCTGTTCCGCCAAACATATCTAGCACAGTGTTGTCTTTATATGAATAAAACTTTATTAGGCGATAAATTAACTCTTCTGGGAACGGAGCAGGGTGTCCGTTCCGTTTTGTTTCAGGCTGTATTTTCCAAAAACCATCAGAAAAATCCATGAATTCTTGTTTAGTTATGTCAGAGTTATTTTGGTCACCATCAAGTCTGTCTTTTTCTTTAGAAAAAACCAATACATACTCCCATGACGGTACGATATGTGGATTTGCTGGACTTCTAAAGCTACCCCAAGCAGTACGTTTAAGCATTGTTTGTTTATACCAGAGTATTTCCGTTCTAAATTTCATTCCTATCTTCCGCATTTGGTTGGTGAAGTCGTGGTGAATTGGAACGAAATCTTTAATACCTGTTGGCGCAATGTTTAGAGCAATCCTTCCTCCGGGAACAAGCACCCTTTTTGTTTCTCTCCAGACCTTTTCTAACCAATCAAGATATTCTTGGTAGTCCATGTGGTCATTATGGTTGTCGTAATTTTTCCCCACATTGTAGGGAGGTGAGGTTACAGCAAGGTGGATGCTATTATCAGGAATTTGTGCCATCTCTTCTAAAACATCGCCAGTAATTATTCTGTCTAAGTTAAATTGTTTTTGTGGGATAACTTGAGCTTCATTCGTAGCCGATTTGGTTCTGTCCTCATAATTCGGCAAGACCCCTATGAACCTTCCTTGAATTATCAAATCTTTAACAAAAATCGGCTTCATGCTGGAGTTGGACGGTTGGAGTCTGAAGCCGTTTTTCTCTTTATAAATCTTCTTTAGGGTTGCTTCATTACCATTTATTAAAGCAACTACTTTTTGCCCATTCGCAGCAGTCTCTTGTCTGCGAATTATGACTGTATCTCCATCGTATATGCCTTCATCAACCATACTGTTCCCTTTTACCTTCAGAGCATAGTGGAGACCGCTCTTAGACAGCATCGAAGTTGGAACATTAACTGGCTCTGGATTAGACAAGGCTTCGATTGGTTCCCCGGCGGCGATATAACCCAATAAAAATATGTTTGATTTGCCAGAGGAAGGCGAGATTCCCCTCCATGTGTTGTTTTCTTTAGTAAGAACCCCTTTTTCTTTTAAGGTTTCAACGTATTGATAAATAGTAGTGGTCGATTTTTTGAACTTATTTGCGATTTCGGCCAACGATGGAGCATATCCTTCTTTATCATAAAAGGACGTTATGAAGTCGAATATCTTTTTCTGTTTGGGGGTAAGGTTGGCAGATTTCATATTGACTAAAGTAGATATATATACTAAAATTTTACGAACGTTTATAGAATGAGTCAATAGGCAATTCAAGGGGGTGAATATACAAATGAGTAGTACAAACTTAAAGTGGAGTAGCGACATTAGGTATATGTCTAATAATTCTGACAGAATTCCTGAATCGGGTGGTATTTATAAAGTACTGAAAGACAAGGGTGAGTCGGGAAAATTAACAAGAGTTTACTTGGGAAAAGCAGCGGATTTAAGAAGACAATATAATTATCACATGTCAGAAAGCGAGGAAAACATTTGTTTGAAAGATAATTTAAGAAAAGAGACTTGTTATTTTAGGTATGCGTTATTATCGGGGGAAGAAAATAGGCAAGATTCTGAAGACCACCTGTTGCAAAACGGCAGTTACGAATGCAATGTTCAAGGACAGTAATAGTGATTAAAGAAAATTTGATCCCATAATTCTTCGACTTTTCATATCTTCTATAGTATACTAACCGCAGATTCATATGGGAGATACTTCTTTGTTATCTAATGCCGATCGATATGAAGAGAGAATTCGACAACTTCTTAAGAATTTAGGTTGTAAAAAAGTCTTCGGTGGAAAAGATTTTCTTATAGGTGATAATCAAATAGACGCATTAGGAATTTTCGAAGATAAAATTTTAATAGTCGAATGCACAACACAATCGAAAGACTTACGTTCGAAGCTGGAGAATTGGAAAGGGAAAGTGGGTTCTATAAGAAGAGCATTAGGTGAACACTCGATATTTAACAAGTACAATAAAGGGAAATTAGTTCGGTTTATTCTAGCTTCTAGGTATTCTGCGGCCGAGTCGTATCAGGAATTAGCTTCGGGAGAACCCAAAGTATATATTTGGGGACCTAGACTCGTTTTTTATTACGAAAAAATAGCAAAGGCGATACCTTCTCGCGCAATTTACGATATATTTTCTGATCTTGATTTGAAGATTGAAGCAGAGATGGGTATAACCGTACCTGCGTTTAAAGTAACTATCAATAATATAAATATGTTTAACTTTTTCATATCACCTCATGATCTTATAAAGATTTCATATGTAGCTAGAAGAGAAACGGGTCGTAAAGATTTTTATCAGAGAATGATTGATCCTTCACGATTAAATAAAATTAATTATTTTCTTAAAAAGGGAGGCATTTTCCCTACTAATATCGTGGTAGGAATTAACAGCTCGTTTAGTTTCAAGTCAATATCTATTCCTAGAGAATCTTTAGCAACCACCAAAGATTGGTTTACCTTGGGACTATTAACTTTACCTGTTAGTTACCAGGGTTGTTGGATAATTGATGGCCAACATAGATTATATTCCTTTGATGAAGGAATGAGACAAAAAGTAGCAGTTCTGGCATTTTCAAATATAGACCTCGCGCATCAAACACAATTTTTTATAGAAATTAATAAAAATGCCAAACCGATTAGTTCTATGCTATTGTGGGATCTTGAAGGAGACTTAAGACCTCAAAGTAAAGAGGGGATCCTCTCGAATGCTGTCAAGAAACTTAATCAGGCAACTCCATTTAAAGGAATTATTTCGATTCCTTCTCTGGGGACGGGAAAAATTTCGATTTCAACATTGTGCAATTCATTATTGAAATCTGATTTTTCCAGTAAGGAGATAAAAACTGGAAAGGCTAAGTATTTTGTAAGAAATCCCTTTTTTCATAATAACCATATTAAATTTGCCGAAAACATATCTAACTCTATTGCTTTTTATTTTGATAAAATGACTAACGACCTTTCTGAGGAAAAATACTATATCAAAAATTTTATATTCGATAACGGAGGTGTTAGTGTTCTCATATATATTTATAAAATTATTATTTGTATCGAGGGTAAAAAAATAGACAGCTCACTTGTCCCGAAGTACGTAAAACCGCTAATTGATTATTTATCTTCACTCGGTGTTACTCAGATTAAAGATTATAAACGTAAATGCTCGAGCGAGGGAGGCAAGAAGTTAGTATTAAATGATTTACTAAAAACTTTGGAGGAAGTAAACTCCGAAATAGCCGACTATATTGACGAGAAGTATATGCTTACAGATGAATTGACGGATTTAGAGTTGAAGTTGAGAAAAGTCATCGCATTTGAATTTAATAGAATAGGTCTTAGAGATGTAAAAAAAATATTAAAACCCCAAATACTCATTTCGATTGAGAAAAGGATAGGACAACAATACGATATTCCTGCACTTTGTAATGAATTCTCTTTAGATAACGAGACTAAAATCATTACTTGGGAACTTTGGAATAAAATATTTAGAGAGATATTTACGAGAGGAGAAGAAAAAAGTATTGATATGAATGACCCTCGTTTTCTTGATGAAGAATTATTTAAAATTACATTAAGTAATGCGGTCGAAGCTAGGAATAACTTAATTCATAAAAAGGAATATTCTTACTCGAGAAGAGATAAAGAAATGTTACATAATTTTATAGAACAAACAAATAGTATTATTTCTAAGCACTACGGGATTTAAATATTCCAATAAATATATAATGTATAATTAGGTCAACTATTAGTTTTTCCTAGATTTAACCCCATAATCCTTCGACTTCGTAAAATTTCTGCATTATACTACCTGTAATATGATGTATTTCGCGTACGGTACGAATCTTGATTTTGAGAGATTAAAAAAAAGATGCCCTTCGGTACAAAAAATAGCAAAAGCATTTCTTGTTGACTATCAATTTATTTTTAACACCAGAGGTGTGGCAACTGTAGTTCCAAAAAAAGATTCTAAGGTTTATGGAATTTTATTTGAAATAGAGGACTCTGAAATAAAAAATTTAGATAAATATGAAGGAGTTCCGAAGCTCTATGCAAAACAAGATAAAAAAGTATTACTAGAAAATGGAAAAACAACTGATGCCTTACTATATATTGCTATCGAATCTAAGCCTGGAAAATCTAGAGAAAGACATTTAAAAATAATTTTAGAATCAATGATAAAGGAAGGTTTTCCATCAAAGTATTTAGAATCAATTAAAAAATATGGATTATAGAGAAAGAATTAGTTTCGCAAAAAATTCTTTAAAAAAGTACGATGAGTACAATGGATTCAAATATGATCCCTATATTGGTTTTTTCTCACTATGGATAGGACTAAATGCGATATATGCATATAGACAGGATATTAAGACTGCCGAGAGGAAAAAAATTAAAAAATTATTTGATGAATCAAGAGCTTTAGAAACCATAGATAAAGAAGCAATGATTAAGTTAATACACATAATTGAGGACGCTGATGAACATCCAATTCTTAGTGATTATTTTGATTCTAACTTGAAAGATTTGAAAAATTTTTATAAAGGAAGAGGATATTATGTTGGAGATTTATTAAATGAACAGTTAGGATCCTTATTGGCTAAAATTCGTAATAACCTTTTCCATGGATTAAAAGGTTGGAATAAAGAGGGAGAGTTGAGATTAGTTAAAGCAGCAAATACAGTTTTATATCAAGTTTTAAGATACTTTGTGTCCAAAGGCGAGAAGGTGTTAGAAAATTCACTTTTTTAATATGTCATTAAAAAATAATATTAAAAAGTTTATTGAAATTCCTGAAAAAAAAGACTTTCTGATAGTAATTATTGAGTCGATACCCTTTATTTTGAAGGAACTGATATTAACAGGAAAAACTGATCTAAAAATAGTCTGGGATGAGTCTAAAAAAGTTAAACAAGTAAGTTAATCAAATTATGGATAAAAACAATCTTTCATTATTGAAAATAATCAAAAAGATAAATCGGGAATATCCCTTGGTTCCGCATACCAATGCAGGTCGTCTCTACTCAACCGTGCGGAGAATGAAGGCCGAGAAGGAAATGGAGATCCCTATTAATTTACGTACGGGCTTTCCCGTTTCTGTCGCAACAGGAAAACACGCAAACGAAATGGAAGGTAGCGAATGGGAAAATTTTTATGGTGCCTTATCCGAACAACTTAAACACGATTATCCAGAACTATATGAGAGGATCTTTGGAGTTGCTACTTTAAATATTAAGAAACCTATTTTGTTTAATTTTATCCATAGACAGGCTTTTAAATTGTATAGGAGAGATCTGATTAATTTTATTGGAAACATTTCAAAGTTAAATAATAAGGAATTGTCAGATTTGGTTGTTCATGCTGTATGGACGAGGGCAGGCTTGCAAAGTGAAGGACGTATTATGGATATTCGTGGCGTTGTCTTTAAAGATCCTATTTTAAATCAATATCCTATTTTGTTGCCTCAATTTAGAAAAATTGTTAATGTATTTGAAAGTAAAAAGGCATTTTTTGAAGCTGCAAGTATGTCAATATGGGTCCACACCCTAAGAGCTTTGATTGATCCAAATCTGGAGTCTGAAATGCATCAAATGTGGGATATTTTATTGAAATCAAAAAGTAATTGGGAGGATAGTTTGAGAGAGTTATATGATGAAGATATTAAAAAAATAGATACAAATTTAGTAGAATCAACGCTTATTTTATCCAAACAAATAATATTAGATCTTCCGCCAAAGCCTAAAATTCACACCGATACACCCACCGGGTGAACTGAGTTGATCCCGTAAAACGGGGCAAGCACAGGTGGAGTTTTACCTCGTCCTGAAATGGACAAGGTTGTAAATTTTCCCTAAGTTACGGTATAATTGGCTCCAGGTGTCAGGAAATTTGTTTAAACTAAGTCCTTCGGATTTTAGGTATCTTTGGGAAGATTGCAAGCATTGTTATTACCAAAAGGTAAAATATAATATTCTTTTGCCTTCTATTGGAATTCCAGGAGTTTTTACAAAGATGAATTCCTTACTTCAAAAAACTCTGATGGGTATGGATTTGCAGGCAATTAATCCCGATCTTCCGAAAGGAAAAATACAAGTCGCTGAAGGATATTTAAAGTCGACCCCAATCCCATCTGTAAACAATTGCTATATCTCGGGAAGGTTTGATTTTTTGACAAAACTTGACGATGGGACGTATAGCGTTATTGATTTTAAGATATCTGACCCTACGGAGGAAAAAGTTAAGAAATTCACTAATCAACTTCATGCATACAAATTTGCACTGGAAAATCCTGTAAATGGAGTTGCACCACGTAAAGTTACAAAAATGGGTGTTGTTGTAATTTCTCCCGAAGCAATTGAATTCAAAAATGGGGGTGTGCATTTCTCGTCAAAACCAAATTGGTTTGAAATTCATGAAGATATGAATTCTTTTTATAATTTTATAGATGAGATTTCGGGTGTATTGAACGGTCCTGTTCCCAATGAAAATGAAAATTGTGCCTGGTGTAAATATAGATTTTGTTTTTTACCTCGAGAAGATGATGAACAGGAAGATTTTCCTTTTTAAATAATAATCGTTAACCGTTTGACTGTGTCTGGTAAGGTTGGTAACAATTGGTAACAATATCCGATATTGATTAGTCTTTCGGCAGGCTCAGAATAAACTTTAAATCTCGGGATTTTTCTACTCCAAATTTGACCCTATAATTCTTCAAGAGTATAATCGCCCATAGTTTAGTTATATCTATGAAAAACAAATATTTTCTTTACCTTTTCTCAATTTTGGTGATTTGCGCCCTTAGCCTTGCTGGTTATCAACACTTTGTTTCAAATTATGAGGTAAACAAGAAGGAAGATGTTTTAGGTAGAGCGAACGATGAAAGTAAAACTAAGATTACCATTACTTCTACTCCTACATTAACGCCTCAACCTTCAAAAAGTAACAATAAAAATACTCCAACTCCAATAACGACCACTTCACCAACTCCAGAAATCAGCAATAATAATACTTTAACAGTTGTGCAAGAAACTCAAAATTTAGATGATGGGAAAAAGAGTTCAATTGAAAATATTTTTAAGCAGATAGGCAATATCAATGTTGATTTGGCTAGAGCAATAAATTTTAATGGAATACTCGAACAGGACGCGCAAAGATTGTTACAGGAATGTGAGGGACAATATGAAGATATTTTCGACCCTTTTGCGAGACAAAATTTGTATCAACAATGCCGGGAAACAGCAAATATACCGTTATCGCATAAAATCGAAACAAGCGGAATGTATAGCCAAATTAAATCTTTGAGCCAACAAGCGTATAACACTGCCTTAAGTTGTTCCAACTCAACTGATTGCCTTAATAATATATATTGGTCTTGGGTTAATGCTTTTGAGAGTAAGGGTTTAATAGCAAGATAGAGTTCGTGTAGATTATTGGCGATTAAAAATTAATTTCTCCAAAAAAAGTTACACACCCGAAGGGTGAAATAGCTTCACACTTTTCGAGTTATTCTGCAAATTTGACCCCATCCAAAATTCCATTTCTCTACCAGATTTTGGTATGATATAATCATGAACAGATGGCAAAACAAAATCAAAAGTTTTCTTTTAGAAACAT
>Ga0209431_10003581_pt1 | contig 12347 bp, 10 predicted proteins | sample RifCSP13_3_FD_184021 | JGI IMG/M metagenome (GOLD analysis project Ga0209431, IMG submission 184021) | Soil microbial communities from Rifle, Colorado - Rifle CSP2_sed 13_3 (SPAdes) (version 2) | ecosystem: Environmental > Terrestrial > Deep subsurface > Rock core/Sediment | place: Rifle...
GTGAGCGCCCGGACCGGGAGCTGCCGCTTCTCCTCAGGATACTGGACCGTCACCGCGCGGGTAAACAGGTACCGAAGCGTAATCTGCATCGAGAGGATGATGCTCCAGAAGCCTCCCCAAAGCTCTCGGAGATATCGCCACATCTTCTTCTTCGCCCCCTAGCTAAAGACCCAGACGAGCAGTCCGGTCATTCCCAGATTGGCAAAGGCCAAGGGCAGGAGGACCTTCCAGGCGACGTTCATCAGTTGGTCAACCCGTACCCTGGCCAGCGCTCCCCGAAGCCACATCGTCAGTGACGAGGAGGAGATGGAACTTCATCTCGCCCGGTTTCCGGCCTAGCCATGGGCCATCTTTCCTTCGTCCAGTGATTCCATGAGCCCATCCAAGAGGGAGTACACGAACTCCTGAAGCGCCGCGTCGGCATATGGTCCGAACCGATCCCGCTGCGGTTCAAGGGCCTGGTTGAATCGGTCGATAAGCTCCCGGGGAAGCAACCCCCGTGCCGCGAACTCTTCAAGGGTTGCCCCCAGGGTCAGCGGTATTTTGTTGAGCTCTCGGAAACGAGCCTCGAGATCATCCAATCGCTTTTCAAGCGCATGAAGCTTTTCCGTCAGCTCCTCCCGCGTCTCCATCATTCCTCCTCGAAGACCCCATCCGCCGAAACTTTTGGTTCAGAGGTAGATACTTTGGCGATGGTCGCGGAAATCAAATGCAATACCCTCAGACCTCCACCTCTATATCCGAGCCGGTCACTCGGACACGATAGCTGGAAACACCAGTTCGAGCCGGCGGCGTAAGTACATTTCCATTCTTGACGTCAAACGAAGATCCATGCCAGGGGCAGGTCACCACTTCTCCATTCGATTCAGACCCTCCCTGCGCCGCCGGTGTTTCTTCAGGAAGTACTCCGTTAGCTCCTCGTATCCCAGAAATTCACGGACCGCATATCCGCAGATCTGACATCGCTTATAAAAGAAGGGCCAGCCAGCCTCCCCTACCTGCATTTTCCCTATGCGCTCCATCCGCTCGCTACAGCAAGGACTTCGGTTGGCCGGGGAGATGATTTCTCTTGGATACCGATCTTCAGGCCGACACTCGGGATCATACCGAACAATTGTTAGCAAGTTCTCCATGACTCTCATGGTGGCTCAGATAGGAGTGCCTACTGAGGCACCCCATGTTTGTGGCTGACAACCTCCCGGGGATGTGTGGGGTCAACCGGAGAGATCTACTGGGGGACGAGGCTGTCGGGGTAAGAAACTACTCTCACTCAGGTAGCCACGATATTAATTAAAGGGGCAAGGGCCGTGCCAGACATTTCTAGGCCTAAGGACGGATCGGACTCCCCTGCAATATCCTGTCAATTCAGGGATCGAGGGCCTCGGATGGAAATAGATGCGTCCGAGAGTGCCGCATGCGATACGGGGAATTCCTGGAGGGCAGGGAGTTTCTCCCTGGTCAGAAGCGGATGTTGTAAATCCGGATCTTGTGCGTCAAGGTCTTCACATCGATCCCGAGCAGTCGCGCGGCGGGCGCCTTCTTCCCCCGGGTGTATCTGAGGGCCTGGATGATGGAGAGCCGTTCGACCTCGGCGAGGGGAAGGGGCGCATCTCCCTCCCGAGGCGGAAGCTCCGCGGTCGGACGGATATTGGGCGGAAGATCTTCCGGCCGGATGACCGCGCCCGGGGCGAGGAGGACGAGCCGCTCGATGGTGTTAGCCAGCTCCCGGACGTTGCCTGGCCACGCATATCCCACGAGGAGCTGAAGCGCATCGGGAGAGAGGGCTTTGGCCTGTTGACCCGGCAGTCGGAACTGGCTGAGGAAGTGCTCGACCAGACGGAGGATGTCCTCCCTCCGGTCCCGGAGGGGCGGGACCTCGAGGCTCACCACGTTCAGACGGAAAAAGAGGTCCTCCCGGAAGCGACCGGCGCGCACCTCCTGCTCAAGCTCCTTGTTCGTCGCGGCGAAGATCCGTGTATCGATCCGTTTGAGCCGGGTCCCCCCCACGCGCCTCAGCTCGCCGGTGTCAAGGATCTGGAGGAGCTTGGCCTGCATCGCCGGACTCATCTCGGCCACCTCATCCAGAAAGACGGTCCCCCCGTCCGCCACCTCAAAAAGCCCGGCCTTGGCGCTCACGGCACCCGTAAAGGCCCCCTTTTCGTGGCCGAACAGTTCGCTCTCCAGGAGCTGATCCTGAAAGGCGCTGCAATTGATCACCAGAAAAGGACGATCCGCCCGCGGACTGGACCGGTGGATCGCTCTCGCGATGAGCCCCTTACCCGTCCCAGTTTCGCCGGTGATGAGCACAGGGGCGTTCGAAGCCGCCACTCGCCCTGCCGTCTCGAGCAGGACGCGCATGGCTTCACTTTCCCCGAGAATTGCCGAGGCATCCTCCGCCTGACCCACCATCCGGCGCAGGGCCGTATTCTCCTCTTGGAGCTGCCGCTTCTCGGCCGCACGCCGCAGGACCGCCTCGACCTCCGAGAGTTTAAAGGGCTTGGTCAGGTAATCGTAGGCGCCGAGCTTCATCGCCTCGATGGCGCTGTCAATCTCGGGGTGGCCCGTGAGCACCACCACCTCGGCAGTCACCCCGCTACTGCGAAGCCGTCGCAGGGTTTCCATTCCTCCGAGGCCGGGCATTCTGAGATCAAGGAGCACCACATCGAAATCCTGCTTGTACAGGACCTCGAGAGCCTCCTCCCCGTTGTTGACGGTGACCACCGCGCAGCCACTCTGCGGGAGTTCCCGCTCCATGAGGACTCGGGTCGGCTTTTCATCATCGACCACGAGCACCTGTATGGGACGTTTCTCTCTCATGCTCCGGTCCGCCTCTGCTGTGCGACCACCGGAAGTCGGATCGCCACCGTCGTCCCTTTGCCCACCCCCTCACTCCTGACCTCGATCGAGCCGCCATGCTGCTCGATAATCCCTTGGCAGATCGCGAGCCCCAGCCCCGTCCCTTTGCCCACCCCCTTGGTAGTGAAGAAGGGGTCCAGGACCTTGGCCAGGTGCTCGGGCGGGATACCGGACCCGGTATCTCGGACGAGGACTTCCACCTGCCCTGGCGCCGGAAGAGCCGTGATCCGGACCTCGCCCTCGTCCTCAATCGCGTCAAGGGCGTTGGTCAAGAGGTTCAGAACCACCTGTTGGAGCATCTGACGATCCACCTGAACCACGGGCAGGCCTGGCGCGAGGTCGAGCACAATCCGCTTGTTGGTCACCGCAGCCTGGTGGCTGATTAAGGCCACCGTGTCCTGGATGAGGGACGCGAGATCGAGGGCCTCGAAGCTCGGTTCCCGCTGCCGCGCGAAATCGAGCAGTCGTCTGACGATAGCCGTCGCCCGGCCGACTTCTTGCTGGATAAACGCGAGATACTCGGGGACGTCTCGAAACCCTTCTACCTCCTCGAGCCGCGCCGATCGGGCCCGCCGCCCTAGGGCCTCGGCAAAGCCAGCCACCGAGGAGAGGGGATTGTTGATCTCATGGGCGAGCCCGGCGGCGAGGCGACCCAAGGATGCCAGCTTTTCCTGTCGGAGCAAGAGGTCCTGCGAGCGCCGAAGCTGCTCGTACGAGCGTCGCACCTCTTCATACAAACTGGCGTTCTCCACGGCGATAGCTGCCTGAGCCGCCAAGGTCACCGCCAAGGCCTCATCCTCTTTGCTGAATTCCTCCGCCCCCTGCTTCTCTGTGAGGTACAGGTTCCCAAAAACTTTGCCCTTCGAAACAATGGGCACGCCCAGAAAGGACCGCATGGGGGGATGATGGCTTGGAAATCCGTGCGCGCGGGGATCGCTGGTCAGATCCTTCAACCGGAGCGGCTTCTCCTCCCCGACCACCACGCCCAGGATGCCTTTCCCCACCGGCAGGGGACCGATCCGCGCCTTGGCCTCTTCATCGATGCCCACGGTGATGAACTGACTCAACCCCTGCCCGTCTTCGTTGAGCACCCCGACCGCCCCGTACTTGGCCCCGAGGACCTTGCACGCCAGCGCCGCAATCTTTTGGAGGACCGATTCCAGCGACAGCTCCTTCGCCAAGACCATGCCGGCCTCGACCAGCGCCCGGAACTGCTCGACGCCCCGGCGGACGACCCCCTCGCGCTCCTGGAGAAAGGCCAAGGCCACAATGACGAGGATCCGGTTGGCAACTGGCTTAAAGAGCTCGAGGACCTGGATCAACCGGTCGGGCCTCTCCCCGAACTTCTGCGTCAGCGACTCCTCACATACACCCTGGAGCGTCAACAGGGCGCCGAAGATGTGCTTCGGCGTGAGGCGGCGAAGGACCCCTCGGGCGGCCATGGCCTTGGCCAACGCCTGAGCCTTGTGATAATGCCTCGTCGCGAGGCAGGTGAGGTAGGTCTCGTAAATGGCCACCGAGTCGGCCTCGAGCTCTTCCGAGGTCCCGCCCCGCAGGTACCCCCGGGTCTCCATCTCTTTCATCCATTGACGACGGAGCGGTTCCTCTCGCCTCTGGAAGTGGGCCAACATCTCCCGGAGGACGCGGTCGAGCTGCACGCGGACCTGCCGCGGGTCGGTCCCCGACTTGCCTCGACTTCGCTTCACCATAGGACGAGCCTTCTGGGCCACGCGCTTCAAAAAATCACCCCTTTCTCCAGGCGTGGTGTTGAGCCCAGTATACCTGCAAACGCGCTACGGAGAAACTCAGGACTCGGCCACTCGCGGGCTGGAGGAACGGGAGGGGGTTTATCCGCTCGCGCGTAACCGAGCGAGCAGCTGGGGATCGATCTTGGACTTAACGGTGCGGCGATCGAGCTGCAGGCAACGCGCAGTCTCTTCGTAGCTCCCCGTCTGGGCGTACACGAGGGTGCAGTAGCGCCGCAACAGCTCGTCGGCCGTCAGCGTCCCGCGGTCGAGGGCGCTTGCGAATTCGTCACGGGCGGCCAGGGGGCGCGGTTCAGGCGGTCGGTATTCCTTGCGTATCAGGACGCTGCGCACGCATTGCTCCAACTCGCGGATACTCCCGGGCCACGGGTACTCCCGGCCCAGGTGCTTGACGACCCAGGCCTCGACCTCTTCCGCCAGGCGCTCGGCCTCGGCCCCCGCTACCCGGCGCGCGATGAACAGGATAAGTTCTCGGAGGACGTTCGGAGACTCACGGAGTTGCTCCTGCAGCGACGGGGTGACGATGACGTCTGAACAGAGCCGGTAGTAGAAATCCTCGCGGAACTGTCCCCTCCGCATCGCCTCGGCGACATCGCGGTTGGTCGCGGCGATGATCTTGCCGTGAAAATGGCGCTCGGTCGTATCGCCGACCGGCTGGAAGGTGCGCGTGTGGAGCACCCGGAGGAGCTTGACCTGGATCGACGTGTCCAGGTCGCCGATCTCGTCGAGGAAGACCGTCCCCCATCGCGGGCAGATCTCGAGCCAGCCCCGCCGGTCCTGGAGTGCGCCCGTGAAGGCCCCCCGCCGATGCCCGAACAGCTCCGACTCGATGAGGGTGGGAGCCAGGGCGGAGAGGTTCAGCGCATGGAACGCCCCGGTGAAGTCCTCGACGAAGGTCAAGGTCTTGGGATCGAAGGGCACGTATCGGGACAGGCTGATGGCCCGGGCGACGAGTTCTTTCCCGGTCCCCGTCGGCCCCGTGACGAGGGTCGTAATATCCCCCATCCGCTCGTACAGCGCATCGCGATATCGGCGCATGTCATGCGTGAAAATCGATTGCCAGACCGCAGCGCGAAGCCGCGCCGCCGCCATCGAGCCCCCGATGATATAGCTGAAGATGTGGTGGAAGGCGCGGCGAATCTGAAAGAAGCAGGCGAACAGGTGCGGCGCCTGGTGCTGGGACGGCAGCATGAATCCTGCAATCTGCAGGTAGTGCTGCCACTCCCGCAGGAAGTCCGCATAGCAACCGAATGGCTTGTGCCCGGCCCTTCGATCCAGCGCGTTCGCGATGGCCGTGTGAAAGCGGTCGTTATACCGATGGTAGAGGAGGAAGAGCGCTCCGGTCTCGTATAGGACGAGGTCGTCCTCCGGGGCGCTGGTGCCACCGGCGAGGCGCTCCCGCAATTTCTTGACCAGCGTTTCGACCTTGGCAGTGATTCTCAGGATGTTGACGTGGGGGCGTTCAGGATCGGCGACCCGCAGGCTCCAGACCGGCTCCGCCTCGCGGAAGTCCGCCCCCAGGGCCTCGCGTTCGTACTGAATCCGCTCCGGGAGGAACGGGTTGCAGTAGCCCAGGTTGGCCACCGCTCGCAGAAAGCCCCGCTCTTTTTGCGTCAGGAAGGCCACGCCCCCCTCCGTGATGTACAAAGCATGTATATAACCTGACATCAATTGTCAAGCCCGACGACCCCGACACACCTCCACCTGCGAGGTAAGCCCCTGATTTCCTCTATGGCTCGATACGAGAGACCTCGTGGCACACCCCTTGCCCCCTATCTGGGTAGCTTTGGCAAGCATAACCTCGGGCTGGGTGACACTCTCAAGGAAAGGAGTTGGCCATGAGGCAGGGGATGACCGCACCATTTCCGGCTATGTTGGAGGGCAAAACCACGCGACATCATTTCGTAGCCACGGCAGCGATCCTGTTCATCGCCGGGTGGATCATGGCCGGTTGTGCGGCGCGCCACCTCGTCGGATCGCCCATCAAGGAAGAGGGCATCCCTAAGATCGTTGCCGGCAAGACGACACGGGCAGAAATCTTGACCCTGTTTGGCCCCCCATACCGTGTCGAGTCGAAAGGCGATCAAGAGGTCCTCACGTACTTCTACGGGAAGCAATCGAATTGGACGATCCTGCTGTATAGTGAGTCCCGCCACAGCGCGGACATCCTGAACGTTTACCTCAACCAGAACGGCGTCGTGTCGAACTATGCCTTCTCCGAAGGGGTGGCCATGCCAGAGAGGGACTTCCCGACGCGACCTCTGGCGGTAGGCCATTAGCCGGCCCCGAGCGTGGACCGATGGATGAGCGGTGAAGCTGGTTGGCGTGAGCCCGATTCTTGCAAGACTACCGGCGGAAAGGCGCCGGGCGCGGTTCCTGCGGAGGCCAGCAGAATCGAATCGCTACAGAAACGGTCGTGAGAGACTTACGGATGATGAACCGACGGGACTTCATGAAGGCAGCGGGACTGCTGGCCTTGTGGCCATACGGTTGCGCCAAGCAAGCGTCAACGCCGGCTGGGACGATCGTCAACGACGTCCATTCGCAGCTCAATCCCACCCGGGTGGACCGGGTCGTGTCCATCGATTCCGCGGAGGCAATCCGGGCCGCCATCCTTAAGGCGAGGCGTGAAGGGAAGGCTGTCTCCGTTGCAGGGGGGCGACACGCCATGGGAGGCCAGCAATTCGGCGCCGATACGGTGCTGATCGATACCGGGCAATATAATCGTGTCTTGAGCTTTGATTCCAACCGCGGGATCGTCGAGGTCGAGGCCGGGATCCAGTGGCCAGAATTAATTGAGTACTTGCTCACGGTCCAGAAAGGTCGGTCACCCCAATGGGGAATCGTCCAGAAGCAGACCGGGGGCGATCGGTTCTGCATTGGGGGCTCACTGGCCGCAAACGTGCATGGGCGAAGTCTCCGCTCCAAACCCATCATCCAGGATGTCGACTCGCTCACACTTCTTGATGCCGAGGGACATCTCAGGACCTGCGACCGAGACCAGAACGCCGACCTCTTCCGCCTCGTTATCGGCGGCTATGGGTTGTTCGGGATCATTACCTCCGTCCGGCTCCGCCTCGCGCCAAGGCGAAAGCTGGAGCGCGTGGTGGAAATCATCGAGATGGAGGACCTGATACCTGCGTTCGAGAACCGGATCGGCGATGGATTCCTGTTCGGCGACTTTCAGTATGCAACCGACGAGCGGTCGGACGCATTTCTCCGCCAGGGAGTCTTCTCATGCTATCGAGTAGTTGACGACAGGACTCCGGTGCCGGGGGGGCAGAAAGAATTTTCGGAGCAGGACTGGCGGCGGCTTCTCTATCTTTCCCACACGGACAAGAAACGCGCGTTCGAGGAGTACGCCGGCCACTACCTTTCAACGTCGGGTCAGATCTACTGGTCGGATACGCACCAGCTCAGCGTGTACATCGACAACTACCACGACTGGCTGGACCGGCGGCTTGGCGCCTCTGAGCGGGCGACCGAAATGATCACCGAGGTTTACGTGCCACGGGACGCCCTGACCCGCTTTCTGGAGGACGTCCGCAGGGACTTTAACCAGAACGGGGTCAATGTGATCTATGGGACGATCCGGCTCATCGAACGAGAGGACGAGAGCTTCCTCGCGTGGGCCAAGAAACCCTACGCATGTATCATCTTCAACCTTCATGTTGTCCACAGTCCACAGGGTCTCGAGCGGGCTGCCCAGGACTTCCGTCGCCTTATCGATCTCGCCATTCCCCACGGTGGAAGCTACTATCTGACATACCACCGGTTCGCGACCCGCGAGCAGGTCTTGGCTTGCTACCCCCAGTTCCCAGAGTTTCTCCGGCTCAAGCGGAAGTACGACCCCGAGGAGCGATTCCAGAGCGACTGGTACCGCCACTACAAAAGGATGTTCGCCGACGTGCTCTGACAGCAGCGGATGGTTGGGCATGCCAGAGCATCTGGGCCTTGTTGGACCGAGCCTGATTAGTACAATGGTGCCGGTTTAAGAGCGCGGGGCACGGGCTTTGCAGCGGATGAGCGGATAGAGCAGGACGCAATGAGAAAGAAGCCGGGCCCGAACCGGTGGTGAGAAAGGCGCGAGGTGGGAGAGATGGTTTTCCTCTGGTTCTTCTATATGTTCGCCTTCTTCGCATTTTCGATCGCCCCGCTGGTGATCATCTGGCTGATCTGGCGGAAGCGGTTCAAGCGACTCACGGAGCAGGTTACCTACCTCGCGGCCCGGATCCAGGACCTAGAGCAGCAGATCAGCTTGTCCCAGGCAGCGCCCCCGCCTCCGAAGCCGCACGTTGAACATGCACCGCAGCCGGAGGTCGCGCCGTCGGTGGCCCAGGTTAAAGGCGCCGAGGCATGGGGGCAACTCATTGCCGAGCGACCCCCTATCCCTCGTATAGAGCCAGCCAGAGCAGTCGCCGAAGCGACGCCCGCCAAAGCGGCCCCGCCCCGAACACCCCCGATGCCTCGGCCAACCCCCCCGGCGGCGAAACTGCGGGAGCGCATCTCTCCCAACCTGGCAAAGATGGGTGTTGATGCCGCCGACTGGGAAGCCGTTATCGGGGGTAAATGGCTGAACAAGATCGGGATCGTCGTTTTCGTCATCGGCGTCGCCCTGTTCCTCGGTTACTCCCTTCGGTACATGGGTCCCCTCGGGAGAGTCGCCACGGGCGTTGTGACCAGCCTGACCCTGCTTTTCGGGGGCGTCCTTCTCGAACGAGTTGAAAAATACTCGCTTTTCGCCAAGCCGCTCATCGGCGGCGGCTGGGCGCTTCTGTATTTCACGGGGTACGCCGCCCACAATATCGAGGTCTCGAAAATCATCCACGACCCGATCCGTGGGATCGCCCTCCTCGCCGTTATCGCTGGGGGAATGATACTGCACTCGCTAAAATACCGGTCACAAGTCGTCACCGGGATAGCCTACTTCCTGGGCTTTCTCACCGTTGCCATCAGCCCCCTCACCGGGTTTGCTCTCGTAGCCTCCGCCATCCTGGCAGCGTCGCTCGTCGCGATCCTCCGCGGGACCGGCTCGTCTGCTCTGGGGCTTTTCGGTGTCGCGGCCACCTACCTGAATCACCTCCTCTGGCTTGAATATCGAATGGGGGGACCCGCGCAGCTCGTTCACACCGACAGCTTCTGGCTCGCGCAGGGCATGCTGGTCCTCTACTGGCTGCTCTTTTCCGCGTTCGATTTCGTCCTAGAACCCGGGAACGACACGGAAGAGAAGATTGGCTTCGCCGCCAGTCTCGCCAACACGGTGGCTTTCCTTGGGCTGTCGTATCGGCAGGTCGGGATCGTCTTCCCCGATGCCCGATATCTGCTTACAGGCCTCACGGCACTCGCCTACGTTGCGAGCAGCTACCTGCTCCGAGTGCTGGGGAGACATAAGTACCACCTCATCAATGCCTCCGTCGCCGTTCTGCTCATTGCGCTCACGTTCCCCCTCAAGCCACCATCGTCGCCTCTGAGCCAACACTGGTTGGCCATCGCCTGGCTGTTGGAAGCAGCGGTCGTGCTGGCGTTAGGATCCTATCTCAAGGAGATGGTCTTCCGGATGCAGGCTTACCTCCTCTCTGCGGTTGCCCTTGGCGCGCTCTTCGTCATAAATCTCTACGGAACGCCGGAGCCGCCTGATGTCTTACGCTGGGCCACCGTCCTACCTGCCATTGCCTTCTTCTATCTCCTGCTTTGGTGGCTGCCGAAGTCCCTCGGCACAGGCAAGGTCCTCAAGGACGAAAAATATGTCGGGCCGATGTTTTCTTACAGTGGATCGGCCCTTCTGGCCATCCTTCTCTGGAAGGAACTCGACCCAGTGGCCGTCGCCCTCGCGTGGGGCTTTATGGGCCTGATCCTGCTCGAAGCGGGAGTCCGGTTCGGGCAGGTCCCCCTGCGGATCCAGGCATATCTGCTCTCGGCCCTCGCCTTTGGCCGACTTTTCCTCGCCAATTTCACTGCTCCGGGCGAAATCCTCGGCCTCTCGCACCGGGTCGTCACCGTGGTCCCGATCATCGCCATTTTCTATTACCTGGTGCACAGGCTAAAGGAGGAGGGGGATGCGGGGAGACTCGCGGAGTACGAAAAGCATCTCCCGCAAGTTTACTCCTATACCGCAGCTGCCTTGCTCGTGATCCTCGCTCGATTCGAACTAACGAGGTCGCTGACCGTGCTTGCCTGGGCGGCCCTGGGATTTATCCTGCTGACGCTCGGGATCATCCTGCGGAATCGGGACCTGAGGATCCAGGGCTGCCTGATTGCGATCCTGACCGTCTGGCGGAGCTGGTCCACGAACTTCTTCCTGGTCGGGAGTCTGTACGGGATTCCGGAGCGGCTCGCCACGACCGTGCCCGTGATCGCGCTCCTCTTCATCTCTCAGCTCCTGTGCCTGTACCGCCGTGAGCTCTTCCCCAAAGCCGAGGAAGCGCAGAGGGGCCTCGCGCGCCTCGACGCAAATGCCCAGGGGATCTTCTCGATCCTGGGGGGCTTTCTGCTGGCCATCCTGCTCTTTTTTGAGGTCCGGGGTAACCTGCTCACGGTGGCCTGGACAATCGAGGGGCTCGGCCTCATGGCCGCCGGCTTCCTGCTGCGGGAGCGCACGCTAAGGCTTTCCGGCCTCGGACTCTTCGCGGTCTGCCTCTTCAAGGTCTTCGTGATCGATCTCAGGGGTCTCGAGACGATCTACCGGATCCTTTCCTTCATCCTCCTCGGGATCATCCTGCTGCTCGTCTCGTTCGCCTACACGAAGTACAAGGACCTCATCAAGCGGTACATCTGAGCGGAGTGCGGACATGAAGCGGAATGTTGTCCTGGTTGGCATCTGCCTGCTCACGGCCACGGCGGCGGGTCTCCTGGCCATGAGTAGAACTGATCGTGAAGTCAGCCTGGAATCGGTCGTCGAGATCTGGGCCGACGTCATCCGCGACATGGATCGAGTGGGATTGACCATCACCCGGGTTTCTGATGAACGGGAAATGGAGATCGGCCAGGAGATCGATAAGCACAGGCCCTGGCGCCTCAAGGACGATCCGGTGCTCCAGGCGTATGTGGCCGCTGTGGGGCAGAGCCTCGTACCCCACGTCCAACGGAAGGGGATCAGCTACCGGTTCGCCATCCTCGATTCCCCGATGATCAACGCATTCGCCCTGCCGGGCGGAGGCATTGTCATCACCACCGGGATGCTAAATTTTCTGGAATCGGAGGCTGAGCTGGCCGCGATCCTCGGGCACGAAATCAGCCATGTGGACCTCAGGCACTGCATCGAGCGCCTGCAATATGAACTCGCCGCGCGCAAGATTGTCGGACGCGAGCTGGCGATGATCGTAAGAATTCAATACCAGCTCGTCAACCTCGGCTTCAACGAGCAACATGAGCTCGAGGCGGACGCGGGAGGAGTGATTCTCGCGGCGATGGCCGGATACGACCCTCGGGCGGCAATCACGGTCTTTGAACGCCTGGCCAAGGTCAAGCGGGTGCGGCAGGTGAAGAAGCCGCGCAGGAAACCGACCCTCATGGTCGGAGAGCTGGGCATCGCCCTCGAAAAGGCTTTGGAGCATTATTTCGCCACGCATCCACCGACCGATAAGCGAGTCCGGCAGCTCGAGTCGGTGATCAACCGGAATGCGTCAGCCTGGCGCGGCCAGCAGTTCTACGTCGGCCGCTCGAATTATCGCGATCGCATCCCCCGGTCGTCCGAGGCAAGGCCAGAAGAACTGGTCGCGCGTTCCT
>Ga0209431_10003589_pt1 | contig 12330 bp, 15 predicted proteins | sample RifCSP13_3_FD_184021 | JGI IMG/M metagenome (GOLD analysis project Ga0209431, IMG submission 184021) | Soil microbial communities from Rifle, Colorado - Rifle CSP2_sed 13_3 (SPAdes) (version 2) | ecosystem: Environmental > Terrestrial > Deep subsurface > Rock core/Sediment | place: Rifle...
TATTAACGATGTAAACTTCTCAACTAAAACTACTAATTCCATAAACTAATATGGAGGTTAACATGGTCGGAATCGTTGGTTATGGTTCTTACCTGCCGCGTTATAGAATCAAAGTAGATTTGATTGCAAAACAATGGGGTGCCGATCCTGAAGCAATTAAACGTGGATTGATGCTCTACGAGAAAACAGTTCCCGGACAAGATGAAGACACGATCACAATTTCTGTGGAAGCTGCACGCTATGCTCTTCAGCGCGCACGAATTGATCCGCAGAAAATCGGTGCAGTCTACATCGGTTCCGAATCCCATCCATATGCAGTAAAACCAAGCGCAACAATTTTGATTGAAGCACTTGGAATCGGTCCTCACGTTCACGCTGCAAGTTACGAGTTCGCATGTAAAGCAGGAACAGAAGCAATGTATGTTGCTTATAGTTTGGTAAAAGCCGGTGAGATGGAGTACGCACTCGGAATTGGTGCAGATACTTCTCAAGGCGCACCAGGTGATGCGCTTGAATATTCGGCATCAGCCGGCGGATCAGCTTTTATCATGGGTAAAGAAAATATTGTTGCTGAAATTCTTTTCACTAATTCATATACATCCGATACGCCGGATTTTTGGCGGCGAGAGCATGAATTTTATCCACGTCATGCCGGAAGATTCACTGGTGAGCCGGCTTATTTCAAACATATTTACAATGCTGGAATAACTCTTTTGGAAAAATCGGGAATGCAGCCAAAAGATTTTCAATTCGCTGTCTTTCACATGCCGAACGGAAAATTTCCACAAGAAGTAGGAAAGAAACTTGGCTTTACAAAGGAACAGATGGAAGTTGGTTGGATTTCCCCATGGATGGGCAACACTTATTCAGGCTCATCACCAACGGGACTATCGGCAGTTCTTGATGCTGCAAAAGCCGGAGATAAAATTTTTATGGTCTCGTTCGGTTCAGGCGCCGGAAGCGATGGTTTCATTTTCAAAGTTACAAACGAAATTGATAAAGTTAGAGATTTGGCACCCAAGCTTAGAGATATGCTCGACAACGATAAAATATATCTCGATTATGGTCAGTACGCCAAGTTCAGAAAAAAAATTATTCTTAACGAGTAGGGAGGATACCATATGAAAGACGTAGCAGTAGTTGGTGTTGGAATGACAAAATTCGGTGAGCTGTGGAAAAAATCCTTGCGGGATATTTTTGTTGAAGCATCTTTGAAGGCAATAGAAAATTCCGGAGTTGATCATATTGATTCGATGTATGTCGGAACAATGTCCAGCGGATTATTTGTCGGACAAGAACATATCGGTGCGGTTATGGCTGATTATCTTGGTGTTGCACCTGTACCTGCAACAAGAGTTGAATCTGCTTGCGCATCCGGCGGAGTGGCATTTCGCCAAGCATATTTTGAAGTTACTTCGGGACAAAGTGAAATTGTTCTTGCGGGAGGAGTTGAGAAGATGACAGACGGTGCGGACGTAACTGATGCATTGGCAACAGCCGCTGATCAAGAATACGAAGTTTATAATGGAATTACCTTCCCCGGCTTGTACGCAATGATAGCACGAGCACACATGCATCAATATAAAACCACAAGAGAACAGCTTGCACATGTTGCAGTTAAGAACCATAAAAACGGTTCGATGAATCCTAATGCGCAGTTTCGTTCACCGGTAACACTTGAACAAGTGATGAAAGCTACAATGGTTGCCGATCCGCTTAGATTACTTGATTGCTCTCCAGTCAGCGATGGCGGTGCGGCAGTGATTGTCTGTTCTGTAGATTATGCGAAGAAGTTGAAAAAACCTTACATAAAAGTTATTGCTTCTGTACAAACATCTGATACAATTGCACTTCACAACAGAGAAAGTTTGACTGCTTTGAAATGTGTTTCCGCTGCTGCTGGAAAAGCGTATAAGCAATCCGGACTGAAACCATCCGATATAAATTTTGCTGAAGTACATGATTGTTTTACTATTGCAGAAATTGTTGTAACTGAAGATTTAGGATTTTTTGAAAAGGGGAAAGGTGGTCAAGCTGCAGAGAACGGGTCAACATCAATCGGCGGAAAAATTCCAATCAATACAAGCGGGGGATTAAAATCAAAAGGACATCCGGTTGGTGCGACTGGTGTAGCACAGATCATAGAATGTTATGAACAATTAATCGGAAATGCCGGTGAACGCCAGGTAAAAAATGCAAAGTACGGTCTCGCTCAAAACATGGGCGGTTCCGGTGCAAGTTGTGTAATTCACATTTTGGAGGCAGTATGATCACACCAAGATATCATCGCGAAATTCCTCAGCGTTACCGTCTCGAAGCGGGTAAATGTAAACAATGCGGACACATTTCTTTTCCGCCAAGATTGGTTTGTCCGAAATGTAAATCAAAAACTTTTGAGACGGTGAAGTTGAGCAGAGAAGGAAAAATTTTAACGTTTACAATAATTCGTGTTGCACCTGAAAAGTTTTCCAAAGAAACTCCTTATGTAGTAGCGATAATCGAACTGAACAATGGCGTTCGTCTTACTGCACAAGTTGCAGATTGCAATGTTGATAAAGTCGCAATCGGCGATAAAGTAAAATTAGTGTTTCGTAAAATACAGGATGAAGGGAAATCCGGTTTGCATTGTTACGGTTATAAAGCAGTTTTGGTTTAATTGAGAAAGGAAAATTAGAAATGAATCTTATTTGTATAAATAAAGTATTGGGTTATTACAGTAGTTAGCTGCAATTGTCCGTTCACTTTATAAAATAACCCGCCCGATAAAGAGAAAGCCCCGCACGATGTAAGTTTTTAAAAACCATTGTTTAAACTTTTTGAGCGGATAAATTGTCAAATGCCTGCAAAATAGAAGTCAATACAAAAGGAAGAAAAACATGAAACCACGAACACGAAACCAGATTATCATCTGGTTGTTCTTGAAAACGTGGGCTACCTTGGCGTTTCATTCTCCTCTCGACAATTGTTTTCACCGTAGTTTTCTTTTTTCCCCGCGCTGCTTTCGCTTGTATACCCCTACAAAATTCTTCCGCAGTAACCGTACACACAACCAGACACTAGTAATGTTGTCTAATAAATACCTAAGGTTATCATAGTGGAAGAGGATTTGGTGGAAAAAATTAGATTTGACAAATCTAACTCATTCGAGGAATTGGTGAAACTTCATCAGGAAAAAGTGTTGAATACATGTTTTCGATTTGTAAAAAACAAAGAGGATGCAGAGGATTTAGCACAGGATGTATTTGTGGAAGTATACAACCATATTAATTCATTTCGGGGTGATGCGAAATTATCCACATGGATTTATCAGATTTCTGTCAACAAGTCACTAGATTTCATTCGGAAGAAGAAACGGAAGAAACGGTTTGCTTTCGTTTTGAGCTTGGCAGGTTTTAGAGATGAGGAGAAAGAGTTGCAATTGTCTACGCCAGCCAATCCACACACGGATCTTGAACAAAAGGAGCGAATTCATATTCTAAACCAGGCAATCAATTTGCTGCCAGAGAATCAGAAAGTCGCCATTACTTTGAGTAAGTTTGAAGGCTTTAGCAATAAGGAAATTACTGAAATCATGGGAACTTCGGTTTCAGCAGTGGATTCGTTACTCCATCGAGCGAAGAACAAATTGCAAAAGAAATTATATCAATTTTATGAAAAGCATTTATGAAAAGAGAAGGATTTTTTTACGAATCACGTCTCATCATAAAGAAAGGGTTTTAATATGATCAGGAAAGAAAAGATAGAACAGGAAGTTCAAAAGACGCTTCAGAGTTTTAAACAAGCTGAACGATTAAAGAGTAATCCGTTTTTTTATACCCGACTAAAGAATCGAATTGAGAATTTGCATTCGAAAAAACAGAAAATCCGAGGTTGGGAGTTCGCAGGGAGAGTTCTCAAGCCCGCTTTGCTTTTATTAATTATTGCACTGAATATTTTTTCAGCGACATTGTTTTTTAAATATAAAACTCAGGATTATATCAATCGTGAACAATTATTGGATTTTTTGGGGCATGAATTGACATTGGATTACAATCAATATAATCCAAATTTTTTAATCAATGAATAGGAATGTAGTATGGATATTTTTACAAAAAAACGATTCACGTTCTGGACTATTGTCCTTCTGGTTATTCTTAATATTTCCACGATTTCAATGTTGTGGCTCAATCAAAATAGATGGATAGGAGCTCAGCCACGGATAAGAGAACCGAGACAGGATCAACGAACATTACAATTTTTACAGAAAGAACTAAATTTAACCGACGTGCAAATTCAGCAATATGATCAACTCAGGCAGGCTCATGCTGAACAAACCCGTGTTCTGATAAATGATATCCGCCAATCAAAAAAAGATATGATGGATGAGATGTATAATGATGAACCGGATACTATAAAAGCGATGCAAATCGCAAATTTGATCGGCAAGAAACAAACAGAGGTTGAACGTATTACATTTAAGCATTTTTTAGATCTGAAAGAATTATGCGGGAAGGAACAACTCGATAAACTACACGGATTGATGGATGAATTTTTTAGAAGAAATCCGCCACAGCGACACGAAGCACCACCGCTACCACACGAACTACCGATGAATCCACCGCCGAGAGAAAACAGAAATAGAGAATAAAGCAACAAAGACTACTGTATAATCAAAGCCTTTCATTAAATAATCGATGAAGGGCTTGTTTCTTTTAAATTTAGTGCAAGTATATTCATTAAATGACGTCTTAAATAATAAAGACATAGATGGTAAAGATTTTAAATAACATCGTGAATAATGGATGCAGTTAGAAAAATAAATTTGAGGTCCGGTTGCCAGGTTTGAGTTGAAATTCATCGTATCAGCAATATTGGCAACTGAGTCGTTTCTTTGTCAAGATCAAGTAAAAAATAACACTATGTCTAACACTATAACTCTATCCAACACTATTCACACAACAAGAAAGGATGAAGCAATGACTAAATCACTGTATGTACTGTTCCTCTCGATCACCGTCGTTCTTGCCGCACTGGTGGGATGTTCCGACCAATCTGCCAATGAGCCCGATGCTGCAAACGCTGCCGATGTCGCTGGCGGTGTCGCTCTCAGTGAGTTGACACTGATGAAAGCCGCGGGGATCGGTCTCGACGGAAGCAAGGGAGTGTTCTCGGTCGCTTGGAGGGAGATGTTCAATCCCAACTCACCCGAGAACGAGATAACCATCGGTCGGGCGATGGCAGTGGTGTTCGATCCGACCCAGCAGACCCGCCGCGGCGGGATCGATATCGGGACTGTGTCCCTCAATTATGGCTCGAACCATCTTGAGCTTCAAAAGAGAGTTGAGCCGAATGGCGGAGTGCTATACACATCGTTCGCGCCGCCGCGCGATAACACGACAAACACGAACATCGAGTTCAGCTCAAGCGGCTCGTACGAATTCGAAGTCACCGGCTCGACTAACTTCAGCGCGATGAGTGCCTCGCTCACGGCGCCGGCGACTCTGCTTGACATAACAAGTCCGGTGCGCGGAAATTCGATCAGCACCGCAACCGACGTCACGATGACGTGGATAGGTGGGCTTTCCAGCAGCGGTGTGGTGATCGTTGTGATGCCTCGTCCTGAATTCAAGGGTGGGCCGATGGGAGAAGGCGGTCCTCACCGTGAAGGTAGAGCGGGCGGCCATCCGCCAATGCTCGATTCGACGCGGGCAATCATCGTTCACATCAACAATAATCCGGGAACTTATACCATTGCAGCATCGAAGCTCCAGGAGCTTGTCACGAAGACCAGCTCGACGGGCCTCGTATTCACGGTATCGCAGTTTGCTTCGACCGACATCAGCCACGACGGGGGCACGGTGATGCTCGTGCTGCGAAATGGCGATCGCGTGGGAGTGAGTCTCGAGTAGCTGTTTGCTGACTGCATCTGACAGTTCAATTAAGATAGCTCGCTCTATGAGGACAAGGCCCCGTGCGACGCGGGGTCTTGTCGGGTAAACTCTTCGGCTGGTTTAATAGTCTATTGCAATAGTAAATGGAAGAAAAAATGAAAGGAAACAGAACATGGAACCACGAACACGAAACCTGATTATCATCTTGTTAATATTGACAGGTCTACCCTATATTGTTTGGGCACAGACAGACACCACTTACAAGGTTGTCGATACCGGACAGATCTTATATTACAACAACAGCACAACGATAACAGCACCCTCATCGGGGCAATCCTTTTACGGACAGGATGCAAATTACACCGGAAACACACCGTCGTATACCGACAACGGTGACAGTACGATTACCGATAATGTTACAGGACTGATGTGGACAAAATCTTATGATCTAAATGGAGATGGAGTTAAAAACACAGATGATAAAATGTATGCTGACGATGCTAAAAACGCAGCGTCATCGTGTAATACGGGGGGATATACCGACTGGCGATTGCCGACTATCAAGGAGCTTTACTCGCTGATTTTATTTAGCGGGGCGGAGATAAGTCCTACTGCTACATCAACAGCAGGTGTAATTCCGTTTATCAATACTATGTACTTTGATATTGGTTATGGTGACCTGAGCGCAGGCGACAGGCTAATCGATGCCCAGGTTGCAACATCTACGATATATGGAAGCACAACAATGGGAGGAGCTAGAACTATGTTCGGGGTTAATTTTGTAGATGGACGTATTAAAGGTTATCCGGCCGATGCACCCATAAAAAAGTATTACGTGCTGTATGTCCGCGATAATACGGAATACGGAATTAACCAGTTTGAAGATAACGGCGATGGTACCATTACCGATAATGCTACCGGCTTAATGTGGATGAAAGATGATAACGGAACCGGTGTAAACTGGGAAAACGCATTAAGTTACACCGAAGACTTTGAATATGCTGGTTACACAGACTGGCGGTTGCCAAATGCCAAAGAATTACAAAGCATAGTTGATTATACGCGTTCACCGGCAATAACTAATTCGGCTGCCATTGATACAATGTTTAACTGTACGCAGATTACCAATGAAGCTGGCGCTGCAGATTACCCGTGCTATTGGACAAGTACAACTTTTAGCAGCCAGACAACATCAGACGGAAAAGCAGCAGTTTATATCAGTTTTGGAAGAGCTATGGGTTACATGGCTGTTCATGGCGGCTGGGTTGATGTACACGGTGCTGGTGCACAGCGTAGCGATCCTAAAACAGGAGACCCCAGCCAATATCCATACGGCCACGGACCTCAGGGGGATGCTATCCGGATCTATAATTATGTCCGACTAGTTCGAGGTGGAAATGTGACAACTGATGTGCATCAAGATTGGTTCGGCTCGGCAATCGCGCCGGATGATTTTGTACTGAATCAGAATTATCCAAACCCGTTTAACCCAAGTACGACTATCAGCTTTGAGCTGCCGAGCGAATCATTCGTATCTCTGAAAGTATACAATGTTCTCGGAAAAGAGGTTGCTACTCTCGTCAGTGAGAAACTGGTGGCAGGACGCTATGACGTTACATTCAACGGTTCTCAGTTGACAAGTGGCGTGTACTTCTATCGTTTACAAGCGGGGAAATACACTAAGATCAACAAAGCTATGCTACTCAAATGAACGGGCGCGATTGCAGTTAACAGCACAAACCACGACACTCACTCGTTTGAAAGGGCTATGTTGGATCTCGGTTTCAGAATCGGTTGTACTCATTCCATGCCGCCCCGCATTCATAGATTGTTGATAGGGCGGTACGGTGTGGGTTGTGCACACGTTATCTGAAATCGAGCGCAGCTGAATAAAAAATTGTATAAATGATTTCGTCACAGCCTTTGCTACGTTTTGGTTTATAATTATCAATTTAATTTACATAGCAGTTAGATTATTTTCATTCCAACCATACCTTTAATATCTTTGCACAGAACAAAAGGAGATTAGTTGAAAGAAAAAATCAGAATAGCACCAAATCTCGGTTTTTGGGAGTGAATACTGGTAACCTTGATATTACTGTTGTTCTTGAGTGTCTGATATTCTATTTTTTGATAAGATATAAATCAAAGGAGTAAGAATGTTAAATTTCAAAATTGTTTTGGAAAAAGATGAAGACGGTTGGATTGTAGCTACGTGTCCATCTTTACCAGGCTGTATATCTCAGGGTAAAACAGAGAAACAAGCTCTGGAAAATATGAAAGAAGCTATTGAACTTCATATAAAGTCACTCGCAGAGGATGGAATACCATTTCAACCAAAGAGTAAGAGCATAAAAGAAGTAACTCTCTCCGTAGCGGTATGACTAAAATTCCTGTTGTTTCAGGTAAACAGGTTATTAAGGTGCTGCAAAAAATTGGTTACTACGTTCGTGACCAAAAAGGAAGTCATATTCATTTACGTCATCCTCATAAAATTCCACTTACAATTCCAAACCATAAAGAAATTGCCAAAGGAACACTACGAACAATTCTATCCGATGCTGGTTTATCTAAGGAAGAATTTATTAAATTACTGAAGTAATTTTTTCGTTTCATTCATAAAAATCAGAGAAAATTTATTGAAAGATAAAATCAGAATAGCGTCAGGTCAGGGGTTTTGGGGAGATTTAGTTGATGCACCATATCACCAAGTAACAAAAGGGGATATAGATTATCTTGTAATGGATTACCTTGCTGAAGTTACCATGTCAATAATGCAAAAGCAGAAAAGTAGAAATCCAAATCTTGGATACGCAATTGATTTGATCGACTTGATGAAAAAGATTCTTCCAATCACGGCTAAAAAAGGAATAAAGATTATTACAAACGGCGGAGGTGTAAATCCTATTGCTTGTGCCGATGCAATTCTTGAAGTTGCAATGAAGCTAGATATTGGAAAACTTGACGTAGCAGTTGTTTTGGGAGATGATATTAAAGACTGTCTCGATGAAATTATTCAAAAGGGTTGTGATCTGAATAATATGGAAACGGGTGAACCTATCGCTAATGTTAAAGGAAAACTCCTTAGCGCCAATGTATATTTTGGTGCTCTCCCAATTGTTGAAGCACTAAAAAGGGGTGCTGATATTGTTATTACAGGAAGAACAACTGACACGGGTTTAACGCTTGCTCCAATGATTTTTGAATTTGGCTGGAAAAATACCGATTACAATCTTTTAGCTGCTGGAACTGTTGCAGGACATATTTTGGAATGCGGAGCACAATCAACTGGCGGAAATTTTCTAGGAGATTGGCAATCAATTGAAAATTTTGCTGAGATAGGATTTCCAATTGCTGAAGCTTTTCCAAATGGAGAAGTAGTAATCACAAAACATAAAAACACTGGTGGTAAAGTTTCGTTTGAAACTATCGCAGAGCAGCTTGTTTATGAAATTGGTGATCCAAAAGAATATATTACTCCCGATTGTGTTGCAGATTTTACTACTATTAAACTTGAAGAAATTGGTAAAGACAAAGTAAAAGTCTATAATGTAAAAGGTAAACCGGAAACGGAATTTTATAAAGTTTCATGTTCTTATCATGACGGATACAGTGCGACAGGAACCTTAACTTATTCATGGCCTCATGCATTAACCAAAGCAAAAGCTGCTGATAAGATTCTTCGTAAGAGACTTGAAAATCTTGGACTTAAGTTTGATGAAATAAGGTCTGAGTTTGTAGGTTATAACTCTACTCACGAAAATTTAGCTACGGAATTGGATGAAGATAAAATAAATGAAATATTACTAAGATTTTCAGTGAGAGCAAAAGATAGAAACACCGTAAACAGATTCGGGCAGGAAATAGCTCCTTTAATACTTACTGGTCCTCCAAGTGTAACGGGTTTTGCGGGTGGAAGGCCTAAACCCAAGGATGTTATTGCCTACTGGCCTGCTTTAATAAGGAAAACCATGGTTGTACCTAAGGTAAAAATCCTGGAGTTGAAATGACCAAAATAAAACTTAGAGATATAGTGCACGGTCGAAGTGGCGATAAGGGAGATGCTGCCAACATAGGAATTATTGCGTACGATGAAAAAGGTTACACGATAATTGAAAAATATCTAACAGCTGAAAAAGTTAAAAAACATTTCGAGGGTATATGTCACGGGAAAGTTGAGCGTTTCGAAATGCCAAACATTCGGGCTTTGAATTTTTTATTACACAACACTCTCGGTGGCGGTGGAACAGTTTCACTTAAGCATGATGCACAAGGAAAAACGCTCGCGGCAGCTTTGTTAAGGATGGAAATCGAAATTGAATGAATGGGTGAATAAAAGAAGAATGAATGATTGAATGGATGAATGGATGAATGAGTGACGGGACGGATGATTTTTCTTCCTCGTTTGATAAAAAAGATTATACATATAAATTACAAAAGGACAATGTCTATGAATTCTATTGCTGAAAAGTATTTGGAGAAAAATAAGAATATTAACAGAGGATTTAGAAAATTAGAAGTTTGGGAAGAAGCAGTCGAACTATTTTCTTTCGTAAAAAAGAGATTAAAAACTCTGAATGAATTATCATTTAAGACTAAAGCGCAAATTGAAGATTCAGCCTTATCTGTTTCATCGAATATTGCTGAAGGATATTGCAGACGTTATCTTAAAGAGAATATACAGTACAATACAATTGCCCTATCTTCATTGGGAGAGAACTATTCACAAATCTTTACACTTTTTAATACCAGCGAAATAGATGAAAATTGGTTTGATGAATATGATAAAATACATTATTCTTTAGAGAATAAACTAATTAAACTTAATAATTCACCTTACGCAGACCGAGAGATGACATCTTTTAGTAAGCAAAATTGAATCTCATATCTTTTACAGAAATGTTGAATAATCTGAATTTTCTAAAAAAATTAAAGATGTCATCTCTTATCCCCAACTTTTTTGCGTAACGTGAGTTAATAAAACAAGTATTGAGAATTTGATGGCTAACTATGATTCGAAGAATGATTATCAGGTAAAAGAATTAATTGAAAAATATAATGATCTATAATTTATCCATTCATCCAATCATTCATTCAAAAGCATTATAATGAGGAGCTTATGTTCGAAGAAGAGTTAAAGCGCTTAAACGCACAAAAAGTAAGAATTGCCAATCTACGAGGTTATCTTTGACGTAGATGCTAAGGTAGAGAAACATTCCGCATTACAAAATCAGACAACCGCTCCAAGTTTTTGGAACGACCAAATTGCTGCACAGAGAGTTTTACAGGAAATCAAATCACTTGAAACTTGGATTTCACTTTGGAATAATGTAAACCAAAAAGCAAACTCGCTTGAAGAGTTGATTTTACTCGCACAAAGTGAAAATGAAGAATCACTTTATAATGAAATACTAAAAGAGCTTGGTTCATTGGATAAAACGATTGAAGACGTTGAATTCAAGAATATGCTCAGCGGAAAAGATGATGAAAGAAACTGCATTCTAACAATTCATTCCGGGGCAGGCGGTACCGAATCGCAGGACTGGGCAGAAATGCTAATGAGGATGTATGTTCGTTGGGGTGAACAAAATGGTTATAAAATGACTTTAGTTGATATTCTTGAAGGTGATGGTGCCGGAATTAAATCAGCGACAATTGAAGTTGAAGGCGAGTATTCGTATGGTTATTTAAAAGCTGAGAATGGTGTTCACCGGCTTGTTCGTATTTCTCCATTCGATTCAAACAAAAGACGGCACACAAGCTTTGCATCGGTTTTTGTCATTCCGGAAATTGATGATACAATTGAGATTGATATCAATCCGGCTGATTTAAGAATTGACACATATCGTTCCGGTGGTAAAGGCGGACAAAATGTTAACAAGGTGGAAACTGCTGTGAGAATAACTCATATTCCTTCAGGAGTTGTCGCCGCTTGCCAAAGCGAGAGATCACAATCTCAAAATAAAGTAAACGCATTTAAATTACTCCGTTCAAAACTTTACCAGATAGAAAAAGAAAAGCTTGAGGCGGAATTGGATGAAGTTGAAAAAGGTAAAATGAAAATTGAGTGGGGAAGTCAGATCCGTTCGTATGTTTTTCATCCTTATAACATGGTTAAAGATCATCGAACGAATGAGGAAACTTCGGATGTTCAAGGGGTGATGGATGGGGATATAAATAGATTTATTAAGTCGTTCTTACTAAAGTTCAGTAAAGCTTAATTTTTCTCAAGCAATTTCTCGTTTATACTTCTCAACGACTGATCTAAGAACTTCAGGATAGTCAGTCATTATTCCATTTATTCCCATTTTTACTAAGCATTTCATCTCAGCTTTATCACTTATGGTTGCACAAACAAGATAATTGATTGTGTTGTCCAAACTTTTTTTAATCCTTTTTGCTATAATTTTTATATCGCTTCTCATTACACGACGATAGGTTGCCCAACTTCCAATTGTCA
>Ga0209431_10003600_pt1 | contig 12312 bp, 8 predicted proteins | sample RifCSP13_3_FD_184021 | JGI IMG/M metagenome (GOLD analysis project Ga0209431, IMG submission 184021) | Soil microbial communities from Rifle, Colorado - Rifle CSP2_sed 13_3 (SPAdes) (version 2) | ecosystem: Environmental > Terrestrial > Deep subsurface > Rock core/Sediment | place: Rifle...
GCCTTCTCGTCAGGTGTCATAAGTGGAGCAGCTTTTGGGTTAACTATGAAGTAGTTAGTTACCTTGAAGACTGCATACTGTCCCTCTGGGCTGATGGCAAAATTAATCCACTTCTCTGCCATGTCCTTATTCTTAGTTCCTTTTACAACCATCCACTGGTCTATCCATCCCGAAGTACCTGGATCAGGGATGCACTCTGCCACAGGGATACCCTGCTTTTTAAGATCAAGGGTTATTATTGGCCAAGAGATTGAAGCTACAACCTCCTTGTTTGCAATAAGATTTGTAAGCTCACCGGCTGTTGACCAAAATGCCCTTATCTGCGGCCTCCACTGAATAAGAAGTTTCTTTGCCTCTTCAAGCTTCGCTTTATCCATGGTATAAGGGTCAGTACCAAGGAGGATCCCTGCCTGGAATACGGCTGTATTATCCTCACCAGGAACTGAGAGCTTCCCTTTATATTTCGGATCCTTGAAGATATCCCATGGGGGACAACTCGTAAAAACATCTGTGCGATAGGTTACTGGGTCTGGCCCCCAGGTGTAGTTTACGCCATAGACCTGCCCATCCTTCTTGTTGTAATCCAGCTTTCTAAAGAACTCGAAGATATCATTGTAGTTGGGAACGTTTTTGAGGTCTATAGGCTGAACTAGGTCAGAGTCAATCATACGCTTTGGCAAGTTGCTTGAAAGTGCGACAAGGTCGTAGGAAGCGGCCCCACCTGCCTTTACCTTGGCGAAAAACTCATCCATGCCCCCAACGTATGTTCCCTTTACCTCAGCACCGTACTTTTCTAAAAACACCTTTGTGAAGGACTCATCTGTATAGCCCTCCCACACAAGGGCACTTAGCGTGACTTTGGCAGCCTTTGAGGTCCCCGTCACAAAAAGTCCCACCAATAGCAAGGCTCCAATGAATAAAGCAGCGCCTGCTACTATCTGCTTCCTAAAATTTCCCTTCTTCTTCATGTTTCCTTACCTCCTTGATTAGGGATTTAATTTTTTAAAACTATTGCATCCTCTATTTTCCAACAGAAATAAAGAGAATCTCCAATTGCAAGTTTTTGAAGCAGGGCATCACCCCCTCGCGCCTCAGCTTTTACCTCAAGACCGTTCCCTAAAGTAATTATGTAATCAACCAGAGAGCCTTCGTAGATGGTTTCAACGAGTTTTCCCGGAATACAATTTAAATCGTTTGTTCCTTCAAGGTCTCTAAACAAAAATACCCTTTCAGGTCTAATGCCTACCGTTATGCTATCGCTAACGTTTACCCTTTCCTTTGTTTTTACAAGAACCTCGCCAACGCCTTCAATCTGTACGATTGCCCTATTTCCTTCTGATCGTATTGCCTTTCCATCAAGGAAATTCATCTCTCCTATAAATTCAGCAGCAAAACGTGTAGCAGGATTCTCGTATATTTCCATAGGCGTTCCAATCTGTACTATTTTCCCCTTGTCCAGAATAAGGATTCTGTCTGAAATGCTTAAAGCCTCCCCCTGGTCGTGGGTTACGTAGATGAAGGTTGAACCTATTCTCTCATGAAGGCTCTTGAGCTCAATGAGAAGATGCTGTCTGATTTTTAGGTCAAGCGCGCTTAAAGGCTCATCAAGGAGAAGAACTTCAGGTTCTTTAATTAAAGCCCTTGCAAGCGCAACACGCTGCTTCATTCCTCCAGAAAGGTGATGAGGCTCGCTCTTCTCCCACTGTTCAAGCTTCATAAGCCTAAGCATGTTCTTAACCTTTTCCTTAACAACCTCCTTTTTAACACTGTCAACCTTAAGACCATAGGAAATGTTGCCAAAAACATCCATGTGTGGAAAAAGCGCATAGTTTTGAAAAACCGTGTTCACATTTTTTCTCTTGTGCGGTGGTATACCATTTACTCGATTACCAAATATGTAAACGTCACCCTCTTCAGGCTCTTCAAACCCACCTAAGATCTTTAAGATTGTGGTTTTCCCACTACCCGATGGTCCAAGAAAGGAAAAAAGCTCACCCTTCTTTACTTCAAATGAGACGTTGTCAAGGGCAATGAAATCACCGTATCTTTTTGTGACGTTCTCAAATACGATTGCTGGCTTCTCAACAGAGGGAAATACCTCCTTGCTTTCTCTTTGCGAATTTGCTTCTTCTTTTATAGCTAGCAATCTTTCTTGACTCATTTGAAACCTGCAACTATTTAATCACAGATTAACACGAATTTACACTAATAAAATGATGCGACATCCATGATTCACGAATTATCTTATTCATCTTGCTTCCTGCATCTTGTATCTTGTATCTCATCCTCACGTATACCATCCGAGTGGGCTTTCATTGAGATTAATGGTTACTTGTTTCAACTGTGTATATTCCTCAACTGCATATCTTCCGAGCTCTCTACCAATCCCGCTCTGTTTGTATCCCCCCCAGGGAAGCTGGTTAAAACAGGGTTGTGATGAATTAACCCAGAGAATACCCGCTCTAAGCTCTTTTGTGATTCTAAATGCCCTGTTTATATCTCTAGTAAATACCCCCGCTGCAAGACCATACCTCGTTTGGTTTGCAAGCTCTATTGCTTCATCTTCTTCTCTAAATTTCATAACAGTAAGCACAGGGCCAAAGATTTCATCCTGAACTACCTTCATATTGTTTTTTACATTTGTAAAAATCGTAGGGGAAACATAGAACCCCTTTTTAAGTTCGCCATTTTGAAGTCGCTTTCCCCCGTAAGCGATTTCTGCCCCCTCTTTCTTCCCAAGCTCTATATAATGCATCACCTTATTTAACTGTTTCTCAGATGCAATCGGGCCCATTTCAGTGGCTTCCTCAAGTGGGTTACCTATTTTTATCCTCTTTGCCTTTTTAGTAAGCTCCTCTACAAATCTATCATGTATTTTATCGTGGAGATAAAGTCTTGATGTTGCAGAGCAAACCTCTCCTTGATTTACAAAAATCCCAAACTGCACCCACTCGACAGCAAGAGGGAAATCAGCATCCTCAAAAACAATCATCGGGGATTTTCCACCAAGCTCGAGTGAGATCTTCTTGACATTCCCCGCTGCGGCTATCATTAGTTGTTTTCCTACCTCTGTGCTTCCAGTAAATGCGATCTTGTCAACGTACTCATTCTTTGCAAGCTCCATTCCAGCAACCGGGCCAAGACCGTTTATTATGTTTACAACACCATCGGGAAACCCTACCTCCTTAATCAACTTCGCAAGCTCAAGTGCAGTTAGGGGTGTTATTTCTGCAGGTTTTAATACACAACAATTCCCTGTAGCAAGGGCCGGAGCCAGTTTCCATGCAGCCATAAGAAGAGGATAATTCCATGGGATAATCTGACCAACTACACCAACAGGTTCTCTGAGCACCATTGCAAAGATATTTGGGTCGGGAACAGGAACGATGTCGCCATTAATTTTGTCTGCAAGACCACCATAAAATTCAAAGCAGTCTGCCGCATCACTCATATCCATCCTTGACTCTCTTATGGGTTTCCCGGAGTTTAAGGTTTCAAGTTGAGCAAGTTCCTCAGCCTGATCTCTAATCGCACGGGCAAGGGCAAATAGTAATTTCCCGCGCTCGACTTGACTCATTTTTCTCCAAGGACCTTTATCAAATGCGCGTCTTGCAGCCATTATTGCCATTCTTGCATCTTCTTCATCAGCAAGCGGGACAGTAGCGATCACCTCTTGGTTCGCAGGGTTTATAACATTCCAAGTCTCTCCTGTATGAGAAGAAACCCATTTGCCGTCAACAAACATCTTATATTTTTTCACAGCCATCGGGATCACCCCTCCAAAAAGTTGCTACTTGCTAGTCGTTAGTCATTACTCTATACAATCATAGTTAACCGCATAACCTTCCATCATTGTCATTGCGGGCGTTAGCGAAGCAATCTCAAAAAAAATCAAGAGATTGCTTCGGGACGGAGCCTGCACCGAGTGTATGCTAAGTGTCCCTCGCTATGACAGGTAAGGAAACTCGCTTCCTATTAGTAACAACAAATTATGAATTTTTTGTAACATACTATAACCTTTTGAGAAAAGACCAACGACTTCATAAAAAGATTATAACAATTTCTCATACTTACTTCTAGGCTTTCTTTTTAGAGGAATATCCCTTATTAACTGCTCGAACTGCTTTTTCTAAAATATCTAAGCCTCTCAGAAGTAAACCCTCATCTATTATTAGAGGAACAAGAAGCCTGACAACGTTATCGTAAACGCCTGCCTTCATTATCACTAATCCATTTTTGTAGCATTGTTTAATTACCTCTGCAGCCTCTTCCTTAGCAGGCTCCTTTGTAACTCTATCCTTAACGAGCTCAATCGCAGCCATAGCCCCTAACCCCCTAGCGTCTCCTATTATATAATATTTCTCATGCATATTTTTGAGCCTTTCGTTTATTAATTCACCAACCCTACGGGCATGCTCCATAAATCCCTCCTCCTGCATTATTTCAATTACTTTTAAAGAGGCAACACAAGATAGCGGATTTCCTCCGAATGTTCCACCCAGCGATCCAACTTCTGGTGCATTCATAATCTCTGCCTTTCCCGTTACCGCTCCAAGGGGAAGCCCCGCGGCTATTGATTTTCCCATAACCATTATGTCAGGTTCCAAGTTGTAATGATTAACTGCAAACATCTCACCGGTTCTCCCAAATCCTGTTTGCACCTCATCCACGATAAATACGATTCCGTTCTCCTTACAAATCCTAGCTATTCCGGGAAGAAACTCAGGCGGCGGAACTATGAATCCGCCTTCGCCAGTAACGGGCTCGACAATAACGGCAGCAACCTCCTCAGGATCTACATGGGTTTTAAAAAAGCTTTTAAAATGGTCAAGACACGCAACCGCGCAATTCGAATAATCAGATCCGAACGGACAACGGTATGGGTAAGCATAAGGCATACGGTATACTTCAGGTGCAAAGGGACCAAATCCCAGTTTGTAGTATCTTAATTTGCTTGTGAGGGTCATGGTTAGGAGAGTTCTTCCATGAAACGCATGCTCGAAGGTTATAACCGATTTTCTTTTCGTAAAGTATCTTGATACCTTGATGGCGTTTTCCACAGCCTCGGCTCCACTGTTTAAAAGAATGGTCTTTTTAGGGAAATTTCCAGGGGTAATCTCAGCGAGTTTCTCAGCAAGCCTAACATAAGGCTCGTACATAAACACATGAAAACAAGTATGAAGATATTTTTCTATCTGCACCCTTAGAGCTTCGGTTATTTCCTTTCTTGAGTGTCCAACATTAACAGTTGCAAGACCACTTGCAAAATCTATAAAGGTGTTTCCATCTATATCAGTAATTAGTGAATCTTTAGCCTTTTCAATAAATGCCGGTACGGTATTAAACACCCCTCTTGGTACATATTTTTCTCTGAGTTCAATCATTCCTTTTGATTTTGGTCCTGGAATCTCTGTTTTTAGATTTTCACTTGTTTTTTTCATTTCTTAAGCTCTTGAATAACAGGAACTAGATTTGATATTTTTGATATTATAGTATGCTGCAATAAAAAACAATAATTTTATTGTCATCAAAAGAAAATAGCCTTCTGCCCACCCTATGAAGAATGAAGTTCTGAGGCGACCTGGCACGACATGACATTCAGTACAAAGTGAGTAATCACAAATTGACAGCTTCACATTACCCTAAAAACTAGAATAACAAGATACATATTGGGGGGCAATTACTGTGCCGTGAAAGGTTTCAAACGGAACTAACTGAAATCATTAGAAAACTAAATTGCCATTGCGTCAACCTTTCTCTTCTTTGTACCGCCTAGCCTAGCAAATTCCATGTGGTCAAGAAACTTTAAAAGCTTTACTTGAATATTTTGTGGAAGCTCCCCTATCTCATCCAAAAAAAGGGTTCCACCATTTGCGAGCTCAACCAATCCTGGCTTACCTTCAGGCTTTGCCCCCGTAAATGCACCCTTTTCGTAACCGAATAGCTCAGCTTCAATAAGGGTCTCTGGTATTGCACTACAATCTATATCAATAAACGCCTTATCCTTGCGCTGGCTCCCCTCATGGATTATCTTTGCAAAGAGTTCCTTACCAACCCCTGATTCGCCGAGTATAAGAACCGTTGAATTAAACCTCGCAACCTTGAGCGCTGTCTCAAGGGCATTTAGCAACTTTTTACTCTTAGCTACGATATCTATAGTTTTAATCTCCCTCATTTCCCTCTCGCTTTCTTTTATTCTCTCCTTGAGTTCTTCTAAAAGCGTGACATCCCTTTCACTGGTCACAACGTATATGATTTCCCCATTACCATCAAACACAGGATTTCCAGTAATAAGTAATTTCCTTCCACTTCTAACGCTCTGAATAAAACTCACCGGTACTCTCTTGCGAAGTACTTCTATCGTGACAGATGTATCAAAGAAGCCCTCTTCCACAAGTTCTCTCACATTTCTTCCAATTACATCCTTTTCCTTAAGGTCGTTAAGCCTCAACGAAGCCTTGTTTACCTTAATTACGTTTCCATCTCCATCAGTAATAAAAAGTCCGTCATAGCAGGACTCAATTATCGCTTCCATCCGAAGATTTAGTTTTTTTACTGAATGTAGCTCGTCTGATATTCTATCAATCTCACTAATTTCTTGAAAAACGCTGACTGCACCGATTATCTTTCCATCGACTTTTATAGGACTAATGTTTGCAACAAGTGTAACAATCTTGCCTCGAAGAACTTTACCGCTAACACCTACTCCGCTTTGGATTACGTCGAGAAGCCCACTTCCTGTATTTGGAAGGACATCCAACACAAATCGATTAATCGCCTTTTCCGTAGGTATTTGGAATATGTTCTCAGCCGCTTTATTGAAGAACATAATCTCCCCCTTCGAATTAACTATAACTACACCGTTTGGAATAACGCTCGCTATTTCTTTAAATAACTTTGTATCTTTAATAGGAAAGCTCACACGCTTTTTCATAGTACTAGCTTTTGTTCCTTTTACTCCTCCTTGAAAGTGTCCTTTCTTATTCCAAACTCCTTGAGTCTTAACTCAAGTATTCTTCTTGTCGTTCCGAGTAGATCAGCTAATTCGGTGTTAGAGAGATTTGGATGCTCTTTAACCGCCTTTTCAATTAGCTTGTGATCTAATTCGGTGGTAAGGGACTGGATTAATTCATGTATCATCTCCCAGCTACCTTTTAAGGGTAGATCCTCTACCCCTAAAAACAACCGAAATACCTTCCATAGACCATGAAAAAAGATCTCTTCCCCTATTTCCGAGGGACTTTCATGAGAGCCTTTTATCTGAAGATCCCGTGCTTCTATCCTATCACCCTGAGCTTCAATTAACGCACGCTCGATCATATTTTCTAGTTCTCTAACGTTCCCCGGGTAATCATGCTCCATAAGAATATGCCACGCCTCAGAAGAAAGCTCTGTGATCTGCCTTTCTAACTTTTTCCCCTTATTTTCAAGGAAATGTGCAACAAGAATGGGAATATCGTCCTTTCTTTCTCTAAGCAGAGGAAGCTCTATAGTGATAACACTGAGTCTGTAGTATAAATCCTTCCTAAAGCTTTCGTCATCTAAGGCCTTTCTAATATCTCTATTTGTAGCTGCAATTATTCTTACGTCAACCTTTATTGGAGTTCCTCCCCCCACCCTTTCAAATTCCCTCTCCTGGAGGAATCTGAGAATCTTTGTTTGGAGCCACGGGCTCATATCGCCTATTTCATCGAGGAAAAGTGTCCCTCCATGTGCACGTTCAAATTTTCCTACCTGAGTTCTAAGCGCACCCGTGAAAGCCCCCTTCTCATATCCAAAGAGCTCACTCTCAAGAAGAGTTTCAGGGAGTGCAGCGCAATTTATAGCGACAAAAGGCCCCTTCCTTCTTTTACCTGACTCATGTATTTCTCTAGCTACAAGCTCTTTACCTGTTCCGCTCTCTCCCAGGATAAGTACTGTTGAATCCGTATTAGCAGCCTTCTCTATAGCAGAAAATACCTCCTCCATCTTTGGGCTCTTGCCGATAATAGTATTGTATCCATGAGGGCTGCGCTTAACACTACGAACCTCATGAGAGATTTTTCTCCCCTCGATCGCCCTTTCAACTACTGAAAGAAACTCCTCATTTCCAAACGGCTTGATGAGATATTCAAAGGCTCCGCCTTTCATCGCTTCAATTGCCGACTTTACACTTGAATATGCGGTCATAATAATGACTGGCATATCTGGGTGTGTGTACTTTACCCTTTTTAAGAGCTCTAGTCCGTTCATCCCTGGCATTGATAGGTCAACAACCATCAAATCGGTGTCATGCCCTGTTATATATTTAAGTGCTAGATCACCGCTTAAGGCAAATGACACATCGTATTTTCCCTCACCCGAAAGAAGTATCTGAAGGGATCGGCACATTCTGGTTTCGTCATCTACGATTAAAATTTGTGGCTTCATCTCTATTTTATTCCCATTTCTCCCGCAGTGTGGGAGAAATACTGCTTTTTATATTATCACATCGATTTTTGCTGATGAAGGGCTCTCCACTTTTCTCTAAACCGAATATTTCCTTCCCTTCCACTCAATCTCCCTACTAATTTTACCCCTATATGCTGAGAGTAAAAACAAAATAGTAGAAACCCCTATACCTATAGGGTAAAAAAATGCTGAGGCATTTGGATATTTCAATTCGTCGAATCTCCTCAACTTTGTGACAACCATAAGAGACACTAGACATAAAGTTGCAATCAAAAATAAACCACTTGTAAATCCTGGCTCTATGAAAGTCAAAAGCAATGAATAAAGAAATAGAATAAAGGGGAGTAAAGAAAAAAATATAAGGCGAAGAACTATCTTGAAAAGAGTTTTAAAGTCATAACCAAGCAGGGTAAAAAGGTTTTTTGTCCAACCCTGAACTATTTCCCTTAAAGATTTATACATCCTGCAGCGAACTATTTCCCTACCGTAGGAGAAGTAGATTTTGAACCCTTTTTTCTTAACGTTTTCCGCTAAACTAACATCTTCTAGTATTTTATCTCTTATCGTTTCATGCCCCCCTGCATCTTCATAAACACTTCTTTGAATCAAAATGAACTGCCCATTCGCTGCAGCAGCATCCGCATTAGGACTATTAATCCAATTGTAATTGTATCTATAGCTCAAGAACTCATAAATAACAGGCTGTACAGCAGATTCCCAGAATCCACGAAGCACCTGCTCAGGGCTAAAAGAAACCATATTTATGTTGTTTGATAAACTAAAGCTTAGCACCTTTGATATCGCATCAGGGTAGAGCTCTGTATCAGCATCGAGAAAAAGAAGCCATTCTCCACGGGCCTCTTTCATACCGAGGTGAATAGCATAGTTTTTCCCTATCCAACCCTCTGGTAGGTTTCCATTTTTAATTAACTTTAATTTCGCATTATTTTTTTGCATACCCTCTACCGCTCGATAAGTGCCATCTTTTGATCCATCATCTATGACGACAATTTCTAATTCCTTATAAGTCTGGTTATTAATTGACGCTAGGCATTTAGATATGTTTTCCCTCTCGTTTCTAGCCGGGATAATAACAGAAACCAAGGGAGGGTTAATTAAGTCAGTTAACCCCAAATTACAAGTAGGATGACGTGATGAGGATTTTCTATTTTTTACGTACTCTATTATCCAGAAAATAAATATCAGAAAAAGCAATATAAATTTTAAGGACATTAGAGTTTGAATTTACTATAGTATTTGGAGATTTACAATATTAGGACGTCATGCATACCCGGGTCTGTTCGCTGCCTGTTGATCGCATTAGTGAGTGAGACGCCATAAATATCATCTCTACAGTGGAAATTTGTTTGGAAACCTAAGGACTTCTTCCTCACTGGGAACTTATTTGAATTTTTACGTTAAAATTCTATTAAAGCAAAAAATCTTGTTTTGCTAATACCAAGAATCTGTTGATTATGCTTTCTTTCCATTTCTTTTTTTAAATAGCGTTCAATAAGCTCTTTAACCTGACTATCGGTGAATTTGTTATGTAATTGGACCATAGACTAAAACCTCCTTTTTCGGTTTTAGTCTATGGCTTCTTGGTTTTCACTTTTAATTTTTAAATGACAAAAGAGTATACTATATATTTGACAAAGGTAAGTTATTCACCTATAGTTATTTGTTTATCAGATAAAAGAATTGGGCCCATAGCTCAGTTGGTAGAGCTCCCGGCTCATAACCGGAGGGTCCCTGGTTCGAATCCAGGTGGGCCCACGCGTAATGGTAGTTCTAGGTTTTTAGATGGTAAAAGAAACTTACCTAAATAATCTTCTCAGTCATGTCTTTTTATCGTATTTACCTTCTGTGATAAAACCATTCCAAGACTTTATAAATACAACAATAAAACAAGGAGGCAAAAATGAGGAACCAGATTACAGCCCTTGAGGCACTTCAGCAGCTTGATTTAGAAATTGGGGAGTTGGAAGATGATCTAGAAAAATATCCTCAAGAAATATCACGATTCAATAAAGAAATAGAGAACACTAAACAATCACTAGCTGAAGGAAAAGAAGAACTCAACCAAATAAGAAAAAGGAAGATGGAAAATGAGTCAAAGCTATTCGGAAATAAAGATAAAATAAAAAAGGCTGAGGTAAAGCTTTTTGAGATAAAAACATATAGGGAGTATGAGGCTCTTCAAAAAGAGTTAGGTGATGTTAAAAAGGCCAACGCAGACCTCGAAGAACAAATACTAAAAGAAATGGAGACAATTGAGGGGCTAGAGGCAGAGGTTAATGAAAAGGAGAACACACTGGATGAGAAAGAAAAGGAGAATTACAAAATAATAGACATCTATAATAAAAAAATTAGTGAGATAACAAAGGCCTATGAAATTAAGAAGCAGGAAAAGAAGAAAATAGTTTCACTTATTAACCCAGAAATACTTACGCTTTACGAGAGAATAAGAAAAAGAAATGGTGTTGTACTCGTTCAAGCAAGAAATGAGCTATGTACAGGATGTAATATGAATATCCCCCCACAGCTTTTTAATGAAGTCCTTACCAGTAAAAGGATGATCCAGTGCCCAAACTGTCACAGAATCCTCTATTGTGAAGAAACAACCGAGGACGAGGTACAAACAGCTTAATCTGTCTAACAATACCTTGAACTCATCTCTTGAAATCTACATTGATGGCGCCTCGAGAGGAAACCCAGGCAAGTCAGGTGCAGGTATATTAATAAAAGAGACGAACGGCAGCATTCATAGAATAAAGAGATACCTTGGGATTCTTACAAATAATCAAGCTGAATACGAAGCCTTAATACATGCCCTTAAGGCAGCAAAAGGACTTAAAAAAACCCACCTAAAAATCTATTCAGATTCACTTTTACTAGTCAGCCAGATAAACGGAAACTGGCGCACCCGTGATTCTAATATTTTAGCACTTTCCAAAAAAGCTAGAAGCCTAATTAAGGGGTTTAAACACGTAGAGGTTCATCACATTCCAAGGGAATTAAACAGAGAAGCAGACAGACTTGCAAACGCAGCAATAGATGAATATCCTTAAATACTGAGACGAGTGAACTGGGCGATCGCTGGGTTTTCCAATTTGGATAACCCGGAGGAAAGTCCGAACTCTATAGGGCAGAGTGCTGGGTAATACCCAGGTGTCGTAAGACAACGGAGAGTGCAACAGAAAACAAACCGCCTATGTTTTTCTATCCTCTATTAGAAAAACAGGCAAGGGTGAAAAGGCAGTGTAAGAGACTACCGCGCAAGATGGTGACATTTTGCGGCTTGTAAACCCCACTCGGAGAAAGACCAAATAGGGAAGCATCCGTTACCTACAAAGGATACGGGCAGGCAGCCCGCCTGAAGCTTCCGGGTAGGTCGCATGAGACATCCAGTAATGGATGCCCTAGACGAATGATCGCTCTAGACAGAATTCGGCTTATAGGTTCACTCGTCTCTAATTTAGCTGTCAGTAATCAGTCTTCAGCCGTCAGGAAAACATTATTACTGAAAACTGATGGGTGATAGCTCTCCTTAACTAAATCTAACTTTAACAAACTCCCGCTTTCCAATTTTTACCTTAAGGAGTTCTTTATAGGGCAACAAGGCCTTTGGATCAGCGATCTTTTGTCCATCTATTATAACCCCACCTTGCTCTATCAATCTCTTTGCCTCTCCTCGACTCTTTACCCTCTCAGAGGAAAGGAGAACCAAATCTAAAATAGTTGGCCCATTTGTTCTATCAATCCTTATCTCTTTTGCATCTTCTGGAAACTGCCTATCAGAAAACTTAATCTCGAAATCCCTTTGAGCCTGAGCAGCACTTTCATTTCCATGAAACCAAGAGACTAGCTCGGAAGAAAGAG
>Ga0209431_10003605_pt1 | contig 12302 bp, 12 predicted proteins | sample RifCSP13_3_FD_184021 | JGI IMG/M metagenome (GOLD analysis project Ga0209431, IMG submission 184021) | Soil microbial communities from Rifle, Colorado - Rifle CSP2_sed 13_3 (SPAdes) (version 2) | ecosystem: Environmental > Terrestrial > Deep subsurface > Rock core/Sediment | place: Rifle...
AAGTGCTGAAAATGCAGGCCATTTTCCACTTCTCCGGCGGCCTGTATGAGCATCGTAATTATTGCATCGTCGATCAGCGGAAGGGGCAGGGTAGTGCCGGGATGGGCCGACCTTACTGCTCCGGCATATTTTCCATAGGTGATCAGGCAGGCCTTCTTGACTGTTCCTGCAGCCTGGTACCATTCGGGATGGAACGGCGTGGTATCCGGAAAATTTAAGGATGCACGTACGGAATGGATTCCGTAGAGGGCATTATCCTCAATTTCAACTGTACCGATAAAATCAGTTTCCTTTCGCATACTTAAAAATACAGGTCCCTTTCCCCTGCTTTGATCCTTTCCAGCCGTTTCCGGATTTCACCGGCACCAACATTACCATTCAGTTGCTGAATATTGTCCTCAATAATATCCCATGCTTTCCGGGCTGTTTCCGGTGTAGCGTAATCCATGATGTATTCTGCCAGGGTGAGCATGGCATTGGGTGAACAAAAGTTCTTAATGAAACCGGGAACTGAGAACTCCATAAAATGTTCTCCGGTACGGCCAAGGCGATAACATGCCGTACAAAACGAAGGTATATGACCCGTTTCGATAAGTTCATCGATTATTTCGTTTAATGACCTGTCGTCATTGATCTTGAACTGTTCTTTATCCAGGTCCTGAACAGCGCTGCCGGTTTTGGCGTAAGCTCCCAGTTCAAGTTTTGTTCCCCCGTCAATCTGGGAAACGCCGTACCGCATTAACTCGGTACGGATTGCTGCCGGCTCGCGTGCGGTAAGTATCATGCCCGTATAAGGTACGGCAAGACGTAAAATAGCCACCATTCTTGCAAAATCATGATCGCTTACATGGTATTGTTCGTTCAGCACCACGGAGGAGGCATCCTTGACACGGGGAAATGAAATTGTATGCGGACCGACATTATAGCAGGCTTCAAGGTGATTGGTGTGCCGAACCAGGGCCATGACTTCAAACTGCCACTGATACAATCCGAAAAGCGCCCCGATGCCAACATCATCCAATCCTGCTTCCTGTGCCCTGTCAAGTGCGGTTAAACGGTACTCATAATCGCTTTTTCTTCCGGAAGGATGATACAATTTATAGGTTGCGCGATGATAAGTCTCCTGGAAGATCTGGTAGGTTCCTATTCCGGCTTCTTTCACTGTTCTGAATCCTTCGGTGTCCAGTGGTGCCGCATTGATGTTAACGCGCCTGATCTCACCGTTCCCTTTTTTAACGCTGTAAACAGTCCGTGTTGCATCGGCTATGTACCGGGGACTGTAATCAGGATGTTCTCCGAACACCAGGATGAGCCGTTTCTGACCCTGATCTTCCAGCGCTTCTACTTCACTGATGATCTGGCTGGTGTTTAATGTGGTCCTTATTGCATCCTTGTTCGAAGCCCTGAAACCACAATACTGGCAATTGTTTATACATTTATTGCCTATGTAAAGCGGGGCGAACAGCACGATCCGGTTACCATAAACAGCTTGTTTCAGACGGTTTGCACCTGCCTTGATCTCCTCTACCATACCGGGTTCTGTGGCGTTTAGCAGCATGGCTGTTTCAGCCATGCTGAGCCGGTGCTTGTCAAGTGATTTCGCAATGATTCCCCTCACAATATCCTTATTGGGTTTTGCATGGTGCAACATATGTTCAATCTCCGAAGGATCAATGAATGGTTTCTGCGGTTCATCGGCAATCGAATATTTTTCCGGGGTAAATTTCATTATGCAATAATTATTTGACAGATCACAACAATCACAACAATCACAACATTCACAACCCACAACCCACAACCTTTTATTCTCACTCCTTGGCAAACACTGCCTTGCTTGTGATTCCTTCCAGTCGTCCCAATTGTCCAGAGAGTGTGCTGATCTCATCGTTGCTTCCTTCTATCACCAGAGATATCACGTTAATTGCCCTTTCCCGTATGGGAATTCCCTGCCGCCCAATAATTACTGAAGCATGCCGTGTAAGAATTTCATTCAGCAACTGAACGTTTTCCTTTTCTTTAACCAGAATGATGATGGCTCCTATTCTCTTTTCCATTGGGTGATCCTCCGGGTCAGACTGTTTTTATCAGGGTCTTTGTTGAAGCCGAAACCGCAGCGCAGACTTTATGGAAGAGGACAAAGGTAAAAAAAGTTTCTGTTATTTCAATAACAATAAAAATATTTTCCACAACCCACAACCCACAACTCCCAACCCGTAACCCGATCCCTCCTCAGATCCCTGCAATTATCCGTTTCATCTCTTCATACTGCTCCTCCATACTCAACAGGAGTTTTATCTGTGCCCTGGCACGCTGAAGATTGTGTTTTGGATAATGGATTCGGTAATAGGTATCTCCGTTTAAATAATCGGCCAGGAACCGGAGTATCTGCATATAGGTCATAACCCGGGCGGAAAGGGCCAGGTGTTCCTTTTCATCCTTGTTCAGCATGGCACCGGCTACTTCGAGAAATCCGACCGCAAATGCTTCAAAGAAACGGATATTCATGGAAACTTTTGTAAGGTCGGCATCATCCTCTTCACCGGTATTGGTAAAGGTTCGGATCGAATCGCCGAAATCGTCATGAACATGACCTGGCATAACCGTATCAAGATCTATAACACAAAGCGCTTTGTTGCTGGTGTCAAAGAGTACGTTATTTATCTTGGTGTCATGATGAACCACCCTTACCGGGATCCTTCCTGTTTTTCCCCGTTCAAGAATGGTTCTCATATCAGCTTTTCTGATTCTCAGCATTGCAATTTCACCTTCCGTTTCAGTTAGTCTTTCCTTTAATCCGGTTTTGACGGCCTCTTCAAACTGGTAAAGGCGCAGATCAAGATCATGAAAACCGGGAATTGTTTCCTGAATGGTGGATGCAGGAAGGTCCGAAAGCATTTGCAGGAATTGTCCGTAAGCTTTCCCTCCTTCATATACCTGTGAAACATTCACAGCACGGTCAAAGGTCTTGTGGTCCGGAATAAATACAAAACAGCGCCATAAATTACCGGATGCATCGGCAAACATCAGTTCCCCGTTACCCAAACCAACAGGTTGCAGCACCTTCCTTTTGATATCACCGGCTCCTGCTGCATCCAGTTTTTTTTGTATGTGACCGGTCACAATCCTGATATTGTGCATGACTGCACCGGGATTGCGGAAAACGTTGTTGTTGATCCGCTGCAGGACGTAGTCGTCCGTTGTGTCGGATTCCGTTTTCAGATGGAAAGTTTCGTGGATGTGTCCCGAACCAAGCGGTGAAACAGCAGTTATTTTTCCGGTAATAGCAAACTGATTGATAATGGGTAACAGATCGTACATTGTACAGATTTAATTTTACTGAAATTGCATTTATAACAACAAATATAACAAAAAAAAGCCCCGCCAAAGGCGGGGCATGAATGACAGTCGTACACTAAGATACGCTGTACAGGGCACTAAGCCCAAAAGCTCTTGCAAGACCACTACAGGATCTGCGATTAAGTTACTATGTGCTATTAAAGGTCGGAAATATCATTGAATTTTGCAAGCTTTTTAACGAATAATATTCCCCATAAATTCACGCGCCAGTTTTACCTGTTCGTGCACATATTCAATGCCTCCGCGTGTATGATCCTCATTAAGCACCGGATGGCACAGTTCGAATGTAAAATAGCCATTATACCCTATCTCATTCATCAAGCCGATGTAATGTCCATAGTCGGGCAGGGGTTCCCCAAAGTGTGAGTCAATCATCTTTTGCCGGATTGCCCCGCTTGCATCCCGGTAATATTCGCCGCCATAATGCGAATGGACCTGCAGGTTTCCGACAGTACGGACGGCATTGGCCACGTATTCCTTATCCTTGTTCTCGAAAATAGGCAGATCGAGGCAGACCTTAAGCCAGGGAGAATTCACTTCCTTCACGAGGTCGTAGGTATCTTTCCAATGCCTGATCATGGGAGCATGGTTTTGCAGAGCCATGACCACGCCATTTTCCTCACCCATTTTTGCAGCTTCCCTGAGACATTCCCTGACATGATTCCACCTGTCGTGGTGGGTGACATAGGGATACTGTCTCATAAAGTTATAATAGCCATCATGATCATGCACAAAATCATAGGTGCCGACGCCTTCATGAATCGGAACGCCTGTCCAGGCAGCAAACAGGCGAACTACCTTTGCGCCCAGGTCTTTTGCCAGTTTTGCAGTTTCGCGAACCATCAGCAGCTGGCACTCCCTGTGCTCCGGTATGGGGCTTGAAAAGTCATTATTGGCAGCCACACAGGGTATTTCCAGACCATATTTCGCGAGCGAGATGCGCATTTCTTCCCTTTTGCGCTCGTCAATGTCCAAGGGATTTCCCATGGGTCTTTTATTGTCGAGTTCAACACCATCGAATCCGAACTCTTTGGCAAATTTGCACATACCGTCAAATGAAAGGGCCTCGCCCTTGTACCATACTCCTCCATATGTAATGGAGTACAATCCAAGTTTGATCTTACCGGCCTTGCCTGATTTCCGAACGTTGGCCGCGGGGCCTGCCTTAACTGCCGGTGCTACAGCGGTGAGCATAGCGGCACCAGCAGCTGCTCCGGATGTTTCGATGAATTTTCTTCTGTTCATGGACTTGTGGTATTAAATGACTTACTTCTTCTCAAAAGCAGCATCAAAAGCAATTCCCGAGAGTTTGAAATCAAGGTCCCTGACAAAATCACATGATTCTGCAGCACCTGCTTCCCGGTCCATGGCCGAATCTTCCCATTCAACCGATAAGGGCCCTTCATAATGTATATCATTCAACGCCCGGATAATTTCCTCGAACTGGATATACCCCCTTCCCAGGCTCCTGAAATTCCAGTATCTGCGCGGATCTCCAAAGGGAACATGACCTCCGAAAACACCCACGGACCAGGGATTTTCCTTCCAGTAAACATCTTTCATGTGTACATGGAAAATGCGGTCTTTAAACCGGTAAATAAATTCAACATAATCAACTCCCTGGTAACCCAAATGACTCGGATCATAATTGAAACCGAATGCCGGGTGATAATCCAGGGCTGCAAGGGCTCTTTCTGCCGATACTATATCAAATGCAATTTCAGTGGGATGCACTTCCAGGGCGAATTTTACGCCTATTTTCTGGTATTCGTCCAGGATGGGCTTCCACCTGCGGGCAAAATCGGCAAATCCCTGATTGATCATCTCTTCAGATGCAGGAGGGAAAGAATACATGTATTGCCAGATGGAACTGCCCGTAAATCCATTTACAGTATTGATCCCAAGTCTTTTGGCCGCATGACCGGTAGCAATTACCTCCCGGGCGGCGCGTTGGCGAACGCCTTCGGGGTCTCCGTCACCCCATATGTAGTCGGGAAGAATGCTTTTATGACGGATGTCGATATTGTCGCATACTGCCTGCCCCACAAGGTGGGTGGATATGGAGAACAGCTTCAGCCTGTATTTATCAAGAAGTTTTTTGCGACTTGCGCAATAGGCATCATCGGCTTTGTTGATTTCCATATGATTGCCCCAGCAGGCCAATTCAAGTCCGTCGTAGCCAAACCCGCTGGCTTTCCGGCATACCGCTTCAAGGTCAAGATCGGCCCATTGGCCGGTAAAAAGTGTTACAAGACGCATGGTAATAGTCTGTTAATCTGTTAGTAAGAAAATTTCAATCTGCAAAATTGACCCACTTCGGAGTATCAGCATAACCTGCCTGCACCACGGTCTCTATAAACTGCATCCCCCTTACGCCATCATCAATTGTCGGGAAATCAAGCCATTCAGGTGCCGGTTTTTTTGTTTCCAGCCTGGCTCTCAGTGTAAGAGAAAAATTCCTGTAAATATTGGCAAAGGCTTCGAGGTATCCTTCGGGATGTCCGGCCGGTGTGCGGGTGTTGTGTTTTGCGGCATCGCTCATGTAAACTTGTCCGGTCCGCACCATTTCAACGGGTCTGTCGGTCCATTTCATCCAGAGCGTGTTGGGTTCCATTTGTGACCATTCCAGCCCTCCTCTGGTGCCATAAATCCGAATTTTAATGGCATTCTCCTCGCCGGCGGCAACCTGGGTAGCCATAAGCACACCCCGGGCACCGTTCTGAAAACGCAAAAAGGCGGCACCATCATCATCAAGCTGGCGACCGGGAACGAAAACATTCAATTCGGCACACAACGCTGTTGTTTTCAAACCCGAAACATATTCGGTAAGGTGGAATGCATGGGTCCCGATATCTCCCATACAGCCTGCTTTCCCGGAACGTTTGGGGTCGGTGCGCCAGGAAGCCTGGGCATTGCCCTTTTCCTCAACATTTGCTGAAAGCCATCCCTGCGGGTATTCGGTGTAAATTCTTCGGATTTCCCCCAGCTCACCGCGCCGGATCCGCTCACGGGCTTCTTTTATTGCAGGATAACCCGAATAGGTGTGTGTAAGTGCAAGTATCAGTCCCGATTCACCGATTTTTGCCTTCAGTTTTTTTGCTTCGTCGAGCGAAAAGGTGACCGGTTTATCAATAACAACGTGAAAACCTTTATCAAGCGCCATCATCGCGGGTTCGAAATGGGCATGGTTCGGGGTAACGATGGTCACAAAATCCATTCGGTCCCCTTCCGGAAGACGTACCTCATTTTCGAACATTTCCCGGTATGTTTTATATACCCGGTTGTCAGGAAGGAAATAAGATTTTCCCGAAGAAACAGAAATATCGGGATTGACGCTGAAACAGCCACAGACAAGTTCTATCTGTCCGTCCATAAGTGCGGCCAGGCGGTGAATACTGCCGATGAAAGCATCTCTGCCTCCACCCACCATACCCATCCTGAGTTTACGATTTATCATGAAACTATCATTTTTTGGTTAAAAATCAGGCAAGGGCCCATTGTTCATTCAACATTTTCAAGGCTGCGGGAATAACAGCCATTTTATCTCCTTTGGTGCCGCATTCAAAACTTACATGATGCTGGTAATTGAGCATTTTTAATCCCTTAAAACCCTCCACGTAATTGTCACCTTCATCTTCACCCGGAGTATTCCTGGTTTTCCGGCTGGCAATGTGCACATGGTTCAGGTATTTACCTCCCGAAAGAAAGGCTCCCATATCATTGGTCTCTTCCCAGGTCATATGCCAGAAATCCCCCATGCAGGTTACTCCGGCGCTGTTTACATCACGGCAAATGGCAGCTGCATCGCTTACCTGCCGTAAGAACCAGGCTTCCTTGCGGTTAAGAGGTTCAAGAATAACGGTGGTATTATGCTGAATAGCAAATTCACCAAGTTCTTTCAGGTATTCAACCAACATGGCGCGGGCATCCACAAAAGGCAATGTAGGCTGCTGGCCATTAAATCCGGGAACCAGGATCATCCCATAGGATCCAAGCTTGCCGGCAGCCTCCAGGATCACTTTTGAGGTGTCCATGCACTCTTTCCGGTTCTTTTCATCGGCAGCTATCAACCAGCCGCTAAAACCTGCACATATGGCCCCAACTTTGATCTTACGGTTCTTCAAGGCATCGGTGAACTCGGTAACTCTTTTCTCCAGGCCGCCTCCCCATATTTCCAGTCCGGCCACACCGTTGGCTTCCATAAAATCCAGCTTCTCGGTAAGCGTCTCACCGGGTGCCACACCTTCCTGCAAACAGAGTTTTAATTCCGGAGAAGGCAGGACCTCTGTTTTTTCTTCTGCTTTGTTTCCTGCCGGGGCACAACCGGTTTGGCTTAGTAAGGCAGTTCCTCCCAGGCCAACCAGGGCGCTACCGGATGTCACTGATTTTAAAAATGATCTTCGGTTAGTCATGTGTAAAAGCTTATTGGGTTATAATAGTATAAGTAAATGCTGATCACTGCATCAAATATATTGAATCGGGAGGTTTAAAAAAACAGAAACGACAGGAAAATTTTGATTGTTGCAGGTTGAAAGGTAAAAGGATGTTTTGTACATTTATATAGAATATACTTTTTACTGGTCTCAACTATGATCATTTATTAATAAATTATTGTATATGAAAAAACTATTTATTCTGATTTCCATGGCTTTACTGGCCTGGAGCTCTGTGTCCTTTGCGCAGGTACCCGGTGTACCGGAAGGATTTACATCGTTGTTTAATGGCAATGACCTTTCCGATTGGAAGGTACCCGAAGGGGATAACGGGCATTGGAAGGTGCTCGACGACGTAATTGATTACGATGCTGAAAGTGAGGCTCCAAATGATAAAAACCTTTGGACAGCAAAACAATACAAGGATTTTATCCTTTACGTTGATTTTCGTATCAAGGCAACACCTTATAAAAATCCGAATGTTCCGCTGATCCTTCCTTCAGGTCTGCACAAGCGTGATGAAAATGGCAGGGAGATCACCATGGTTGTGCCCGATTCTGATTCCGGCATACTGTTGCGAGGCCAGGGAAAATCACAGACTAATATCTGGTGCTGGCCTGTTGGTTGCGGGGAGGTATACGGCTACCGGATGGATGAATCCATGCCGGCCGAGGTGCGTCGCGCGGTTACGCCACAGACGAATGCGGATAACCATATTGGCGAATGGAATACATTTAAGATCACCCTGAAAGGAAATGTACTCAGCGTTGATGTGAACGGCATCAATGTCATTGAAAATGCCACCCTGCCAGGTCTGCCCGAATCGGGTCCTATAGGTCTCCAACACCACGGCAGTAAAGAGAATGGCGAATGGAACAGCCCGCCGGCACTTGTGCAGTTCAGAAATATTTATGTGAAGGAGCTTTAAGAAAATAGGCTATAGGCTGTAGGCTATAGGCTATAGGAAAAAATTCAACAGACTAAAATACTAAAATACTAAAATACTAAAAGACTATGAAAAGAAGAAGCTTTATTACAACAACAGTTGCAGCTGCCGGTATCACAATCATCCCCCGTCATGTTCTCGGCGGAATGGGTTACATTGCTCCCAGCGACCGCCTGAACCTGGCCTGTATCGGTACTGGTACCCAGGGAACAAGGGTTTTGCTCGAACTCCTTAAGCTTCCCAATGTACAGATCGTTTCGGTGGCCGATCCTGTTAAAGAGGATACACGCTATCAGAACTGGGGTGAGTTTGAACTGCGTAACAACATCCGCAGGTCAATTGAAGAACCGAAATGGGACGAGAGTGTAAAGGGCTGCCGTGCAGGAAGGGAACCGGCCAGACAAATTGTGGATACCTGGTACGGCAAACAAAAAGACATGACTTTCAAAGCGTGCACGGCGTATGAGGATTTCAGGGAATTGCTTGAAAAAGAAACAGGAATAGATGCCGTGGTTGTTAGCACTCCCGACCACCAGCATGCACAGGCAGCTATAAAAGCCATGGCAAAAGGTAAACACGTATTCTGCCAGAAACCGATGACCAATTCGGTATATGAAGCCAGGCTCATGGGGGATGCTGCAAAAAAAACAGGACTTGCAACCCAGGTGGCTACCGGAAATGCATCTGCCGCAGATACTGACCTCCTTTGTGAAATGATATGGAGTGGTGCTATCGGACCTGTCAGGGAAGTTTATAACTGGTCGAACCGTCCGGTATGGCAAACCGGTTTCACCCAATTGCCCGAAGAACAAAAAATTCCCAAGGGATTTAACTGGGACCTCTGGCTAGGCAGGGCGGAATACAGGCCATTCAGTTATGATTACACCCATACTGTTTTCCGTTCGTGGTATGATTTTGGAACGGGCGCCCTGGGAGATATGGGATGTTATTCCTTTGCCGTAATTTACCGCGCATTGAAACTGGGTGATGTGGGAACGGTGGAAGCCTCGGGCAATACCTTTGTGGGCGTGGTGAATGGAAATCCGTCACAGATCCAGTATGTATCACATCCGCATGCCATGAATGCACACATGACATTTTCCACACGTGCAGGAATGCCCGCGGTAGACATATACTGGATCGACGGAGGTCTTAAGCCACCCCGTCCTGAAGAATTCGATGAGGATGGTATCGATTTTACCCCCGATGGTCTCATGTTTGTCGGGGACTACGGGAAAATATTGTGTGATTTCCAGGGAAGGCGGCCCAGACTAATACCTGCAAAAGCCGGGAAGAACTATATAAAACCTCCTGAGGTCATTGAACGTTCCAAGGGTCATTATGAGGATTGGATAGCTGCCTGCCAGGGTGGGAAACCGGCACGGTGTCCGTTTGATTCGGCCGCTCCCATAACCGAGGCACTGTGTCTGGCTATTATTGCGATGCGTACCAGGAAAAAGCTTGTCTGGGATCCGGTGAACCTGAAAACAAACAATGAGGATGCCAATAAGCTGATTAAGCCGTTTTACAGGCCGGGGTGGGAGTTGTAGCAGCCGTTTACTGTTTACCGTTTACTGTTCACTACCTTCCAACTCCCGTACCCTCATATTCCTGAAATAAACCGGTGCTCCGGCATGTTTTCCCTGTAAGCCGATACGGCCGTGTGTTGCCAGTTCGGCAAAGGGAGTGCTCAACCAGGAAGGTATCTCACTGCCATCGGGATTGGTCTTGGCATTGGTCCAAAGGGCCATGTTCATTTCATTTACCAGCTCTCCGTTCAGCTTTACCTGAATGATCTGCCCCATGCAGGTAACGGTAAAATGGTTCCATTCCCCGGGTTTTTTCACCATGCTCCTGGTAGGGGCCAGGTGACCGAAAACAGCACCACACTGCCAGGTCTTCGGGCTTTCTGCCCATTGTTTTGCAAAATCGTCTGCAATCTGTATCTCGACGGAATTGGGGATCCAGTTTTCTAGGTTTGTGCAATACACAATTACGCCGCTGTTTGTGCCTTCTGCTGTTTTAAACTCCAGGTCGAGCGTGAAGTTCCTGAATTCTTTTTTTGTCCATATACACTGATCCTCGCCTGCGGTTAAAATGCCATCGTCAAAGGTCCATACACCGGCCGGGAACTCGGCATTTGAAAGATCATCTGCAAACAAACTGATCCATCCGTCACTGTCGGGTTGACTTTCTGGCTGACAATTTGCAACTGGGTTACCGATCAGGCCCAGAATGGCCAGCAAAAGGAAAGTTTTTTTCATGTTTGTTTTTTTTAGTAAATATAATTCAATGAGCTGATAGTTTAATCAGATAATTGCCGAGCCTGTTCAGTGTCATTTTGAATATTCGGTTATCAGCACCTGTTTTTCCTTTTTTTCCGGACAGGGGTATGCCTTTTGCATAAGCAGATCCAAAAATATCAGTTCCGAGTTGCGTGATCATTTGTTCGCCATTCTTTCCGATGCGTTTTCTGAAATGACCAAAGTCTCCCACGTAAAAGGGTGCTTTATGCTGAAAATAAACTTCTCCGCAAAAGTGTTGCCAGTATGGATTCTCAACCCAATGCACCAGGGCACTTTTGTCGCTGTACCGGTATACCTGTTTCAACAGGATAAGACCTGCCATGATACGCATGGGAATGGAAGGGGCGCCTTTGTTGCTGTAGAAAACAGCAAAATCCTTTTCAACCTGATCCCAATTAACCTGTTTGGCAAGCTTGCAAAGATCATGACCGGGATTGATAAAATGAATCAGGGGCGTTTCCGAAATATTCAGCTGCGGATTTTTTTCCTTTTTTCCCAACATGTTGATACCGGATTATTCCAAATGTATTTATTTTCAAGATTTAAACCTCAGTTGCCTGCCAGTTCATCCCACTCAAACGGCAACACATTGGAAGGCTTACCCAACGCCTGAGGAAAATAATCTTCGATCCAATAACCTTGCCCTGAGGCCAATGGATAGATTCGCATATATATTGTGCCGGCTTTAAGCAGTTCAAAATCATTGTTAATTTCATAAGTGTAAATTCGGCCGGTTGCAGCCAGGCCTGCTGTGTTTTCGGATATTACCTCATACAGATACCCCTTGCCCTGACAATTGTAATTATCATTTGTAATATCGGGGGAGTTACTGAAAAATACACGGAATCTAAAAAAATAAATATTGTTGGTTGTCGGCAGGGTATCACCGGTAATCGTCAGGAACACACTTAGCACACTGTTGTTGTCATCGTACGCAATGCTGTCAAGCGTATATTGGTAGGTTGGTATTTCAAAAAGAAAGAAGCTTGCCCAGGTTGGACTCGACCCTCCGATATGGTGCACGGTATGCAGTGATCTGGTTTGAATAAATTTCTCCTTCTGATAGTCTACCCTGTATCTTCCGTAAGGAATATCCTGAAAAACATATTGACCATGGGAATCAGTATATGTATTTCCCAGCAGTTCGGATTCCTTATACAGGGAGACCTGTACTTCCGACTGATCGGAATGTACAGTATAATCCTGTGCGTAGGTGACAATCAACCCTGTTATATCACCGGAAATGGTATTCTCTTCCGG
>Ga0209431_10003612_pt1 | contig 12290 bp, 15 predicted proteins | sample RifCSP13_3_FD_184021 | JGI IMG/M metagenome (GOLD analysis project Ga0209431, IMG submission 184021) | Soil microbial communities from Rifle, Colorado - Rifle CSP2_sed 13_3 (SPAdes) (version 2) | ecosystem: Environmental > Terrestrial > Deep subsurface > Rock core/Sediment | place: Rifle...
CCCCGGGTTCCTCACGCAGGATTGCCAGCATCTTGTTCTTCAGCTTTTCCGGCTCCCCTACCCCGGCTTTTACCATCTGTTCCGCGGAAGCGAGCGCTCGATGGATCACCGCGGCGACACGCCGCTCGTCAGGGCCCAGGTAACTGTTCCGGGAACTCATGGCCAAACCGTCCGCCTCCCGAACCGTCGGCATCCCCACCACCTCCACTGCCTCCTCCGCTGCCTCCTCCAGAAACCACCTGGCCGGTAGCAAGGTCTATCATGTAAACCCCTCCAGTATCCATATTCCATCGGGGGGCGCCGATCATGAGCATGCCGTCGCCTGCCGCGGCAAGGAAGGTCCCGTATGACTGGTTTCTTTCGATGCCGTTAAATTCGGAGGGCGATGACCAGGAACCTCCGGATAGGTTTGTGCTCTTGAAGAGGTAGACCTTTCCGCTCAAATAATTAGAATCAACATTGGCGGTTGTCGCTCCAACAACAAGCTCCGGCTTGCCGTCGCCGTCCATATCCGGCACGGATGTGACGGAAGAGCCGAAGCGGTCAAAGAGGTTGGTGCCGTTCATGGTTGCCAATATAGTAGTTGTGCCTCCCTGCACAACATAAACACTTCCAACATTGCTGATACTATTGACAGTAGCAGTCGGAGCACCAATTGCTATTTCACCACCGGCAACACCGTCAATGTCTCCAATTACTGCTATAGACTTTCCAAACCCTCCAGCAGCATTGGATATAGTCAGGCTCGGAGAATCGATAGTCGGGTTAAAGCCTGCGCTTCCATAGTACACAAGAACTTTGCCGCTTGCCGATACAAGCATATCGGATATCCCGTCGCCGTTTACATCACCTGCTGCCACTGCAAACCCCAACCCCTTGTTTGCAGAAGAGGCGCGGAGAGAGACCTTCCCTGCATCTGTAAAATCAGGGCCAAAGAAGATATAAACTGCTCCCTGCTGATAAAGAGTTGCCGATGGAGAATGGAACGGAGCGCCAACAGCTACATCGGCGTATCCGTCACTGTTAAAATCCCCTGAGGCCAGTGAATACCCGAATTTGTCCATCGCCTCTTCACCGGATATTTTAATAGGGGCGCTTCCATTGCGATAAATAGATACAGTGCCGCACAGCGACGCGTCATTATCGCCATCGCCGCTGCCGCTGATCGCGCCTGCTGCAAATCCTTCGGCGGTATCGTTCGCCCCTTTTTCAAGCTTAACGAATGAAAACCCGAGGTTGTCGTCGCCGATCAACAAGGTTGCGGGCGCGGAAGAAAAATCTCCTGATGCATCCCCCTTATAAACGAGGACGGCCCCCGTATTTGTGGATGTAGTTGCATAAGGTGCACCAATTACCTTGTCCGGGATTGCATCTCCATCCACATCTATAAAACCTCCTGCCTGCCCTTGTTTGCTGTTTATTAAACTAACGCCGTCCATTACACTGCTTGCCATTTGGCCGTTATCGACCGTTTCCATGCTGCTGCTTCCCTTTGATCCGCAGCCATAAAACATAAGCCCCGCTGATCCGAGGAGCAGGAAATAGAATAGATATCTTTTCATTTAACTATCCTCCTTTTTATTCTGATAACCTTCCCGAAGTCTCTTCGGAAGGCGGCCAGGTATGGCAACGATTGCATCCTTTCCGTTCCGGCAAACTGTGGGGCTGACTCCATGGTTTATCCCCTACTGCCATATTGTAATAACCGTTTAGTTCCTGATCGTAATGGAAGTTTCCCAATGTATCGGTGATACCAAGGGTTATTTCTGCACCTGTCTCGACTGACCTTGCCTTAACGCTTACGCTGCTCGCAGGAGTTGTACTCGCCGCACTTTCAAACACCGTCCCTCCGGCCCCAAAGCCAGGATGGCATCCGCTCTGGGTACAGTCAGGCCCGCCGGTGTGAACCACGTCCAGCTCCGCATTGCTCCCGGTGATATCCTTGCCACAGCCTGCTATAAGAAATGCAATCATAATCAGTAATAAAGCTCTCATTTAGTATCTCCTCACGTCTCACGTCTTACGTTTTCAGAACTCCATCCCCAGGCCTACCTGAACTATGTCTGCCTTCAGGCCGTCTTCTCCCCTGGTTATGCCGTCCAGCTGCTGGTACCTGTCGTACTTGACATCCAGGTTGATCTTCTCCGCTGCCTTGAGGCCCATCTTATTGGCCAGTTTCGTTATATTGTAAATAAACTTAACGCCGTACAGCTCTGAATCAAAGTCCCTCAGCTTCCCGTCTATGGTTGGAAGCCTGTCGGCAGTCGTAGGATTCTCTGAATAGAAGTCAGCAGCCCCCTGGGAGTAATAGCGGTACCTGGCCCGGAGGATAAGATCGCTGTAAAGATACTGGTAGTATTTCAGACCAAGGGTATTCGAGTCTATCCCCCATGAGTCATTATAGTAACGGTAGTCCGCATGAATGGCCCCTCTCCAGGGAAGATACTGGTTGACCCTTATAACGCTGGCATTCCTGTATCTCGTCTCAGGGTGAAGCTCGTCAGTAAAACTACCATTGGAAAGCTGAACCACGTTCTCTGGATGGGCCTGGTATCCGTCTACTGTGGAATATTCATGGCCGATGGCCGCTATGGTCCAGGGAGTAATGGTCTGGGTCAGGCTAAGGGCTAAGGTCGATGTCTCTTTGTCCCTCGGAAAATCCCTTGATTCCCCGATCTTCGTTGAATATATATCGTCCCATGCCTTTGAAACCGTAAGGGTTACGTTAGTATTCCTCTTATTAAACTCCTGCCCGACGGAGGCATAAACGTAATCCGAGTTGTAGTTGTTCTCCCTGCTCAATCCCATACCCGCTGATACGGTCGCCTTGCCTATGGTATGGTTGACACCGAGGCTCCCGCTGTGCCTGTCCTCTTCACCTGCCCTCCTGGATGCCGATGTCACACCATCCACCTTCCATGAGGCGGATGATATAGCGTCAACTCCGTAGTTTAATGCCAGGGATGTCTTCTCAGTGATTGCCTTTGTTAGCGCAACAAGCCACCTATCGGATGTGACACCTTTGGTATTCTTATAATAGATGCTCTTGTCATCCTCATAATGCTGGTACTTGATGCTGAAACGATCTTCGGCCTTTGCTTCAGCAATGAGCAACGAGCAATGAGCAATGAGTATGAAGGCCGTAAGACGTGAGACGTGAGACGTGAGACGCAACTTCTGACTTCTGGTTGTTAGTTGCATCCGCACCCTCCTCCAGCAGCACCGTATCCGCCCGCGCTTCCCTCCCTTGTGCTAAAGATGTGCTCATCGAGAGCGGCCTCTTGCGGATCTGGCTCAAGCTGCATGATGGGATCGGCCAAGACCTCCCTTTCCCAGGGTTGGACCCTTTCGAGGGTGGCGCAGCCTGTGAAAAACAGGCTTAGCAGCATTAATACAAGTAACCATAGTTTCATTATCCAACCTCCGTGAACCGTGAATCGTGAGTCGTGAACCGTTTTTTATTTACAGTTTACGGTTTACGGCTAACGGTTTACGGCCTTTTTAGCAGTTCAACTATCTCTTTCTCATATACCGGCAGAAATGCCTTGCTGAACCCTGCATGCCTGTATCTAATGACGCCGTCCTTCCCAATGATAAAGCCGGTTGGCATCCCAGGGAGGCCATATGTCTCCGCCACGTCACCCTTGGTATTCGTAAGGATGGTAAAAGAGACAGGCCTTTTTTTCAGGAATTCGGCAACATTTGATTCCGTCTTGTCAACACTGATCCCTACTACCTCAAACCCATCCTTGCCATATTTCTTGTAAAGAGCATCAAGCTCAGGGAACTCCTCCTTGCACGGGCCGCACCATGTGGCCCAGAAGTCCAGGAAAACAACCTTTCCCTTAAGGCTTTCGAGGGTGACAGTGTTCCCATTAATATCCTTCAGGCTAAAGGAAGGAGCCTTTCCTCCAATCTCAGCTGAAAAGCCAAGAAGCGGGGAAAGCAGGATGGAGAAAAAGGTTATGGCTGCTTTTATCACATTCATTTATGTCTCCAAATATATAGACCTTTGGTTAGATTTTTACCAGGCGCAGGGGCAAATACAAAGACATTTTCTCCACAGATTTCGCAGATTAAAGATTTAAAATCTGTGTCATCTGTGCAATCTGCGGATAAAGCTTTTATGCTTTTTCTCTGCTTTCCTGCGGTTAAAAAATGTTGCTGGGAAAAATGGTTTGTAAGAAGGATTAAACTGTTGGTGGTTTTTCGGAAGGAATTACGGTAACTCCATAGAGCGGATTTTCTGGGAGATTCTGCAGGTCTGATACCAGCACTACCGGAATGGCAGTGCCAAAATCTGGAACCATGAAGGGAATAGCCGATATCGGTAAAAGGGTACTATCGCTTTGAGGAGATGTGCTGCAGGTTCTTCCTTTTATACTGGTGGGCACAGCCCACCCTACATTCTTTGAACTTTGAACTTTGAACTTTGAACTTTTTTCCCCATGCATCCCACAGCTATTGCATCCGTCCTCGCAGTGACACTGATGGTCAGCAGAATTCAGGTGACAGGAACATGTCTCCTCAGCAGCGGCATAGGATACCGCCGGAACCACCATGTTGAGGTTCAGTATCAGGAGGAGCAGGAATAGTGAAGATAGTTTCTTTTGAAGCATAATTATGCAAATTGTAAAACAGCGAGACAACAGCTGTCAAGTTAAATCAACCGCTTTGGCCAATCTACAACTTCGGCAGGGAAACAGCAACCTTCAGTTTCCCGTCAACTCCAGGATTTTCTCCGCCAGTCACTTTAGCCCTTTGCTTGCCGCCAGACATACCGTCTATTTCGATCTCTATCAACCCTTTACCCTTTATCAATTTCAATCTTCCAGATCCACTGACGGTTGCAGCTGAAGGTACTGGCAGGGTAGAGATGCTGACGTCCTTGAATGATATCTCTTTAAACGAAAGAGATAGTTCCTCTGTGTCATAAGCACCTGAGAAATCTCCTCCTGAAGGGGTGCCGCCATAAAAGTCGATTTCCGGCTTTAGACGTATCAGGGTGAACAGGCTTGGTTCGATATTCAAGGAGGCAAGCTTAACATTAAAGGCTGAAGGCTCTCGTAGGGGCGTATGGCCATACGCCCCTACCTCTGACTCCTGACTCGTTATGGATATTCCTTTGAGTCTTACCCCAAGATTCCACCTTAGACGAAGCTCCTCTATAGATACCTTGGCATCGAGCCCTTTTTCAAGCTGGTCTGTCAGCCAATCTTTCGCTGTTTTTGCCGGAAAACCAATGATCACGAAGGTCCAGACGAATATGAGCCATAGAAATGCCCAGCCGATGATCTTTAAAGTCATTTTTATCATCCTATTCTTCCTTCCAGGCAATAACTTTCACCTTACTCGCGTCCCGCCTTACCACTGCAAGACCTCTTCTCACAGTATCGGATACCTTTGCCTCGGTATGAACAGAGAAGGTTGAACTTTTTACATCTATTACATCGCTAAACTTTGAAAGGATGAGGTCGTCTACACCTTGCACCTTCTTTAATTCTCCTATCTGACTAAAAGGATGCTCCTTTCTATAATCCATTATGGCCTCTATCAGCGTTTCGGTCAGCTCCGGGGAAAGAGAGCTCAGGACCTCGCTCCCAAGGGTGTTTATATTGATATTCCTTTCGTTCTTGCGGTCTGTATATACGGTAATGTACTTCTCTATTTTTTTGAATGTATCCAGGGTAAAGTCCGGGACAAGGAGGAGTTCTGAAATGTCTTTAAACTCGTATGAAATTCCTTCCCTATTTTTTTGCAGCCATTCGGCAACCCTTTCTGAAAACCCTTCTCCACTCTCTAAGACCTTAAGAAGCCTTCCGAACCTCTCCACTGCCTTCTCATTAATCTTCCCCTGGGGATTTACAAGGGTGTTGATGTTAAACTTTGAGGCCTCGTCCATGATCTGAACCGAGACTGTACCCTCGCCGACAGGGAAGTGCTTTATCTCCTGGGCCCAATTCTCAGAGAGTGTATCGATGGCGCTCTCTTTAGCATCTCTATCCAGAAAGCCCATGGCTGCTGATACCCCGGACCTCATTATATAATAGGCATTCAGGGAATTTACGCTGTTTCGAGCCCTCGCATAGGCCAGGTAGCTCCTGCTGTTGATGTCTATAATCAGCATGGATAGGAGGGTCACTATCAGGATGGTCAGGAGGAGGGCCATGCCCTTTTCATCTTTCAATCCCTTTCCACCGTATTCACAACCAGCGTGGCATTATATAGGGAAGGGTCTTCGTACGTGGCCTTGGTGGAAATCCTCTCTACTGTCATAGGATGACCGTCTGATTCTATGGCTTCAATCAACCTCGATACCTCGATGAGAGATACCTTATCAAAGGAAAGTTCGGCCTTTATCCTCTTGATCCCATCGGTCACAGGGCTTGTCGTTGGTTTTAATGATGAGAGCCTCTTTTTAAGGCCAGCCCTTGATACAACGGAATCAAAGCCGGCAAGGGCTGATCCTTCCCCCTTAAATGCCCTTTCTTTGATATCATCGACTTCATTCCTTGCAGAGATATATTCCTGACCCATGGATATTATTGACTTGAGCCTCTTCTCCTCTGCCAGGGATTTACTTTCCATTTCTACACCCTTTTTATAGAGGGGAAGGTCTACAAACAGCAGGAGAGAAAGAAATGCCGTAATAATAAATGCAGGGAAAAGCATACGTCTATCTCTGTCGGATAAGTTTTTTAAAATGTTCATGGCTTTAATTCTACCTTTACCCTGAAACGATAACTGTTTGGTTCTACCCCCTGAACCATCTCTTCAACCCGCGCTTCCTTAGTCCCTTCCATGCCGAAAAAGAGCTTCTTTAGCCCCTCCGCATTGACGCCATTCCCATCTCCTTCAATGGTTAAACTGCCGCCTTCGTATACCGTTTCTCTGATCTTTATCTCCTTATGCTCTCCAATTACCTTTTCCAACCCTTTTAAGGCAGCAAGATATGAAGGGGACGGCTTACCGATAAGGGCCTCACTTATCTCCCTTTCCCTTTTCAGGGCGTCCTTGATCTGGGCATCCTCCTTGACCACCTTTTTGACCTGGGGCATGACAGAGAGGAATATTCTCTTTGACTCAGCCTTTAATACAGAAAAACTCTGGGAGGCCGTCCTGTAACGCAAATAGAGATCAGCAGTACCGAGAATCAGGAGGATAGCTGTACCTATTGTTGCGACCTTTAACGCCTTCTCAACCCTCTCACTTTCAGAGCCTGAGCCGAGGACATTAAACGAGGGATATTCGATTGACGCTAAACCCCCTCCCGCGATACCAGCCAACAAAGGCCATTTATCGTCATTTATACCTTTTACTGCCTTAGGCAGCGGGATTGCCTGTGCCAATTTTCCCAGTAGAGGCAATTCATGAATTGCCCCTACGCCGGCCACATATAGTCTTTCAATCTTCTGCCCATTGTCCTGAAGCGGTTTTATGGTGGAAGTTACCCAGTCGGCAATTGACGCTCCTTCACTACCTGCATGAGACCTCATTATTGTGGGCCTTCCACCTGAGATTAAAACGATACTCGAGGCTGAGTCTCCTGCATTCAGTACCCCGTATGTCCCATACTCATGTCCGATGTTCATCCCCAGAGACAGCAGCGAGATGAAATCAGGGACGACTCTCACAGGCTTTCTGCCCTCAGGGAAGAGGCCCAAATAGTCGGATACAGTCTTCTTTGGGATTGCCACGGCCATCACGCTGCTTCCCTTTTCAGGGGGAGTAGAGACAACACTATCAATGAGCAGTTCATCTATTGGAAAGGGAAGAAACCCGTCCAGTTCATACGGCAGGGTCTTTCTTATCTTTTTCCTGTCTGTAAATGGCAGAGTTAGCTTTCTGACCATAAAAAGATGCCCGGGTAGCTGTAACGTAATTGTGGCATCCGAAGGAAATGCGGAAAGAAGCCCCTCTAAAGCCAAGGCGGTTTCGCCGTCCTTAACAGGAGAGGACTCCATCCTTTCAATGCTCACCTTGCCGAGGAAAGAGGAGAACAGAACACCTCTGACTTCTTGCGTCTTAATTTCTATTATAATTCCCTTACTTCCTAACAATTATCACTCCGTCATTTCTTGCTGATCGTAGGTATCACGGTCTCCACGTCCCTACCCTTATAGGAAAAAGCGACCTTTATACCGGATGGGATGTCCTTTGCTGAAGGCCATTCTTTGACCCATTCCTTCCCGTCATAAAATGAGAATGATGGGTCTTTTACTCCATCTAAAAGCAAGGACTCTCCCTTAGTTTCTGCTTCAAGCCCGGCTTTAAAGGTCTTTCTTAAAAGCTTTCCCTCATTGAATATATAAGAAATCCTCTGAATTAAAGGTTCATCATCCTTAACAAAAGGGGTCATGGCAGTAAATGTGATTCCCTCTTCCTTCCATAAAAATCCTTCCGAAGAACCGTCCGATGGGGAATATACTCCCCGTATCTCCTGGCTGATAATATCAACGGCCCCTGATAGGGATGAAAGCTCGTTAGACCTCTCCTCCACAATCTTAGCATTGGCTGATGAAGTGGAAAATGTGCCATAAAGTATCGACATGACAATGGAGAGGATGGTGATGGCGACGAGGATCTCGATGAGGGTGAAGCCCTGTGAGACGTGAAAAGTGAGACGTGAGACGTCACTGCTTTTCGAGATTGCAAACCTTCTGGTCTTGCGTCTTACGTCTAACGTCTTACGTCTAACGTTCATATATGTACTCCGCAAAATTCAGCTTCTCCTCTCTTTTCCCCTCTTTCCAGGAGATATCAAGGGAAAGCTGTCTCCCTGGCAGGGCCTGGACACCTTCCGGCATTGATTCCGGGGTGATCCTCATCTCCGTCAAGACCCACTTGTACGGTCCTTTCACTCCATTGCTTTCACTGCCGCTTACCCCTTTCAACTCCCCTTCTCCCATGAGCCTTTCAGCAAGCATCCTTGCCCCTTCAAACATCTCCGCAGATTCAACCATTTTTATAGAGCGGCTTTGCAAGGAGAGTAAGGCTACCAGGGCGGTTGCTATAATTGACATGGCAATGAGGACTTCCAAGAGGGTGAACCCTTTATTCCTCACGTATCTCAAATCTCTCCCCCAGTGCCGGGATTACAACCGTGTATCCCTTACCTTTACCTCTACCTTTCAGTTGTATTTCGGCTTCATCCCTGAATCCGGATGGAAAAAAGGTTATGGAGGCCATACCCTTGCTTATCTTTTCCTTCCCTATCATAACCTCTTCTATTAAGACACCGTCAGGGAGTTTTGACCTTTTCCTCCCGTCTCCATCCCCGTAAGCCGGCTTATCTAAATCTATAGACAATACTCGCTTTTCCTTCTTGAATAACGCCTCATCTGACAACTGCCTGACTGTATATAAAAGCCTTCTTGCAGAGCTCCTGAGTTCCGCCTCCTCTCTTCCCATGAGCCTCGGAACTACAAAAGAGAGGGTAATGGAAAGGATGGAGAGGACGACAAGGAGCTCAATCAACGTAAAACCTCGTGAGACGTGAAAATCATATAAAGGTCTTAACGTCTTACGTCTTACGTCTAACGTCTTACAGTCTTTACAGGTTCCAGCTCTCCACATCCGCATCCTTTCCTTCTCCTCCAGGCTGACCGTCGGCGCCAAGGGAATAGAGGTCAAAATCTCCGTGCTCACCTGGTGACAGATACAGATAATCCCCTCCCCACGGGTCGCTTGGAACTTTAGCAAGATAACCGCCTTCTTTCCACTTTGCAGGGATCGGCGCAGTTTCCGGCTTTTTTACAAGGGCCTCAATCCCCTGTTCAGTGCTCGGATATGAGCCGTTGTCGAGCTTGTAAAGATTTAATGCTTCTTCGATGGCCTTTATGTCTACCTGGGCCTTTGTCCTCTTCGCCTCCTCAGGCCTCCCCATGATCCTGGGGACTATGATACTCGCCAGGATGGCGAGGATGACCACAACGACCATCACCTCGATGAGGGTAAATCCTCGTGAGCTTTTCAGTTTATTCATTTGTTAATACCTCTTCTGAACCCTTTAGTTTCATCTCGATACAGTCAAAATCTTTAGTCTTCATAATTTATAATCTCCAATGGGGAATAAATGGCGATTGTCTTATAACCGTTAAGGGTCTTTACAGGTCACTTTTCCCTGGACATAAAAGCCTTTCCTTTTGCCGTTATCCTATACCGCTGTTTTATACTTCTCGGCTTATCAGGAAAAATATACTCTATCAATCCGTATAACCTGAGATTTTTCAAGGCGATTTTTATTATACCTGAACGCTCTGCATGACCCAATGCCTTGACAATATCATTGGATGAATGCGAACCTGCAATACAAAGGTTTAAAACTTTTACCTCTGTTTCTGTGAGTTTTTCAACATGGGCCTCAACATGGGCCTCAACATGGGCCTCAATATGAAAATCTGGGTGTATCGGCAATGTGGCAAGGAAATAAGAACGCTCATCATCTGTCTTAAAGACCGGCTCAGGCGAGCCATTCTGCTGCATAGCCTTTTTCATCTTGGGAATTCCTGTGGCCTTGCCTTCCGTAAGGTCAAGTTCCTTCAAAAATTCGCCGATTCTGCGATTACGGTATCTTCTGGAGACTATAACCCCTTTTTCCATATCTTCCTGCGTGACAGACCTGTCTGGCCCCGGAAAACTCAGAATTTCAATCCTGTCAGGATGGATTCGCATCTCAACAGGTTCTCTGATCTCATAACTTCGATGATATACGGCATTAACAAGGGCTTCTTCAATGGCTTCGTAAGGATAGTTGTAAAATCTTATGGCCTCTGCCTGCCCTGGTACCTTTCTCACCTGTTCAACAATAAAACTGTCCTTTAGGTAGCTCAGGGCATTCCTGACCTGCTGATGAAGTGGTCCATCAAATATCTTTTCCGACATTTCGTTATCAGCCGGTGAGGTCTTGAAGTGAACCAGTTCAATTCTTGAATACGGGAAAAAGTCATGTGGCCGTTCGTTGAAGAACATCAGGCCCACATTTCTCGGTTTAAGATATTCAGGCGGCCCGTCCACGATTTTCATCTGTTCACAAATCCGTGAGAACTGAAGATGGACAGACTGGTCATAAAGAGAGCTTCCTATCTCCTGCAAAAAGGACTGTATCAGAGAAAGTTTGATATCATTAATCTCCGCCTTGTGGTTGATGCGGTCATCAAAAGGCACATTGGCGGCAAGCTCTATCAGCTCTCTTTCTTCATCCAGCTTGGCCTTTACAGTATTTGAAAATCTTCGCACATAATAGGCATAAGGAGAGCCCTTTGCAAGAGAAACCGGGGCCTGATATGGGCGGTTCTGACCTCCCGGCGCCCATATGATGAATATATATTTCTTCTGAAACAGCACAGGTTCCGCAACGGGGAAGTAATTCGGTTTCAGCCGGTTGCAGAGGTTAAGCAAGTCTTTCTGAATCTTATCAATAGCTGGAGCCTTCAGGCCCACAGGCGGCAATACAGGCATCCCATCCTTTTCCTGAACTCCTATGACGATATACCCTCCGCCCCAGTTGTTGATGTCGTTGGCAAAGGCGCAAAGGGTGTGGTTCACCTCTTCAGGGTTCCATCCCTCCTTGAACTCGATCCGCTCCGACTCAACGGTACGGCAGGTTATGAGGTCATTTATGTTTATTGGTAAGGCCATGTAATCTCTTTATTCTTTTATGTAGTCGTAGGGTGCGTCCCACGCACCAAATGAATCTATGTTATGTAATGGTGCGTGGGACGCACCCTACTAAACTCGGCCTCCTGAAAAACATTTATTTAACCCACTTGTAAGTTATCTGGCCGTTGGCGATGCTTATAGGTTCAAATTCGTACCCCTTGAATCGGATGGGAGAAATCAGGGACGGGTTCGCATTTCTGCTTCTAAAAACTCATCTGGCTCATCTCAAATATTGGCAAAAGTATTGCCAATACGATAAACCCAACTATAGCTCCCATAACAAGAATCATCACCGGTTCTAAAAGAGTCAAAAGAGTATCAAGCCTGCTGTCAAGCTCCTTCTCCTTGGCATCACCTATCCTGGCAAAGACCTCTTCAAGATTTCCTCCTGTCTCGCCGACAGTAATAAGGCTTAGAACGCTTTCCGGGAAAATGCCTGATTCTCTGAGGGAATGGGTTAGTGACCCACCTTCTATAACCGCCTTTTCCGCATCAGATAACGCCCTCGCCATCCCCGTATGCCCCGCTGCCTTGCTGGTGATTGCAAGGGCCTTCGACAGAGGCACCCCTCCCTTCAGGAGGGCCTCCAAGGTCCGGCCAAACCGGGCCATGTACATTGAGTGAAGGGT
>Ga0209431_10003613_pt1 | contig 12288 bp, 10 predicted proteins | sample RifCSP13_3_FD_184021 | JGI IMG/M metagenome (GOLD analysis project Ga0209431, IMG submission 184021) | Soil microbial communities from Rifle, Colorado - Rifle CSP2_sed 13_3 (SPAdes) (version 2) | ecosystem: Environmental > Terrestrial > Deep subsurface > Rock core/Sediment | place: Rifle...
TACTAGAAGCACAACGTAGTTGTTGGTTGTTCGTTGTTAGTTGTTCGTTGTTGGTTGCTGATTTGTTCGTTTTTGGGCTTTGGTTTTAGTCTTTTGAGACATTCGGTGTTGTCGCTGAAGCTTGCCTTGGACCTTGGACCTTGGACCTTGGATCTTGGATCTTGGATCTTGGACCTTGGACCTTGGACCTTGGACGTTGGACCTTGGACCTTGGACGTTGGACCTTGGACCTTGGTCGTCGGCCTTTACCTTAACAATTGTGCCAATTCCGGGCGGTTGTTTCGTTCAGCCCAGTATGCGGCCGTGTTCCCGTCGTTGTCCTTAATCTTCCGATCTGCCCCCTTCTCGAGCAGCAGCTTCGCCGCTTCGAGCTGTCCATATGTCGCCGCCCACATTAAAGCGGTACCGCCAACATTGTTTTTGATGTTCGGATCCGCGCCTTTCTCCAGCAGCAAACGCATTATGTTCACATTTCCGAGTTGTGCCGCACTGTGCAGCGCAGTATCCCCCTGCTCATCCTGAAGCGAGACATCTGCTCCACGTTCGATCAGTCCGGGAACGACTTCTTCTCGATTTCGCGCAACGTAGACCATCAATACACTGACACCGTTTGCGCCACGCGCATTAATGTCCACTTCAGGTCGAGCCAAAAGAAGAGCAGCCGCGTCCTCATGCCGGCTTCCAAGAGCACGCAGGAGCGCCGTATAGCCGTTTGGGTTTTTGATGTTCACGTCGGCGCCCCCAGCAAGTAGTGCCTTAATTACTGGTACATCACCACGCCTTGCAGCCCGCATAAGAATAGTCTCGCCATCCTGATCGCGGACGTCTGGGCTCATGCCAGCGGACAAAAATGAGTTGACGGCGAGCACGTCCCCCGCCGCAGCCGCCGCCAAAAAGCTCTTCTCATCAAAGTCGTAGCCGCGCAGCTTCAACAGACGCTTTGCGGCGTCAGGATTTGGTTTTTCCGTTGTGGGCGTTGAACAGCCTGAAAACAGTGCTACCAGGATTAGTAGAGCTACTCGACACTCCATTCGCCCCGTGCCGATGCCTTGACTAAGGATCATTTTGAACCTGCACATTGTAATACTATCGCACGATTAATCTTGACGGGTCGTTCAGGTTTCTCCCCAACAGCCGGTGCTTGATTGATTACGTCAACTACTTCCATCCCTGTGATTACGCGACCGAACACGGCGAACTTGGCGTCCAGGTGACTAGCCTCATTAACGAGAATAAAGAAATGGGTGGTCGCACTGTTGGGCTCTTCGGTTCTTGCCATCGAAACAATTCCGCGTACGTGTCGGATAATTCCCGGTTCATCCGGTAACTTTCGACTCATCCTCCTGGCCAGCTCGGCATTCCACCTCTCGCCGGTTGAAAGATTTCCGCCCTGGATCACAAAGTTCTTCACTACCCGACTAAAAGTCGTTGTATCCAGAGCGCCTGTGGAAGCGAGATTCAGAAAGTTGCGCACTGCTTCCGGAGCAGAAAGCGGTAACATCTCTATCTCAATTGGTCCAAGCTCCGTTTCCAGTGTGACGCAACTGGCAGCCATCTTTTCAACGGAAGCGTTGTCGAAAGGTTCAGGCGGGGCAGGCGCAGCTTCAACCGGACGGGCGTTGGCCTTTTTTGGACCATCTTCAGGTGTGCTTGTTGGCTGTTGACAAAGAACCACCAATGGGACCATCAATGTCCAAACTATAAAACTCGCAATACGAATGCAGTTGCCCACCTCTATAAACCCTTCTCTGCTAGTTCGATGGCGCGAAACAACCCTCGAGCCTTACTCACCGTTTCAGCGTATTCGTGTTCTGGTATCGAATCAGCCACTATACCAGCCCCGGCTTGGACTGTTGCAGTGCCCTTGCGCAATACAATAGTCCGGATCGCGATACACGAGTCGAGATTGTCCGCATAATCCATATATAGAACCGCGCCGGAGTAGATCCCTCGTTTGTCAGGCTCAAGCTCGCGGATGATCTCCATGGCTCGAATTTTCGGCGCTCCCGTAACCGTCCCGGCGGGAAAACAAGCAGCCAAAGCATCGAAGCGATCAAGTCCATCGCGCAACCGGGCCCGCAAACCCGTAACCAGATGCTGAACATGTGAATATCGTTCGACACTCATCAGATCTTCTACCCGCACTGACCCGTAATCCGCCACTCGGCCCAGATCGTTACGTCCGAGGTCCACTAACATCATGTGCTCAGCTGTCTCTTTTTCATCAGTCTTTAGATCCTCAGCCAACACCCAGTCTTCCGTCTCAGTTGCTCCACGTTTACGCGTACCGGCTATGGGTCGATAGTCAAGCCGCTGGCCATGACAGCGCACCAACATCTCCGGAGACGCTCCGATCACTGATTCGTCACCGAGGCGCAGCAGAAACATATATGGGGATGGATTGACCGTACGCAAAGAACGGTAGATGGAAACAGCATCGCCCGAATACGGGGTTGAAAACCTTTGTGACAAGACCGCTTGATAACAGTCACCAGCCGCAATGTACTCTTGAACTCGACGGACAGCCTGCTCGAAATCGGGCCGTGACCAGTTCGACTGCGGCGGATCCTTCTTTGAAAGCGAAGGAATGAGGGCCGTTCGTTCAATGCGGGGCGCTTGACGCAGCTGCTGTTCGAGTTCAGCAGTGCGCTCTACCGCCCGATCGTAAAGTTCGCGCAGACGGCTGTGACTACCTCGGGCGTCTTCAGTCAAGACCACAGAGACAATTTCCAGGCGCTGGCGCACACGGTCAAAAGCAATGATGTTTCGAAAGAACATCCAAACAGCGGAAAGGGCGGCATCCAACGGCATCGTCTCCTGTCGAACTTCTTGTGCTAACGAAGGCTCGAACCATTCAGCAGCATCGTAACCAAGGTAACCGACAGCCCCGCCCGCAAATGGAACCAGACCTGCACGACGCGCGAGAATTCGATCTCGAAAATATGCTCGCGCCCACTCTGTTGCGATTACCGGATGAATTTCACTCTTGCCTTCTTTCTCGACTACCGTGTGAGTGCTGAATCCACGGACGATCATCTCGGGATCGACGCCTAGAAACGAATAGCGCGCGATTCGCTCCCCGCCCTCAATCGACTCAAGAAGAAATGCATAACGCGACGTGCCGGCAATACGAAGAAATGCGCTGACGGGGGTTTGCAGATCTGCCAAAACAGAGCGAACCACGGGCACGACGTTCCCTTGTTCGGCCTCGCGTTCGAAATCTTCAAAGGTTGCTGGCTGTAGGTCGAGCATGGTGAAGGACTTCTTTGATTTACTCTGATCTACCTCCAAATCCAGATTTGAGCCAGTGACCACCATCGACAACCAGCACGGCTCCGTTGATATAGCTTGCCGCTTCAGAACAGAGAAACACGGCGGCTTTCTCTATGTCCTCAATCAAGCCAAACCGGCCCAGCGGAATGCTCCTGAGTATCTTCTGTTTAATGGGCTCAGGAACAAGGCGCTTCATCCCCTCGGTGTCTTCAATCGGTCCCGGCGCGATGGCGTTTACTCGAATACCATACCGGCCCCACTCAACGGCTAGATTACGCGTCAACGCATCCACACCCGCCTTTGCGGCCGAAACGTGTAGCTGCATTGGCGTGCCAAGGTAATGTAGTGTGGCGCTAATGTTCAAAATTTGCCCCCGGTTTTTCTGTAATTCGGCAAATGCTCCGCGACAAACATTGAACGTTCCCTTCAAATCGATATCGACGACGGTGCCAAAGCCGTTGGGCGACAGATCTTCCGCTCTACAGAGAAAATTGCCCGCGGCTCCATTGACGACAATATCGACCTTACCGAACTGCTCAATTGTCGTTGACAGCGCGTGCTCAACCTCCGGCGGATTACGAACGTCGGCAGCGACAGCTAGAGCTTTGCCCCCGCTTGCAACAATAGCCGCAGCCGCGGGCTCCAGATGCTCCATCTTTCTGCTGACGAGTGCGACTCTCGCGCCCGCTTCAGCCAGGGCTCTTGCTACACCACCGGTGATTCCTGTTCCACCACCCGTAACGAACGCAACGCGGTCATTTAGTATTCCATCGGCAAAGATCTGATTAGTCATAGGTTTGTACTCATGTGGTTGATATAAGGTCGTGACTGTAAAATGAATATTTGACCCTTCATGTAAGCCCATTCAATGTCTTGATCTCGGTTGCGAAACACCCGCTTGACTGCAGATGCAGCCCTCACCAGACGCCTGATCACATCGTCAGTCAGGACATTTCGTTCTCCAGTAATTGCCACCTCTCTGACACCGCCGTTTTCGGCGAATGTCAACAGACTATCTTCATCGGAACGGGTTAGCACCTGAACTGCATTCGTGCGCGGGCGAAAGATAATCTGCTCCGCCACTCGCTTGCCCTCAACCACCTTGATCCCAAGGCCACGCTTTGCACTGATGTAGATTGCGCCCCTGTTCTCTCCATCGAAAGGATCCGTTGTGATCATTACACCAGAACTCTCGGAATTAATTCCCTCCTGAATCAGGACTGCCATAAGAATCCTTGAATGGTCGATCAGGGCCCTTTCTCGGGCTTCATATGCCTCGAAGTTCCAAAGCGAGGCCCAGACGGTTTTGATTGCCTCAGTAAGCTGGTCATCACCTTTTACATTCGGAACGGTCGTGTATAGCCCGGCACCACTAAAGTTCGGCAGATCTTCTGCGTTCGAAGAGCTGCGCACGAACAACCCTTTGCCCTGGTACTCAGTCGCAACCCGGCGGCGAATCTGCCTACTCAGTGATTCAGCAAACCTTCCCTGCTGAATTAGCGTACGAAGCCCTGCGAGTTGCTCTCTTCGGTAAGCAGGATCGTGGACGAACTTCTGATCATTCAGTAGCTCGTAGATCCGATCGTCAACCGCATTGTCCTTAATGAAAGCATGGTAGTAGTAAAACGGAATAGTGAATCCACCGGGAACGACTATCCCCGGAATTCGCGCGTTTGCAACCTCACCCAGGTTCGCCGACTTACTGCCGAAGGCAATACTCGAATGACTTCGTTGTGTCCTCAACGACAGCAGCCGCTTCTCCGAGAGGTTGTAACGCGCTTTAACTACATCTCGCCGTTCAGCCAACCTCCGTTGGTACTCACGCAGTTGGTCCATGTCGGCCAATTTGATCGAGTAACCGTCCCTCCTCGTCTCAAAACTTATCCAACGGCCGTCGTACTGCTTGAGTAGTTCATGGGCGTTCTTTAGATAAGCATTAGGAATACCCCAACCCTTTGCGAGCAAGTTGATGTGCGATAACGGGGTCGAGGGTTGGGCGGTGACTATGCCAGCCACCGGCGGCAGCTGAACGGGAACTTCGTTCAATACCAGGATCTCGTTGAAGCCAATCTCAACATGTTGATCGAGCTTCTCGATCAGATGAACCCTGCCCAATCCCTTAGCAATATTCAGGGTCTGGTAATCCTGCTCTTTACTAATGTCGCTTTGTAGAACACGCTGGAGACCAGTAATCGACTGTGATTCCTGATCCTGTCGCAACGAGTTGGGCTTATACGCGACTGGGGCAAAGAACGTCTTGTTAATAACGTCAGATGTCAGCTTGATCTGTTGGGCTGGGACTAAATCGCCCTCCCAAAACTCAAAAGTGAAACGCTTGACGAGGGTTTGATAAGCAATCGTACCCAGAATGAAGCGCCGGTTAGGTTTCAAATAATTGTTTTCAAAGAACTCACGCCCCCTATCCAGAGACAGGTAGTTACCATTGACGAAATCCTTGTGAAAGGAGTAGCGCTTCTTGTTAACGTAATAGATACGGTTGTTGTCCTTGCGATCGATAACAAATATGAGGTGCGGCAAGGCGTAAGGCGTATCAGGATCGTATGTGACGGAAAGCCTGTCAAACTCTTCCCGCGATGAAATCGACGGCAATGATCGCGGAGACTCTGCCTTTTGTCCGTGCAGGACAGGAAAGGCTAAGAGCAAGAGGAGAATCGCCAGGCCAATTCGCGTCGAAATAATTCGAGAATGCATGTCTATCCGGAGTTGCTTAGAGAACGAGTTCGGGCTGTTGGGATTCACGCTGCAGCAAAGCCAAAAGGTCGTCGACATGACGCTTTTCGGTGAGAAAGCTGTTGATGTTGATTCTCAACACACGCCTGCCCCTTAGCACTGTCGTAGTTAACCAGGCTTCCCCTCCCCGTTCGATCCGTTGCTGCAACTGCTGCTGCATCCGGTCCTGCACCGGACCATCGGCATTGCGAATCTTATCGGGCATAAACCGAAAACAGCAGACCGCAGTTTCCACCGGGCTTGCTCGCTCGAACTCCGTCAGCGAGTCAATTCGTTTCGCGAAGTATTCTGTCAGACCAATTTGTCGTTCGATTATTTCAGCATAACCACGTCGCCCAAGAAATTTGAGCGCCATCCAAAGCTTCAGGGAGTTGAATCGGCGTGTGCCCATTTGGCCGTAGCGAAAGAAATCAAACTGCACGTCGTCGCCACCGCGGTCTTCACTGAGATATTCTGGGGTGATATCGAAAGCATCTCGCAGAACGCGACCACCTGCCCGCACAAGCACGGCGCCGCACGAGAAGGGAACGAACATCCATTTGTGCGGATCAAATGTAATTGAGTCGCCAAGATCAATGCCATCAAGCTTGGAGGCGTGAATCTCTGAGAACAGTAGCGGCCCACCATACGCCGCATCTATGTGATACCAGCACCCGAATTCCCGGGCTACTCCCGCAAGCTCCCTTAAGGGGTCGACAACTCCCGTCGAAGTGGCACCAGCCACACCAACGATACAGAATGGTTTACGGCCTTCCGCAAGATCACGTTGGATAGTATGTCGCAGTTCATCGATCCTGATGTGGAACAACTCATCGGTCGGAATTTTGCGAACACTCTCTCGCCCCAAACCCAGTAGGTCTGCGCTCTTCTCAATTGAGTAATGGCACTGTTCAGACGCGTAAATGTAGAGTTCCTGAGGGACTGAGCGCACGCCATGAGTAATCACTTCCCGAGAGACGCTATCGCGGGCACATTTTAGGGCGATCAGGTTTGCTTCCGAGCCACCGCTCGCCAACGTCCCATAGCTTTCACTTCTATAGCCCACCATCTGACACAACCAACGAATCACGCGGGCCTCGATCATGGCGGACGTTGGTCCATTACGCCAGGCGCCTGCATTCTGATTTAGTACGGATGTGAGCGCGTCGGCCCATACACCGATCGGGAGTGGCGTGGGATTAAACTGTCCGAAGTACCGCGAACTTGGAACAAGCATGGCGTGAGGTGCCACTTCCGTCTCAAATCGGTGAAGGATCTCTTCGATCTCGATGCCTGTCTCGGGAAAGGGTTCGTCAAATAGGCGTTCGGTGTCAGCGACGGTTGCCTCGGAAGTCACGCGACGCGAATCGAGTTGGCGGACAAAGTCAGTGATGATCCTCAGTACTAGTCTGCCGATCAGCTCGTGTTGTTCAGTGATATCTTTCATGGTTAGTAATCATGCGCTCGAAGGTTTGCGCTTGAAGCCAGCTTCGCGTAAAAGCGGAAGCAGATGAGCGAAGACTCGATGCCCTTGGCAAGCAACATCGACCGGGAAAGATTTCTGAAGGCGCTCATGCGCTCGGCTCCAGACTATCAAATCGAACTGAATAGGAACACACAAGAGCAACTATCTACATACTTCTCACTTGTGACGAGGTGGAACGAGCGGCTTCACCTCACTGCACCTTGCACACCTGAAGAGTTCGCCACCAGGCATGTACTGGAATCGCTGACGCTACTCCCTCACCTTCCCGCGAGGAGCAGGGTTGCAGATATCGGCTCCGGTGGCGGGTTACCCTTGATTCCCTGTCTGATTGCACGTCCGGACCTTCGAGGTGACTTGATCGAGGCTTCCGCAAAGAAGGCGGTATTTTTGCGCGAGGCGTTGAGGGAGACGCACACCTCATCGCAGGCAGCGGTGCTGAACGATCGTTTCGAAAATCTTCCTGCCCCAACGATTGATTTCGTGACAAGTCGTGCACTCGAGCGATTCCAGGAGATTTTGCCGGAGTTAATCGAATGGGCGCCACGTGACTGTAAGTTCCTGTTGTTTGGTGGCGACAACCTCGCGGAGCGATTGAGTCAGCTCGGTCTCAATTATGATCAACAGTTGCTCCCAAAGTCGAAAGGACGGTTCCTCTTCGTGATTAGCGGGTGATTATTCTCTTATCTACGCACCAACCGGGTAACAATGACCTCGTCTGGTGGTGAACCTTGCTGTGGGTACACTGCTGTCTGAACCTGATGATCTCTACTTCCCCACACAACAATGGATGCATATGGGTCTGTTCGACCAGCCACTCCTGATTTTCCCACCTTCCTCAATCTAACAAGGATGCGGCGCAGCAGGCTGGCCCTGATTGTTCGCTCATGAAAGCTCACTTGCCCACTATTGTTTGTTATCTGCCTCTCCTCATGACCCTCCGTTTCCAATAGGTAATGCTGCCAGTGCTGCGTGACATTAATCCCCGCTACAGCTTGTCCGCTGTCATCCTCCACCACTACTAGCTCCCAAGTTGGCACGACTGTTGTTTGCCAGGGGAAAAGAAGCACTGACAAAATGAGCACTAATAACAGAATCAGCGCGATCTTGAATGGCCGTGGCAACTCAAGAACGCGCTGAAAGCTTTTCACAGGACTGATTGGGGGTTAGCGCACTACGTCGATTCCGATGACATGCTGACCTGAAATCACAAACTCCGCGGGAGGTAATTCCCGTTCGTAAACAGGCGACAGCACAGTCGGTGTATACCCACCTGACGCCCGATCGCTGTTTAGCGTCGCCATGACCGATGGAGGCAGATTTGGCAGTTCATCTGTACCGATCACTGCTCCGGGAGTAATGCGGAAGAGCTTTACGTACAACCGATCGCTCTTCTTCAGCTTATTGATGGCCCGAACAAGCTGGCCCAAATCCTGGGGAACAAATGACTTATTTGCCGTGCCCTCCTGCAACGCCCCACCGTCGCCGACAAACACCAGCAATTGTCCCGGTGTTGCATCTTCAGGAATCACCAGCGGAATCCGCTGCACATGCTGTTCGCCAGACTCTGTACGCACATAAGCCTGGACTTCGATCTTCTCACCGCGACGTACCTCGGTCCGATCAACTGCAATTCGTTCCAAGTTACCAGCATACTTCGAGTCTGAAGATGAGATATCCAGAGTAACGCCTTCGATTTGCACGTCCTCAAAGCCGCTGGTCAGTAACGAGCCGATCGGCGCTGCGACAGACCCGGCAGCAAGAACCGGGGAGTTCATCGCTGAGAAGCGTTGATCGAGCTTAATCGTTTCATGGCCCTTTACAGCAATCGTTCCCTTAAGCGTGATAGTTGATTCACCCAGGGCGCGCTCGCTCGAGGTGATCGTGTTGAAGATAGAGATGTTCAGTAGCAGTGGCGTCAAGAACGAATCGTTTGCTATCTCATAGGCAAAGCTTTCGGTCCGGTCGCGACTGGTGCGCAAGTTGATCTTAACCGGAATCATCTTCGGCGCTTGACCCAGCTTCCCGTAGATTCCGCTAGATCGATCCTGGGAGATAGCACCAACCATCAGGCCAGGGATTGCCAGCTTAAATGAGTTGTTGACGTTCGGAATGACCGTAACAACAGAGCTCTCAGTCATCGGCATATCGGCCATTCCCAGGCTCAGGAACGGATGTCCAAAAGCATAAATGAGATCGCCATCTCGATAAGTGACAGTGCCCGACGCCGCAATCGAATAATCTCCACGAATCAACTGCACGCTTATAGAAGTACCAGGCGTCAATGTCTTCTCAGTAGCTTTTGCTAGCGGGGTGATAGCAGCCGAGCCACCCGCCCCGGAAACAGGCAGTAGTCCATTCGCGATTAGCTGCGGTGCGAAGAGAGCTAGAGTCTCCTGCGAGATTCCACTGAAGACGACGGGGGTCGCAATTGGCGTCATCTGCTGGCCCAACAGTGGCAGTAAAGGTGAGCCTGCACTAACAGGTGCAATCAGTGTCGCACCGCTCACGGCGGGACCGGGCAGTGTTGGCTTCCAATTGATACCGCTGAGTTGCGCGATCGAGACGGGACGCGGTTGGGTCGCCGGTCTCGACAAAGCACCACCATTCTCGAAGAGATCGATCATCTGCTTAATCGGGGTGATGCCGCAAATTGGCTCTTTTGAAAAAGGAAAACTAAAGGCAAGCGCACCCACCAATTTGCCGTCGATAAAAACTGGCGAACCGGACATTCCGGCAAAGACTCCGGTCTTTTCTGCATTTGCCCCACTCAACCGGGCGATGATGGCCGACTGACGGGGTGCGGGGAATCCGGGTAAGACCCCTAAAATCTCAACGCCAAACTCCTGTGGCTCGGAGCCTGAGAACACCGTTCGAGCGACGCCCTTCATCCCGGGACGAAGGTCTTCAAGCGGGAAGAAGGGTGAGGTGGCAATGGACGCCTTGTTTTTGACGCTGGCCGAGGGCGCTTGCGCACTGGCAGAATCGATGAGAAGCGTTGTAATAAACGCTAAAACTATGATGGAGAAAAGCCTTTTCATTCGTACCTCAAAACCTTCTCTGAAACCACAGATGTGGCACTCGCGACTATAACTTTCGCGCTAAAAACGGTCAAGCTACTAAGAAGTCAGTGTGGTAACTACTCCACGTTTTCCTTGACAGATTTGTTGCTAATTCTTAGAGTGAGCCCCACAAACGGTCGCTATTTCTCAACAGTGCACTCTAAACCGAACCCTCTCTTTCCAGTCTCATCGAGGAAAATGAAATGCATTCCAATCTCCCACACCTCCTCAATGCACTAGTAGTGTTTTTATTTATGGCTTTCGTCCTCGCAACCACGCGTCCTAAAGTTGTGGACCGTATAGTAGTGGCGTCTCTCAGTCCTCCAGTAGCTGTTGATGACAACTACACCAGGCACGGTAGCGGACTCATCGGCCCGCTGTTAGCTAATGATTCCGATCCCGATGGCGATCCCATAACCGTACAGATTGTCACGTTTCCCACCCATGGATCACTTTCCGGCCAGGACGGAAACTCCTTCTTATACACGCTGAATAATATCAGTTACGTCGGACCAGATAGTTTTACATACAAAGCTTGTCAAACAGGCGGGTCCATCTGCTCAAATATCGCCACCGTTAGCTTGAGCCTCGTAAACCAGGCACCCGTTGGCGTCAACGACACTTATCAAGTGCATGGGGCCACCCACATTGGTCCAATGCTCGCTAACGATACTGATGCCGATGGCGACACAATATCTTTTTCTTTGCTTACAGGAGCCTCTCAAGGAACCGTCTTCGGTTTGCCGTTTCCCCAATTTCCGAGCGACGTCAAGAGGTACGAACCAAATCACGGTTTCACCGGAGTCGACACTTTTACTTACAAGGTTTGCGATAGCCTGCAACTATGCTCCCCACCGGTCAGTGTTACGCTCAACGTCGTCAACAACCCTCCGACACCTGGCCAGGACGAGTATTTTGTGCCTCCCGACGGAATCATCGGTTCGATGCTGAGTAATGATTCGGATCCAGACGGTGATAGTTTCAGCGGGCCCACGATTGTGGTTGGAGCATCTCACGGAACCGTGTTTGGCTTGGCTAATCCTCCGTTTCCCAGTGATATGAAACGGTATGTGCCCAACGCTGGTTTCACCGGAACCGACAGTTTTGTTTACCGGATCTGCGACTCACTGGGCGCTTGTGCCGACACGACTGTTACTCTCAAGGTCCCCGCAGCCGACGATGCTGTCAATTTCGGGGAAAACGAGTGCCAGTCCGTCGGTGACCCGGTCAACGTATCAAATGGGAATATGTGATTGCAGCAGACCGATTATGTGCTGCCAGGGGCTGGGCCAGCCATTCAACTGGAGCGAACTTATAACAGCCAACTATCGACTATCGGCCTCTTCGGCAAAGGCTGGTCAACGATGTACGACGAATCAATCGTCAGCTACGACAGTGACTTCAAACGTCTCAACGAAGGCTCAGGACGCGCCACTTACTTCTCACGCTCCGTCGGCTCTTCAGGTCCTTTTCTGCCGCTAACCGGCGATTTTCACGGGCAACTTACGCAAACCGCTGGTGGTTATATCTTGTCAATGAAAGATGGGAGCGCTCATCAGTTCAGTACAGCGGGAAAACTGCTTTCGATCACTGACCGCAATGGGAATCAAACGACGTTGCAATATGACCTGAGTGCGAGGCTTAATTCAGTAACGGATCCCTTTGGTCGCGCTCTTTACTTTCTTCCAAATGCCAGCGGACGTGTAATTTCAGTCGTCGATCAGACCGGCATCGTTGCCG
>Ga0209431_10003617_pt1 | contig 12284 bp, 9 predicted proteins | sample RifCSP13_3_FD_184021 | JGI IMG/M metagenome (GOLD analysis project Ga0209431, IMG submission 184021) | Soil microbial communities from Rifle, Colorado - Rifle CSP2_sed 13_3 (SPAdes) (version 2) | ecosystem: Environmental > Terrestrial > Deep subsurface > Rock core/Sediment | place: Rifle...
TATAGACTTCTCCTGCGCCGACGAGATTGTGGCAAAGCTTGTATCAAGGCTTATCAGCGGTGAATACGGGGACAGGTATATCATCCTCACCGGCCTTAATGAAAATCAAAAAGAAAACATCGAGGTCGCCCTTGAGAGGAAAGGCCTGGCGGTTATGGGAGCGATGAAAAATAAGGCAAAAACCATCATCGGAAATCTGGATAACTATCTGAACCAGACCTTAAACCTTATCCTTGATAAAGAAACGGTTACCGCCAAAGAGCTTTCCGATGCACTGAGCCTTCCGGCAAATACAAGCGGGACCAGGCTTTTAAACCTTTACAAGAAGAAGCTTGTGAAGAGAACAGAGGAAATGAGGGAGAGCGGGAGAGTTTGGGTGTATACTATTGTGTTGACTCAGTAGGGAGACCTGTGATCTTATAAATCCTTTCCATATCAAGGTTTGTCCTGACCACCAGCCATCGCCTGAATTTATCATTGTCAAAGATCCCGTGAATATAGGTCCCCAGACCCTTCCTCCATCATCCATCGCTCCATCTTTTACAGTAATATCCTCACCGTTTCTACTGGTGATCAGAAAGAGCGGCCATGCACTATTCCCGTAGGAAGTGTTCCCCATGTGTATTTCATATCCCTTTATAGCCATCCCGAAGGTTGGAAATTGGGGGCCGCTTAAAGGCATGGCTGTCACCTGGTAGACGGACTTCTCTTTTTCAAAGACAGTATCAATGTCAAGATAACCGAGTCCTTCCGCCTCACCGCCACCTTCATCTTCTATTTTTTACTATACTTGGACACCAGTACAAATATGAATCCACATATGCAAGTATAAGCCATGAAGAGATAGAGAGAAAAAGTAAGGCCAGGACGATGCGAGATATTCAACAATCTGTCCTTCACAGCCTGCAGAATTTAAACGGTACGGATTTGCTTAAGGAACTGTTTTGGTCTCACTTGAACCCCGTACTATCTGTCTCAAATAGAAGGGTGGTATGCCCAGCGGCGGAGGAGCACTTACCTTATAGGTACGTCAGCCAGTCTTTGTACCGTTTCTCCCGGCCCTGGACAATGTTAAAGAAGGCGTCTTGAAGCTTTTGTGTAACGGGTCCTGGCTTCCCAGTCCCGATGACCCGGTTATCTACCTCCCTGATAGGAGTGAGTTCAGCCGCAGTCCCTGTTAAAAAGGCCTCATCCGCTATGTAGAGATCATCCCGTGTGAATCTCTCCTCCACAACGGTCATCCCCATCTCTCTGGCAAGGTGGATAATAGACTCCCTGGTGATCCCCGCGAGTATCGAGGTGAGAGGCGTCGTCTTCATGATCCCCTTACGCACCATAAATATATTCTCACCGCTTCCCTCTGCAATATACCCATCAGGGTCAAGCAGTACTGCCTCATCATAGCCGGCGGCCTTAACCTCCTTCTTGGCAAGGATGGAGTTCACATAATATCCAGGCACCTTGGCCCTTGTCATGGAGATATTGACATGATGCCTGGTAAACGAGGAGATCTTTACCCTGATCCCTTTTTTAAGCCCCTCATCTCCAAGATAGGAACCCCATGTCCATGCCGCAATCGCTACATTGATCGGGTTATCTTCCACATAAAGCCCCATGGACCCATATCCAACATAGACAATCGGGCGGATGTAGCACGCATCGAGTCTGTTAATCCGTACGGTCTCTTTGATGGCCTCTTTAATCTCGTCCTTTGTATAGGGGATCTCGATGCTCATGATATGGGCTGAGGCAAAAAGCCGTTCCACATGGTCATCAAGGCGAAATATCGCAGAGCCCTCTCCTGCCTTATAACACCGGATCCCTTCAAATGCACCGACCCCATAATGGAGGGTATGGGTCAACACATGGACCCTGGCATCCTTCCAGTTGACAAACTGACCATCCATCCAGATCTTCTCTGCTTCCTTCAGCATCTCCCGGCCTCCTGATTTTTCATTAGAAAAGACAGCGAATCCACTATAGCAACACTATGTATGAGTTGTCAATTCTTTGCAGCGTAGTATGCCCGTTTGCTCCCTTAACATTCACGAGCTGCAAAGTCTATTATTCAAAAATAAGGGACACTGAATAAATTCCTTGAAAAGGTTGCAAAATTAGCCGATACAGCTTCATCAAATGGTTAATGGAGTGAATCACGGCTTTTATGGATAAGTGTACTGACGACCTTCCCCTCGATACCCGACTGCTCAGTGAAGCGATCATTGAACTAAACATCTCACGCCACAATGTATCCATCTACCCAAGAAATCACCCCATCGTAGAGAAATCAATTCATCAGGTTTTTTCCTTATTACAAAAACTCTTTGAAATGAGAAGCCAGGTGACCCTTGCTACGGCTAAAGATACTCTGATCATTGATTCCTATTTCCTTGACAAGCAAAACCCGGTTTATAAAGATTTTGCTCAATGCCTTAATAAGAAAAACATTGCCTCTGTGACATTTATCAAGGGATTAACAAAAGATGAGCTTTATACATTTCACAATTTCATATCAGAAGATACGCGGGATACAATTTCTGAAGATGTACAGGATCTATTCAGAAAACATAACATTTTTCATATACATGTAAGTTCTGTTGATTTCTCGGCTTTCAAGCTGGTTGAAGGGACGGCCCCGCAGGAAGATAAAGAAATCTCACTATGGGAAAAATATGTCTTCGGGTTGCTCGAGGGGAGATTGCGGAGTGAAGATGCTTTTGATGTGATTGGAGAAATACCTCCTGATAAGCTGGCAGGGTTGGTAAACAGCGCCGACTTAAATAATTTTAAAGAAGAAAGCTATGAGAGGGTCATTGCCTCTTATGTAAGAACGTCTTCTGAAAAGGCCTTTTCAGCCAAAGAGTTAAAGAAGATCCTGGATTTCATTGATGCGCTGAGGCCTGAAATAAAACGGCATTTCCTTTCCTCTGCAGTCAGCACTTTGTCTAAAGATCTGGATTCGGTTAAGGAATCTCTTAAGGATCTGTCTGTCGACTCTGCCATGGATTTACTCAGTATCATTAATGAGCAACTGATCACAATACCAGAAGCCTTGAAGAATGTCCTCGATCAGTTCTCAAGGCTCCAACATGATAGTCTCGAAGCGGTTTGTTATAAGGAAGGATTGATCGAAGATGACATATGGCTCTCTCCGGAAATTACTAATTTTCTGAGTGATGCTGATTTCAAGGCCTTTGTTACAGATTCATACCAGCAGGAAATTAAACGGATTATTGAATTCGATGCCAGGGAAATTAATACCGGATGGATTCATGAATTCGAGAGCGAATGGAGTAACGAGTATATTGAGAAGGCTTTCCATCAGGTGATCCTGGAAATCAGTTTCGCTGACGGCTCCGGAATTATTCCGAAGGATGAATATGATTTTTTCTTCAATATCTTAAGGGAACAAACAGAATATTTTATTGACACCGGCCAGTATAAAGAGGTCCTGGAAACACTCAGGGTGTTTAAAGCAAAAGCATCAATGGGGGAGTGCCCGGAGGTGGTTTCTAACATCATCCAATATTTTCATTCCACTGAATTTTTCTCGTTACTTGTCAATTCCTTCAGAGTCATGGAAAGAGACAAAAGAGAAGATGTCATACAATTCTGTGAGTATTATGGTGAAAAGATCATACCGCCATTGATGGAAGCACTCAAAGAAGAGGAGTCTCAATCCACAAGAAGATTTATCGTCAGCCTGATGACCCGGTTCAATGAAAAAGTAATTCCTGAAGCGATTAAGCACCTTAACGACAGCAGGTGGTTTGTAAAAAGAAACATGCTCTTTATTCTCAATGAATGTGATAGCAGTAATGAGGAGTCTCTCCGGATGGTGAGAGGTCATTGTAATCATGAAAATCCTCAGGTGAGTTTCGAAGCGATTAAATATCTGCTGAAGTGTAAGGATAGTTACGGCATTCATGCACTTAAGGACTATTTAAGGTCTGACTCCAAGGTGTTGCAAAAAAAGGCCATTGCTCTCTCAGGGACATTCAGGGTTGAGGATGTTGTCCCGGATTTAATTCAACTGCTGCAGAAGAAGACGATAACGGGCAGCGACTTTGAAGATAAGATTTACGTGGTAAGGGCACTGGGACAGATAGGAGACCCCTCTGCCCTGGATGCACTCAGGAACATACTCTCAACAAAGACATTTTTATTCAGGAATTCTCTCGATAAACTAAAAAAAGAGATATGCAGCACACTGAAGAATTACCCACATGAAGAGGTTAAAGACCTGCTCAGGAAATGTGAATAATCAATGGATACCGTAAGTAATTTCATTTCAACATTCATGATTGCAATATCCTGCTACTCGCTCTACTCAAAAGAGCATGAAGCATTCAATGAATTAGTTAAGAAATCTTTTTTGATTCTGAATGGAATCCTGGGAGAACGATTAGAAATTATGATCATAGAAAATGACCTGATCATAAACAAAAAACCGTACAGAGATTCCGGAATTAAAAAAACCAATCTTATAAATCGTCTTAAGAGAAAAGGCATTCATCGAGTTGATTTTTCCAAAGGGCTGTCTCTTTCAGAAATGAAAACTTTCATTATTGATATTGCTGAACCTGGAAAAGGGATAAAGCCCTATCCTCACATCAAAGCCGGATCCATTGATGTCCATCTAATAAAACCAGGAATAGATAGTGCTGACACGGGTGGTTTATACAATCTCTCATCAGAGATAATGGAGAAGGTCAGGGATATTTTTCCTTCTATTTCGCCTTTCAAAAAGCTCAATATCGCGGGACTTGATGAAATCGTGCTGCACTTTATAGCCACCTTCAAAAAAGAGGCAAAAATTCTTGAGCTTTTAAGCCCGGTTAAGTCTTTCAGTGAATACACGTATACCCATGCCACAAACGTTGCCGTACTCTCCATGTTCCAGGCAAAATCCCTGGGAATGGAGGATGAATTCCTTCATGAGATTGGGGTTGCTGCCTTACTGCATGATGTCGGAAAACTATTTATCCCTAAGGATATCCTTGAGAAAAAAGGGAAGCTGGATGATAAGGAATTTGACGAGATAAAAAAACACCCCGCATACGGAGCAAGATATCTTGCAAAAATGGATAGCCTGACCCGCCTCGCTCCTATCATAGCCTTTGAGCACCACATGAAGTATGATTGCTCTGGTTATCCAAGGCTCCAGTTACATGAAAAAAAACAGCACATAATGAGCCAAATCGTTTCAATCTCTGATTTTTTTGATGCATTGAGGAGCCGGAGACCCTATAGGGAAAGCCTGGACGCCAGGGATATTATTATCCTGATGAAAGAGAGTGTTGACAAAGACTTCAGCCCTTTTCTCCTGAGTAATTTTATCAACTCACTTCAAATCGTCCTGCCACAATAGCCCACGAATACACCCGCTTGATTTAGCTGTGCTTACCCTATATAATATCTCTACATTGAAACCTAAACTATCTCCAGCGAGGATAATGATGAAGAAGATGGCGCTCCCTTTACTGATCCCTTTTATTGCAGCCATGACCCTTCTGGCGGGTTGCAGCAACAGTCCGTCAAAGATAGCCCAGGATGCCCTGGAGTTCTGGAAGTCAAACAACTACGAAGGCCTCTATGCCTTAGCCTCATCAAATTTGAAGAGTCAACTCCCCAAAGATTTCTTCGTGTCACAGGCCGGCAAAAGGGACTTTCCTCTTCTTTTGTCCTGCAGAATTATCAAGACCAAAGGGGATGCAAAGATCACCAAGGTAGACGCGGCCATCACCATCCCTGATTTTGCAAAGATGTCCACAGAAGACTCTGCGGCCTTTCTAAACAACAGGGTCACGGATCAACAGATCCAGAAGATCCTTAAGAAAGGCGCCACTGCAGAGAGGGCCTTTAGCATGGAACTCACAAAGGAGTCTGATGGATGGAGGATCAGCAAGTTCAGGCCCTTTGACGCCGCGTTAGACCTCCATCACAGGATCATGGCAGCCGCAGCTTATAAGAACTCGGTGAAGATCGTCTCCCTGAATGTCTCAAAGGCAAACCCTAATCTGGGTGATGACCTCGTCTTGATCGAAGGAAAGATTGATAACAGCGGCAACGAGATGCTTTCCAAGGTGGAGCTGACGGTGAAGTTCAAGGATTCCGCAGGGAAGGTGGTCCATGAGGCAAAGGTATATCCGCTCCTGATGACAGGCTGCACCTCAGCCGATGTGGCGAAGCAGATGCAGAACTCCGGAGAGTTCAAATCCTACATCAGCATGCCCCCTGCATGGGCAGGCAATGTCGAAGGTTCTGTCAGCAACATCGAGCTGGGAGGTGAAGACGTAGGATGCGGGGGACACGAACACCACCACTCCGCCCACTCCTCCTCTTAGAGTTCCAAACAACCATTCGCTATCTGCTAATGCCTTCAGACACCGAAGGCCTTGCATCCCTTAGATCATCGATGTTAAGCTGGACGGCCATGAACACGATGACCGTGATCCTGATTGCATTCGGACTGGCTATGGATGCCTTTGCCGTCTCTGTGACCAGCGGACTGACGATCAAAGACCTCAGGATCAATCATGCCCTCACGCTTGCCGCCTCTTTTGGACTATTCCAGGCCATCATGCCGGTCGTGGGGTGGGCCGCAGGGATCGGATTGAGGGATATTATCGTGGATATTGACCACTGGATCGCCTTTGGGCTCCTGAGCATCATCGGTCTTAAGATGATCTATGAATCCACCCAGATGAAGTCAGACAAAGAGCCCGGCAATCCCCTGAATGTCTATGTCCTGCTCATGCTGTCAATCGCCACCAGTATTGATGCCCTTGCCGTGGGACTCTCCCTCTCATTTCTGAAGGTCTTTATCGTGACGCCGGCTATTATCATCGGGGTCATCACCTTTCTCCTCTCCTTTACAGGCGTCTACGTCGGAGACAGATTCGGACATGTCTTTGAAAACAAGATCGAGATCATCGGCGGCCTCATCCTGATCGGTATCGGGATAAAGATACTTGTTGCACATTTAACAGCAGGGTAAGAGGGGTGTTTCCCATATTGCTTTACCCCCTTTTCTATAATTTATAGCTTAGACCGACAAACAGTTGTACCCGGCGCCAACTATCATCAATGGCGGTGTAAGACAGGCCTGTTTTGAAGGCGGTCTGACGGGTCAGACGGTAGCGAAGTGTCGTATCGGAATCGAAGATATACTGTACCGGGCCTCGGGATAGGACGAATGCCGCAAACTGTTCCCCGAAAACCCAGCCATCCGTGATGTCATACTCAAAGTCAATGGCTGCTCTTCCAAGGGGCACACTCCCTCCGGGATCTGCGAATGCCACACCGGCTCCTATCTCCCCCCTCATCCCCTTCACCAACTCCATCCCCGGACCTGCAACCGTGTAGTAGAAGTCCGTCCTGTCGCTGCGCCACTGGGCGCCGGTCAGAAAGTAGCCGTAGAAGGTCGAGAGCGGGATATCCAGCTTAGCCCTTCCATCAGCTGACTGGCTGGTCTTCGTGTCGCTGCTGATCTCCTGGAAACTTCCTTTCATGCTTAATGCAAACCTCTCATCGCGATGGGTGATGCCGAGTTGGCTGCCAATCTGGTAACTGCCTGTCTGGGACAGGAACATACCCATCACGTCGAAGGAGGTGGAGTAGGGGGAATTCTTTAATATCCCGCTGCTGAATTCACCGGTTAAGGGCTCCTGCAGATCATTTTCATCAACAGGTTCAGACGAAGGAGACAGGGCATTCCGTGGATCCGCCGCAAGTGCATGGCCGGCATAAAGGAGCAGGCTTGCAGCAACCAGACAACCCATAATCCTTTTGGCAGAGAATAATGATATAAACATGTTCCTCCCTTTCACTATTACCGTTGCGAAGCCTGTTGTGGCCTGGGCTGAATTCCTCAGACCATAGTTTGGGATCGGACTCCTTACCGCCCCTGTCCCCCGAATTCATACTGAAGGATAGACAATGCGGTTATCGGGGCTGTCTCTGTCCGGAGGATCAGTTCACCAAGCGATACCGCGACAAAGCCTTTTTCAACGGCCTTTCCAATCTCATCTTCCGAGAATCCGCCTTCAGGGCCTATAAGCACCGTGACACTTTTAACCTCCTGAACGCCCTTTAACACATCCTTGATCGTCACCCTCTTTTCCCCCTCCCATAACAGAAGGTTCAGATCCGCCTTCCTGAATGAAGCTAAAAAATCAGGCAGGGTCACAGGAGGGGTGATCTCAGGGACATCCCACCGGCCTGACTGCTGCGCTGATTCAAGGGCAATACGACTCCATCTCTTCAACTTCTCCCCAACCCGGTCCTTTTCAATCCTGACCACAGACCGCTCTGTCATAACAGGGGTGATGGCACTGGCCCCGAGTTCTGTTGCCTTCTCAATGATAAAATCCAACCGGGACCCCTTTGGAATGGCCTGGACAACATGGATATAAACAGCAGGACATTCACTCCTCCTGATCTCTTCTGTGACATCCCCGGTCAGGATGTCCTTCCCAATATGGGTAATAACGACCGTATAACGGACGGCATCCTCATCCACACAGGAGATCCTCTCCCCTCTTTGTACGCGCAGGGAGTCGCGAAGGTGCCTTAACAGCTCACCCCTGATCTCGATCTGATGATCTTTTATCTGGACCTTTTTGATGAAAAAATTGGGCACGGGGGAAAGAGGTTTCTCACTCGAATATATTCTTTACTTTGTCAAAAAAACCGCTGTTTCCGTCATCAACCTCTTCTCCGGAGGTCCTGGCATACTCTTCCAGGAGTTCCCTCTGCTTCGGAGTAATTTTTTTCGGGACTTCAACCATAATCTTAACCACCTCGTCTCCTATTCCGTAACCTCTGACATCTGCAATCCCCTTCCCCTTGATGCGCAGCATCTTTCCAGGCTGAGTTCCGGGTGGGACACTCAGGGACATCTTACCCGTAAGGGTCGGGACCTCGATCTTTCCGCCAAGAGCGGCCTTCACAAAGCTTACAGGGACCTCACAGAGGACATCATTTCCCTCTCTGACAAAGAATGGATGATCCCTGACAGTAATCACAACATACAGGTCTCCATGCGGCCCTCCGTTAATGCCCGCCTCCCCCTCCTCAGCCAGTTTGAGCCTGGAGCCGGTCTCCACGCCAGGGGGAACCTTTAAGGAGAGGGTGCGCTCCCTGCGAATCCTCTTCCTCCCATGACACGTATCGCAGGGATCGGAAATGATGCGCCCTTCCCCGTTGCACTGCGTACAGGTCCTGCTCAGTGTAAAGAAGCCCTGCTGAAACCTGATCTGTCCATTCCCCTTGCAGGTGGGACAGATGGAAAGCTTTGTGGAGGATTTTGCCCCAGTGCCGTTACAGGCAGAACAGGTGTCCATGCGGGGGATATTGATCTTGGTCTCAATGCCAAAGGCGGCCTCTTCAAAGGAGATCTCCAGATTATACCTGAGGTCTGCGCCCCTCTCAGCCCGTCTCTTGCGTTTTGTCCCGGCCCCAAAGAAATCTTCAAAGATATCCTCGAAAACATCCCCAAAACCCCCGGCGCCTCCAAAACCACCAAAGCCCTCAAACCCGCCGTTGGCCCCCATCCCATGCCCGAAGAGGTCATACCTCCTCCGCTTTTCCGGGTCGCTCAATATCTCATACGCCTCATTGACCTCTTTGAATCTCTCCTCAGACTCTTTATTTCCTGGATTCTTGTCCGGATGGTGGCGGAGGGCTGATTTACGGTAGGCCTTTTTGATGTCCTCATCTGCAGCATCCCGTCCAATGCCCAGCGTCTCATAATAATCTTTTTTGTCAGCCAATCCAGCCATCTCCTGATACCTTCTTACTTCTTGCCTCTTGCTTCTTACATCTTGCTTCTGACTTCTGCCTTCTTACTTCTTATCTTTATCCACCTCTTCAAAATCTGCGTCCACAACATCTTCTTTTGGCTTTGGCTTTGCCCCCTCTTCCTGCCCGCCTGCAGCACCTTCACCCGGTCCCCCTTCACCACCGGCGCCGGACTGGGCGCTCGCCTTTTTGTACATCTCTTCTGCAAGTTTGTAGGAGACCGTACTCAACTCCTGGACCGCACTCTTGATCGTCTCGGCATTATCAGACTCGATGGCCTTCTTCGTCTTGTCTATCTCTGCCTGGATCTTAGACCTTTCATCTTCGGACACCTTGTCGCCAAATTCCCTGAGCGACTTCTCAACGGAATAGACCATGTTGTCCGCCTCGTTCCTTGCCTCGGCAAGCTCTTTCTTCCTCTTGTCCTCTTCCCCGTGGGATTCCGCATCCTTGACCATATTTTTTATTTCCGCTTCTGTAAGCCCGCTGGATGCCGTAATCCTGATGGATTGCTCTTTGCCTGTCGCCTTATCCTTTGCAGAGACATGGGCAATCCCGTTCGCGTCTATATCAAAAGTGACCTCTATCTGCGGAATCCCCCTCGGGGCAGGCGGAATCCCTACAAGCTCAAACATGCCCAGCATTTTATTGTCTGCCGCCATCTCCCTCTCCCCTTGACAGACCTTGATGGTAACGGCCGTCTGACTATCCGAGGCCGTGGAAAATACCTGGCCCTTTCGTGTCGGGATCGTGGTATTCCTCTCGATGAGCTTTGTAAAGACACCTCCCAGAGTCTCGATGCCAAGCGACAGCGGGGTGACATCCAGGAGGAGGACATCTTTGACCTCGCCCTTTAAGACCCCCGCCTGAATGGCCGCACCAACAGCTACCACCTCATCCGGATTAACACCCTTATGCGGCTCTTTTCCAAAGAAGTCACGGACGACCTTCTGCACCCTGGGCATCCTCGTCTGGCCGCCTACCAGGACCACCTCATCAATCTGATTGGTGCCGACCCCTGCATCGGATAAGGCACGGCGGCATGGTTCTACAGAATTGTTGACGAGGTCGTCAGTCAGTTGCTCTAATTTGGCCCTTGTCAGCTTCATGGTCATGTGCTTTGGACCGGAGGCATCGGCAGTAATAAAGGGGAGATTGATATCGGTCTCCATGGAGGAGGAGAGTTCAATCTTGGCCTTCTCTGCCGCCTCTTTGAGCCTCTGGAGGGCCATCTTATCCGTCCTCAGATCAATACCCTGATCCTTTTTAAACTCATCCGCCATCCAGTCGATGATCCGCAGATCAAAGTCATCGCCTCCGAGGTAGGTATTCCCATTAGTGGACTTGACCTCAAACACTCCCTCCCCAATCTCGAGGACTGAGACATCAAATGTCCCTCCGCCGAGGTCATAGACGGCAATCCGCTCATCCTTCTTCCTGTCAAGACCGTATGCCAGGGATGCGGCTGTCGGTTCGTTGATGATCCTCAGGACATTAAGCCCTGAGATCCGGCCCGCATCCTTTGTGGCCTGCCTCTGGCTGTCATCAAAGTAGGCCGGTACGGTAATGACCGCCTCTGTAACCGTCTCCCCAAGATAGTCCTCTGCGGTCTGCTTCATCTTTTGCAGGATCATGGCGGATATCTCGGCAGGACTGTATACCTTGCCCCTCACATCAACATGGGCATCCCCGTTAGCGGCCTCTACAATCTTGTACGGGAGCCTCTTTCTTGCATCAGCGACCACTTTTGCATTAAACTTGCGGCCGATCAGCCTCTTGATCGAAAAGATGGTATTCTCAGGGTTGGTTATGGCCTGCCTCTTTGCGATGGCCCCGACCAGCCTCTCCCCTTTCTCTGTAAAGGCCACTACGGAAGGGGTGGTCCTGCTCCCTTCCGCATTGGGTATGACCACAGGCTCTCCCCCGGTCATCACCGCAACACATGAATTCGTGGTCCCCAGATCAATTCCTATAACTTTGCCCATAATTTACTCCCTCCTCTGATAGCTCTTTTCTCAGCACACACTGCATAAAGTTTATAACCACTCTGTCTGTGAAATTCAAGGGGCTATTCCTCCCCTGATTCTGCCCCCTCTTTCTTCTTGGCCACACTGACAAGGGAAGGCCTGAGTATCCTGTCATTCAACAGATATCCCTTGCGGAACTCTTCGACCACCGTATTATCCTGCTGAGCAGAGAACTCCACTGTAGACACAGCATGGTGCTTCGCAGGGTCAAAAGTCTGCCCCCTCGACTCTATACATTTGACCCCATACTTCTCCAGCACACCGGAGAACTCTCTCATGGTCAGTTCCAATCCATTGATAAGGACATCGAAATCCTTTTTCTCCTTAGAGTGCAGTACGGCCCTCTCGATATTATCAATCACCGTCAGCAGATCACACAGGATTTTTTCATTGGCATATTTTACAGACTCTGACTGCTCCCGGACCATCCTCTTCCTGAAATTCTCCATCTCA
>Ga0209431_10003625_pt1 | contig 12272 bp, 8 predicted proteins | sample RifCSP13_3_FD_184021 | JGI IMG/M metagenome (GOLD analysis project Ga0209431, IMG submission 184021) | Soil microbial communities from Rifle, Colorado - Rifle CSP2_sed 13_3 (SPAdes) (version 2) | ecosystem: Environmental > Terrestrial > Deep subsurface > Rock core/Sediment | place: Rifle...
CGGTTTCGTAGGCTATAGGTCGCCGATTGATGGTCTTTACCTGTGCGGCGCCGGCGCGCATCCGGGTGGCGGGGTCACCGGAGCACCGGGTCTGAACGCAGCGATGCAGGCGCTCCGTGAAATGAGATGAAAAAAAATAATGGGCAATGAGTTAGATCTTAGGGCCTGGGCAGAAGATGATTATTGGTTGCTCCAGCGAACCGTTGGCGACCCGGCAATGACGAAATTTTTGGTGGGACCGGAAAGTGATGAAAAGATGCGTAGTCGCCATGAGAAATACTTGGCAATGAATGGTTCTGAAAGCGGACAAATGTTTGTTATCGTGGCTGGAAAAGATCAAACTCCTGTTGGAACCCACGGCTTTTGGGAAAAGGATTGGCAAAATGAAATTGTGTGGGAGATCGGTTGGTTTGTCTTGCCGGAGTTTCAAAGGCGAGGTATCGCAACGATAGACTCAAAGTGCCAGACAAGCACCGCTTCCTGCATGCCTATCCTGCCCGTGAAAATGTCCCTTCCAATGCAATTTGCCACAAACTGGGTTTTTCGCTACGCGGAGAAGTTGATTTCGAATATCCCAAAGGCCATTGGCTGAGATGTAATGATTGGCAACTAGATTTAAGGGCTGGGTAGGCGCATATACACTTGAAGTGAATCGCGAATTTCTTGTGCTTTATCCAATTCGCCAGCACTCTCGTACAGGTCTGCCAAAGGCATAAGCCGCTGCGCAATTTCCAAAGTAATATCCGCTCTAACCAACTGGGGTAACACGTCCTCGGGAAACGCCTTTCGCTGAAAGACGAACCAGGCATATGGCGACCATCCATATGATCCCCAGCCATAACTCGTTGCGGCCAGAATTGCATCATAGGCGGCTTTATATCGTTGGAATGCCTGGTCACTTTCACCCTTCGCCATGCTGATCTCAGCGGACAGGAGAATTGCTTCAACCTTACTCTGGTTATTGGTTGCTTGAATCCAGAGAGCTATTTCAGCATAATTCTCCGCTCTTTCCAAATCCCCTTGCAGTAAAGCTAGCTCCCCAAAGCCAACATAGACTTTACCATCCTGGTCATTTACGGAATATGCCTGCCCTAGGAGCGATCGCGCCTCTCCGAAATTCTTCGCTGCTATTGCTTCCCTGGCTTCTCGAACAAGGGCCACTGTGCTTTGCCTGGATTCTTCGGAAGGACGTACCAAATCCAGATCTTGTGAAGCAGCCTGCCTGATGGGGGTCGTAGACCAGAGGTTAGAACCCTGAATTTCAGGGTTCCGGAGAATAGAACGTTGCAAAGAGGTAACCGCCCTCTGCTGCAATCCTAATTCCTCTTCCATCAATCCTTGGTTCAACCAGATGAGCCAGCTATCCGGCGCAGCGCTAGTGGCTATGCGCACGTGCTGCAAAGCCTGCTCCTTCTGCTGGACAATCCAAAGTAGAGCGGAAAGATTGGCTTGGTTCAAGCTGTAATGCGGCTCAAGGCTGGCTCCTCGCTCATAGATGGCAATTGCCTCGTCATAGGTATCAGGGTTATCCAACGCTGCCCTGCCGTACGCATAACCAGCTTGAAGCCAATAGAAGGCCATGCGAGGGTCGGCGTTGGCGGCTGCACGCATTTCAGATGCAGCGGCCTGCCAATCGCCTTGGCTTCCTAACGAAACTGCCCGGTCGGCGTGGGAATAGGCATTCAGGCTGTAGATGCCAAATACCGCGGCCGCCAACCCCGGCGATACGATAAGCCAAGGACTCAGGTTACGCGATTTTCCCTCTCCCGATTCAGGGCTCATTACAAAAGCCAGGTAAACAAAAGCAGTGAGGCCAATGGCTGGAAACGGAAAGAAATCATCAACAATCGAGTGCGCGCCAAGACCTGCCAACGCAGCGATGGCGGCCACCCACCAGGCACGTTTCTCGGAATCGAGTCCGCGCCACGCGTTCCGGGCGCGCCGAACGACTATAAATATCAACACAGCCAGCGCAACGACCCCGACCAACCCGCTCTCAGCAGCCACTTGAAATGGGAAGCTGTGGGCATGCAGAAAGGGTCTGGCGGGCGGGATAGACCAGATCTTCATGAGATAAATGGGATACATCCCCGGACCAGCACCCGTAAGCGGGTCTGCTTTCACTGCATCAATGGCTGCGTCCCAGAAGATGTCACGTGCCTCAGCTACGGGCGCGTGAGTAGTGCTACCCTCGAAGCTGAGGAAGAGCCAGGCGACAAATGTGATCGCCGTAATCAGAGCGGCAATGACACCAAGCAAAAGGAATTTACGCCCCCAGAGCCACCTTGCCAAACTGCGGGCCGTTTCTTTGGCCGATTCGGAAACCAGCAGAATCCACAAAACGGAAAACACGAGCAGTGAAGTACCTAAACCAAGCAAACCACCGCGCGAATCGGTGAAGACCAGGATGACCAAGCTCAAGCCCAGGTAAACTACTAGCAAGCCTTTAGCTACTTTACTCTTTAGCACGAAAAAGCTCGCCAAGGCTAACGGTATCAAAAGATTGACAAGCGCGGCCAACAGATTTGGGTCACCCAAGATGGTGCTCAACCGCTGCTGAAAACCTGGATAAAACTCCAAACCAGTTATTAAGCGGCGCCATTCCAAATAAAGTTGGCGCAGGTCGACCGCAGCAAAAACCAGCACAACCGCGCCCATAATTAATATGGACTTCACGAATAAATTCTGCCGCCATCCGCGGCGGAGCAAATCCAGCACAAAATAAAAAACGAACGCGTAAACCAGCCAGAGGACGAGATGGTCCAGGCTGCGCCGTGGGTCTTCTGAAAACGCGGTGGCGATGACCTGGGAGAGCAGAAAGAGGACGAGAGCCCAATCGATAGCACTGGCCGGTAACCCTTGTTTGCCGAAGATGCGAAGAAACAACCAACCGCCCAGGACAATGATTGCCAAAGCCGTTGAAAAAGCCTGCAGCTTGAAATCCACCAGGGCGCTAAATCCACCACCCAGCAAAAAAACGTAGGCGAACATCAGCAGCAAGAAGGCTTCCTGTGCCAAGTACGCCCAATTAGATTGGCCGGCCTTCATCTTAGAATGCGCCGCGCCCACTTACGACAGTCCAAAAGGTCTTGAGCAGAATAAACAGGTCCAGCCCTATCGAATAATGCTGGACATAGTACAGGTCGTCTTCGGTGTGTAGGTGCATGGGCCGGTCGCTGCGCCCGTTGATCTGCCACCACCCGGTAAGGCCTTGGGGAACTGCGAATCGTGTCCGCTGCCACGGTTTGTATTGCTCAACCAATTCCGGCAGCTCTGGTCGCGGTCCCACAAGACTCATTTCGCCCTTGAACACGTTCCACAGCTGCGGTAGCTCATCCAGGCTGGTGCGCCGTAGAAAATGGCCAACGCGGGTCACCCGCGGATCGTTCACCCGTTTGTGCAGGAAGCCATCTCTTTCCATTTTTCTTCGCGAGGCATTGGGTTTCATTGTGCGGAACTTATACATGGTGAACATCCGCCCGTTCTCGCCCACCCTTTTTTGCGCCAACAATGCCGGGCCGCCATCATCCAGCAGGATCGCCAAAGCACAAAGAGACATCACCGGCAAGATTATCGGCAATGCTGTCAGCACAACAAGGACATCGAAAGCGCGTTTAAATAGACGCTGCGAATCGGTCAGTGCCGGGGCGCGCAGGTCCAGCATAGGCAGGCCGGCAAACTCATCGACTTGCGCACGGTGAAGAGCCATTGAGAAGTAATCCGGTATCACCCAGGTGCGAACGGGCAAGTCATGCAACTCTGCAGTAAGCAGGTTTACCCTTTGGTGGGCAGAACCGGGCAAAGCGATGACGACATCATCGGGCTTCTTGCGCTGCACCACCTTGCGAGCGTCCCTCAAATACCCAAGAATTTGTTTGCCCCGTTTCTCATCATCCAAGAAACCTATCAAAGACAAACCCAGGCTGGCATGGTTTTCGATCTGGGCGCGCAGCTGCTGGCCTATCTCCCCGGCGCCGATCACTAGGACACGATGCTCAGTCTTCTGAAACCCGCGCAACTGAAGGCTACGGAGGAGCAAACGCCACGCGACCAGCAAAGCAAAGGCGATGAACACAAAGCTGGCGAACAGCATGCGAGAAACATCGCGGAACGACAGGAACAGCAGTCCTGCGGAGGCAATAGCGGCCAGGCCGCTCCCCAGGGTTACTGCGCTCATTTCGTCCACCAGGCGCAGGTTGCGGCGGCCGTCATAGACGTTGAACAATAGCAAAACGGCGATCCAGATCAGGGGAAAAGACATATACAAGGCAGGCGGAACGATTACCTCGCCGGCTGCTAGGGGTTGTGCGAAGGAAAAACGGCTAAGAGCTGGGCGTAAGAAATCGGCAAGCAAAAGCGAAATAACCACCAGGAAGCCATCGAGAACGATGGAAAAAAGGGCGAAGTTGATGGAGAAACGGCGGAGCATTTATGGGTTTCCCTAAGCGACCCTAAGCCTCGTAGCAAACCTGATAATCAGTCCCCCGCTGAACTGAGATATTATTCCGCGGCGGACCGGGGAACGTGTTCGATACAACTTGACAAGATGTATTAGGCTTATCTTCAAGGGTCTCATCTTTGGGCTCCCGCTGAGGACAAAATACCACATATCTCTGGACCCGGCGCAATCGCACCTACTTTGTCAAGCCATTGGACGGCAGCTTATGCGGGAGCAGCCCGAATTTCTGCCGCAGGACCCTAATAAAGAATACTGGTAAGCCGAGCAGGTAGCGACGCCACAGACGGCCGGGCTCGGCAAAAAGTCGGCCGAGCCACTCAAAACCACGGTTTGTCATCCAGCTGGGGCTACGGGGCATTTCACCGGAAATATAGTCAAACATAGCGCCCGTCGCCAGGAAAACGCCGGCGCTAAGTTGAGGGACGTTCTCCAGCAACCATTTTTCTTGCGCAGGAATGCCAAAACCGACGATCAAGATATCAGGCGAATGTGCATTGACCTTAGCTAGCACTTCCCTATTTTCCTGGCTATCCTTTTCTTTATCAAAATAGCCGTGGAAGGCGCCAACGATTATCAGACCAGGATGCTGGGCAACCAGCGTGGCAGCCGCCCTTTCGGCGACACCTTCCCTTCCACCCAGGAAAAAAAGTGTCTGGTTGGAAAGCAGACATTGCCTGGCCATTGACGAGATCCAGTCAGGAGGAGTGAACCGCTGAGGAATTGAGTCCCCTAGGATAGATGTGGCCAACTTGACGCCATACCCGTCGCAAAAAACCACTTCACACCGATTGTAGAAGTCTCGAAGCCAGGGGGTTTCGTAGGCTGTATTTAGTGCATGAACATTGGCATAGTCGAAAATTGTCTTTGTTCTTAATGAAGCGGCCTTGCCAATCAGGTTGACAACTTCGTGGACTCCTAACTTGGAGACATTGACACCTAAAATATTGACGTGATCATGAGACTTATCTTGAATATTCATGAACCCGGAAGCGGAGCCACGACCTCTCGCACAATTCGAGTCACCAAGCTTCCGCGGTACTTTAGGTCGTTCTCGCGAATATAGGCAATTGCTTTCGAATCGATCGGGGTCTGCCCCTCAGGGCCGGCCGCCCTGATCATCCCATATGCGTCCCTGGCGCCGCGCAAGCCCTGTGCCGTGACGCGGTTGTAAAGGCTTTTGATCAAGTACCCGGTGGCCATGGCACTCAATCTCAAAGGCGATCCGAAATACTTCCAATCTAAAAACAAGGCGTTCCTTACCAAGAAATAAAACCTATTCCCTCTCCAATGGGTGCGACCTTCTTGAGCCATCTTGTGCTTCACAACGATGGACGGATCATAGCCTATCGAATACCCTTGCTGAATCAACTGATAGGAAAGATCCAGTTCCTCCCAAAAGAAAAAAAGACGTTCGTCATAACCAGCCGTCTTCTCGTAAGCGCTGCGGCGAATGGCGTGCCCTGCGCCGCAAAAGCGAGTGGCCAGGAAGCGCTCATGCTGGCGAGGTAGCAACGATTTTGGATATACCCAGGAGCCTGGGTCCAATTTGCCTGAATCACCCCTCTCCACCCTGAAGCCCAATGCGCCTAATTTAGGATCTTCCTCAAACCTCTTCGTCACCTCATGAAGATTCGTGGGGGATGTAAATACAGCATCATTATCAATCGAGATAATTATCTCGGCGCTTCCCGCACGAATACCTTTATTTCGACCAGCTGCTACGCCAAGATTTTCACCAAGCTCGATCAGATGAACCTCAGCAAAACGCGCGGCGTATTTTCGAAGGTCGCTTAGGGGCTCCAAGTCGCTCCCTTGATCTACCAGAGTGATATTCGTAATTACCCGCTGCTGGTGTAGCAGACTATCAAGACTCTCGATCGTGTCGGTGATTCGATTCCACGAAAGTACAACGGCATCAACCATTTGGACAGGCACGCTTATCCGCCGGGTCGTTTTGATTCCAGAATTTCGGTTATTTGGTTCTCAAGATCGGCAACTCTGCTGTCCCAGGAATTTGCCTCCGCCAAAGCAAGCCTCGCCTTACGCTTGCCGCGCGGTTCTATTCCAGCAGATTCTATAGCGTCCAAGAACTCCTCGTGAGTTTCGCAAAGGTAAATCACCTTGCTTAGCCAAGCGAGGCCGGGAAGACCGATTGAAACGACGGGCTTACCGGTGGCAAGACATTGGAATGTCTTTGCAGGGGTGATGAATCGCGTTTGCTCAGCCTTGACATAGGGAAGTAACAAGACATCTACCTCCGCAATTTGATCGCCGAGTTGGTTTATGGGAACTGGGCTGACAATCTTTGTTGTATTCGAAAAACCTTCGAGAGGATCTTTTACGAGACCAATGATTTTCAACCTATATTGGTGACTGATTTTTCGAAGAAGATCGACGTCATTATCCTCCTTCCTCAGGGTGCCAAAATATGCACATAACGGGGGTTCTTTCCGCTCTCTTTCGACGCGAGCATTCTCAAATAGAGGGTAATCGACACCTGGGAGCAATAGCATGAGCCTGGAATGTCTTTCACTAAAACGAGCATACAGAGACTGCGAAGTCGTGAATACCAGATCAGAATTGGAAACCAGCTCATTCTCAAATAGCTTGACATGCCTAAACCCCGGCATATCCTGGAAACTGTCTGTGCATGCGTAAATGCAAACATCCGGCTGTAACTCATTTTGTAGGGCGCAGGAATATGAAACGGGTAGAAAGTTTATGACGATCAATGGGCGAGGTAGTTTGCGAATTCGCAGCTGTGTTGCCATCCTTGGCATAAATAGATTTCTGTTTAAATACCTCCCAACTGCAAACTGATCTGGAACCCCGGTCAGCCAAACGTTTTCGATTCCTGGATGTAGCTTTTGCTCGTGACCCCCAATCAACTCTGGTTTATGTGCTAACCGAGCTTTGATGAACGCAAAAATACGGGACCAACCTGGCCACCAGCGTAATGGTAAAGGCTCAACAAAGATAACGTTGTACCCTCGCTCAGCGAGCTTTACGCTTATTTCGTGCAGATTTTGCCAGGAGAAATGCCAATGTGCATGTGCAAGGACAAATATCGTTCCTGGTGTTGTCGTTTTCATACGCCGCTCGTGTATTGGTATGTTTGCTGCGTCAAATGCATATGCCGGCGGCTACCTTGACAAATATCCGTACCGACATAGAAACGGCCAGGTCAAGGAACCGACAAATAAGCGTGATTTCAGTGGCATCGCCGCCTTCCATTCAAAGTCAGGGCGAATTGAAATTGGTCTCTCAAATCGCATGGGGTTCCCCCAAACCGTGTGAACCGTCTTGTTAGATACCAGAATTTCTTCCAACCCCAGGTCGGGAAAAGGAATTTTTAGAAATTCAAGGACAGCTTGGATAGTCGTGACAGGATCCCCAACCATATCCTCGTACCGCATACGTAGGTATCGCCCACTCATATGGGAGCCCAGGTATTCACTTAGAGTGTTCCACATTATCCACAAATATGTACTTCGAGCCACAGAATGGCGAAACATCCAAGGATTATCATCTGGGTATTCCGGCCGCCTGCGCTTACGCGTCCAAGAATAAGCTACCGCGCGACTGTCGCGCACAAGATGCAATATATAAATTTCCAATTCTTTAGCCTCGATCAACTCGAATGCGTAAGTGGGGACTTTCGACTCTTCAACAATGACATTGGTTCCGGAAACATAGTCAATTGCTCTATACAATTTGATAATATTCTCCATGTATAGCTGGACTCTATGTCTATAGTTGGCATTCGATCGTAACGTAACAAATCGACGTATTCGCCTCATTTGGGCCGCGATTTGCATCATCTCAGCTGGATCAGGCAAGGTATCTCTGGGGAAGGCATTTGCGAGTACCTGATTCCAAAAAGGGCAATCAGGAAAGGCCCGTGAACAACCACATAATTGGTGGTGAATCAGTCCCCGTTCCCAAATCTCGTATAACTCTCCGACACCTATAATTCCGGGTATTTGACCAAGCAGATTAGTCAGCAGTGTACTGCCACTCCGCCCCATGCCAGCGATGTAAAGTATCTTTATGCGCTTGGCCATCTATTTAGGCAATTTGACGCGAAACCCCATAGGCTCAATTCCCAGATACCTTCGGACCAAAGCATACAATATCATATTTTGAAGCGCCATCGTGGATGCAGTCGCGATTGCTGCGCCATTCATTCCCAATCGCGGAACAAGCAAAATATTGAGGACGACGCATAGTACTGCAGCCCCAAAGTAGACCTTTGCACTGAGTTTCTGGTTACCGGTCAGGTGCATGAGATTGCCCACAGGGCCGGTAGCCACATTGATCATCTGGCCTATTGCCAGAATTATCAGTACGGACTGACCCAGTTGAAATCCCGTGCCGAAAATCCCCAGGATCAAATTTGAAAACGCAATCATTCCCAAGGTTGCAAAAATACCAATCCCGGCTGCAAGCCGAGTACCTGAGGAAACCAGAGCTTGGAGACCGCGGATATCTTTATTGCCGAAAAGGGGGGCTATTTTCGGGGCAATCACTGCATTGACTGCAATGAGGACAAAACTGATCAGGAAAGCTGTACGGGATGCGGCGGAATAGACACCAGCAGCCGCTGCACCGCGCATCCATCCAACTACAATCACATCTGCCCGACCTGCAACTACCAAGGATCCTTGGACTACTAACAACGAAACGGAAGGTTGCAGCCATTGCGTTATTGAAAAAGATGGTTTTACGAATGAAGCCGGCTTAGTTAGATTTTTGATGATCAAAAACTGGATTACCAAAACTACCAAAAGCGAGGCTGCCAAACTCCAAACGGCTGTTGCCGCGGTCAAACTCCCAGTTGTTAAGAGAAAAAAAATGGCACTGCCTGCAACCAAAATAGGCTGTAGGATATATGGCGGTGCGAAGGCCTGTGCAATTCTTTCAAGACCTCGAATTGTTTCGGTCTGCAAGTCTTTCAAGGCGATCAGGGGAACTAAAAGGAGACCGAACCCCAATACAAGGGGATCGATTTCACCTTGAGGCCAATGGAGGAAAAAAACCATTGCCAAAATGGTTAGCAAGCTTCCTGCCAGGATTACAAGCCCCCGAAACGCAAATAACAGTCCGCGAACACTTGCCCAATCTTGATTAGCAAGGTATTCCGGGAGGAATTTGAGTATGCTAATAGTTAAGCCAAGCGCTCCAAAAACCGCCAGAACTTGCGCCCAGCTATAGGCGAAAACATAGTTACCATAGCCATCCTGACCTATCCATCTAGCAAGAAACACTTGAAGTAAATAGGCAAGAATAGCTCCGACGATCTGCAATAAAAAGGCGGTGCCGGAACCCCGTACTATATTTGCCGTCTGGGTTGAGATAGGAATTCGCTTTACTAGGCTATTCATTATGCGCGCTTGGACAATCTACAGGTCTTCGCAAGTCGACTAAATTCATTCGAGGTCAATACCTTCGGCGCTCAGCAATAATCTCATCTCGGCTTCCTCAGTCACCTCACCTCGGATTCGGTAATAATCCACTAACCACTGAAAAGCCGAAGCCATTTCCGGGATGATGTCTGCGCGTCTGTAGCCTAGAACAAGGCCATTGAATTGTATAGGCCGATGATAGACAAGGTAAGAATATAAGCTCGTATCATATTTCCCTTTGTAACTCCAGATTGAAAGCGCCTCCTCAACGTAGGTTGCTGCGTCCAAAGGCAGGCCTTGGGCTAAAGCAACTTGGTAAGCCCAGATGTAGACTCTAGGATTTCTCTCCTCGCTTGGGACCACGCCAGAAAGGAATACCGCCGTTTTCGCATTACGGAGAGCCTCATCAACGTGCCCGCTAATTTGTTCAATTACCCCAAGTAAAGCCAAAGCTTCGGGATTTCTTGGGTTAATAGACAAGGCAGCATTAATGGCCAAGTTAGCCGCTACCAGATCTCCAGATCTGATGGCTTGGTAGGCTTTTAGATTGTTTAGACCATCAGCTCCCATTGAGAACGAAAAATCCTCATTGAGAACACCTTTCCTTAGCTGGGTGGCTTGGAAGAATGGGCTTACCAAGAGCCATGGATCCGCCTCGATCGCCTTTTGATACGCTGCTAGCGCAATGCCGTCACTGCGTAACTCTTCAGCCATCCACCCATAATTCAGTGCAAGCAATGCATTTCCTGGTGCGGCTTCGGCGGCTTTTTTCATGCTAGACATGGCGGTAACCTTGTCATCGCTTACCCAAGCCAAAATTCCTAGATTAGACCAATTAATTGGCCAGAATGGATCCTTCCCCAATCCGTCCTGCATTCTTCGAATGGCTCGCTCGACATTAATGGGACTGCCATCAGAGTAATAGAGATCGGTGTAAGCAATTGCACATTGAAAAGAGAAAACCGTGAACCATGGAGCTTCGTTCGCTGATTTGCACATCAGGGCTGCGGTGCTATTAAAATCACGGACTTCATGCGCAGCGAGGGCTTCCCAAAGATGAGCTCCTCCTAATGAGCCAAAGATTTTTCCTCCTGCATAAGCAGTAAGGAGCAAAACAAAAGCGACATAGCCGGCCTTTTTTGAAATCTTAATTTGGGGCGGATCAACTAGTCTGGAAAACAATGCAACCAAGACCGACACAAAAATCATATAAAGCGGAACGGTAAAAAAATAATTGGCCTGTTGCTGCAACAATACCCCTGCCCCAATGCCAACATAAGAGGCAAATTGCGCCCGCGACCTTGGCCCCATCGAAAGCCGCCCCCAGGCTTTAATGCCAACTAAAGTGAGCCAAACTATGGCAACCACCCAAATAATGATTCCTACCAACCCGGTTTCAGCACCAAGATGCAGCCACATATTGTGCGCATGACCCGTTAACCAGTTGCCTGGGCCGCTTATTTGCGAATAGAACAATGGGAACGTCCCCGGACCACGACCCGTCCATAGGTCTTTTGACCAGATTTGCCAGGCGTTAGACCAGATCGCGTCCCGTCCAGACAAAAGTCCACTGTGTCCTGGCGTATTCTGACTTTGGACGAGAAATAGGTTGGTTACTAAAGGAATCAGTAACAGGCCAAACGCAACAACAATTTTTCGCGTGGTGGAAAGCGAAGAGAGTTTTATTTCCCTCCAGTTCTTCTTTAGTTCAGGATAGTAGGTCACGAGGAGCGTGACCGCGATGGCAACGAGAGCTGCAATCCAACCCGCCCGTGAGGATGCAAAATACTCAATTACTCCAATGAGTATAAGACAGATACCGAACAGCATCCTGGCGCGTTTTTTCTGGACGAAACGCACAAGCACAAGCGGAAGAATAAGATTCAGGGTACCAGCGGTGAAATTCGGACTAGACAAAACAAGCCCGCTTAGCCGATAGCCTATGGGCGGCATCGAAAGCAGGTTTCCAGTGATATCCACCCATCTCGCATACCATAAGAAGAAAAACGAAAATTCGAAAATAGCGAGGCTTAAGACGACGCCAATAAAAACGTTCTCCCAAAGTCTGGCTTTACCGGCGTCGATTATAAATGAGCTGATAAACAGGAAAATGATAAAAACTTCAATTGATTGCACTAATTCATCGATACTATATTGGGGTAACGGCGATTTCGGTATGAGCAAACCGATATAAACAACAAATGCGAAAAATACTATAGCGAGAATTGGCAGATCCCAATACTTCTTAACTATCCCGCCATGCCTTATACCTGCTACTGCTGCGAAGGCGAGGATAATTAGCGCTTCGCTTACTGGACCGACGGCATAATTAACATACATTAGCCACATCAACAACAAAAACATGGCTATCCAGAGTGGCTCGAGCCGTTTTATGGCGGTAAGCAGAT
>Ga0209431_10003628_pt1 | contig 12269 bp, 7 predicted proteins | sample RifCSP13_3_FD_184021 | JGI IMG/M metagenome (GOLD analysis project Ga0209431, IMG submission 184021) | Soil microbial communities from Rifle, Colorado - Rifle CSP2_sed 13_3 (SPAdes) (version 2) | ecosystem: Environmental > Terrestrial > Deep subsurface > Rock core/Sediment | place: Rifle...
CCATAGAAATGCCACTACGATCAGCAGGTGTAAACTGATCGCTCCCAGGATACTGTTGACATTATCGGTGAAAAAGCTTCTCAATTTCTAAGATGTATTGGGCTGTAAAATTAATACTTTGTTACCGGTTATTTTAGCAGGATAACATTATCCTCCGGCCGGATATCGGGAATATGCCGGTTCCCGAGCAAAATTACGGCGGAATTCCCTTCATCCGGTATCTTTAAACGTGATTTCACCTGCATTTGTTTCCCACAGGGAACAAATCCTCGTTTTCATGCGTGGTAAATTAAAGAGGAAACAAAAATAAAAAAGAATCCTGATGTAATGCGGCAAATCTTTATTTTTGGATAATATTAGGCTGCCAGGTATGCTAGTAAGGTTATTCACCGCGGTGACACTGATCGTGATACTGTATGTTCCGGACACCTCCGGACAGTTTTACTCAACCGGTGAAGCACCTGCATCGGTAAGATGGAACAAGATCATAACGCCCCATTTTACCCTTGTTTACCCACGGAATGATTATGCCACAGCCAACCGCATGGCAAACCTCCTGGAGCATTACAGAACCGGTACTGCAGATGACATGGACTACAGGGCAGGAAAAATGCCTGTTATTCTGCACAATACCTCGGTAATTTCCAACGGTTATGTAACCTGGGCTCCCAGGCGTATGGAGGTGGTGACCACAGCACCCCAGGACGGGTATGGAGAGGAATGGATGGCCCAGCTTGCCCTGCACGAATTCCGGCATATTGTACAGATCGGCAGCCTGAACCGGGGAATTACCGGGGCGCTGACCCTGGTCACAGGCGAAATTGCCACGGGCGCGGTTTCTTCCATGATACCTTCCTGGTTCTATGAGGGTGACGCCGTGGTGAATGAAACCATGCATTCGGGTTCCGGCAGGGGAAGGATACCCGGTTTCGAAATGCCCCTGCGCACCCTGTTGTTGCAGCATGACGGAATTTATTCGTTTGATAAAGGGGTTTTTGGTTCATACAGGGACCATGTACCCAGTGCTTACCAGTATGGCTACCAGATGATAAGCTACGCAAGATCAAGGTATGGCAGGGACACCTGGGCATCTGCCCTTGATTATACGGCGCGCAACCCGTTTTTGATCTGGCCGCTGGCGCTGCACCTGAAGAAACAATACGGCATTTTTAAGTCAACGCTGTATCAGCAAACAATGGATTCTCTTAAATACTTGTATAGCAAACAGGAAGATACTATTACTTATACTGATTATAAAAGGATTAACAGGGAAAGGAATGGAACTTTCACCCAATACAGGCTTCCAAAAGACCTGCACAACGGCCATATGGTGGTATTGAAAACGGGGTTGGATCATCCGGACAGGTTTGTGATAATTGATACGGCGGGCAGGGAAAAGACCGTTCATGTTCCGGGCTATTTCCCGGGAATCAGGATTGATGTCCACAATAACCGGCTGGTATGGGATGAAATAGCAGGTGATCCCCGCTGGGAGCGAAGGAATTATTCCGAGATCCGGGTGCTCGATCTGACAACCATGAAGGATAAGACACTTACCCGTAAAACCAGGTACTTCAGTCCGGCTTTTTCCCCTGGCGGGGAGCGTTTGGTAGTAGCTGAAACCGATGGGGAGAATAACCATTTTATCACTGTGCTGGATGCAATTTCCGGCGAACCGGTTAGTCGGATATCCTCACCAGGCGGAAGCGATGTACAACAACCACAGTGGATAAGTGATTCCGTGGTGGTAGTTATAACGGTTTCGGAAAGTGGGAAACAAATTGAACTCATCGGGGTGGAGGATAGTCTCAGGGCAGTGGTGTTGCGGCATACCCGATTTGATATTTCCGAACCGGTGAATTATGACAATTATATCCTGTTCCGGAGTTCATTCGGAGGTATCGAGAACATATACTCCGTGAACAAAGCCACCGGTGATGTTTTTCAGGTCACGAATTCACGCTTCGGAGCCTGGCATCCGGAAATCAGCACTGATAATACCAAATTGCTTTTCTCGGAATACAGTGCAGAAGGATTTAATCTTGTATCTGCGGACCTCGATCCTGTTTTGTGGAAGAAGATCAGCCTGCCTGCTGCCCCTTCCGGCATATGGCCGGGAACACGCCCCGGCGAGGGCATTACAGCTTCAGGATCCGGACAGGTTCCTGATGTCCGCTACGCGGCAACGCCATATAACAAACTGTCCCATCTTTTACGTATCCATTCCTGGCTTCCCTTTTATACCGGACTCGATGATTTTTCCGGCAGCATCGATGAATTGCCGGTTAACCTGGGTTTTATGTTATTCTCACAGAATTTATTAAGCACATTTATCTCAAGTGTTGGTTACAGGTATGCCAATGGTTACCACGCTGTCTTACCCACGCTATCCTGGCGGGGGTGGTATCCGGTCATTGAACTTACCGGTGAATATGGTGGCCCGCTGCGGCTTGCCGGCCGTCTACCCGAAGGCACAACCCTTCCGGAATACAACGCTGCTTATACAGGATTTACCCTCCGGGCGTATATACCTTTGCAATGGGACAGGGGACGGTACATCACCAGGATGGTTCCACGGGTTGAGTATGAATGGTCAAATACACGTTATTATGCAAAGGAAAGGATTTATACCGGAATAGATTACCTGCACTGGCGGTATGCGCTGTTTCATTACTATCGCATGGCCCATCGTGATCTTTATCCCCGGTGGGGACAATCGCTGACGGCAGTTTATACCCAGACACCGGCCGATCACAGCCTGCTGGGTAACATGTTCTTCCTGGAGGCAGGGCTGTTCTTCCCGGGTCTTTACAAGCACCATCATTTGTATCTCCGTGGGGGATACCAGCATCAGCAGGTAAATAATTACTTTTTGCCAATAAACCGCATCAGTTTTCCGAGGGGTTTTGAATCGAACGTTTCGGAGAGTTTTGCCTGCCTGGCTGCTAATTATGCTTTTCCGGTGATTTGTCCCGATTGGTCGCTGGGACCTTTTATCTATCTTAAACGGTTGCGGATGAATTTATTTCACGACTGGAGTTACGGATCATCTGTGGTTGAAATAACCGGGGCGGGTTCGACCCTGTTCACCGGAAATTACTGGTCGTATGGTACCGAGATCGTTGCTGACCTGCATTTCATCCGGTTTATTTTCCCGCTGTCAGCGGGGGTAAGGGTAGGATACAAACCCGGAAGGAAGGAAATGTTTTCGGAGCTGATGTTAAGCATCCATACCGGGGTATTTTAGCAGCAGCTTTTCGAGACAGCTTTTCATTTTACTTTCAATTTCCGTAAAATCGGGGATGGAACCTTGTGCTGTATAAACAAATCCCACATGCAGGCACTGGCTCTTTACCGGTTCAGCGATAAAGGCCTTATTGAGCCGGTAGGCTTCCCTTATCATACGCTTCAGTTTGTTCCTGTCTACTGCCCTTTTGTACTTTTTTTTGGGGACGGCGATCAGTATCCGTACCGGAGCAGCATCCGGATTTGTACCCATAATATAAAAGACCCGGAAGGGCGGCAGGGAAAAAGACCGGCCTTCGTTGAACAACCTTTCAATGTCGGCCCGGTGTGAAAGCCGTTCTTTTTTGCCAAAGGTAAAGGGGCCGGTCATTTTTTCATTACGATACGAAGGACAGAACCCTTGTTGAGTTCGCTCTGGTGAACAAATATTTTTCCGTCGTGGTATTCCTCCACAATTCTTTTGGCAAGCGACAAACCCAGGCCCCATCCTTTTTTCTTGGTGGTAAAGCCGGGTTTGAATATGGTGTTGAACATCGATTTGGGGATACCCTTACCGGTATCCAGGATATCAATATATATTACCTGGGTAAAATCGGTGATGGCAACTTCTATCTCCCCCTGTCCATTCAGGGAATCAATGGCATTTTTGCACAGATTTTCAATGACCCATTCAAAAAGGGCAGCATTTAGCGGTATCAGGATATCGTCGGAAGGGGCTTTAAGCGAAAACCTTATCTTTCCCGAAGACCTGGTTTTCACGTAGTTCAGGGCAGTGATAATGATGTTGACAACATTGTCTTTCGCCAAAACCGGCTTTGACCCGATCTTGGAGAAACGCTCCGTTATTTTTTCAAGACGTATGACATCCTTTTCCAGTTCGGTCAGCATTTCCTTATCGCCGTTGCGCATCTTCATCATTTCGAGCCAGGCCAGCAACGACGATATGGGTGTACCCAGCTGATGGGCGGTTTCTTTCGACAGACCCACCCATACCTGGTTTTGCTCAAATTTCCTGGAAGTATTGAAAGCAAAATAAGCTACCAGGATAAAAAGCAGGATTATTCCCAGTTGCACATAAGGGTAATATGACAGTTGTTGAAGGATGATGGATCTGCTGAAATACAGGTATTGTTTTTCGGTGGGTGACAGCGTTATGATGATCGGTTCATTATTGTCCTGCATCTGGTGAAGTTTCCGGGAAAGGTATCTCGGATTAACCAACCTTGCGGAATCGAGGTTACGTGTAAACAGGATGTTGTTAAGTGTGTCCACCACGATCACCGGCACGGTTTCGTTGTCTTCGATCACCCCGGTGTAAAAATCAAGGTCGGCATCGCTTTCGCTGGAGGATATATACCGGGTGGCTTCAGCCAGTAATTCGGCCTTTTTCCGCTCTTCCCCGGCCATTTTTTTCACCAGTTGATTGGTATACCGCAGGGAAGCAATGCCGATGCATACGGCTGCAATGAACAGGAAAAAGTTCCAGCGCTGTTTTTGTTTGTATTTGTTCAATTTAAAAGTAGTTTATGCGTAAAAACATGACTAATCAGCGGTGTGACTGTCCTATTCCTCCCATTCAACCTCAAAATCATCCGTTTTGTTCTGCAAAACAGGCTTTGGCTGTTCTGTGGGTTTCTTTTTGTCCTCCTCCCACTCGATCCTGAAATTATCCGGTGAAATCTTTGTATCAGGTGCAGAAGCGTCATTCTTCATGTTTTTACGGGTAAGGTCGAAAGCACGCCGGCGGTCAAAACGAACGTTAAAATTGTCCGGGGTCCCGGCAATAATAAGGGGGATGGTGGTCTGATCAGCCCTGGTTTCTTCGACCATGAACTCATTGAGTTCCTGCTTCTTTTTTCTTGCCTTGTTGAAAAGGACCTCTCCCAGCAATACCCTGAGCCGGTAATCAAACAAGTTGTCAAACGAATGGGTGCCTGAAACACTGATGTTAAAAGCGGATGAATTTATGGCCATTTCCGGGATGGTTACCAGCCTGTCGCTGATGAAAATCTCGTTTTTAAGTGTCCTGAATTCAATGTGTCTGAGTTCATCCACGTTAATATATTTCGAAAGGGCCATCATCGGCTCAAATTGCACCAGTGTTCCGTTTATGATCTCTATTTTGGCATTTGCCTTCATGCTGGCGGGTATAAAAACCAGGGTTGAATCCCACTGGACAAAGAAGCTTACCGTTCCACTCACGCTTCCTTTCACATTCTTATCGAGAATGAAATGCTGTGTAAAATTATTAAAAGAAGTGAATAATTGCTGAACATTTATAGATTGGGGTTTTGAATTGCAAATAACCGAAAGACGCCGGTTGTTCTCTTCAAATATTAAAGCATTACCTGAGATAGAACCATCAGGGAATTTCAAATAGAATTCATTAACAAATATTGAATCTTTCTTTAAGGCCATGTTGAAATGCAAATCCGAGGCCCTGAACTTTCCGGCAATAAACTCACCTGCTTTTACCCGGGCGTTCAGGCGTATTCCTGCCGGAAAAAACGAGCTTACCCGTGCACCTCGTTTGCCCGGGTGCCCGGATGGGATACCCAGGTAATTATTGATATTGAACACACCGGTTGTAATCTCAAGATCGGATCGCAACAGGCTCTTTTTCATCAGGTAGCCGGTGATATTTTCAATGCTTCCCATAACAAGGAAATCATTGCCGCCGATTTTCATTGTCACACTGTCGAGCCTCAGCAGGTTGTCGAAACTGGCCCTGCCGGTGACACGACGGATATCCGTTTTCCTGTTTTTTAATTTAATCCCGGCATCATTGAACACAAAGCTTCCCTTTTTCAGGAAGCCGATGGCCATAGCTATTGAATCGCCCGATAATCCGGTAAGGTGACCGGCTGCTTCAAGATCGGTTTGGACAAAACCTTCCATAGTCTCAACAGCATCAATATCAAGTAGATCATTTAGAACATTTAAATCAAGACTTGAAGAAATATGGGTATTGAACCGCAGTGTTTTAAGATCATGTATGGTAAGGTTGCCCTGAAGGGTACCCTTGCCCAGGGTAGATGAAAACTGATCGATGTGAAGCATGAAATTATCATCCCGCGTACCGGAAACTTTGCCGGTGAGGTTTATTTTGTCGAGTGATACACGGGTATTCGTATTGTGGGCCGAACCTCCGGAAAGTTCAAATTCCGAGCTGATCCGGAGCTGATCGCGCTTAGCCGGGGGACCTTTGATGGTGGCGTGCAACTTGCCTTTCCCGGTAAAAGTGAAAGCACTGAGGAAGTTGTTTTCGCGTGAAGGCAGCAGCGACATCAGTTCATCGAGCCCGAAGTTGGGTACGTCAACAGAAAGATCGATATATTTTTCACGGCCCGAAGTATATTCACCCCTGAGTGTGAAAAGGGCTTTATTCAGGCGGATACTGCTGTTCCTGATCCTGAAACGGTCACTGGCATGCAGCATTTTCATCTGCAATCCCAGTGAGGCATCTTTAATAAGCCGGTTTTCCCGGATGAAAGCACTGTCGACATGAAAATCTCCCCGGATGTCCCCCGACAATACACCGGCGTTGTAATTGCCTCTGAAGGTTGATTTTTCAGAAAGCGCCGTGAGCCTGAATTGTTCGGAAAGGGAAACCAGGTTGAGCCGGATCCCGTTAAGCTGTATTCCCCGCAGATTGAAGGAATAATTACGTCCTCCGCTATCCGGCTTGCTTTTCCATATGTTCAGGTTGTGCCTGTTTCTTTTGTCATATAAAATATTGACAAAACCCCGGGTGATCTCGATCTTCTTCAGCTCATAATCTTTGTTGAACAGTTTGAGGAGATCGAACTGAAAGGCTATCATTCTTGCCTTCAACAGCGTGTCAGCATAATCAGCGCTAAAATCATCCGGTGCGAATTCATCGCCCGAAAGGATTACCACATTGCTGACCTCTATGGTGGCATTAGGGAATCCCTTAAGTGCCCTGAACCTGATCTCATCCATCGACAATTCCGTAAGAAGGTGCTCTTCGAGGTAGTTTTTCATGAATCGCACCACAGCCTGCTCGTAAAATAAAGACACGATTGCCGAGCTGACAGCAATAAAAGTAATTGTCGCTAACAATGAAATGGAAAAAATCCGGAATGGCTTGCTCAATCGGAATCTCATCATATGGTAATACAAACTGTCCTTAGTTGTTCCTGACGGCTATATTAACTCATAACAGGAACTATTATTTTAATAGGTGCAAAAGTAAGTTGATTGGATGAAAAACAAACGGGCTTTTAACAATATCCGGTTCAGTTTTCAAAAAAACCCCGGTTGACATTCTGGTCCTGAAGCAGGGCATTGTGTTTCCCGGGTTGTTCTATTCTGACCGATAAATGGAGATTGAGTATAGATAACAATTGCTTGATATTAACCGGCTTTGTTATATAACCATCAAATCCTGCCTGTTTAATTCTTTCCCTGTCAGCGGCCATGGCCAGTGCGGTTTGGGCAACAACGGGCAGATCACTCCTGATGCGCCTGATATGCCCGGTGGTTTCAATACCATCCATTCCCGGCAGCAAAATGTCCATGATCACCAGGTCGATGGTACCCGGATCGCGGCAAATTTCCACGGCCCTGATCCCGTCGGGGGCATGAATTATTTCAATATTCGTACTTTTCAGCAAAGCGGACAGGAACTTAAAACTGTTCATATCATCCTCAACCACCAGGACTGTCTTTCCCTTCCAGTCGTATTCCGTTTCAGGGCCGGGGGAATTTTCCTCTCCGGGCAGAATCTTTGTTGTCCTCAGGTAGGGGATGGTAAAGGTAAAGGTAGTACCGGAACCGGGTACGGAATCCACCCACATCTCACCCCCGAGAAGCTGCACAAGGTTTTTGGAGATCGCCAGTCCTAAACCCGTGCCCACGATGTTCTTTTCCTCTGACCGGCTGGTACGTTTAAAACGCTCAAATATAAGCGCCAGTTCATCACGGGTTAAACCAACGCCGGAATCTTTTACATAAAATTCAAGCTGTTTGTTGTCTACCAGGGTAAAGCCAAATTCAACGGCTCCCTTTTCGGTGAACTTGAGTGCATTATTGATGAGATTTACCAGTATCTGTCTGAGCCTGAATGGGTCGGTCTTTATAAAAAGTGCATCCTGTGTTTTGTCGGGATTAAATGAAAGTGCGATATGCTTTTTGTTGAATTTTTTCCTGATCTCTTCCGACGTTTTAAGCAATTCCGACCCAAGGGAATACAATTCGCAGTCCTTTTTAACGATTTTAAGCTCCCCTGCTTCGATCTTGGCAATATCGATAATATCATCCACCAGGTTCAGTAAAACTTCACTGCTTGTACGTATGTACTGAACAAAATCCTTTTTCTGGATCTCGGGAATATGATCGGAAGCGAGAAGGTTGGAAAAACCGATGATCGAATTCATCGGCGTACGGATCTCATGTGACATATTGGCCAGGAATGAGGACTTAAGCTCATCGGATGTTTTGGCCCGGGAGGTTTCCTGCTGAAGCGATCTGATGTAATTGATCCTGTCGGTTATGTCCACGATAATACCCCGTCTGCCAACAACTTCCCCGTCTTTTACTATATTATCGGTGTAAACCGAAGCCGGGAACCTGGTACCGTCTTTCCGGATCGCCCGGAAGGATAAATTTTCTATCTTCCTCTGGCTCAGGATATCTTCCTGGTTTGATTCGGAAAGCAATGTTTCGATCAGGTTAAGGCCATCTGCAAGGTCCTGTCTGGTGTAACCAAATGCATTGTACCAGGCTTTGTTCACATAGGTGTAATTGCCCATCGAATTGGTTTCAAAAACACTTTGTGGCAGCATATCTGCCAGCTCCTGGTAACGCTGCTCCGTATCCTCGGCATTCCTAAGCGCCTTGTCGCGCTGTTTTTCCCAAATCTTCAGCTGCCCCAGCAGGTTCCTGAACTCGCGGTAGATCTGTTTTATCTCACTGGCAGAATTATGCAGATCAAAGGACTGAGACTGAACCTGGTGATTTTTGGCAAGTACGGAAATGTAGTTGGTCAGTGCTTCGAGGCGGGAAACAATGTGTTTCGATGAAAAAATGCTGAAAACGAAAGCAAAACAAATGATCAGCAACAAGGATGCAATGTAATAGCCGTTCAGCCTGCTCATCAGCACTTTCTGGGTATTGCCCGATCTTTCTATCAATACGGAAAATGCCGATTCGATTGCGGTGCTTTTTTTATTCAGAGAAGCCTTAAGTGCCAGGTTTTTATTGATACCGGTAAGCTTATCCAGTTCCACCAGCCTTAAAAAAGCCTGGGAATAATTGTTGACCATTTCAAATAAACGGGCCCTGGTGTCATCGGAAAGCCGGTCATCGGCAATAATGCCGTGCTGGACAACCGGGATCAGCTTTTTGAATGAACTTACAACTGCAGTATCCTTGTTGAAGAAGAAATCATTTTCCATTCTTCTGAGCTGGTACACATGGCTTCTTTGCAATCCGTATGCATTTTCCATGAGTTTCCCGTAGTCGTACAACTCTCCCTCGAGCCCGAAATTCCGGTAACCTCTTTTGTATACCAGGTACACCAGACTGTCAAACAAAACGTTATACTGGTGAAAACTCATGGAAAGGGCATCGAGATCATGACCGATGCTGTAGGAACCTGCTTGCTCAGATTCCATGAGGTGCTTAAGTTCAAGGGTTATTTTCCCGGTTGTCTTCAGGTGAAGATCAAGGTTCGGGTTCTCCCCGCGGATAAAAAAATCCGCATGGTCAGGAGCTGCTGTCAGAAAATCATTTACTGTTTTGGTATCTTTCAGGAACGAGATATAGAGCGAATTGATCTGACGGGTAACCTGTTCAATGCCTCTTTCACGAGCGTGGTAGAACAGATTGGCGGGAACCAGCAATGCCACCATGAGCAGAACAAATGCCAGAAACCAGGCAAGCAGCCTGTATCTCAAAGATTTAAGCATGCATCACGGTGTTAAACATAGATAATCCAAAGTACACATTATCTGTGAATGCGCTACCCGAAAAATCTAAAAAGTTATTGACATTTTGCTGAAATGGAGGAAAGTTATTAAGAAGTCACTATTCACCAGTCACCTTTTCAACCGAGTAACTGTAATCCTTTATGTTAAAGCGCAGCAGACGGCCGCTCAGAACGTTTTCCCGGCCAAGAATTATTTTCAGGGTTTCGTTGGCCATCAGGTTGCCGGTGACGGCATACAGCAGTTGCATTCCCATGATTCCCTCATCGCCCGGTTCAACGTTACTGTGCGGCACAACCGGGAACAGGCTGCGTAGCGACGGTCCGCCCGCATAGTTAAATACTGATACCTGGGAAGTATTGTGATACACGGAACCAAAAACCAGCGGTTTTCCGGTTGCCACAGTCCCGTCACTGATGAGATAATGGGCCATGAAATTATCGGTGGCATCAAGCACGATATCATAATCACTGATGATATTCCTGATATTCGTATCTGAAAGACAGATGTTGTGCAATTCAATTTCCGTGAGTTTTGTATGTTCAAGGAGATGTTGCCTGGCTACAATGGCTTTCAGTTTTCCCGTATCAATTTCGCCATACAGGCACTGCCTGGGCAGGGCGGATTCTTCAACCGGATAGTTGTCACATATACCGATGTAGCCAACACCGGCTGCAACCAATGCCTGCAACGCCGAGGCTCCTTTCCCGCCTGCACCGATAACCAGAATGCGGGCCTTCCTGAATTTTTCCTGACCCTGTATTCCAACTCCGGGGAGGTTGATCTGTTCTTCAAACTTCCGGATTTCCCTGGCTGATAAAAATTCCGATTTCATAACAAAGATTTACCCAAAGATAAATAAAGACGGGCAAAATTATTGCGGGAAAAAATAACCGCAAAGGACGCAGCTGCTTTGCGTCCTTTGCGGTTAAATTCTTCCGGGTCCCGGATTTTTTAAAATGTGAGCGAGAGGCCCAGAGTAAACGGATGAAGTGCAGGTCCCTTGCCGGCCACAAACATGGGGGTGAAATAATAGTCCCCGAAAACATTAACTGCACCGTATCCAAGCCTGGCTGTAACGCCATACCGGAAGGGATTGATATTGAAATCATCGTTGTTTTTATCCTTGCTTTTGCCGCGATCGTTCTTGTATATCACTTTCGTGTGCGATCCCAGCTTAAGCCCGGTTATAAGTCCTCCCGAAAGGAACACCCTTTTTGACCTTAGCGTACGCGGGAATTGCACTTCGAGTAGCAGCGGAACTCTCAGGAAGGAGGTTGTTAGTTTACTTTTATTCATGCCGCCTATCGTATCCGGTAATTCAACCACCTGATCATTGATTTCAACTATTGAATTGTCCTGGTCGAAAAAATAATTGTTGAATTCCAGTCCCATTCCGGTAAGAATACCGGTATGACTGGTACCAAAACCCAGGCTGAACTGGGCAAAATTCAGGTTAATGGCCCAGGAGCGGTCCATGTTTAAATCCATAAACTGATCTTCACCTTCGCGTGACAGGGTAAAATCATCGTCCATGAAGTTGTTGATTCCCCATTCGAAACCGGCCCAATGACCCCTGAACCTTGGTTTTCCCTTGTGCTCATTGTTATCGATATCGCTGAACCTGATGACGGGTTCATTTCCTCTTTCAACGATGCTGATCACTTTGTCCCCCACACGGATCCGTGTTGAGTCGGGCTGTTCCGATACTTCCAGAAATGCTTTGGCTCCAACCTTAACATAGGTCGAATCATTACCATCAATCACTTTGAGAATTTCCTTGTCGAATACCTGTATTTTTACCTGATCACTGTCCTCTTCGACATAAACCGGGTAAGAAGGCTGACTCTCCTGTTTTTCAACCTTGTCGGGTGATGTTTTGTTTTCCATAATAGCTTTGAGCGAATCGAGCTCCTGGGCTGAATTTCCGAGGGCGAAAGCTGCCGCTAATACAAAGGTTATAATGCGTTTCATTTGTTTTGAAATTAAAAATTTAAAATAGTGTTTTGATTGTGGGACGGACAACTTTCCGGAAAGTTACAGGAGATCATTTCATTTTGTATCCCGAAATGG
>Ga0209431_10003629_pt1 | contig 12267 bp, 14 predicted proteins | sample RifCSP13_3_FD_184021 | JGI IMG/M metagenome (GOLD analysis project Ga0209431, IMG submission 184021) | Soil microbial communities from Rifle, Colorado - Rifle CSP2_sed 13_3 (SPAdes) (version 2) | ecosystem: Environmental > Terrestrial > Deep subsurface > Rock core/Sediment | place: Rifle...
CAGCTCGTCGCCGGCGACGTGGCCGCAGGTGTCGTTCACGATCTTGAACTGATCGAGGTCCAGATAACACACCGCATGCCGGCTGCCGTCGGTGCGCGCGCTTTCCAGTACCTGTTGCAGACGAATCTCGAACTCATGCCTGTTCAGCAGCCCGGTCAGCGAGTCGTGCGAGGCGAGAAACGCCATTTTATTTGTCAGATGCTGCATCTCCGTGGTGTCGTGGAACACCACAACGGTACCGATCACACGGCCTTCCTGGTTGCGAATCGGCGCGGCCGAGTCCTGAATGGAAAAGTGCCGGCCATCCTTGCGTTGCAGCGAGTGACGGCTCTCGTGCCGCATGACACGACCATCGCGCAGGGATACGTTCAAGGGATATTCGCGTTCACGCCCGATTCGTTCATCGATCACCCGGAATACTTCGGCCAGGGCCAGACCCTCTGCCTCCCCCGCCTGCCAGCCGGTAAGCTCTTCGGCCACCGGGTTCATGTATACGATATGGCCGCCGGCATCGGTGGTGATCACGCCGTCGCCGATCGACTCCAGTGTAATTTGTGCACGCACGCGCTCTTGAAACAGTACATCCGCCGCGCTTTTCTGCTCACGCCGGTGCGCCTCACTCAGCCCCTCGGCCATGGCGTTGATACCACGCTCCAGGGCGCCGAGCTCGCCGCCGCTTTCGACGGTCACGCGTTGCTCCAGATCGCCAGCGCGGATTTTCTCCAGGGCCCTCGTCAGATGCATCACCGGCTCGGTAATGGCCCGTCCCAGTCGCCAGGCGATCGTCGCGGTGATCAGCAAGCCGACGAGGGTAATGACGAGACTCTCGATCAGAATCTTCATGGCGCGCGCGTTCGTGGCGGTATCCGACAACTCGACGCTGACCCAGCCAAGCCGCTGGGACGGCAGGCGCGCGGAGGTCGTAACATGGCCGGCGGGCTCTTCCGCAAAGTCTTCGATATTGACCTCGCTGCGGTCAATCGGCGCCAGAAAGGTCAGTGCGCGCTTTGGGGTATGGCCCTTGGCGAGCCCGGCGTTCTCGGCGCGCGCCAGCAGCTCGCCATTGACATCGTTCACGGTCACGCGCACCACGTCCTGCTCATGCACGGCCGACCGCACCAGACGGGTGAGCAACTCCCGGTTGCCCGCGAACACACCATACTCGCAGGCCGGCGCCAGCTGCCGCGCGATGGCCTGGCCGTGGTCGTGCAGCGCATTGTCCAGGTCACGAATGCGATTCACAGAGGAATGCAGCGAGATGAGCAGGGCAATGATCGTGAGCGGCGCCAGCGCCAGCAGCAGCACACGCACGCGAATCGGCAAGTTGTTCATGGACTGTCCTCAGTAACGTTTCCGGCCAGTTGCCGAGCCAGGTCATCGGCCCGGCCCGGCTCGATGCCAAGGGAATGCGCCACGCGCTCATTGACCTCGACCGAAAAATAGCGCGGATAACCGGCTGCGGGTAACGACCGGTCGGCTTTATGTTGCATGGCCAGCAGTTCCTCGCCGATCTGGCGCCCGATCTGCGATGGTGTCGAGTAGACCGCAAACAATGCACCGGCGGTCACGTAGGCGCGTGAATAACCGGCCACCGGCTTGCCGAGACGATAAGTCGTGAGCAGCACGCTCTGGGCCGTGCGCCGGTTGAACACCAGCGCATCCGGCACCGCCAGCAGGACGTCGGTGTCATCCAGGACCCGGTGCAGCGCTCCGACAAGCTGTTTCTCGTCGCTGACCTGTTCCACGCGCAGCACGATGCGCGCGACGGCCGCGGTGCGGCGCAATTCACGTTCGTTTTTCCGCGAATCCGGGCCGAGCACCATACCGACACGCGAACGTTCCGGCAGCGCGAGCCGGATCAGACGCAGTTGCCTGATAAAGGGCTGGTCGAGATATAGTGCCGACAGGTGTGCACGCTCCCTACCCGCCGCATTCGCCAGTACGGCATACGCCGCCTGCGGCAGGAACGTGCAATATGTAGGGATGGGAAGCTTATACTGCAGGACCGTGGCCGCCGCGTCTGTTCCCAGCGTAACGACGAGTCCGGGCAATATCCGGTCTGTGGTGCGCGGGCCGCTATCGGAAAACTCCTCGGCCGTCATCACACGCAGCGCGAGCACTTTGTCGGGTACATTTGCCAGCCTGGCGCGCAGCGCCGCCAGCGCCTCCTCGTATGCGGGGCTCTGTTGCGCGACCACCACCAGCACCTCGGTGGCGGCAGCCGCCGGCCAGGAAACGAACACGGCCGCGAACGCGGTCAGCGCGATCAACCGGCGCAGCGCGCAAACCATAGCGCCGGCGCGCACTCGCCGCGCGCCGTGACGGTTCTTGCGGCCGGTCAACAACACTGCTTTCACGGCATCCCCGGTCAACGGAATCTGAAGTTGATGGTGAGAAATCCGGCACGGTCGGCGATGCTGTCTTCCTCGTTATACGACACCTGCTTGCCCAGCACGTTCTGCAGGACAACGGCGGCCTCACCCTGCGCGTCGACCAGATGAAAGCGCTGCGCCAGACGCAGATCGAGGCGCCGCAACACGCCGATTGGATGTTCGTCAACGAACCGCATCTCGTCCTGGTAGTAAAACGCAGCACTTGCCAGCAGGCCGTCACCCAGTTCATGCAGGCCGAGCAGGCTCACGCTGTTGCGCGGTGCGCTCTCCGAATAAACGGCATCGAGGTCATTGCTCTCGATGCGCACATTGGCATAGCCGAGAATCACGCGCGAGTTCCGCTCCGGCTGCCAATGGAGCTGCAACTCACTGCCGGTGATCATGGCCTTGTCGCGATTGCGGAAGTCGGTCGCTTCATTATCAGGCAGGGAATCGTCGTAGAAGCCGTCAAATCCGGTGATCAGCCGGGTGACATGGTCGCGGAATAGCCGCAGGTCGAGCGTCAGGGTTGGCGCCAACCGTCCGAGATAACCAAGCTCATTTGCCAGAATGCGCTCCGGAACGAGGTTGCCGCTGCTGTAGAAGGACTGATCGAAGAGCGAGCAGGTTGCGTTCAGACAGAAGCGGGCATTGCCCTTCTCTTCAATGATCACCGGCTGACGCGTGGCGCTGGACACGCCGGCACGCAACGTGTGCCCGGGCATAAACTGGTAATTCACGGCCAGACGCGGCGACAGGTCGCTGCCGGTGATCGCGCTGTTCTCGGCCATGGCACCGGCATTCAGCACCAGGCGCGGCGTGGCGCGCCACTCGATACTGGCGAACAGGCGGTAGTAACGGTTGTCCAGCGGTTCCGTGCTGCCGAGGAATCCCGGCCACTCGACAAGGTCGAGTCGCGCGCCGGCGCCCCACACCAGACGCAGGCTCTCGCCGAGGCCCACGGTATGCTGTACCTCGGCATCGTAGCGCTCAGAACGAATATCGTAGTTTATCGGGACCTGAAATCCGCCGAGCGCCGGGATCGGCAGTGACAGGACCTGCTCGTCGGATTCATGGTGGTTATAATAAAACTGTGCAGCCACCTCGTCGCCTGAATCCAGCCGGTGGCGCCAGCGAATCTGCTGGAAGCGGCTGGTGATCTCCTGGTCGTGCGGGTAGTTCTCGAGGCTGCCGGCATAGCCGCGTCCGCGCGGGCCCTCGTTGTAGCCGAACTGGAGTTCGATATCGTCACGCTCACCGGGGCGTGCATCCATGCGCCCATTCATGAAGGTAATGCGCCGGCTGTCGTTGCGCTGACCGTAACCATTGTCCTGCTGGTAACCCGTGGTCAGACGGTAACTGACGTCGCCGTTGCCGCTGGCCATGCGCAGTACGCCGTCACGGATGCCGTTCGAGCCGGCCGTCGCGCGCACGAAGCCGCCGCGGTCGGCGGCGCTGTGACGGGTGGTGATATTGATAATGGCGAGAAACGAGTTTGCGCCGTAGGTGACGGCGTTCGGACCGCGGATCACTTCGATGCGCTCGATGTCATCGAGCGCCAGCGGCAGGTCCGACCAGGATACGCCGCCGAACGACGGCAGGTAGACCGAGCGCCCGTCGATCAACACCTGCAGGCGGCGCGAGAACTCGTCGGCCAGCCCGTGATAGCCGACGACATGCCGGTGGCCGTTTTCGAATCCGACCTGGAAACCCGGCACCATCCGGAACACTTCGGACAGGTTGCGCGCACCCGAAGCATCGATCATCTGGCGGTCGATAACGGTCACCGCCGCCGGTGCCTCGGCCTGCGGCTGGGCGAGACGGCTGGCCGTGAGCACCACCGGCAACTCGGCGAGAAACTCTTCTTCGGACAAGAGCGGTGGTTCCGCTGCTCCTGCGGGCGGAATCGACAGGGCCATGATGAACATCGGCACAGCAAGCGTGACATGGAACAAACGGCGGGCGGCCGGAATGACGGGCCGTGACAACTCATTGGCTACAGGCATGACCACCTCACGGCGCAGAACGTTGGATGTTGTGTCGGTCCTGACTATCTGTGCGCATCCAGTCTGCGCGCGGGAAATCGGGCCTGCTTGCAGCCACAGGCATGCTCCTGCGGGTATTTTTCCGCAGCCCGGCATAATTACTCCCAAAATATCATTGCCTGCCACTTATCGAATCACTGACCTGGAATGACTGACAGTGATCTATATCTGTCAGCCGTCACTTTGTAGATAGTTTAGTCGATTACGATGTTAAGCCTGCTGCCGACGCGGATATCGAATTTCTCACTTGCCCGGCCCTGACTAATTGCGATTTCCGCCAGTCCGTTGGCGTTTTCATACCAGAAACCAACGCCTGCTCCGGCTTCAGCATAGGTTCGTGCACGGGCCAGGGTGGTTGCACCAACTTGCAGCCTGGCGGAATCTCCCAGGTGCCCGGCTCGCAGGCCGGTTATCGCATTGCCGAAATGGTCGATGTAAATCACTTGCGGCAAATCTTCCGGCCAGTCTGGCAGCGACGCAGCGAGTTCTGCCGGCAGGCACTCCGGAATCAGCCCGCGCGCGAGCTGCGCGACCACGGGCGCGAACAGGTCGCGCCCGTGGAAAGTCGGGGACAAATGCGCCGGCCGCCAGCGGATCTCGCGGCATTCCAGTGCCTGCGCGCGCCGCGCCAGTACATGAAACAGGCCGTTATCCGGGCCGACATACCAGCGGTTATCTGCTCTCACCACCAGCGCACGGCGCGCGCCGCCCACGCCCGGATCGACGACACAGAGAAACACGGTTCCGGGCGGGAATCCCTGGGTGTACGCCGGCAGCAGATAGGCCGCGGCACGGATATCCTGGCTTGGCAGGTCGTGAAACAGGTCAATGATCACCGCACCCGGAGCCTGCTGCGCCAGCACCGCGTGTACCTGCCCGACATAGGGGCCGCCCGCTCCGAAGTCGGTGTACAGGACAATCATGGTCGAGATACTAGCAGAATGACATTGGCCCGGACCGGTCCTGTGACCGTGACAACTGAAGTCCGGTGTTGTCGGCCCGATAAAAAAGGCCGGGCATGCCCGGCCTCCGAAAGATTTGCATGTGGCTGACGCCAGCGGGCGTTACTCTCCCTTCTTGGCCTTGGCAGCCTTTTTTGCCGCCGGCTTCTTGGCCTTGACGGCCTTTTTCACAACCTTTTTCGCCTTGGCCGGCGCCGCTTCCACGGCTGCCTCGGGCTGGCCCTTGGCCGCCGTCTCAGGCCGATCGACCAGTTGCACCAACGCCATGGGCGCGGTGTCACCGGCGCGGAAGCCGAACTTCAGAATACGCAGATACCCGCCCGGGCGGTTCTTGTAGCGCACCCCGAGCACATCGAACAGCTTGCCAACCGCGTCGCGATCGCGCAAACGCGCATACGCCAAGCGGCGATTGGCGACGCTTGAAACCTTGGCCAGCGTGATCAAGGGCTCGGCCACACGCCGCAGCTCTTTGGCCTTGGGCAGGGTGGTACGGATCTGCTCATGCTGGATCAGCGACGCGGCCATGTTCTTGAACATGGCTTCGCGGTGGCTGCTCGTGCGGTTCAGTTTTCGACCGCTTTTCTGGTGACGCATGGTGTGTCCCTAACATTACTGGATTCTGGAACCTGAAACGTCAGGCGGTTTCTCTTTCCTGGACCTTCGTCTTCAGCGACGCCGGCGGCCAGTTCTCAAGCTTCATGCCGAGCGACAACTGGTGCGAGGCCAGCACGTCCTTGATCTCGGTCAGTGACTTCTTGCCGAGGTTCGGTGTCTTGAGCAGTTCGTTCTCGGTACGCTGCACCAGGTCGCCGATAAAGAAAATGTTTTCGGCCTTCAGGCAGTTGGCGGAGCGCACCGTCAGCTCGAGATCATCCACCGGCCGCAACAGCAGCGGGTTGATGTTCGGCTCGGGCATGGAGATGGATGCCGCCTCCGGGCTCTTGAGTTCGACAAAGATCGAGATCTGGTCCTGCAGGATGTTGGCGGCACGCCGCACCGCTTCTTCCGGATCGATGGCGCCGTTGGTCTCGATGTCGAGCACCAGCTTGTCGAGATCGGTGCGCTGCTCGACGCGCGCGTTTTCCACGGTGTAGGACACGCGCCGGATCGGGCTGAACGAGGCATCGAGCTGCATGACGCCGATGGCGCGGCCTTCTTCCTGCCGCCGCACCGTGACCGGCTGATAGCCGCGGCCGCGTTCAATTTTCATTTCCATGGAGATGGCGCCGCTTTTGGTGAGCGTCGCGATGTGATGGCCGGCATTCACCACCTCGACGCCATGGTCGAGCTGGATGTCGCCGGCCGTGACCTTGCCCGGACCCTTCTTGGAAAGCCGCAGAACGGCCTCCGTGCGGGTACCGTGCATGCGCAGTGCCAGTGACTTGAGATTGAGCAGGATGTCGATGACATCTTCCTGCACACCTTCGATGGCGGAATACTCGTGCAGCACGCCTTCGATTTTTACTTCGGTGATGGCGGCACCCGGCATGGACGACAGCAGGATGCGGCGCAGGGCATTGCCCAGCGTATAGCCGAAGCCGCGTTCCAGCGGCTCGATCGAGATGCGCGCATGCGTCGGACCCACGGTCTGAACATCCACCAGGCGCGGTTTCAGGAATTCGGTTGGTGAACTCTGCATAGTCGTTCCTCGTTACTTTCCGTTCCATTATTTCGAATAGAGTGCGATCACCAGCTGCTCGCGGATATCCGCCGGCAACTCACTGCGCTCCGGTACGGTCTTGTACACACCCTTCATGGCCTTGGTGTCCACCTCGACCCAATCCGGGAAGCCGCGTTGCTCGGCGGCTTCCAGGGAGGCCTTGACACGCAGTTGCTCGCGGGCACCCGAGGCGATTTCGACCACGTCACTCGGACGAACCTGATACGAGGGAATGTTGACGCGCTTGTTGTTCACCAGGATGGCGTTGTGCCGGACCAGCTGGCGCGACTGCGAACGCGAGGCGCCAAAACCCATGCGGTAAACAACATTGTCCAGGCGGCCTTCCAGCAACTTGAGCAGATTCTCGCCGGTCGAGCCGCGCAGGCGGTCGGCCTCTTCATAGTAATTCGCGAACTGGGCTTCGAGCACGCCATAGATACGGCGCAGCTTCTGCTTCTCGCGCAACTGCGTGCCGTAATCCGAGGGGCGGCTCTTGCGCTGGCCGTGCTGGCCGGGCGGATAGGCGCGTTTCTCCACCGGGCACTTGTCGGTGAAGCACTTGTCGCCTTTCAGAAACAGTTTGCCGCCTTCGCGGCGGCACTGACGGCATTTTGAATCGGTATAGCGAGCCACAATATTTCTCCGTTACCTGTTCCGGTTAGACGCGGCGCCGCTTGGCCGGGCGGCAGCCGTTATGCGGAATGGGTGTCACGTCGATGATGTTGCTGATTTCGTAGCCAAGTGCAAACAGACCGCGCACGGCGGAATCACGCCCCGGACCGGGACCGAAGACCCGCACTTCCAGTGCCTTGACGCCGAATTCCTGCGCGGCACGGCCGGCCTTGTCGGCGGCCACCTGCGCGGCGAACGGTGTGCTCTTGCGCGAGCCCTTGAATCCCGAACCGCCGGCCGTCGCCCAGGTCAGCACATTGCCCTGGCGATCGCTGATGGTGATGATGGTGTTGTTGAACGAGGCGTGCACATGGGCGATGCCTTCCGCCACGTTCTTCTTCACACGCTTCTTGGCCTTGGGGGCCGCAGTGGTTGGGGTCGGGGTTGTTGCCATGTTCAACGACTCTGAATAGGTTTAGGTGCGGATGTCTTATTTGCTGCGAATCGCCTTGCGCGGTCCCTTGCGGGTGCGGGCGTTGGTGCGCGTGCGCTGACCGCGCAGCGGCAGCCCGCGGCGATGACGCATGCCACGGTAGGTGCCGAGATCCATGAGACGTTTGATGCTCATGGACACCTGGCGACGCAGATCACCTTCGACGGTGACCTTGCCAACCTCGACGCGCAGCTTGTCGACCTGGGCGTCGGTGAGGTCCTTGACCTTGGTGGTCGCGGGGATACCGGTGCCTTCGCAGATGCGGCGTGCGCGCGTGCGGCCGATGCCATAGATCGACGTCAACGCGATGTCGACATGCTTCTGGTTCGGGATATTGATGCCTGCAATTCGGGCCATGCCACCTGTCTCCAGCCGGGATTACGCGAAACGCGCAAGTGTACCGGCAATACGCGTTATTTTCAACCAATTAACCCTGGCGTTGTTTGTGTCGCGGGTCGGAACAAATGATCCGCACCACACCCTTGCGCCGCACCACTTTGCAGTTGCGGCACAGCTTTTTTACCGATGCCCTGACTTTCATAACGACCTCCAGACTGGTAATACCTTGGCCACAGATAAACACAGATGGGTGCGAATTAAATTCGTATACTGTACTGATCTGCGCTTATCTGTGGCTGAAAATAGTAATATTTACCTCGACAAGCCCATACCACCGCCCGTGAGGTTGGCCTTCTTGAGCAGGCTCTCGTACTGGTGCGACATCAGATGCGACTGCACCTGGGCCATGAAATCCATGCTCACGACGACGATGATCAGCAGGGACGTGCCGCCGAAATAGAACGGCACGTTCCACTTTACGATCAGAAATTCCGGCAACAAACACACCAGGGTCACGTACAGGGCGCCGGCCAGGGTCAAGCGCGACATCACCCCGTCAATATACTTGGCGGTCTGCTCGCCCGGCCGGATGCCCGGCACGAAGGCGCCGGACTTCTTCAGGTTTTCCGCTGTTTCCTTGGGGTTGAACATCAACGCCGTATAGAAAAAACAGAAGAATATGATCGCGCCGGCATACACCATCACGTACACCGGCTGCCCCGGCGACAGCGTGGTGGCAATATCCTTGAGCCAGCCCATCGATTCGCTCTGTCCGAACCAGCTGCCCAGCGTGGCCGGGAACAGAATCAGGCTGGAGGCGAAAATCGGCGGAATCACGCCCGCCATGTTGATCTTGAACGGCAGATGGCTGGTCTGCGCGGCATACATCTGCCGGCCCATCTGGCGCTTGGCATAGTTCACGGTGATGCGCCGCTGGCCGCGTTCCATGAACACCACAAATCCGGTCACCGCAACTGCGATGGCAAACAGGGCAATCACGAACGGCGCCTGGAAGGCGCCGGTGCGCGCGAGCTCCAGCGTGCCGCCAATCGCGCTCGGCAGGCCGGCCACGATGCCGGCGAAAATGATCAGCGAGATGCCGTTGCCGATGCCGCGCTCGGTGACCTGTTCGCCCAGCCACACGATGAACATGGTGCCGGTGACCAGCGTCACCACCGTCACCAGCTTGAAGCCGATGCCCGGTTCGATTACCACCGGCACACCGCCGGCACGCTGTCCCTCGAGGGCGATGGCAATGCCGAGTCCCTGAAAAATCGCGAGCACCACCGTGCCATAGCGCGTGTACTGGGTTATCTTGCGCCGGCCGCTCTCGCCTTCCTTCTTGAGCTGCTCAAGACTCGGCACTACCGTTGTCATGAGCTGCATGATGATGGATGCCGAGATATACGGCATGACACCGAGCGCCAGCACCGAGAAACGCTCGAGTGCACCGCCCGAGAACATGTTGAACAGATCGACGATCGATCCCTGGGTCTGCTTGAACATCTCGGCAAGCGCCACCGGGTCGATACCCGGGACCGGGATATGCGTGCCGATACGGAAAACCACGAGCGCGCCGATTACGAACAGCAGGCGCTGCTTGAGGTCGGTCAGCTTACCGCCCAGCAGGCCCTTTCCGCCCGGAACGCGCGCGTCGCCGGCTGCCATCAGTCCTCAACCTTGCCGCCCGCCTGAACGATGGCTGACGCCGCGCCCTTGGTGGCCAGGACACCCTTCAGGGTCACGGCCCGGTTCAGCTTGCCGGACAGAAACACCTTGGCACGGGTTACGGTGGCGGCCACGATCTGCGCCTGCTTCAGGGCGGCCAGGTCGATCACGTCCCCTTTTACCTTGTTGAGTTCGCCCAGGCGCACTTCCGCGGAAAGCGCCAGGAGTGCCGAGCGGAAACCGCGCTTCGGCAACCGCCGCTGCAGCGGCATCTGGCCACCTTCGAATCCGACCTTGTGATAGCCGCCGGCGCGCGCGTGCTGACCCTTGTGGCCCTTGCCGCTGGTCTTGCCCAGGCCGGAGCCGATGCCGCGGCCGACGCGCGTACCCTTGGTCTTGCTGCCAGCGGCAGGCTTGAGTGAATTGAGACGCATGGTCATACCTCTTCGCACTTCACCATGTAATAAACCTTGTTGATCATGCCGCGCACCGCTGCCGTGTCTTCAAGTTCCACACAGTGGTGCATGCGACGCAAACCGAGGCCGCGCACCGTCGCCATGTGCTTGCGACCGGTGCCGTACGGGCTTTTGACGAGCGTGACGCGTAGTTTCTTGGTTGCCATGTTCGCTTCCGTTAACCCGTGAGGTCCTCGACCTTCTTGCCGCGTTTTGCGGCGATCTCAGCCGGGTTGGTAATGGACTGCAGCGCCTTGATGGTCGCACGCACCACGTTGATCGGGGTACGCGAGCCGATGCACTTGGCGAGCACGTTATTCAGGCCCACCACTTCACACACCGCGCGCATTGCGCCACCGGCGATAATACCGGTACCCTCGGACGCCGGGCGCATGACAACCTTGGCCGCACCATGATTGGCAGTGACCTGGTAGTGAATGGTGCCGCTCTTGAGATGCACCTTCACGAGATTACGTCGCGCGTCGTCCATGGCCTTCTGCACGGCCACTGGCACTTCACGGGCCTTGCCCTGACCGATGCCGATGCGTCCGTCGCCGTCGCCGACCACGGTCAGCGCGGCAAAGCTGAACTGCCGGCCGCCCTTGACCACCTTGGCGACGCGGTTGACGCTGATCAGTTTCTCTTGGAGGTTGTCACCCCGCCCTTCTCTATCGAATTCAGCCACGCATTACTCCTTCAGAATTCCAGGCCGCTTTCACGCGCTGCATCGGCAAGCGCCTTGACGCGACCGTGATACTTGAAGCCGGAGCGGTCAAACGCCACCTTGGTGATACCGGCCTGTTTGGCCTTCTCGGCGATACGCTTGCCGACAGCGCCGGCGGCCGCGATATTGCCGCCGTTCTTGAGACTGGCGCGCAGTTCGGTTTCCAGCGTCGAGGCGCTGGCCAGGACACGCGCACCGGTCGGATCGATGATCTGCGCATAAATGTGCTGCGGCGTACGATGCACGCACAGCCGCACGGCGCCGACTCGGGCGATCTGGTTGCGAGTGCGGGTGCGTCGACGTAGACGTGTTTTGATCTTGCTCATGTTCCAACCTTAAAAAAAAGATCTTCACCAACTCCCCCAGAGTGAAGAAGTGCGTGCGTAGCGCGCCTCGGCTCGCCTCCCTCTCCCTCCGGGAGCGGGAATGAGGGTGAGGGTGCGAGAGGGCAAGGAGTCATGGCTGCATTCACAATCATCACTTCTTCTTGGCTTCTTTTCTGGCCACGTGCTCGTCCGCATAACGGACACCCTTGCCCTTATAGGGCTCCGGCTCACGATAAGCGCGGATATCGGCCGCGACCTGGCCGACCATTTGCTTGTTCGCGCCCTTGACCACGATTTCCGTCTGACTCGGCGTCTCGATCGTGATGCCTTCCGGGATCGGATACACCACCGGATGCGAGTATCCCAGGGTCAGGTTCAGGTTCTTTCCCTGCACCGCGGCGCGGTAACCGACACCGATAATGGTCATGCGCTTCTCAAAACCCTTGGTCACGCCCAGCACCATGTTGTTCACGAGCGCGCGCGTGGTCCCGGACATGGCGTCGGCAAAAGTCGAGTCGTCGTTCGTGGCGACGTTGATCAACTGGCCCTCGTGGGACAGCTTGACCTTCGGGTGGACATTGACCTCGAGGCGGCCCTTCGGCCCCTTGATG
>Ga0209431_10003634_pt1 | contig 12253 bp, 7 predicted proteins | sample RifCSP13_3_FD_184021 | JGI IMG/M metagenome (GOLD analysis project Ga0209431, IMG submission 184021) | Soil microbial communities from Rifle, Colorado - Rifle CSP2_sed 13_3 (SPAdes) (version 2) | ecosystem: Environmental > Terrestrial > Deep subsurface > Rock core/Sediment | place: Rifle...
ATTATTGTAACGATGTCAACCAATTTTGATAATAATTTGTAATGATATCGGCCAGACCATTGAAAATAGCAAAAATGTAAGGAAAAGGTACAGCAAATTAAGATTAAGACGAAAATTCCGCCATCGGATCATGTAACAAAGCGAGGAGGAAAGGAAAGAAAAAGCCTGTCCGCCGATTTATCTGCTGTAACTTTAGTGAAGGTGGAAGCATCTGCAGAGGCGGGATGAAGATTGTGATTAAGGTTAAGAAGCTAAACGCCGGTTGGCAATATGTCCAAATATTATTTTAATAGCTGCGGAAGCTTGGAAAGGTTTTTTAAAAGCAAAATTAATATAGTATTTGGAAAATTATTTTTCTTCGATCACTTGGTTGATTAAAGTTAAATAGTTTTGCGCCAATGCTGCACGATTGAAATATTTAAGCACGTGTTTATAACCATTCTCTCCATGCCTTAAGATCAATTGAGGTGAGTTCTTATAAAGCAGAATTTTACTTACAAGATCATCAACGTTCTCCGGTTCAAAAAATAAACCGCACTCTGCATCTTCAATGATTTTTCTAGTTTCACCATCAACACCAAGAAGAATTGGTTTTTTCATGATCATTCCCTCAAAAATTTTTGAAGGAATAACAGTTTTAAATAGATCATTTTTTTTGAGATGAACAAAAAATAAATCTAACGCCTCAATTATAGACGGTCTCTCGCTTTTTGGTTGAAGTGGGAAAATAGCAATGTTGTTTAATCTCTTTTCCTTGATTTCATTTTCCAATCTTTCTCTTTCTGCACCAGAACCAACGATAATAAATTTAACTTCTTCTTTTTCCAAAACTTTCGCTGCATCTATTAGTGTTGATAATGAATGCGCCATTCCCAGAGTGCCGATGTATCCGACCTTAAATCCATTTTCCAAAAACGACTTGAGTGCTTGATCTTTAATCGGTTTTATCTCTGAAAAAATTTGCTCATCTACACCATTATAGATGACTTCTATTTTATTATTATCAATCCCTCGCGAAATCAAGTTTTCTTTAAAAGAATTCGTAACCGATACAATTAGCGCTGCTGATTTGTACAAACCCAGCTCAATTTTTGTCAGGATACTGATAATGGTTTTGTTCTTAAGTGCACCCACCGCTACAATCGAATCTGGCCATAGATCCCGTAGCTCAAGAATAAAAGGTTTGTTCTTTAATTGCGAAATAAATTTGCCCGCAAGACCACAAAAAAATTGCGGAGTTGTTGCAATTACCACATCAAATTTTATCCGAGACAACAAAACATAAGTTACCGCTGCCATCATATAAATAATATAATTCAAAGTGCGAAGTATGAATCCTTCATTAGGTGTGATAAATGTCCACAATCGAACTACATTTATCCCCGAATTATTTTCCTTCTGAACAAGTTTGTTTTTATAGTCCGGGAAAATTTTTCCATCCGGATGATTGGGAAAGTTTGTAATTACAGTAACCTCAATATCTGTTACCCATAGCTTACAATGTTCAAACGTTCTATTGGCAGGCGCGTTAACCTCCGGCGGAAAGTAATGGGTTAAGAATAGTAAATGCTTTTTCATCAATAAAATTAATAATGAATTGAGTAAACCAAAGAAGACGGAACTGATTGGCCATATATTACAATTACTTTATTCTTTTCTTTGATACCAAACTGTGGACAATACCATCCTTCCTCAATTCTGTATTCACTGGCACTGATCAAGATATTCATTTCGATCTTATCTTTTTTCACTATTAAAACTGTATTACCCAAATCAGTTTTTATATCAACTGTGCAGAGCGGATGAAGATGAATTCTGCTTTCCGATAAATGATTGCCTTTACCTGAAACGGTATCAATTATCTCAACTATTTTATTTTTTTTCTGAATATTGAATACACGTTTATGATTTAAAGAATTTCCAATAAGTTTTGAGTATCCATCAAATTCCGCCGAAATAACAATGGCATTATTATTTTCTTCACAGATAATATTTTTTGGTGAATAGCGCCTTGCAACCCTAAAACTTCCCCAGTATTCAGCTTGGTCCTTGCCATCAATAGTTAAAGTGTTATGAGCTTTTGTACTTCTAGCATAATTTCTCATTTCACCGGTTTCATATTCATAAACTCCTGAATCAACTATCATTTTTTCATTTAATAATGATAATTCATAAGAGAATATGTCTGCATGAGAATGGGCGGGAATATTATCCGGTCCTATACTTCCAGCATCAATTATTAAATAAATCTGTTCATCTTTGTAAATATGAAAACCAGTTTGTGGAAAGGATTGAAAGAATGAATGGTTGGATGATTGAATGGAAGAATAATTGAATGAATGATTGATTGATTGCCCGCCACGGCGGGTAAAATTGGTTGATTGGAACGATTTCGTTACTGGGTATAAACCAAGCTTAGCAGCATAGTTAATTATTTTTTCAGTAGGCGGTGCAAATTCCTCAGTTGAATCGTTAAACAATGCGATGTTGCCATCGGGATGGGTGGATGCAACTAAAAATTTTAACATTTTTTCTGAGCTTTTGATTAGTTGCGTTCTTAATGATTCTGATTCAGGTAAAATATTAATTAAGTCTAAAAATCCTTCGAGAATAATAGCGTGATACATCATCGACTTTTCAAAATATCCGCCATCTTCCAATACTTGGGTTGGCAATTGTTCTTTAATTATTGATAAACCTTTTTGGAACCAATTTTTAGATTCCCCTAATTGACCAAAGTACAACCCTGCGAAAATTAATGCCCTTGCGTTTTCAAGATAATGGTTAGCGGGATGATAGTATTCAGTATTTCTGAACAGGTATGCAGCCTGAATATACAATGACTCATTAATACTTTTATCCTCAAAACCAATTTTACACAAATTTATCAGTCTAAGAGAAAGCACGAACGGATACCAGCTAGTTCCTTGGGAAACAGGATTATTATCAATCCAATTAAGCACAAGCTCTTTGCGCGCTTTGTCAGAAAGAAGAAAAAGATAATTCATATAATGAAGATTAAATTTCCATAACAGAGAAACGTTCTGATCATTCCATAATATTTTTTCGCCAAAATCAATTGACTTATTTAAAAAGTTGAATTGATTATTTTGCAGCGACTCCGAATTATTCCATGGTTCATGAAAAAGAAAAACTGTTCTTCGTGGTAAGAAAGGGCTTAGATTTTGGGGAACGGGCGGAAGTTTACTTAACCCAATTTTTCTGCGTAGGGATGAAAATATTCTTCCGTAGATTTGAATTGGTTTTAAATAACGGAGGGTATGATAATAATGAAGAGCTTTTTTTAGAATCAACAATATTTAATATGAAATTATATCTCTCTTATAATCAGAGGATTTATTAATTCAGGCAATCCGCTTGAAAGTGATTTTTTTGCAGCAAAAATAGTTTTCATAACGTTAACTAAATCTTCAAAAGGAATTGGAGACTCGTTTTTCATGAAGGAATTTACTGTCTCACGAATTTGCTCCTTTTGACCTTTATCTTGATTGGAAGCTTTTTTAGAAGTTCTTCGAGAGTTGGAGATTATTTCAACTGATCTGAAATCATCTAACACAATTACTTTTCCACCCGCATAAATTTCTAGTCTCTCTTTTGATGCAGATTTATCTCCAACCGTATTATAGCATAAGACACCTGTAGATCCGGATTCAAACTCAATTGTGATTGTAACGTTATCAGCATCATCAAAGTTATTATTATTTAAGCGGAGAGAAGATGCAAACACTTTCTTGGGCTTTTCTTTGCAAAGATACATCAGCAAATCGATGAAATGGCACATTTCGCCAACTAACATACCTCCGCCCTCATTTTTTTGATGTAGCCAAGTGGAAGTTGGAATAAATCCGCTGTTAACTCTATACATCATTTGTTTAGGAATGTTCTTTTCCAAATTCGATCCTATAAACTGTGTCATTGGGGCAAATCGTCTATTTAATCCAACCATCAGTCCAATTTTTTTACGGCTCAAGCTTTCCATATAAGTTTTGGTTAATAAATCCAATTCTTCTTCACTAATAACCATGGGCTTCTCCACAAAAACATTTTTGCCTGCACTTAAAGCTTTAATTGTATAATCAGCATGAGTGGAATGACGTGTTGCAATGAATACAGAATTGATATCAGCATTATTCAGCAGGGAATCATAATCGGTGGAACAAAATTCAAATCCAAACTTTTCTGCTTTTTGTTTAGCATTTAGTCCGGTTGAAGTCACCAATCCTTTAAGCTTTACATGTTTGTTATTTTTAAGATGAGGAAGCAAATGAAGGGAAGCATAGTTACCGGCGCCGACAAAGCCGATGGTAAGGAGTTTGGTTGAAGGTTGTGGGTGATGGGTTGTAGGTTTTAAGTGAATAACATTTTCATGTTCTTTCTCAACATCATATTCAAGTATTATTCCAACATAAGGTTCTTTTTGTTCTTGAATCATTTCATAGGCTTTGAGAGCTTCGCCAAATTTAAATTTGTGCGTAGTTAAAGCTTTGACATTCAGCTTTCCTTGTGAAATGAGATTAAGCACGGCTTCCATGTTTCTTTGTTCTGTCCATCTCACATAATCATATGGATAATCAATACCGCCTTCTTCGTAAGAAGTGTCGTATCTTCCCGGACCATAGGACATCGATATCTTTACTTCCAGCTCTTTTTTATAATAAACATCTCTTGGAATATCCATACCCACAGACCCAACAACCACAACTTGTCCTTTTCTTCTGGTGATTTCTCCGGCAAGTTCAATTGGCTGATTACTTTTTGCAGCGGCAGTAATAATTGTATAATCCGCAAGTCTGCCGCCGGTAAAATGTTCTATGTTTTTTAATGCATCATCTTTAGAAAGATTAATTCCAAGATCCAATCCAAGAGAAAGAGCTAAATCAATTTTTGATTGATCAAAATCCAATCCCGCGACTTTACAGCCATTTGATTTAAGTAATTGAACAGTGATAAGACCAATTAATCCCAATCCGCTTACAACAACGTATTCGCCCAATTCCGGTTTAGCTAAGCGCACACCCTGCAAAGCAATACTCGCAACCGTAGTATAAGCTGCTTCTTCAAAAGAAACATTATCGGGAATAGTAGCCATCAAATTTACCGGTACGTTATTAATTTCAGCATGATTAGCGTAGCCTGCGCCAGCGATTGCAACACGGGTGCCAGTAGGCAGTCGGCAGTCGGCAGTTGGCAATGATCCTTCGACACTGCTCAGGGTGACAACCCCTGCAGCAGAATAACCTAAAGGTATTGGTTTTTCCATTTTGCTCATCACATTTTGGAAAGTATTTAACCAGCCCTCTTTTTTTGCTTTGTTTAAGATTTGCTTTACTAAATCGGGACGCGCCTGTGCTTTACCGATCAAATTTTTCTGAGCGAGATCGATGAGCATTTTTTCAGTACCTGCACTTATAAGCGAAGCGTGAGTTTTAACTAAAACGAAGCCTTCCTGCGGACTTGGTATAGGAACTTCCTCAAGAGAGAGCTTACCGGATTTTATGTTTTGTAATACTTGAAACATTATTAAACCTGATTATCAATTTTAGAAATTACAAATCTTAGTTTATTGTTTTTCGTTTTGGGAATTTCATCTAAATATACTAACTGGATTTCAATATCCCTCAAATAATTCTTTAGAGAAGTTAAAAGCAATTTTTCATCCCGTTCTTCAAACATTTTAGATTTAACAATACGCACTTCAATTTTACTCCGCTCTTTCTGATAAATCTGAGCTTCTTTAATATTTTCTAAATCTTTAAAGATATGATCCAACCTTCCAACCACAGTACCATCTTTCAAGACGATATTATCTTCTTTTCTGCCGTCAACACGATCTACGACTCTTCCGGGGCGACCGCAATTGCAAGTTTTCCCAGTAATGATTGCCACATCACCGGTATCATATCGCAGTAAAGGAAATGCTTGATTAGTAAAATTAGAGCCAATGATTTTGTACTTATCTTTTTCAATGGGTATAAACTCAACATAACTAAAATCTTCATCAACGTGCATGTTAGCTTTTGGGCATTCAGAAATATTTGCGACTGCTTCTGCCTGACCGTAGTGCTGTATAGGTATAACTCCAAAAGCTTGCTCAATTTTCATTTTTTGAAAGTCGAGTAAATTCTCAGCTCCTGTTGTTAACCACTTTACTTTATAATTCAATTTTAATTTTAATTCTAACATGAAAGAAGCCAGAGTTGAAAGTAGCGAAGGATAGCCATGAATCCATTCAACTTTAAATTCATTCAGCGCATCAACGTAACCGCGGATATTTTTTTCATTAAGATGATACCCGCTAAACATAATCTGCTTAGCTGGTTTAATTATTCTGTAAAATGGAGGATTTACCTGTTTAATAGGGACTATTCTTCTTCCACCAAAATATAAGCACCAGTTATCTAAATTTAATCCATGCCAATTTCGGTATCGCCACCAAACTGTAAATTGTTCTTGATGTGCAAGCTTCGTTTGGTGAAAACTCAACCCACTCCCCGTGGTACCGCTGGTATGGGCATTCATTATTTGGGACTTTAATATTTCATTATTAAGGATTTCATCTTTGTGAAGCTTAACTTCATCCTTTGATAAGATGGGAAGCTTATCTAAACTCTCTTCAGCATTATCATGCGAATTTCTTAGCGCATATTTGGAGTAATATTTAATACCTGAACAAAAATTAAGAAAATTACTTAACCTTTTATTTCTGTAATCAACTATTTTATCATAACTAAAAAATGTTCTAGCACTATATTTATTTAATAATTCAAAGAAGGAAGATGAATATCTTCGGTCATAAATCTTCTGCGCTTCAATTGTTAGAATTCTATTTTGTAGATAAATAGGAAAATGAGAATAAATTTGTTCGATGTTCATTCTATATCTTCATGCTACAAATAATAATATTTCGTCCCGATGGGACTTTTAAATAAACAGAGGAAAAATGTTCTATACCGAAGGCATGGCTTTGCCATAAATATTTTGTCCCTATCGGGACATAAGTCTCAAACACGGTTGACTGAAGTCAATTGCAATAGATAAATTTATTAAAGTTGTGTAATAATTTATTTAGTGATTTTGTAACAAAAAAAATGCCTTAATGCTATCGCGGCTCATTTTCAATTTTATTCTTCCAGCCAAAATGCGGTCGAAATTTGTAAAACTCTTTTTTCTCAATTTCCAAAAAATTTCCGTTCCATTCGGGATTATCGCTAAATACTTCAATTTCCTCGGAGCGTACATTTGTAATCGGCATTGATTTTAAATTAAGAGCTTCGCGAATTACCGGAATCTTTCGCCAATCAAAACCCATTACACGTGCAGCGACCATATCTACTGCAACCGGATCAGTTCCTGTTATCACTAAATTTGTATGAATAGGATCACCCTGCATTGGTCCATCGCCCTCCATACCAATTATTCCATCCAATATCGAATAATATCTTTTTGTCGAAACACTTTTAAATGTTCCATCACCATTTCCGTAAAACAAACACCAATTGAGATCAAGCGCCATTCTCCAGGTTGTATCATTGCCGTACCAGTTTCCGCTTCTTATAACTTTTTGTGTAGAACCAAATGTTTTTGTCCCTGCTTTCCTTAATTGAATTGCAAGCTTTGAACCAATAATTGGAATCTTTAAAGAAAGCGTACGTGCAAATCTTACAGCAAGTTGCTCTAATTTTCTTTTAAGTGAAGATTCAGCATACTGATCGCCGCCATTTTCCGGTGAACCTGCAGTATGATGCGGAAGCCAATTTTTATCAGCATTTATCCCCACAAGATTTTTTAAGCTTAATGTAACTCCTGTCTTTTTGTGCGTTTTTAATTTGGGCAGATTTATAAAAACATCAGCTAAAATTGGCGTGGCACAAATGAGATATTCCTGTATTTCACCTTGATGATGTTCATTGATTGAAGTCTCATCATAATCAGCACCGTAGTACTTTCCTTCTCCTTTGTAACCGTAAAAAAGACTATGCTTACCCAGACTAAAAGCAATTACGCCGTTCGGATCACCTTTAAGTTTTTTTCTTTCAGTAATAATTCCGCCAACGTTCGTCCATTCCTCACTTCTAAGATCAATAATTTCGACTTCAACTTTATATTTTTCTTTGCATTCTAAAGCAATCTGATATAAACCGGTTCGCTCAGCAATTTTTGAAAAGCTGGAATCCGTTTGCGGTGCATCGCAGATAGTGACTTTACCTTTACTATTTAAATTTTTGCACACATACTCACAAACTGTTCTAATAAGCCATGGTGAAGTTACAACGGACTCCCACTCATTAGGATCGTTCTCTTTGTTTTCTTTTACAAAATTTGGCTTTAGAACTACCCAATCGCCAGGTGTGATATTGATGAAGGACAGATCTAAGTTTTCAGGTGAAGTTATGTGGACGTTCATCAATGCTTCTGCTCTGATTTATAATCACTGTAAGCATCTTGAATAAACTTAAAAGTATCTTGAGCACATTTTTCCCACGAATAATTTTTTGCATATTCGAAAGCTTTTTGTGCTCTTATTTCTCTTTCTTTGGGTGAATTAAGCATCTCTTCTAATGCATTTACGATACTTTGTTTGGCCTCAGGATCAAAATAAAAACCTGCATCCTTTAAAATTTCAGGCATAGCACTTCGGTTACTGCAAGCAATTGGAAAACCTGCCGCCATGCCTTCTAATAAAATAAGACCAAATGTTTCACAAGAAGAAGCAAAAATGAATCCGTCATAATTTTCCAGAAGCTTTAATAATTCTTCATGGTTTTTCTCACCCAGGTAACTTGAGAAACGATTCTCCGGATCTAGGTTTGCTTTGGCTTTATGAAATTTTTTTAGAGCATATTTGTAAGAGGGACCCACAAAATCAATTGACACCGGCAAATTTCTTTGTTTAAGATCAGAAAATGCTTCTAATACAGTCCATTGATGTTTATACATATCAATTATAGAAATGTATAAAAATTTAAATGGTTTCGAGGAGGAATATTCATTTGGTTCTTTCTGTTTTCTTGGTTTTCTAAAAAACTTTGAATCAACGCCATGTGGTACAATTACTGATTTAAATTTTACCGGAATTTGATTGAGAACTCTTTCTTTAGCGTAATTACTTAGGAATACAGTTCCTGCCGCGCTTTTAAATGTTGAAGTTTGTAATAATTTTAGTAAAAATAATCTTAGGCGTATTAGTGAAAGCCCATAGAGTTTTTTTGTAGATGGTTCAAATGGTGTGAGATTTTGTGACATTGTGACGTAAGGCCTGAACTTACCAGGGTAATATCCGCCAGGAACAAAAAGGATGTCTATTTTTGCTTGATGAGCTAATTTTTCTAGTTTATATTTTTGCCAAAAATATCTGTGGCTATAAGTACTGTCTAAAAGAGGTTGATGTGAAAAATGGGTTTTATTGTTAGCCTGAATCTTTGCAAGTGTTGACTTCCCACCCCAAATAATAATTTCTTTTACCGGTAGAAAGGTACTATCAATTGATTTTAATAACTCATTAAGATGAGTAATTCCTCCGCCGGTTATAATATTTGATGCATCTATACCGATTATTAATGTTGTCAATTATTTCTATTTTTCAAATTGTTTATTTCTCTTTCAAGAAGTACATGATGATAATTTTTGTTGCTAAATACTTTACCCATCGTTTCTAAACTAGCTAATCCATAATTGTTTAATTTTTGCAAATTCTTTGACTCTTGAATAATGATTTGGACAATTTCTTTAGGCTTTTTTGTGGGAATTGATTTACAATTATAACCATCGATCATAACTCCTGGGATACCACCAACCATTGTTGTAATTATTGGTAAACTTTTTGTCATCGCTTCATATAATGTGCGTGGAAATCCTTCGTCATGACTAGTCTGAATAAAAATATGAGCTGCTTCATATTCTTTCATCAAAGATTGATGTTCTGTAATATGTCCAACCATGGTAACATTGTTAGCCACTAGTTTCTTTCCTTTTCTGCTCATTAGATAAGAAAATAAATCCCCACCGCCTACAATTCTAAGTTGAAAACTGAAGTTCTGTAAGTTTAGCAATTTTGCTGCCTCTAATAAATCAAATATACCTTTGCGTTCTGTAATTCTACCTACGAAAAGCAACTTCCAAATTTTGGGAGTTTCAGTTAGTTCCAACCTTTTATAAATATCTCCTTCATCTACAGATATCATCGGTCTGATAACCCTTGTTTTATCAGCATGCTTTATCAAATCTATTTTTAATTTTTGAGAGACGGCAAGGATAAAGGATGATTTGCTTACTATAATTCTATGAATTCTTTTCTCATTAATAAACTGCCCTCTCAAGTATAAGCCAAATTTTCTTCTTAGAAAAATAAGAATTAGTGCCGCAATAGTAGAAATAGTACCTGGGTAAAATACATAAACAAATTTATAATTTTTAAGGATTCGAATAAGAAAAAAAATACTCTTAATTTTATAAAAAACATTTTTGTTTTGTATCGGAAAATATTCGAAAGGATTTTTTTCTATAACGAATGAAAGAATATCATTATTTGGTATAAATGTTTTTTCAATATCAAAAAATGTTGGGGCATAATTTAAAGCTGCCAAACCCAACATTAATTCCCCAGTACTATTTTCCACGTAATGAAAGCCATTATTATCTTTGCTGACACTTCCATTGCCTATTACTGCAATTTTTGTAGCTTCATTTTTTTTTACTTTATTTATTCCCATACACGTGTAAAAAATTATCCATTAACACTAATGTGATTTGAAAAATTTCCTTCAGTGCCTAAAGAGCTATTACGGCCCAACTTCCCTTTGTAAAATATTTGGTTGATGATTATGGAATTTTTAGAAAACTAAATACTTATTTAAAACTATAGAAAATATCAATTTTAAATTTGGGAAAGCCTTTGAATGTTGATCGGTATCCAAATACAAATAGTTAGTAACGACATATAGTGAATTGTGCAGAGGTTGATAGTGCTTATCCCTAATTACAAAGTGTACTTTAATAAATATAGAAGAAAGAGTAGCAAACCAAAAGCATAGTACTTTTTAAGAAAAGTAATAATGCTCTTTCTTAATAGCATATCGTTTTTAAATTGATAAAACATATATCCAAACGTTGGCAAGATTAAAACAAATGATGGGAAAGCATAGCGGGGTATAGCTCCGCCATATATAAAAGCAGTTAATACATAAAAGATTATTCCTATAATAAAAAGGCGTTTTATTCTTATATTTTTTATTAACCTTATGTTTATAATCGAGTATATAAATAATACACCAATAAGCCCGTACCATAAAACATTTAATTGCTCAATTAAAAAATACCATGGATGATCATTGATAAAACTAGTGCTCCAAAAATTAATAGGCATAACATACTGTATCGCGACAAAAATAGGAAGATAAATAAAGCGTAATAAAGTAGGTAAATCAGTATAGCCACCCACCAGAGTTTGCACAACACCTGGAGTTCCCGAAGACGTCTCGACTAATTTGTCTTCGATTACTTTATTGACAACAACTTCATCAAAAACAAATTCACCGCTAAATTCATACATTGTAAATTGAAGAATATAAGGCATCAGAAAAATTAATGTTAGTACTATACCACCGAACCAAAAAACTTGCCTTAAATAAAATACCTTTTGCATAATCAAATAGATTAAGAGTAAAAACACAATTAGAGGTAATCTTGTTATCCCTATAAGAAAAACTGATAGAACCATGAAAATTATTTGGAGAAAGGTACTGTTTTTATGCACTAGGTTAAGCACAGACAGAGTAAATAAAGCAAAACTAAAAATGATAATAATGTCTTTTAATAGGAGAGTGCCCATAGATGCAAACTGGGGAATCATCATGCTAATAATCAATGTATATTTAGATATTAATGGATCATTAGTCAAAACGAAAGAAATTATTAAAATTATTAAAATACTTAAAATTAACAGAATGTAATTCAACCCTAACCCGATAAACAAACTTGTTCCAAATAGTTTAAACAATAAACTCAATATTATCTGATAACCAAGATAGTTTGCCTTGAAAAAATTCTGGTCGGCAAATGGATTTTCCGTGGTAAGCAGCTTTGCAGATTGATAATAAAATTCACCATCTCCTCCTGGGATATAAGGATCACTAATGCTACCAGATTTAATGCTTGAGCTATAACTTATTATTGCTATAATTGATATAAATAATGTATATATCAATATATATTTCACGTGCGATTTATATAATAA
>Ga0209431_10003635_pt1 | contig 12253 bp, 14 predicted proteins | sample RifCSP13_3_FD_184021 | JGI IMG/M metagenome (GOLD analysis project Ga0209431, IMG submission 184021) | Soil microbial communities from Rifle, Colorado - Rifle CSP2_sed 13_3 (SPAdes) (version 2) | ecosystem: Environmental > Terrestrial > Deep subsurface > Rock core/Sediment | place: Rifle...
GTGGCAGGCGTGCGCGCCGTGACCCCCTACTGGGCCTCCGACGACGGCCGGATAGTGCTGCACCAGGGCGATTGCCGTGAGGTGCTGGCCGGCCTGCCGCCGGAGAGCGTGAGCGCCTGCGTGACGAGCCCTCCCTTCTTCGGACTCCGCTCCTACGAGTGTGAGCCCACCATCTGGGGCGGCGATCCGTTGTGTTCCCACATTCTCAGGGTCGGCGACAAGTCGGGGCTGGAAGGCGGCAAGTCTAGCGAGCGAGCCGCGAAGAGCGCCCAGGCCAGCGCCATCAACTCCGCCACCTGCGCCCTGTGCGGCGCCTGGTGCGGGCAGTACGGGAGTGAGCCGAGCGTCAGCATGTACGTCGAGCACACCATCGAAGTCCTGCGCGCCATCCGGCGTGTGCTGAGGCCGGACGGTGTGCTGTGGTGGGACTTGGACGATAGCAGGGTGAGTATGAATCGTAGTTCCCGCAAGGAATCGCCAGGTGTAGGCGCGACCCAAGCCCGTGAGCGAATCCCGATGGCGGTGAAATGGAGGGCGGGCGGCGGCAGCAACTTCGAGTGGGAGACCATCGAAGGGCTCAAGCCCAAGTCCCTCTGCTTGATTCCGCAGCGGGTTGCCATCGCCGCCCAGGAGGATGGCTGGGTCATCCGCTCGCAGATCGTGATAGCGGCCTGGACGCCGGAGAGCGCCCGGGACAGGCCGACGGACTCTTATAGAGTTCTCTTGATGCTCACGAAGGCGCCTAGGTACTGGTTCGATGGGTTCGCCGTGCGGGTGGCGACGAGCACCAAGTTTGAACAGGCGACACGTGGGAATCACCGCCGGCCGTACCTCGAGGCGCGCGGCGGACTCGGCGTTCTGACGGATGGCGAGGTGTATAGCAGCGGCTCGCCCGACGGCCTCCGGTGGCTGGGCAACCTCTGGACAGACATTCCCCCCGCTGCACATCCGTCGTCGCCGAGCTTTAGACATTTCGCGGTTATGCCCTTGCAAGAAGCACAAAGGGCCATCTTGGCCAGCGTCCCCGAGGCCATCTGTACGAAGTGCGGCAAGGCGAGGGCGAGGGTGGTGAAGAGGGCAAAGGCAGATGAGCATACTAGGCGCGAAGACCAAGAGCGCAAGTTACAAGGCCCCGGCTTTGAATACGTTGAGGGTCTTGGGGGACAGCGGCACCAAGACTGGCTAGACGCTCACCCGCCCGAGACCATCGGCTGGACCGCCTGCGGCTGCGGCGCGCCCTTCGAGCCGGGGACGGTCTTGGATTGCTTCGCCGGGACAGGAACCACTCTCCTAGCAGCCCAAAAACTCCATAGACGAAGCATCGGCATAGAACTGTCTGAGGACTATTGCCGCCAGGCCGTTACCCGCCTGACCGTGGGCGACCGGGGCATCCGCCGCCTGGCCGCCGCGGAGAATGACGACGCCCGGCAGGAGGCGCTGTGGTGAGAGAGCCGCCGATCCTCCTAGACCTCTTCGCAGGTGCCGGCGGAGCGGCGATGGGATACCACAGGGCGGGCTTCCGCGTCGTCGGGGTGGACTGGAAGCCCCAGCCCCAATACCCATTCGAGTTCATCTTGGCCGACGCTATGACGTTTCCGCTGCAAGGTTGGGACGCGATTCATGCCAGCCCGCCGTGCCAAGCCTATGTTGACTCAGCGAACAAGGGTAAGCATCCCAAACTGCTCGAGCCGCTCCGAGCACGGTTGATAGCTTCCGGGCTACCGTACATCATCGAGAACGTCGATAGCGCCCCGCTCATCGAGCCCATCCGACTCTGCGGGACGTTCTTCGGGCTGCGCGTCATCCGCCACCGGCACTTCGAGACCCAGCCCCGTTTGGCCTGTTTCGACACACCATGCCACCACTGGGGTCGTGTCTCGGAGGGCACATTCGCCGGGGTCTACGGCCGGGGTGGACGCGGCCCACGGTACGTCGGTAGGCATGGAAGGCGCTCTCGTTGGGGCTCTGTGCCTGAAGGAGCAGATACCGTCGCGTTCTTCCGCGAGTGCATGGGTATCGACTGGATAGACAATCGATATGCACTTACCCAAGCGATCCCGCCCGTCTACACGGAGTACATCGGCCGGGCATTGATGGAGGAAGTGAGGTCCGAGAACGACGGGGCGAGGCAGGAGGCGCTGTGGCCAGCCACTGGATAGAAGTAAGCAAATGCAACAAGCAGGCCCGCCGGATGGCCGACAGACACTACTCATTCCAGGGGTATCACAGCCGAGGCGCCGGGCCGGAGGTTGGTCCACCAGGTCAGAAGATAGTGCTCTTGACTTCGGACTGTCTGGCCCTTTGGGGCAGCCACCGTCCCGCGCCGTGGGCCGGTGTAAGGAGGGCCGACGGTTGGCAAGGCCATTCCTGCTTCATCTTCCGCAATGAAGGGTACAAACTGGCCCTGAGTAGCGAACTGATTAGGGAGGCGGTAGGGATCACGGTCCGGCGCTGGGGCGTCGCCGCTTTCCTGACCTATGTTGGTGTTGAGCACGTACTCAGCCCCAATCCCGGCTTTTGTTTCCTTCGCGCCGGCTTTCGGCCAGCCGGCTATACGCTTAGCAAGAAGCTCGGACGACTGCGCCGGTTGGTGATGGCGCCTGAGCAAGCCACCGCTTGCGCCGCCGAGAACGACGGCGCCCGTCAGGAGGTGCTGTGGCCTTGGGGCCAACTAGGAGGCTGATATGGTCTGGGTGCGGATAGATGATTCATTCGCGCAGCACCCGAAGGTCGTCGCGGCCGGGCCCCTGGCCATGGCGATGCAGGTCGCGGCCCTCTGCTACTGCAACCGGAACCTGACCGACGGCATAGTGGCCCGCGCGGTGGTGCCTACGCTGCTCAATTTCGAGGGCCTGGCCTACACTTCGGGCGTCTCGGATATCGGCATCGGGGTTGGGGACGATGCGAGCTGGCAGTACGTCGTTGGCGCCTTGGTCGACACCGGCATGTGGGAGGAGAGGCCGGGCGGCTATTACATCCACGACTACCCGGACTATCAGCCGACGAAGGCGGAGGTGGAAGAGGAAAGGGAAGCGGCCAGAGAGCGTATGAGCCGCGTTCGGGCGAAGCAAACCCGAACATCATCCGAACAACCCCCGAAGTGCGCTGTTGGTTCGCCTTACCCCGTACCCGTACCCGTACCCTTAGAAGACGTCTCTATAAACGATCCTGGTCTACCAACAGCTATGAGATCTAGTAAAGAAAGTGTTTCCCGAAGGCCGCCAGACGGCGGCGCCTCCCGGACAGCCTTGACCAAGACCTTCTTCGGAGCGACGAAGACCAACGAGCAGGTCGGCGCCCTCATCGACATCGGGACCTCGTTGGGGGTGAAGTTGAAAGGCGGGCCGGTCGCCGCCATCGTCCGAGAGTACGGCCACGGCCGGCCGGTCCTCAATGCGCTGTTCGAGGCCGCCAAGTACGACGCGGAGAGCCCAGAACAGTACATGCAGGGGGTGTTGAGAAATGGGCGACTTCAAGAGGGTGGGGGACGTTCTCGACGCGGCGCGAGAGGCTCCGCCGCCAGCCGAGGACCAGACCTCGAGGCCTGGAAGCGATACGCCGCCGGCGAAGATTAGGGGCGTGCCGCGAGCTCGGTGGGAGACGAACAGCTTCGAGAGCTTCGACCTGGTGCGGAACCCGACAATGAAGGCCGCTCTCGAAGCGTGTCACGCCGTCGCATCCGGGGGGCGTTGGTCGTGCTTCCTGGCAGGGGGCTTCGGCAATGGGAAGACACACCTGGCGATTGCGGCCTTCAAGCAGCATTGCACCCGCCACTACTTCTGGAAGGTGCCGGACTTCCTCGATTGGATGCGCCGCTCGATATTCGATGAGGGTTGGGATTCCGAGTACTTATTGCGGCCGTACAGGGAGCCCCCGGGCGGCCTCGTCGTCTTCGACGACCTGGGCGCGGAGAACCCGACGGACTGGGCCGGCGAGCAGCTCTACCGGGTGCTCGACAGCCGATATGACGGCAAGCTGCCGACCATCATCACCAGCAATGCGCCCCTGGAGGCCATCGACGGGCGCATCAGGAGTCGCTTCCGCGAGGGGCTGATCGTGTGTGAAGGCCGAGACGTAAGGGCGGCGTGCGGCGGAGGCCCAGCCGAGCAATGACAAGGCGCCGTGACGGTCCCTGGCCCCTGATACGCTGGGTGGAGAGCTCGGCGCCCTACTGGTGGGCAGCCGTGCGGCGCTCAGGTTCAAGCATTGTCCAGGTCTCGTCGGCGGCCGGCCTGCCGACGGCATCCCTGACTCCGACGCAGCAGTGGTACTACTCCCTCCAGTACGGCCTTGGGCGCATCATCCTGCCGCCGCCTGTCGGCCACCCCAAGGGCGCGAGGCTGCGGCTCGTGGTGGAGAGGCGCCTGGAATCCAACTCGCTGGAGGCCATAGCCCGCAGCCTGCCGGGCCGCCCAGGCCGTGAGACGGTCCGCGGCTGGCTGCGGGAGGCGTACTACTGGCTCTGTGACCCTGCTGGCGGCGGCGTCTTATCGCCTGAGCAATGGTCGGCGGGTGCCGAGTCTGGTATAAGCCTCGGCACTGGCCCGACCCCTGGCCGCCACTAGGACAAAACGGGCGAAATGGGCAGGAGTTGACATTCTGACGCGCAGGCTGTACTTTCCTAGTAGGGTGCGATACTGCGCCCAGCGGCCCTTCGGGGCCTTTCTTGTTGTCCTGTAAAGCAGGTGCCGGTGTAGGTATGCGAGACGTACACGGCCGCTGGGGAAAGGGCCAGTCGGGGAATCCACGGGGTCGGCCCCGGAATGGGAAGACGCTCTCAGAGGCGCTGCACAAATGGATGACCGAAGGCCGGCGCAAGGAGCTGCTGGCGGCTCTCTGGGAGGTGGCGATGGGCGTCTGGCTGGAGGAGCAAGCGAAGGATGGCACCAGGCGCGTTTATAGGGAGGCGCCTAGCGTAAGGGCGCTGGACCTTATCTTTGAGCGCATGGACGGTAAGGCCCCCCAAGCCCTCGAGATCTCCACCCCCGACGGCCTGCTGGTCGGGCGCATGACAGATGAGGAGCGGCGTGAGTACATCAAGCGCCTTGCTGCTGCGGGCTGAGGCCGAGGCGGTGGCGGCGATGGCGATAGAACACCCCGTCGCGTTCACACGGGTCATGAAGGCCGACTACCAACCAGCGGGGCTTCACTGGGCCATAGGGGACGCCCTTCTCAGAGTCGACAGGGAGAAGGTCGACCGTCTCATGATCTTCGTCCCGCCCCAACACGGTAAGAGCGTCCTGGCCTCCGTTCACTTCCCCGCATGGTATCTCGGGCGCCATCCTGACCGCCGGGTGATCGCTGCTTCCTACGGCGCTGATCTCGTGGCCGACTGGGGCAGGCAGGCACGCAACATCGTCGCTTCACCTGAGTACAAGGCCATCTTCCCGGCGGCGCTGCTCGCTGAAGATTCCCAGGCCGCTAACAACTGGGCCATCACGGGTACCGACGGCGGTTATGTCTGTGCCGGCGTTGGAGGCCCCATCACCGGCCGCGGTGCCCACCTCCTCCTCATCGATGACCCCGTCAAGAACGCGGAGGAAGCCGAATCGTCGATACAACGTGAGGCCGTCTGGCAGTGGTATCAGACGGTTGCCTATCCACGCCGTCGTCCACCCGGTGCTATCGTGCTGATCATGACGCGGTGGCACGAGAATGACTTGGCCGGCCGACTACTGAGGGCGCAAGCGGAAGGCGGAGAGAAGTGGACGGTCCTTCGCCTACCAGCGATTGCCGAGGAGGGCGACCCGCTCACTAGAACCGTAGGAGCTCCGCTGTGGCCCGACCGCTACGGCTTGGAGTGGCTGGCGGCCACGAAAGAGACCATCGGGCGCCGGGCTTGGGCCTCACTCTACCAGCAGCGCCCCATGCCCACCGAGGGCCACATGTTCGACCACCGTTGGTTTGAGTTGGTCGATGGCCTTCCCTCTGGGCTTACCTACTGCCGCTTCTGGGACTTCGCCACTGGCACAGCGGCGGGTCCCGACCCAGACTACCATGCAGGTTGCCTCATGGGCCGCAACGCCGCTGGCATCTCTTGGATCGTGGACATGAAGCGCAACCGTTACAGCCCCGGTGAGCTTGAGGCTCTGCTGCACCTGACGGCGGCAGCCGATGGGGAACTGGCAGCAGATGGGCAATGCTATGTGCGGATGGAAAAGGAGAAGGGTGCGGCAGGCGAGCAACTGTGCGACCACATCTCCCGTCACGTCCTTCAGGGCTACAACTTCAAGGGCGTCCCGGTGACGGGTACGAAGGAGGTGAGGGCAATGCCCTTGGCCGCCCAGGCCGAAAGCGGTCATGTGAAAGTGCTCCGTGGCCCCTGGAACGGGGCCTTTTTTGACGAGTTCGAAGCCTTCCCTCATGGAGCCCATGCGGATCAGGTCGATGCTGCGTCCGGCGCCTATGCCGTGCTGTCTTCGCTTGCCCCAGGCGGGGACGGGAAGCGCGTCTACGCGAGGGTGGAGATGCGATGAGACTGACGCCGGAGATAGTGGCTAAGGCCGAAACGATGCTCACGGCCTATTACGCCACGTTCATTGCCCAGTCCGAAAGGATGCTGGGCTACCTGAGAGGCACCTACCCCAACGTCAAGGCCCCGAGACACCTCGACAAGGTGCTGCCCCCGATTGCACGTCGGGTCGTGTACGGGCTGGCGCAACAGATCCCGACCACGAATCGGGTGATCCACTGCGATCCCGCCGAGAACAGCCAGGGCCGGGCCACGGCGAAGAGCCAGGAGAACTCATCCTTGCGGGAGAACGCGCTGCGGGTGTCCTTTGCCCAGGACGACGCCTACGCCCTCCGGCGGGGCCGTTACCCGCCGTCGACCGGCGTTCTCATCGAAAGTCTCCTCTTCGGCCTCTCGGCCGGCGTCGTACTACCCGAAGAGCTTGCACTGCGCCCAAAGCCTGTCAGGCGGGCTGGCGAGGGGGCGATAGAGTTCCAGCGGCGCGAACGCATGTGGGAGATGGACCGGGCCACCATCCCCGCGCTGCCCTGGCACCTCCCTGGGATACTGAACCTCCTCATCGACCCCGGGGGGGAGATGTTCATCTGGCGGTTCCGGCTTCCGGGTCCGGCGGCAGCGGCGATCCTGGACAGGTGGGGTCTCTCACTCCCCAGCTCGGCTTATCAGGTCGGCGACCAGACGGTGGTGTGGAAAGAGGCGTACAGCGCCGAGACTCGCATCGTGTACGTGGGCGGTCAGCCGGTGAAGACGCTTCCGGGCTACGGCTTCCTACCGCTCGCGCTGTGTAATCCGGCGCGTGGTGAGCCGGTCGTCTATGTGGACTCCGGCGGGGCGCTGGGAGCCGAGAATCTCTACCAGGGCGTCCTGGCGGGCTGCGAATCGATCATGGACGACATCGCCCGCAAGGAGACGCAGCTCGCCAACTTCATCACGAAGCGAGTCTGGCCGAAGCAGTACCTCCAGGGCAACGTCCCGGCAAAGTTCGAGCTGAACAACGATCCGACAGTCGTCTCCGACCTGCCTGAGGGCGTTGTTATCACGGTCCCGCCCACCGGCGAGCTGCCCAAGGAAGTCTGGTCCGCCCTCAAGCACGGGCTGGACTACATCGACAGCGTGACGCAGATCGATTCCCTGCAAGGCTACAAACCAGCAGAGAGCGGCTATCAGCAGGCGATCCTCTCTGGGCTGGCGGCGGCCGTCCTGCGGCCCTACGTGACGGCGCTGGATGGGACAGCCACCGAGGTCGCGCTGCTACGGCTGAAGTACGTGATGCTCTCTGACTACTTCCTTGGGGGTCTGGAACTACGGGCCAGGGTCAACGGCGAGACGGTGGCGGGGATGCTCTCGCCTGAGACGCTGGACAGCCTTCAGGTTGAAGTCACCCACCACGTCCGGCTGGCCCAGCAGAAGCAGACGGAGGAGGCGTTCTGGCGGGCGGCGCGCACGGCCGGCGCGATCAGTCGGCGCCGCTACCAGGAAGAGGGTCTGGGCATTGAGGACCCTGAGGCCGAGGACGCCCAGCGACGGGCGGAAGACTGGCTCGACTCCCCCGAGGTACAGAAGGTCATAACGCGCGACATGGCGATGGCCTACGACGCCGACCTGGCCCGGCGCATTGAAGAAGTGCAGGGCGAGAGCTTGCAACGCCTCGGCGAAGCGATCCAGCAGAACCAGCCGCCGATGGGTGGCGGCCTGGCGCCGCCGGGCCTGGGCCTTCCGATCGCCGCGCCCGCCCAAGCCGTCGGCCAGCCGCCGGCCCTCACGCCGGAGCAGGAGGCCGACCTGGTGGTGCGCCAAGTAGCGCGGCGGGGGCTTCCGGTAGGGAGGCGATAGGTGTGTGACGACGGGGAGAAGCGGGCCCTCCTGGCAACCGGCACGGCCGAAAGCCGCATGGAGAGCGAGATGGAGAAGTGGGTCGCTGTCTTGTGGGTTCCCGACCCCGAGAAGCCGAGAGGCTGGCGCGAGTTCTACGTCGCCCGTCCGAAGCCCGGCGCGGCGAGAAAACTAGGGCTACAGAGGCGATAGGTGGCCTGCTGGCACTGCTACTGTCGGGGCGTGGCGCCCCTGGTGCGCTGCTGCAAGTGTGGCGGCCAGCTCCCCGTACCGCCAGCGCCTGTTAGGGGGCCCTGATGCCGGCTAGGAGCGGTGCCCAACTGAGGGCCGCCTACGCAGCGGCGGCGCGGGGGGAGTCCTGGGGCAAGGAGATGATCCGCAAGACCCCGCGAACCCTGCGCCGGCGCCTAGGGAGACAGACCATCGGTCAGAGACGAAGGAGGGTCACATGAAAATCATCCTCGCAGCCGTAACGGGACTAGTGCTGACCGTCAGCGCCGTGCTCCCCATCGCTACGGTCAGGCAGGTCGATGCCAGCCACATCGACCGCTGCGCTGTCGTCACGGCCTTAGAGTCCCTGTCGAGGGAGCGGGCAGGCGGCGAGCTTAGCGCGAGATGGCAGGCCCGCTTCGACGCCCTGAAGGCGAGGTACTGTGCCTAGCGACGACCCGATAGCAGCGGCGCTGGCCGCGGCAGACCGCATCCGCGAGGGGATACTGCCGAAGGTGCGTGACCGCTTCGCTGAGGCGGCCCCTAAGCCGCCACGCATCTCGCTGGAACGCTTCGCGGCTCTACCAGAGGACGAGGCGCAGGCGTTGCTGGACAAGCACGGGCCGTCCTTGGAGGCCGAGCTGCGGCGCCAGGCGACGGAGCGTCTCAGGAAGGCGGGGAGACTGTGAGGCTAGGGGCAGTAGCGGGCCAGGCGGGCCCAGTACTCGGCGCTGGCCTCAGTCTGAGCCCCCTGCATCATTGCCGAGGCACTGAGCCCCCTCGCATAGAGGGAGTTGCACAGTTTGCGCTCGTTGCGCGTGAGCGTCGGCGTGACCTCGACCCTGACCGTGCGGACGCTCTCGGACGGTCCCGGATAGACGAAGTGAGCGAAGGCGCCGCTGCTGGAAGCGAGGGCGACTGCCGCCAGGATGCCGAAGGCCCATCTCTTCATGTCGGGGCTCCTTTCGGCGGGGAGAAGAGTATAGCACAATGACGTGGCAACAGGCGCTGAACATTCTCCTGGCGAACGGCTGGGCCATCGCGGACGTAGAGGGCATGACGACGGCCCAGATCATAGCGGAGGCTCAGAAGTTCGTAGGCGGCGGTGGTGGCGAACTAATAGGCGGCGGGGTGATAGGGGAGACGCAGCCGGCGCCGGTCAAGGTGTACGACCCCAGCACGAACCAGTACATCTACGCCTCCCCGTCTGAGGCTCTCGGCCAGGTGGCCGGACCTGGGCCCTCAGCTGGCGGCGGCGGCGCGGCGCCAGCCCTTCAGGCCAGTTGGGTTCAGAATACCGAGACAGGCCAGATACAGTACATGACCGAGGCCGAGATCGTGCAGCGCACGGCCGCAGGCGAACCCTGGGTGCCGACAAGCGCGGCAAATGTGGGCGGCCAGGCCCCTGTTTTCCCTGGGCAGCCACTCTTCCAGACCATCTTCGAGGGTAAGCCCGTCCAGGCCATCGCCGATCAGAGCATCTACGGCTACCACTACGAGCCTATCCCAGCCCAGGAGGCCGCCGGCCGCACGACGCTCACCGCGATACCCTACCCCGACGGCACGATGCACACCGTCCTCCTGAACGTGGACACAGGGGACGTTGTCAAGGACTACGGGAGCGCGACTCCGAGCGGCACTCCCTACGAGATGGCCCAGCAGATCATCCGCAAGCACGCGGGGTCGCCGGAGGCCAAGGCCCCCGGCGCCATCGTGGACGAGATTCAGAAGGCGGTGGACGCAGCCTACGGGCCAGGGGCATCGGCCCAGACTATCTTTGCTCGTGGGCCTACTGAGGCGGGAGGCATGTACAACCCTGCGGCAGCGCAGGCGATAGGCCAGCAGCAGGGGACCACGAATCTGGGAGTGGGCATGTTGGGCCCTCTGGCGGCCGGTAGCGTCAGCGGCAACATTGTGATGGGCGGCGACGTGTCCCGCTACACCGGCACGCCGGAGCAGCAGGAGGCGGTGATGACGGCGGCCGGCCAGCGGCCCTTCCAGACGCGCCTCAGTCCCTACGGCGAGCTGATAACTACCCTGAACCTGGCGGAAGCCGCTGGGCGGGGCGTTGCGGCAGGGACCCTACCCGCTACATCCGGCCTGGGCGCTGCTGTGACCGCCACGCCCCCGCTACGCACGGCGATGGCGCCGGCCCCGCTACCCACGGGCGGCTCTATCGGCCAGCTTACGAGGGCCGTCAATCAGCCCACGGCAGGCGCAGCGGCGCCCTCCGCTGGTGGCCCCATCGGGGCGGCGGCGCGAGCAGTGAATCAACCGCCTTCCCTGGGCATCGGCGGCTTACAGCGGGCCTACCGCCCACGACGGCGGCCGGGGGAGGGCGTGTTCGCGTCCCTGGCGGCGGCGGGACGGACCATCGGACAGTTCGGATGACGAGCCCAGACGTACTCGCCGAGGAGGAACGGCTGAGGCGCCGCGTGCGCCCGGCGACCCGCCAGCTCCTTGGCATCGCCCGCTCCGTCGTCGGCATGGTCCCCACGGCTCGAACGGCTCTGCGGACGATAGGTCAGCGGGGCATGGCGCCCCCCCTAGCCACCCCGTCGCCAGCGCCGCTGCCCACGCCCGCCGTCACGCCCACGCCGAGGCCCCTGCCGGCGGCGCTCCCGACGCCAGACCGCCTACTTCAGGGGAGGGTGGGAGGGCCGGTGGCTGGCCCGCCCCCGTCGGCTGTGCCGGTCACGATGGCCCCCAGACCCGTACCAGCGGCCACAGGCGAGGCGCCAGCCGTCGTTGCGGCGCAGAGGGCAGCCTACCGCTACACGCCGGAGCAGGTAGGGCTGGTCCAGCTGGAGCAGGCTGTGCGGCCCGCCTACGGCTCGGCCCGCGAGTGGGTGAAGAGATGGCAGGGCTACCTACAGCAGACCATCGGGACCAACGTCCTTAGCGCTGATGTGCCGGTCGAGACGCGCCGGCAGCTCGGGCAGGGCTTCGCGGAGGCGGAGCGGCTACGCCTGAACCCGCCAGGGCCAGAGCCGGCGGCGCTCGAAGGCCGTGGCCGGGGCCTGGGCATCGGCGGGGCCGTCATGGGCGGGCTGCGGAAGGTCCCGGGCTTCGGGCGGGTCGAGCAAGTCGTCACGCGGTTCGGCGAGGAGAAGGCGGCGCCCGCGGCTCGCGCTGCCGTCGTCGAGCCAGTGCTCGCGGCCTCCGCCGACTACCGCGAGGGCATCCTGAGGCCGGGTGCAGCGACGCTCTGGCGGGTGCTGAGGAACTTGGGACCTGAAGGTCACGTGCTGGAAGTGCTCAAACCCGTCCCTCTCGATGATCCTGAGACTCTCGCTGAGTACGACCGCCTGCCTGGGTGGACAAAGGGCCTCCTGGAGGGCATCGCTGACCCCCTGAATGTGGCGGGGATCCGCAAGCTAGAAGAGGCGCTGGTGCGCCTGGGCGGCATGGGGGGCCGCGTCATTGAGCGGGACCTGGCGGCGAAGCTGATAAAGGACACACGGGGCCTTGTGGCCGAGCGGGCTGCACAGAGGGGAGTGCGCGAGGCTCAGACGGGCCGTCGGGCTGCCTTGCCCACTCGTACACTTGCTACCATTGAACGCGGCCCCAACATCGTCTACTCCGCGAAGACGCCGGAGCAAGCGCAGCGCATCGTAGCCGGTCAGGAGCGGCGCGGCATCTACACCATGGCTGATCCTGGGCAGGTGCCGCCGGACGAGGGCAGCATTGTCATGGCCTTCGAGGCCACGGGCGCGCCTAAAGGCGTACAAGGTGAAG
>Ga0209431_10003636_pt1 | contig 12253 bp, 9 predicted proteins | sample RifCSP13_3_FD_184021 | JGI IMG/M metagenome (GOLD analysis project Ga0209431, IMG submission 184021) | Soil microbial communities from Rifle, Colorado - Rifle CSP2_sed 13_3 (SPAdes) (version 2) | ecosystem: Environmental > Terrestrial > Deep subsurface > Rock core/Sediment | place: Rifle...
GGAACTCCACGCGTGCCCCTGCACGCCTCAGAATACGCACTGCCGCCTCACCGACCTGCGGATAGAGCGTATCTATGATACAAGTAACGAAGAATTGAATCGTTTCGGTCATTGCCAAATTATCGGCCATTCATCGATAATATTCATTTTAGCATAGCCTTTCGAGCAGCGATTACGAGCCTATTCTCCATAAAAATTTCCGGATTTTCCGAGAACATGGTAAGATTAATGCCTGTCGTAGATGAATTGTTCTGAAGTCGCGACCCCAAACTAGCTAGCCTTAAGTGCGATACTCGCCAGCACCCGCTGGCGCGTATTTCGCCATGTCACGGTCCTCACTGTTACCCAGGACTTTGAGAGAATATGGAACCTTTTCGCACAGAAATTCCCAACCACTTAAGCCTGCCACGGCGCATCCGACGCCTGGGCGAGCTGGCCTATAACCTGTGGTGGACCTGGAACCCCGACGCCCAGCGCCTTTTCCTGCGTATTGACCGGGACTTATGGGAACGTACCAAGCACAATCCGGTGCGATTCCTGAGATTGGTCGATCGCGCCTCCCTAAACGCCGTCACTCAGGACCGCTATTACCTGGAGTTCTTCGATCGCACATTCCGAGCTTATGATCAATATATGCGTGCCGATGACACCTGGTGCTCACGCAACCAACCGGAATTCCATAACCAGCCAATTGCTTATTTCTCGACTGAATTCGGCTTGCACGAAACGTTGCCGATCTACGCGGGGGGCCTGGGTGTGCTATCGGGTGACCACCTCAAAGCAGCCAGTGACCTGGGGCTACCGCTGGTCGCCATTGGTTTTCTATACACGAAAGGATACTTCTCACAACATATCACGGAGGACGGCTGGCAAGAGGCACACTCTCTCCGACTGAAATTCGAGGAATTGCCTATCCTTCCAGTACTAACACCCGAGAGCGAGCCGGTGACGGTTTCAGTGGAATTGCCAGGGCGCGAATTAAAAACCCGTTTGTGGAAGATCCAGGTTGGTCGCATACCGCTTTATCTGTTAGACAGCGATGTCGAGGCCAACCAACCAAATGACCGGGATTTAACCGCCCGGCTCTATAACAGCGACCTGGAATTACGTATATCCCAGGAGATCATCCTGGGTGTGGGTGGGGTGCGCGCCCTGCGCATCCTTGGCTTTAACCCCAGTGGATGGCACCTTAATGAGGGTCACTCAGCCTTCTTAAACCTGGAACGGGCGCGTGAAATGGTTGCCTCCGGTCACTCATTCGAGGAGGCAATCGAACGTATCCGTCAAACTACGAGCTTTACGACCCATACCCCTGTTCCAGCGGGCAACGATGAGTTCCCTTTGTGGCTCATGGATAAGTATTTCTCTCAATTATGGCCCGAACTTGGCCTTGACCGAGAGGGATTCATCAACCTGGCACGCCACCAAAATCCATGGGGGGATGTTTTCAGCATGCCAGTTTTAGCCTTACGTCTCGCGGATCAGTGCAACGGGGTCTCAGAGATGCATGGCGTGGTAGCCCGCAAGATGTGGCATCATCTGTGGCCTGAACTCCGTGAAGAGGAAGTCCCGATCACCCATATCACCAACGGTGTGCATACTGGCAGCTGGCTTGCCCGCCGATTACGCCATCTCAACGACCGTTATCTGGGGCCGGCTTGGCTTGAAAACCTGGACGATCCCCAGACCTGGGAGAAGATTGAAGATATCCCAGATGCCGAGCTATGGACGGTACGTAAACACCTCAAGCGAAAGCTGGTCGCATATATGCGCGAGCGCGCCCGCGACCAGTGGCTAAAAGACAATGTTCACCCGGTCCAGGTAATTGCCGCTGGGGTGCTCCTGGATCCATACGCCCTGACCATCGGCTGTGCCCGTCGATTTGCGACATACAAGCGCGCTAACCTGATCCTGCGAGATATCGGACGTCTGCTCGATATTATTAACCGCCCGAATATGCCAGTTCAGATCATTTTTGCCGGGAAAGCTCATCCCGCTGACGAGCCCGGGAAACTGCTCATCCAGGAGGTCTACCGGGCAGTGAAAAAATCCGATAACGGCGGGCGCCTTGTCTTTCTGGAGGACTATGATATGAACCTGGCGCGTTATCTACTCCAGGGCGTAGATGTATGGTTGAACACGCCCCGCCGACCATATGAGGCTTCCGGCACATCCGGAATGAAAGCCGCAATGAACGGTGTACTTAACTTCTCGGTGCTGGACGGCTGGTGGCGGGAAGGATACAACGGGCAAAACGGCTGGGCGATCGGCGCAGATAAGGATTACGAAGACCCAAACCAACAAGATCAGGTGGACGCGGAAAGCCTGTACGATATCCTGGAAAACCAAATTATCCCCCTCTATTACCAGGAACGTTCATCGGATGGTTTGCCAGGGGAGTGGATCGGTTGCATGAAACAATCGATTCGCACCCTGGCCCCTCAATTTAGTGCCCGGCGCATGGTTAAAGAATATATAGAACGGCTATACCTGCCCGCTTTGCAATCCCGCCATATCCTCAGCGAAATTCTGGATCAGTAGGCATGGAAATTTACTTCACCACAGGCGCCATAATGAGCGCAGCTTTGATCTTTGCGTTGCGCGTGGCCGACATGAGCCTGGATACCCTGAGATTGTTGTTCGTCATGCGGGGCCGAAAAGGGATCGCCTGGTTGTTAGGCTTTTGCCAGTCTGCCATCTTCGTCATAGCGATCACTACTGTCCTCAACAACCTGGATAACCTGCTGAACGTTATCGGCTATGCGGCTGGTTTCGCCACCGGTACCGTCATCGGCATAACCATCGAGGAACGATTGGCAATCGGTCATACCCACCTGCGCGTTATCAGCTCGCGGCGCGGGGCTGCCATCGCCGAACGACTGCGCGCTGAGGGTCACGCCGTCACCGAAATCCCAGCTCGCGGTAAAGATGGTATGGTCACCATGCTGGCTGTCAGTGTCAGAAGGAAGAACATCGACCAGGTACGCAACATGGTCAACGATGTCGATTCCGAAGCCTTCATCACCGCGGAGGACATCCGCCCTCTCAGGCAGGGCTTCTGGCGGGCGTGATCGTCCTCAATCAATCTAAATAGGAAATTTGGGTGGTTTTCAAGTGGCTGTGGGATATGTTAAAATACCCTTAGTCTAAAGACGCGAAAGGTTTGAATTATGAAACCCCCATCTCTTCGCTACCTTTATTTCATTGGTCTCCTACTAATCATCGTATCCTTGAGTTGCACTACTTTCAATCGCTTATCGGGTGAGGCGGAAGAACCTCTCCCAGCGAATCCTTCCGTCGAACCGAGTGAGGAGATGCCGGTCGCCGATACACCCGTCCCTGAAATTCCCTCGCCTACCTCTGAAGAAGTAGAAACCTCCCCAGAAGCGCCCCCCTCTCCAGATGCAACGATTCCCCCGGCGGAAGCCAGGCCATGCGCTGAAGAAGTCTGCGTCAACGACGGATATTTCCTCCTCAAACGACCGATCAGCCCGGACGGGCGCAACACCATCGTGTATACTGACCGCTTTGGCAGCTATCGATCGGCCACTCGCGATGCACTGCGCGGCGTGTATTTTCTCAATTCGAGCGGCACACCTGTGCTGGCGTCTGCTGACGGCGAAGTGGTTGTGGCCGGCGACGATAGCCAGAGGCCTTATGGACCGTTCCTGAACTTATACGGCAACCTGGTCATCTTGAAGCACGATCTGTCCGGATTCTCCCAACCTCTCTTCACGCTTTACGCTCATCTTTCCGAAATTTCGGTGGAGGTTGGCGATACGGTTACGGCCGGCGATGAGATCGGATTGGTCGGCATGAGCGGAGACGTTTCTGGGAGCACCCTTCTGTTTGAGGTCCGACTAGGTGAAAACCACCCCGATGCTGCCCACAATCCCGAACTCTGGCTAGAACCGCTGTCAGACGATACCGGCCAGCTGCAGGGAGCGTTAGCCGGGCGGGTAATTGACTCACATGGCAAGCTGCTAGATATTTCAAATATCGTGGTCGAACGCCTGGCTGGCCCTGGACTGCCGGCGATAGACCAGATTTACCTGAAAACCTATGCTGAAAAAAGCCTGATGGGGCTCGATCCCTGGGCAGAAAACTTCGCCGCTGGTGACCTGCCGGCGGGAGAATACCAGATATCCTTCTACCATGAGGGAGATTTACAGCAGCGCGTGGTGGAAGTGCAGCCGGGAAAGTTGACTCTGGTCATCTTTGAACTGAAATAATACCCTTAGAAGACAACAAAAAACGTGAAGCGCCATCTCTTGCTTCACGTTTTTCACATTACGTATCACACTTCACGTTTCACGCATCACGTTTCAGAATACAAACTCCCCATTCCGGTACACTAATTCCCCATCCACACAGATCTCAGAGTCTTGCCGCAAGTCGCAGATCATATCCCAGTGAATAATGCTCTTGTTTAAACTGCCAGTCTCCGGGTAGCCAGCCCCCAGGGCCATGTGGAAGGAGCCACCGATCTTCTCATCGAAGAGGATGTTGCGGGTGAAGCGGTTGATCTCGAAATTGGTGCCGATGGCGAACTCCCCCAGGTAGCGCGCCCCGGCGTCCGTGTCTAACATTTGGAGCAAGAAATCCTGGTTCCTCGTTGCAGTAGCCTTAACTACCTTCCCAGCCTCGAAGGTCAACTCAATGCCTTCTACGATCCGTCCCTGGTAAACCGCGGGATATGTATAGCGCACCCAGCCATTGGCTGAATCCTCCACCGGCCCGGTGTAGATCTCCCCATCGGGCAGGTTATGCTGCCCGCTGGCATTACAGAAGGTGCGCCCCTTAATCGATAGCGAGAGGTCGACGTTTGAGCCATGGAGCTCGACCCAATCATGGCCTTCGATCCGTTCCACGATACGTTTTTGCTCTTGTTCAATCGACTGCCAATATGCGACCGGGTCAGGAGTCCCTTCGTCGGCGTGCATCGCGCGGAAGACGAAATCCTGATACTCCTCGAAGCCCATTTCCGCTTCCATGGCATACGCCTGGGTCGGATAGAGGGTGCTCATCCAACGTAGTGACTTATCGGCTCCCCTCCTCATTTGAGCTTGTAAGAGTGTGGAGAGTGCTTTCTGCCGGCGCGCCTGGCGGGCTGGGTCTACGCTGCTCAGGGCACGCGTGTTGGTCTCGGCGCGGATCTTGATCAATACTCCGAATTCCTCGAAGGCCATCTTATAGAAAGGGGATACGTAATCCAGCTGTTCATCGCTGGCATGAGCGAACAGGGCTTCATCCTGTCCAGTCAGGTCGAACAGTATATGTGGGTGTCCTCCTCTTTCTAATACCAGTTCGTACAAAGCTCGCACCAGGGGTTCCGCGGCAAATGCAGCCGTGATCGCCACCCGATCACCGGGAGCGACGTGAGTGGAATGATCTACCAGGATCCGTGCAAAATTCCTAACGCGAGTGTCTACCAAGGCATACTCCTTTATTGATCCCCAAAGGCCACGAAGAAATACGAATTTCTGTCTTATTCAGAAGAGTTTTGATGATTGCCAATGAGGTAAGTCTAGATCAGGTTCAGGTTGTGGCTGTCGAAATTATATCATTGAGGAATCAGCCGATCGGCGGTTCATCGATTCAACGAATTTACAAAGTTGGGGTATACTGATCACCACTACTCGACAAAAAGACTGCTTGACTATTCGACAACTCGACTTTGGAATATAAGACAAGACTATCCGACTATTCGACTATAAGAATGAAGCAACTTATCCAAAACCTGCGTACTGGCGAGACGATTGTCGCTGAGGTGCCCATTCCCACACCTCGCCCGGGGACGGCCCTGGTGCGTACCGCTGCCTCCCTCGTTTCCGCGGGTACCGAGCGCATGCTCGTCGAATTCGCTGCGAAATCTCTGGTCGGGAAAGCTCGCTCTCGCCCAGACCTGCTGCGCCAGGGCATAGATAAAGCCCGCCGCGAAGGGCTGCTGACCACCGTCGAAGCTGCTTTCAACCGCCTCGACCAACCCCTACCTCTGGGGTACTCCTCAGCAGGCACAATCATAGCGGTTGGTGAAGGTTTTCGGGATTTGCGTGTCGGTCAGCGTGTTGCCTGCGCTGGGGGAGGTTTCGCTGTCCATGCTGAGTTTGCGATCGTGTCCCACAACCTGCTGGCAGCCATACCAGATGAGGTCGATTTCGAGTCTGCCGCCTTTGCCACCCTGGGAGCGATCGCCATGCATGGATTCCATCTGGCAGATACCGGGTTGGGCGAGCGCGTTGCAGTCATTGGAACGGGCTTATTGGGATTGTTAGCAGTTGGCATTGCGCAAGCCGCGGGTTGTCACGTCCTGGGAATCGATTTGGACCCCGCGCGCGTCGAATTGGCCAAAAAGATGGGGGCTGGTACAGCAGCTTTGCGCGACCAGGCCGAGACGGTTGCTCAGAGTTTCTCACACGGCAAAGGCTGCGACGCAGTGCTGATCTGCGCCGACACCCCCTCTAATGACCCGGTGGAACTGGCCGGATCCATCGCCCGTGACCGGGCGTGCGTCGTCGCGGTTGGAGCAGTAGGCCTGAAACTTCCTCGCAAGGTCTACTTTGAGAAAGAACTTTCTTTCATTAACTCTCGCTCTTATGGCCCAGGCCGGTACGACCCTACCTATGAAGAAAGCGGGCACGATTACCCGATCGGTTATGTACGCTGGACTGAGGGACGCAATCTGGAAGCCTTTGTTGACCTGCTGGCGACCGGGCGCGTCGATGTCCACCCATTGATCAGCCACCGCTTCCCGATCGAACAAGCTCCGGCAGCTTACAATCTGATCACGGGCAAGCAAAAGGAACCATTCCTGGGCGTATTACTCACTTACCCTGTAGAGACGAGGTCAGGCGGCAAAACACCAATCCCTACTGACGAACCACACACCATCGAATTTGGGAATCAGCCCACAATTCCTACCCCGCAACTTCCATCCACCATAACTCTGGGTATTCTCGGCGCGGGTAATTTTGCCTCTGCGGTTCTATTACCTGCCCTGCACAAGATCCCACATGTCGAGCGGATCGGCATTGCCTCGGCCTCTGGCCTGACCGCTCAGGCGGCTGCAGGCCGCTTCGGCTTCCGTTACGCCACAGGCGACGAATCCCAGGTCCTGAACGATCCAGCTATCAATACCGTTGCCATCCTCACCCGTCACCACTTGCATGCCCAGCAAGTCCTGGCAGCCCTGGCAGCCGGCAAACATGTCTTCTGCGAAAAACCTTTGGCGATCAATGAGGAGGAATTGAAAGAGATTTCTGTCACTCTAAGTCGAATAGGTGATAAGGGACAAGAGTCGGAAGGAGTATCAACCCACAACCCGCAACTCGCAACTCTCAGCTCACTTCCCCGCTATCCCCAGCTCATGGTCGGTTTTAATCGTCGTTTTGCGCCCCTCGCTCTACATTTACACGAGTTCATACACGGGCGCCAGGAGCCTCTCGTGGCGCATTACCGCGTCAACGCTGGATATCTCCCCCTTAATCACTGGCTGCACGACCCACAGCAGGGAGGTGGGCGGATCATCGGAGAGGGGTGTCACTTCGTCGACTTTATGACCTTCCTGGTTGGAGAACCGCCCAGCTCCGTTACGGCCCAGGCCCTCCCAGACACTGGTCGCTACCGGGAGGATAACGCTGTCCTCACCTTCACATTCCCAGATGGCTCGTTGGGCGTTCTTACATACCTGGCTAATGGCGATAAATCTTTCCCTAAAGAGCGCATCGAGGTCTTCACGAGCGGTTGCGTTGCAGTCCTGGAAGATTATCGTTCCTTAGAGATGTTCCGGGACGGTCGCAGGAGAGTATTGCGCTCCCGTCTGCGGCAGGATAAAGGCCATCGCGCCGAGTGGGAAACCTTCGTCACCGCAATCCTCGAAGGCGGGTCGGCTCCAATCCCCTATGCCCACCTTTTGGGTGTTACCCGCGCCACATTCGCTGCCGTACAAGCATTGAGAACTGGAGAGACGGTGTTGACTTGTGCCTGATTTTCAACGCTTTAATTTCGCCTTCAAAGCCTTGCGATACCTTGGTGCGAGGCAATTGGCCCTTTACGCCTGCTATCAATTCGGACTGCGCAGCGGATATTATCACTGGCGAACGCCGGAAGACAGCAGTCAACCAACACCTATCAACCGCCAGTTGTTCGAACTTCCTGAACCAGAGGATCTGGCATGGATATTGGGAGATCAGGTCCCAATCTTGTTCGCCGAGGCTGACGAAATTGTAGCTGGACAGGTGCGCTTGTTTGGCGAGCAGCCTGTCCCGCTGCACCTGACCGTGCCGGAACCACGGGCACATTGGACGGAGTACGAAACAAATCGGCGGCGTAAGGAATCCAGTGACATCAAATTCATCTGGGAGCCAGCTCGCTTTGAATGGGCCTATACCCTCGGACGAGCCTATCACTTGAGCGGCGATGACCGCTATCCCGAGACGTTCTGGGATTACACCGAAACCTTCCTCGATTCTAACCCGCCCAACAAGGGACCAAACTGGGTCTCAGCCCAGGAAGTTGCCCTGCGCCTGATCGCACTGTCCTTTGCCTTTCAAGTGTTCGCTAAATCATCGCACAGCACTGGCGAGAGAGTCGCCCGACTTTCCACGGCAATTGCCGCCCATGCCACCCGCATCCCGCCCACCCTGGCCTATGCCCGCGCCCAAAACAACAACCACCTGCTGGTGGAGGCTGCCGGCTTGATTACGGCAGGATTGGTTTTGCCGGATCATCCAGATTCTCCTCGTTGGCGCGAGTTAGGCTGGCGCTGGTTTAATCATGCTCTGCAAAGCCAGATCTCTGCGGACGGCGCCTACGTCCAGCACAGCACCAATTACCACCGCTTGATGCTGCAAGCCGCCCTGTGGGTACATAGGATCAGCAAGGAATTCCCGGCTGCGAGCCGCCAGCGCCTGGCGGCGGCAACCTATTGGCTGTTGAACCTGATCGATCCCGTTTCCGGTCACGTTCCGAACCTAGGCCCGAACGACGGCGCCTACATCCTGCCCTTGACCACTTACCCCTTCGCGGATTACCGTCCTGTGCTGCAAGCCGCTTCGCTCGCTTTCCTGGGACAACACTCTTTTCCAGAAGGGCAGTGGGATGAAATGGCGGTTTGGTTTGGGAAAAAGGGACAAGCGATAAGCGATAAGGGAAGACTCTATGCCCCTGATCCCCTTTCCCTCATCCCTTCGGTATCAACAGTCCTTCGCAATCCGCGTCACTCTTCCTGGGCATACCTGCGCGCCGTGCGCTTTACCAGCCGGCCGGGGCATGCTGACCAGTTGCACCTGGACTTGTGGTGGCGCGGTTTGAATATCGCCCAAGACCCGGGTACTTATCTTTATAACGCACCTTCACCATGGGATAATGCCCTCGCCCGGACAGGCGTACACAATACCGTGAGTGTTGGTAAGCGCGACCAGATGACCCGCGCTGGCTATTTCCTCTGGCTGGATTGGGCGCAAGCCGAGCTCATCCCCAAACAAAGAGATCAGGACGGTTCCTTGGAGCAGTTAGTCGCCCGCCACTATGGTTACCGTCACCTGGGTATCATCCATCAACGGAGAGTGATTGCCTTTGCCGATGGGCGTTGGATTATCGAAGACACCCTGCTGCCAGTTTCAGATTCCAGGCCAAAGGTTCAACAAGCCTTATCCCCCACCGAGCCCTCTCACCGCGCCCGGCTCCACTGGCTGCTTCCGGATTGGCCATGGGAGATTAAAGAAGAGAGTCGAGATTCGAGAATCGAGATTCGTTTAAAATCCCCGCCAGGATGGATCAGCATGTTAGTCAAGATTGAAGGACAATGGCGAAGCTCCGCTTCAAACGACATCTTTTCCTACTCATCCTACAGCCTGGTGCGCGCCGGGGAGCTATTATCTGGCACGGATCCAATTTCACCCACCGGGGGCTGGTTTTCCCCCACATATGGACAAAAAATCCCCGCGCTTTCTTTTTCTTTGGAGGTAAAATCGCCGCTGCCCCTTTCGTTTGTAACCGAGTGGACGTTCCCATGCACATCCTCCTGATCCACCAGGCTTTCGCGGCCCTCGATGAACCCGGCGGGACCCGTCACCATGAATTGGCGCGCTACCTTGCCTCTCGCGGCCATCAGGTCACCATCATTGCCAGCCCGGTCAGTTACCTCACCGGGACTATGCATGGTGGGCGCGTAGCCTGGGTCACTGAACAGGACGGAGGCCCAGGGGTGAAAGTGCTCAGGGCTTACACTTATCCTGCCCTCCATCGCAGCTTCATTCACCGAATATTCAGCTTCTTTAGTTTCATGGCTTCTTCGTTTCTGATTGGGCTGGGTGTGCGCAAGATCGACCTGATGTGGGGCACCTCGCCGCCGATCTTCCAGGGAATGACCGCTTGGGCGTTGGCGCGTCTGAGGCGCGTTCCCTTTCTTTTCGAGGTGCGCGACTTGTGGCCGGCATTCGCCGTGGGAGTGGGTGTTCTTCGCCAGCCGCTGCTGATCCGCGCCTCGGAATGGCTCGAACGTTTTTTGTATCGCCATGCAGATTTGGTGGTTGTCAACTCGCCGGGTTTCGTCGCACATGTCCAGGCGCGCGGCGCGCGGTTAATCGAGCTGGTCCCTAACGGGTCTGACATAGCCATGTTCGATCCACAAACAGACGGCTCTGCATTTCGCCGGGCGCACGGTTTGGAAGGGACGTTCGTGGCACTATATGCCGGGGCGCATGGTTTATCCAATGACCTGGGCGTCGTGCTCGATGCCGCTCACCTGCTCCGGGATGGAAGTCACATCATCATCGTATTTTTAGGAGATGGCAAAGATAAACCAGCCCTGATGGCTCGCGCCGCCGAGCTGGAGTTGCTCAACGTACGTTTCATCCCGCCCATTCCGAAGAGAGAAATGCCCCAGGCACTGGCCGCTGCCGATGCCTGCATCGCCATCTTAAAGCCTATCCCGATGTACGCCACCGTTTATCCCAACAAAGTATTCGACTATATGGCTGCCGGGCGGCCAATAATCCTGGCGATTGAGGGGGTAATCCAGGAAGTAGTCGAAGAGGCTTCCGCCGGTATCTGCGTGCCTCCTGGAGATCCTGCCGCTCTGGCCCACTCCATCCGTCGATTGGCCGCTGATCCCGAGGGCAGGCGCGCCATGGGCCTCAGCGGGCGGCGGTACCTGGAGCAGCACTTCGACCGTCCTACCCTGGCCGCGCATCTGGCCGGGTTGATGGAGTCTTTGGTAAATAAGGTATAATCCCCGGCGTGCGAAAAAAGGTCTCTGTCGAAGATTTTACCGTTGAAGAACTGCGCCGGTTGCTGGTGGAGAAGCGGCGCGCCTCGCGTGAGGACCGCCTCGAACGTTTCCGCCGCACTGGCCGGGTGGTCATGGTTGCACCCGACATCGATGGTTCCTCTTTAGGAGACTTACGCTCCGGTGAATTAACCGAAACTGAACAGGCGCCCGTCGAGACCGCGCCTCGCTCTCGGCGCAAACGTATCATGGACAGGCTATTGCTCTTTGTAGAAATCCTGGCTGTGATTGGATTGCTGTTCGTGCTGTTCAATGGAGTCAACCTTATCCGGGAATTAAACCAGGAGGTTGTGGCCGCCCTGGAACAACCCACCCTTACCCCGACACCGCTCTTTGTGGCCATCGTCCTCCCTTCCGGCCACACGCCACCCACCTCGCCGGAGGGTGCCAGACCAAACGAAGCCGAGATCCCTGAACATCTCCGTCCCCTGGTGCAATCTCTAGCCAACATCCCCCTCCCCACGCCTGGGCCAGAGCATGCCACGCGCATCCAGATCCCAGCCCTGGACGTAGACGCGCCAATCGTCCAGGGGGATGGGTGGGAACAATTGAAGAAGGGGGTTGGCCAACATGTTGGCTCGGCAAACCCTGGTGACCAGGGCAATATCGTCCTTTCCGCGCATAACGACATTTTCGGTGAACTCTTTCGCGACCTGGATCGCTTAAAGGTCGGCGACCAGGTGATCTTGTACACCAACCAGAGAGCTTACACATATGTCGTCTCGGACAGCAAGGTGGTCGAACCGACCCAAGTGGATGTGATGGAATCAACTTCTCTACCTTCAGTCACCCTCATTTCGTGTTATCCTTACCTGGTTGACAACCAGCGCATCGTGGTATTCGCTCGCCTGCAAAGCCGAAGCAATTAAGAGAGGAATATTCTATGAGCAAGAAACGCAAGCGCCAGATTCGCAACACAGCTTATCCCGAAGTTACCAGCGCGCCGGCTGTTGGGAGCGTATT
>Ga0209431_10003638_pt1 | contig 12252 bp, 10 predicted proteins | sample RifCSP13_3_FD_184021 | JGI IMG/M metagenome (GOLD analysis project Ga0209431, IMG submission 184021) | Soil microbial communities from Rifle, Colorado - Rifle CSP2_sed 13_3 (SPAdes) (version 2) | ecosystem: Environmental > Terrestrial > Deep subsurface > Rock core/Sediment | place: Rifle...
ACCTACACTTTCTCCAACTCCGACAATTGCCGAACCGCCAACTGCAACTCCAAGTGTTGAGATTATACCTCCACCAGTAATAGAATATCCTCAACCATTAGTAACAAGAATATGGAACTGGGTTCTTAAACTTTTTATTTGGGGTAGGTAGGAAGTAACTTATCGGCTTTTGAACATCTCATTTTCGATTAGTCCCCTTATAAATTCAGATCTTGTAGTTCCCCTTTGATCAGCAACTTCATCTAAAAAGTTTTCGATTTCAGGACTAATGAAGAAAGTAAATCTTCGGTTTTGTAATTCTTTTATCTCTTCAAGACACCAATCCAACACTTCCTCCAGATTTGTCTCATCATATTCCGATTTTATCAGTCTCGGTGAGTGGAGACTGTTTATAAAAACAGGATCATGAGCTTTCTTATATAAAAGAATAACCGGTTTACCCCGCATCAGTATCATCCCTGTTTCAAACCCTATATGAATTGTTGAAGGATAAGAGCCCTCGACAATAACGAAGTCGCATTGGCTGATATAATTCGACCACTCAGCATACCAATTTTTACTTGGTTGATAGTCCGAAGTTATTTTTTCGTAAAGTTCGTACCGATATTTTTTTAAGTGCTCGTTTACCCGTACGGATGTGTCATCAAAATTTTTGTTTTCCCTTAACGAAGTTAAGAAATAAACTTTCATTTTTTGTAGAGTAAAAGATTTTTACTAAATGAAGGTTTCTTAACGTGAGGTCTTTCCTTCTTTCCGCACCAGATGCACATGTCTTTATCTAGAATATGATATCCAGATAATGTTTCCGGACAGGTTTTTGTTCCTTGTCGTAACATACACTCCGCAGACTATTAAAATATGAATATCATAATCAAATACAGTTGTCAACTACTTGACATCTGTAATAGTAACTAAAGGTTGTATATTTGAAAATTATTTGATAGAATAATTTGACTGTTAAATTTGTAACTTATAGGGTATATTACGCATATGTCGGCGACACTCGGTGGTTTAATTAAAGATTTACGTCTTCAGAAAAATATATCTCAGTTGGAGATTGCATTTGCATTAGGATGGAAGGAACCATCCCGTTTATCTCGTATCGAACAGGGAAAAGTTGGTAATCCTCCCCGTGAACTAATTGATAAATTAATAGATGCGATGCACCTAACAGAGGAAGAAAAGAATCAGCTTTTAGCTGTCGGGAACTACTTACCGACTAAAGAAGAGATCGATGGGGCTCGCAAAAAAATTAGACAAGTTGTTGATAACTGGCCATATCCAGCTACTTGTATCGATTACACTTGGAGAATTATCTATACTAATCGTGAAATGTTCCAGATTCATGAAACAACCAAAAGACAGCAAGAATATATTGGAAAGACCTTACCAAGGGTTATAGAACTAGCTTTTGATACAAACTTACCGATTAATAAACCTCAAACTCCAGAGGTAGATGAAAAAAGAAAAATATTTCTTTTAAGAACGTTGAAACATTTTCAACATGCTCTAAAAGATAAAACACACGAAAAATGGTACCGTGATCTAATTCGTCGAATGATGGCTAATAAACTTTTCCGAGATTTATGGATAGAATCTCAGACAACTGTGTTTGAAAACGACATTATGAATTTCAGCTCGCAGACCTTTGTTAAAGAGGAGTCGAAAAGTATAAAATACCTGAATTTTTATTTCTTTTTAGTGCCTGTATTTGGTGATCCTCGTTTTATCATCGAATTTTTTGTACCTTCAGACCTGCAGACTTTCGAGTATTTCCAAAAAAGAAAATAATAGACAACTTTTATACGTAAGTTCTAGAAACGATTGTACACTTAGAGTAGTATATCCCACTTCCAGTAAAGGTTAGTTCGTGGGGGAGAAAAGTGAAACATACAGAAATAACACTACCTGAGAGGAAACTAATAATACGGGGGACGGTTTTAAATTTTATCCGATAGTATATAATATGGGGTAATGAAATCGGGATCTGAATTCTTTTACTTATCTTCAAGTCCAGGAATGATAACGAGGCAGTTGTCTGGTGAAGAGTTTGATAGTACGGCATCTTTGAATCTAGCACAAAATGTTTCTACGGATGCAATATTTCCAACCAGAGGAGCAACTGCTAACTTTAATAGTCTGGGATTATATGCTCTTAGTAACTTCGAACCAATTAAAGAAGGAGACCTGAATAGCGTAAGACCTAAAGTCTTGGTTGTTGGAAACGGATTTGGTACTGGCTCGAGTAGAGAACATGCTCCTATTGCTCTAAAACAAGCCGGAATTAGAAAGATTTTATGTATAGGGGGGAGGGTGGAGAGAATTTTTCTTGAAAATTGCTTAATGTCCGGTATTGAAGTATATGAGTATCCTCGCACTATAGATTTAGCCCAAGGAATTGAAGAGGCTTTTGAGAACGATAGATTTGAGCAGACATTTCAGGATAGACTAAGACCTGATATTGCTCGTGTTGGAGGAATATCTGCCTATAATAGAATGCGCTTGGAGGGTAAAGTTGAACCTATGTTAATAAGACATAATGAAGTTGGTGAGAATCACCCGATGACAGCTGCAGAAAAAATCTTAGCGGCCAATATGGTAAATGTTGCGGGAAATGAGTATGATCAAAAGGTGGTCAGACCTGGAGATACAGGTTTTGTACATTTAGATTATCGCATGAGTTACGAACTTCATTCACCGATTACAGCAACAGTATTAGAAAACGAGCTTGGTGATTTTGAAGTTAGACAACCGTCTACTGTTCACCTTTTTCAAGATCACTCTGCATTATTTGCAATCGTGGATCCCAGATTTACAAAGCTTATAAAACTTCAAAAACAGATTGCTGATAAATATGGACTGAGAGTTTACTCCCCAGATTTTTCTGACGAATTAACTGAGGGGATATGTCATACCTTGTCCATAGAAAAATCCCTTATTGGCCCAGGTGAAGTTGGAATTGGCACAGATTCTCATATGTGTAGTTTGGGGGTTTTGAATGCGCTTTCATGGGGAATTGGTGCTACCCATTTTGCAAATACCCTTGTTACGAATGAAGCTTTAGTGGAAGTGCCACAGTCTGTAAAAATAACGTTAAATGGGAATTTACATGAAGGTACTACCCCTAAAGATTTAATGCTTTACATTCTTTCTCAAGAGTTTGTAAAAGATGGTTCATCAACAAACACTGTGTTTGAGTATGACGGTGAGGGTTTGGATACAATGACTCTCGGTGAACAAATGGTTCTTACTAATATGTCTGTAGAGGGACGTGCAATGACGGGAATAGTCACCCGACTAACCTCAGCATTAAAGGAACATTTAAAATTAACACGCGAGACGAGTGATCAAGAAATAGAGGAAAGCTTTGTTACTTCGGATGAAGGGGCCCAATATTATAAAACTTTACAAGTAAATTTAAGTGATATAGAACCGATGGTGGCTCTTCCTGGAGATCCCAGGAATGGAATTCCGTTATCTCAATTACAACCACAACCTGTAGCTAATGTCTATATAGGGTCATGCACGGGTGGAAATTTAGAAGATCTGGAGGCAGTTGCAAGAGTTTTGGTGGATAATAAAATTGCCACTGGAGTCCGGATGCATGTTCAAGCCGCGTCTGCAAAAATTCTACAAGAAGCAAGAGAGTTAGGTTATTTAGAAATATTTAGAGAAGCTGGCGCAGAAGTCGTTGGACTAGGTTGCGGAGCTTGTATTGGATTAGGGCCTGGAAGAGTTGAAAGCGAAGATGAAAACAGTATAACCGTATCTGCTACGAATAGAAACTTTCCTGGCAGAATGGGTGGAAAAGGACCTGTATATTTGACCTCTCCAGTAACAGCAGCAAAATCAGCATTAGAAGGTTATATTGGGAACAAAACCCTCTAAATTCTATTTTAATTTATTAAATTAAAAGGCGAAATTAAAACTCTAAACTCAACTTATTTAGTCTTTGTGCCAAGGTAGTCTGGCGTTCGGTTTGCTGAAAAGTTGTGCATCAGCCATTGATATTAAAAAACCTCCAGCAAGGAAAACCCACATGGCAACTCCCGTCAATGGTCTTACTAACAGAAGTGAAGCCATGATAATATTTATGAATGCCCAAAAAAGATTAAGGTAGGCCGATGAAACTCTTTTAAATGGGGTCATGTGGGTCTGACCGGTTATTCCTTTAAACAGATGCGGTAAGCTATTAAATAAAAATAGCCCTGCGAAGAAGGATTTAAGTAGTAACATAATCTCACCCCCTTTTGTTTAATATTACATCTATCACGTTAGAAATGTAAAATATAACGATCTAGTCTATAATATTGCCAATATATTAGTTATGAGTATTAATACAGAGAATCTTAAAGGTGCTAGTTTACCTGGCGTTTTTGCGGAAGGGTGGGAATTTAAGGAGTTACTTCCTGAACTAAATGAAGCCCTAATCAATAGGGGAGTGTTGGCGTTGAGGATAGCTGGACAACCCCCATATGGTTATGTATTCCGCGTGGACGATGTGGAACTTGTAAGAAGAGTATGGAGAGCTAAGGGTAGGTTAAAAGGAGAATCTGAAATAGATTTGTCTAAGAAGCCAGTTACTTCTTTAAGCCAAGACCACCTTGAGAGATTTATAGATTGGGAAAAGCTTTGTCAATTTGGTTTTAAGAAAGAAATTGTTATGCAACTACTTGATCTTCACGTTCATACAGTTCTGTCAGTGAATGAAAATATACCTGCCCATCTCACTTTGCCCACCAATTATGGTCCAACTGTTTCTACAATGAGGTTTCCAGAAGGGGATCTTATGCGGATGTTAGTAGATTCAGTTGCTGAAGTAGATTCAACAGTTATCGTAGGGGGAACCTCGCTAAATCCAACTGGCTATGAGCCGTTTGTTGATACTGAGGATCTCGTAAAAAAGATGTCAGTTTTAGACACAGTTGATTTATTTGTTCTTAGTAAAGATCCCAGAAAATCCAATATGAATTTGGGTGCATTCCATCCAATGATTGCTTTGCAGAGTCAAGGAATAAAAGTACTTAGACAAGGTATAGACTTTGAAGAGATAGTACATCAAATAGAAAAGATGGAGTTGCGAATGATAGAGAGCTAAACATGAGGAGAAGAACTATAATAGTGCGAGATGAGACTTTGCGGGATGGATCCCAACAAGTAGGGATAGACCTTTCAAATAAAGATAGATTAGAACTTTCTTACTTAATCGCTCAAGTGCTAAATTCCCCTCAATCTGTGCCAAATAATCAGATAGATTTGGGAATGCCCGAGGTAAGTAAGAGTCTTTTTACTTCAGTAAGAGAAATATCTGAGGCGCTTTCTGCTCTTAAAGGGATAGATTTTTTTGTAACAGGAAGGTCAACGAAGGCATCAATAGATATTATGTGTGATGCCTTAAGTAAGGTATCGGCCGGGCGTAAGGTAGTTGCGCCATTCATAGGGATTTCAAAGCTTCACAGAAGAAAACTCGGTATGAGCGAAAAGGATGTTCTAAAAAGAATTATCGATGTAGTAAGTTACTCTAAAAAATATATTAAAAGGATTCATTTTCCTTTGGAGGGAGGTTATTATGCTTATTTAAAAGAGAGAGATTTCGTCTACAAGATATTTTCGGTTTTAAGTGATCTTGGGGTGGAGGCTGTACCCTTTTGTGATACCACTGGCGTTGCATTACCCTTTATTAAAAAAGGATATATATCTTACGGTCAGGCAGTCAGAGATTTAAGAAAAAGATTCCCTAGAATCTCTATTTCAATACATTGCCACGATGATTTGAGTTTGGCGATAGCAAACTCTATTGATGGTTTACTAAATGGAGCTGCTATAGCGGATGGTACTTTTTTTGGAATTGGCGAGAGAGCAGGTAATACTTCCTTGCAGACACTTTTAACAGTTTTAGAAATAAAAGGCAATCAATTGGGTTTAAAGGTTAATGCAAACCTAGATAACCTATATCGGATTTCTCGCCACATAGGCAGGAAGTTGGGTATCAGGGTTGCGGATAATACCCCGATTATTGGGAAAAATGTATTTTCTCATGCATCGGGGATTCACCAGGACGGCATATTGAAAGATAAAAGAATTTATCGTCCCTATATTGCCAAAAGGGTGGGGGTGCCGGGGTATAAGATCGTCTTAGGTAAACTTTCTGGTAGAAAAGGGATAGATTATATACTAAAAAATAAATACAAAATTAAACTATCAGATTACCAGCTTTTAAAAGTAGCAAGAGAATTTAAAGAGCTTTCTAAGCTTGGCAAAAGTCCTGAAAAACGACTTCTTAAAATTGTTTATAGAGTTTTGAAATTGAAGTAGACATGGATTTTGTACCATCGGAATCTTATTTTAGAATGACTCAAACCCCTGGAGGATTCACAGATATGCAGCGTGTTATGGATATAATCTTAGCAATTAAGAGGAAAGGCGGTAATTTTATTGATTGTGGTTTGGGTGAATCCTCTCATGGTCTTTTAGAGAATTGTGTAAAAGAGGGAATAAAGGCTCTAAAGAAGGATGAATGTGATTATATAAAACCGACTCAGGGTATGGATGAGTTGAGGATTGCTATATCAAAATACATTTCAAAGGATTTAAACATTAAGGTTGATGAGGGAAATGTGATAGTTACCCCTGGGTCTGAATTAGCATTAGATTTGGTATTAAAAACAATATTAAATCCTGGCGACGAAGTAATTATATTCGATCCATTTTTTATCCCTTTTGCGTCATTGTCATCCTCCTATTTTGCCAAGCCGGTATTTGTGACTACTTACAATTCTGATTTCCTTCCTGATATTAAGAAGTTGGAAAAAGTCATTAATAAAAGAACCAAATTAATAATAATCAATTCTCCTAACAACCCCACCGGTAGAATTATACCTCGGGAATTAATTCAAAAGATTGTTAAACTTGCTAAAAAAAGAAAGATTTTATTATTATCAGATGAAGCTTACAGATTTTTTGATTATGAGAAAAAGTTTGTAAGCCCTTTCACTTACTATCCAGAAGGTACAATAGTACTCCGTACATTTTCTAAAGAATATTGTATGATGGGTTTCAAGATTGGTTACATAGTTGCTGATAAAAAAATTGTAAATTACGTAACAAAAATACAATATCCAGGTTGGGGGGCGCCACAGATATCAAGCATTATGGCCTTGGCCGGTCTAAGAACTGGGATTCCTGGTCATACTTTAGAAAGATATAAGTCAATTAGGGATTCTTTATATAATAACCTTAAAGATTTGGGATTGATATCATATCTCCCTGAGGGGGCATTTTATTTTTATATTAAAAGTCCAGTGGGAAAAGCTATCGATTTTGCTATAGCATTGGCTAAAAAAGGATTATTTGTTATCCCAGCTTTTTCTTTGCAAAGTTCTCATGTAAGATTATCGTATGGAAAGTTAGGATTAAATCATATTCCAGAAATTGTTAATATACTAAAGAAATTTTCAAATGTCTAAAATATTTTCTGCAGAACTAAAGAAATTTGAATCTCCTACGACTCTAGAGCAAGCAGTGTCAGGTCTTTGGCGAATAGACGAGATTATATTAAGTACAACAGATATAAAAACGCTTTCTGAAAAAATAGCAAACGTGATGCTTGAAGAGTTGGATTATCTTAAGTTTGGTTACATTATAATAGTATTGTCTTTATTAGATAGAAGTAAAAAAAAGCTGAAAAGAGTTTCAATCTCGAAGACTGAATTTGCAGAGAAAGCTTTAATAAATTCTCCACTTCCCTTTGAAAAGATTACTTTTGATATGAATGATAAAGAGAATCTTCCAGTAAAAGCATTATTGGAGAATGTTCCTTATGTTACAGATGATTTATCAGATATGCTTTATCCAGCTATAGAGAGAGATCTTGTGCGTAATGTTCAAAAAAAATTGGGAGTTCTTACCAGTGTTACATTTCCCATTTACTCCAAATCCTCTCCGCTGGGAACTTTGATTTTTAGTATGAATAAGAAAGAAGAATTAATTACAGACTTTGAAAAACAGATATTGATAGGGTTTACGAATGCTGCAGGTATTGCCATCGAGCACGCAGTTCTATTTAAAAAACTGAACGAGGCTAATGATAAACTGAAATCTTTAGATAAGCAAAAGGATGAATTTTTGTCGATGGCGGCGCATGAGCTGCGGGCGCCGATGACCGCCATAAAGGGCTATGTTTCGATGGTTTTGGAGGGGGATACCGGAGACATTCCGGAAAAAACCCGGGGATTTTTGGCAGATACGAGTAATATAACCGACAGATTAATCCGTCTTGTAAATAACATGCTTAACGTTTCCCGAATAGAGGAAGGACGAATGGTTTATCAGATGGAAGAGGAAAATTTATCAAGTGTAGTCAGGACTATTTTCAATCAGTTTACCCCTGAGGTGGAGAGAAAAGGTCTAAAGTATGACCTCGAGATTCCAAACGAAATCAAAGATAAAGTGATGGTTGATCCTGACAGAATCCAAGAGGTTGTCGGTAATTTGCTATCCAATGCCGCAAAATATACGGACACTGGTTTTGTGAAGGTTAAACTTTCCCAACCGGAGAAAGAAACAGTTAGAGTTGAGGTTATAGATTCCGGTCCCGGGATTTCGGAAGTTGAACAGAAAAAACTATTTCAGAAGTTCCATCGAGTCGAATCGAATGTCGGCAAAACTACCGGAACTGGCTTGGGACTTTATATCTGTAAACTTCTTGTTGAGAAATTCAACGGCAAAATCGGCATAAACTCCGTTGTGGGTAAGGGAAGCATATTTTGGTTTGAGCTACCTCTTGTAACTGATGCTTCTTCCAATTCTAATTAATAGTTGGTATAAATCGGTTTATCGAAGGATCCTTGAATAAGTGGTTTAGTTTTCGGAGTTACATCACAAATGACTAAAGAGCTGGCGCTGCCGATGCTTTCTGCCCCGGAATATCTATTAAATTTATCAAAAATCCATCTTACAAAGAGACCCGATTTTGTCAAAACTTCGTAGATCGGCAAAAAACGCTCTTTTGCCCTGTCGCTTCCTCCGTAACAAAGATACAGTCTTGCTCCTAGGTTTCTATGGTCCAAGAGTTCGATCGCTCGGGATATAAAAAGCTCTGCCCCTTCTAGGGTGTACGGCGGGTCGGTAAAGACAACATCAAATTTGCCAATCAAACCTGCCGGCAGACTTTTTCTCGCATCGTATTCTAGTACTTTTAGTCTAAATTTATTTTTCTGTGACAGATTTGAAATTTCTCGTAAAATACTTGTATCTATATCAAGAACAGTGATATTTTCAGCACTTCCCAGAGAAGCGGTAGCTATGGAAGTAAAATCATCATCACCTAAAAAGAGAAGTCTTTTCCCCTTAACGTCGCCAAAAAAGTCTAAAAGCGAAGCGCGTCTAGCCGTAGTTTCGGCAGTTGCGGAAAATTGGTCATACCGCCTTTTCGGGTGAGGTCTTTTTAGTAAAGTGTTTTCTAAGAATGCGAGGACCTTTTTATAATTAGCATTTTCTATAGCTCCAAGGAGCTTCTCTTCAACCATATATTCTTTATTATATAGGCTTTTAACATCAGGGATTTTTTTAGCCATTAGTGCAGTTTCTTTGCTGGAGGGTTTCAGATAACCGGACAGTTCTTTTTTAACCTGGTTTAAGGCGTTTTTGGAAACTCCGACCATTTGTAGTAGTTTAGCATTTTCGACGGGTTTGCTGCTTGTAAGGTAATAAAAAACATCCAGTATTTTTTTGATGGGCACACCTGACTTCTTTGAAACCTCCAAGATGTCCGAATAGATTGTTAAATTAGGGGGACTAATCATGAAGTCTCTAACCTCTTGATCTTGTAATCACAAAAACTAGACCAATCAGAGCTACAAGCGCGACCAAAGCCGCTATCCCTGCTCTTCTTAACGCTAGCGAAAACTTCTCTCTCGTCGTAAGCGACTCCAGCGGTTTTTCCTCCGGAGCTTGAGAAATCTGTTCTTCTCCGGAGGTGGGCGCCGGAGTGAGACTTGTTTCTTCCTCTGCTTCTTCCAGAAACTCTATCGGAGTGATGTTGCCCCGCATAACAACTCTGCCCTGGGGAGTTTTTGTATCCTTCGATTTTTCAGTTGTTATAAAAAGCTGGGAAAAAGGAGTCCTGGTTTTGAATTCTCCTCTCCCCAGTCCGATTAGCCCGAGTTTAAGTGCTGCTTTGCCGCCGATCGGCGTTGCCCACATTACATAGTTAAAGAGATTTTCATCAGCGGGATATATCAGATTTAAACAATTAAAAAGAATCCTGTATTCCCCGTTTTGCATAATATAAGAAGACGCATGACAGCGGAAAGATTCGTTATTAGTAGGTCGCATTTCCACAAAGCCTACTGAGGCATGTAGCGTTTCTTTGGGAAATAAGAAAAAAATACCTGCAGCAAGGACAATTGCCGATATATACATCTTTGCCATGTTATACTACAGAAACCACATTTTATTCCAATTTCAAAATGCGATTTCTTTATTTAATCAATTGTATAGTAAACAAATCATATTTGTAAATTGGAATAAGATTCTGATTTGTTTGGCATACATCACTTGATTACTAGTCCAATTTTGGTATGTGATGTCTGTAGATTCTGGTTATTTAACAAGTGTTTAGCTAATTTCCATTTGAAAATATAGTGGATAAACCTTAGAATTAAGATTATATAAATGACAGACCAACCCTTACCCACCGCTAGTGAGATGGATACTAAACCCCAGAAGATTATCCTTATCGTCGAGGATGACCCGGTTCTTCTCAAAATGTACACAGAGAAATTTAATTTTGAGGGTTTTACTGTTTTGAACGCGAAAGATGGGGTAGAAGCATTAAAAGTAGCACTTTCAGAAAAAATTGACATAATTTTACTTGATATCATGCTGCCCAAAATGTCCGGGACGGATTTCCTGGAAGCATTTAGACGAGACCCGAAAGGCAAAAACGTGCCTGTAGTTGCCTTAACAAATCTTGCCGAGGAAGAAGAAAAGCAAAGAACCATTAAACTCGGCGTTTCGGACTACCTGGTAAAAGCTATGCAGACGCCTGAACAGGTTGTTGAGACAATCAAGCAGTATATCAGGCCTTAGGTATACAAATACTTTTTATAGTCTTCAAGCATCCTTTCAGCGCCGAATTTTTTAGCAATAGTGATTGATTCTCGCATTCGGCCAATCCATTTATCGGGCAAACCATCTGCGTTTCGGGTATAAAAAAGCGGTGTAATTTCTTTTTCCAGAAGGTCGTAAAGATTCTCCGCTACATTTTTGGGGTCAAGAACCCAGCCCGCACCCTCCCAGTCAACTTCGTAGGTCCAGCCATCAAGCACTGTGCAATTTAAAACCCCGTTACTTATTGCTTTCATTCCGCTGGTTCCGCAAGCTTCGAGATTTCCCTGAGGGGTATTGAGCCAGATATCACTGCCTGAGGTCAGGTGGTTCGCCAAGGAAACATTGTAGTTCGGAACAAAAATGGCGTGGCCCGATAGCTCTGTCGAGAATATTTTGATAATTTCTTCAATTATCGATTTTGCATTGGGATCTGCCGAGTGAGTATTGCCTGCAAAGAGAAGTTGAACCGGCATTGTCGAATTTTCCACTATTTTTTTCAGTCGTTCCAAATCCGTAAAGATAATTTTCGGCTGTTTATATTCTGCCAGCCGCCGTGCCCAAGTGATAACCAGTCTCTCAGGGTCATAGCCAAAACCGGTTCTTTGGATAACTGTTTCCACCAGCTCTTTCTTTTTCGTCATGTGGAGATCCCATATTTGCCTATCGCTAATAATTTCTTTTCTGAAATCACTATCCTGCCATCTCGGGAGATGAACTCCGTTTGTAATTGCTATCCACTTGTAGTTGGGATACTCTTTTTTGCAGTAATCTCCATGGACCCTGCTGACGGCTGTTTGCTTAGCTGAGATATTAAGGGCAAAGCGGGAAATACTAAAAGTTCCCGGATCCGTAACTCCATCTTTAATTAAGAGGTTAGTGTCAATTCCCAGTGATTCGGCTAAAGGGTTTGCGTAGCGCTCGATAAGATCGGTCGGATATGTTGGATTTCCCGCTGCCACAAGGGTGTGATTCGTATAAATAATTTTTTCTTTCGCCTCCTTCCAGCTGTCTTCGAAAGACATTGCTTTACCTTCCATCTTTTGTTTGGTAATTTCCCATATACAAAATGCCGCTCTGCCCTCATTGATGTGGTAGTAGTTTGGTGCGATGTCGAGAGCTTTAAGAAGTTTTATTCCTCCT
>Ga0209431_10003639_pt1 | contig 12249 bp, 9 predicted proteins | sample RifCSP13_3_FD_184021 | JGI IMG/M metagenome (GOLD analysis project Ga0209431, IMG submission 184021) | Soil microbial communities from Rifle, Colorado - Rifle CSP2_sed 13_3 (SPAdes) (version 2) | ecosystem: Environmental > Terrestrial > Deep subsurface > Rock core/Sediment | place: Rifle...
CAACTCTTCAGGATATTGATAAGTAAAGTCAAGTATTTGCAAATTAGACAAGACTTTTTTGGCTCGTTTTTGAGCTATAAATATCACTTTTTAAATAGCACTAAGATAGTCTATATAGCCGCGCTCCGCGCAGCTATATATGAACCAACAAGATAGATCAAATACTGTATCGAATTCATAATATACTGATTTACCTTAAGTATGACAGCTATTTTCAAAAGCCTCTTTTCTTGAAAGAGTTGTAATTTAACGATATTCTGATTTCATCTTTGTTTATAAAAATAAAGAAAATAAGAAAGGAACTTTCAACGTGAATCCACATTCTATCATGAAAAAAATTGGAGAAAGTATTCAAGCGCTTGGTATTGTTTTTGGTGATATTGGAACAAGTCCAATCTATACCCTTGCAGTCATATTTACCTTAATTCCTGCAACACAAACAAATATTTATGGAGTTCTTTCAATAATAATCTGGATCCTCATCTTATTTGTCACTGTTCAATATGCGTGGCTTGCCATGAATTTAACTATTGATAAAGAAGGTGGCTCACTTATTTTGGGAAAAATAATCCAACCATTACTCAAGTCAGCAACTTTTATAACTTTTACCACAATTCTTTCCTACCTAGGCTCATCTCTTCTTATTGGCGATGGAATTATTACCCCAGCTATAAGCATTTTAAGTGCTGTTGAGGGGCTACGATTTATTCCTTTAGTTGCTCCCTATGTAACTCACATTTTTCTGGTAGGATTAGCATGCATACTATCTTTTTTCTTATTTTTGCTTCAACAATATGGAACGGACAAAGTTTCTCGTGCATTTGGTCCTATCATGATATGCTGGTTTTTAACCTTAGGCATAACAGGTTTTTTCTGGGTATTACAAGTACCATCAATAATATCTGCTCTTAATCCTATACATATTTATTATTTTTTCAGAGAAAATAGTTGGCTTGGGTTTTCCATTTTACCATTTGCGGTATTGAGTGTAACGGGAGGAGAAGCTCTCTATGCAAGCATGGGGCACCTTGGACGTGCACCAATTGTTCGAGCATGGAATTTTGCTTTTATATTATTACTCTTTTGTTATTTAGGGCAAGGAGCATTTATGCTTTATTACCCAAATACGGTACAAGTATTCTATGAAATGATTTATGGCCAGATGAAATCATTTTCTGTTCCCTTCTTAATTTTAAATATATTAGCTACCGCAATTGCATCACAAGCAATTATAAGTGGCATATTTTCAGTTGTTTATCAGGGAATCACTACTCAAATCATGCCAAAATTAAAAATTCAATACACCTCAAGAACGTTAAGATCTCAAATTTATATCCCTCTGATTAACTGGACACTTTTTGCATTCGTATTATTTTTTGTTATTCGCTTTCAAACATCTGAAACACTTGCAAATCTTTACGGAATAAGTACAATTTGCACCATGATCATTACAGGAATTATCATGAGTACAATCTTTTATCTCAAAGGGTTAAATTTCAAAGGACACATGTCAACTTTTATAACTATACTGGAAATCATTATTCTTGCATCAAGCAGTAGTAAAATATTAGCTGGTGGATATTGGACTTTTATTATTGCAGCAATTCCTTTTAGTCTTATTATGATTTATACTTTGGGCAAAAAACAACTTGATCAAAGTATGCAACCTATTTCACTCTATAAATTTGTAGAAATATATAACGAACACCATCAATCAGAAAATTTATTATCAGGGACAGCTCTTTTTCTATCACGTTCGACCACAGCGATTCCAAAATATATTCAACATATCATGTTTGAGAATTCGATTATGTATCAAGAACAGATTATTCTTTCAGTTATTACGGTAAACAAACCATTTGGTTTAAATAAAGAATTTATTGATCTAGCTCCAAGTTTACGATTATTTGAAATTCGAGCTGGTTATATGGAAATCGTTAACATAACAAATATTCTTAAAGAAGTAGAACTCGATCCGAAAGTAATTTTTTATGGTATGGAAGAAATAGAAGCAACAAACATAATTGGAAAAATATTTTCCTGGATCAAAAAATTAACACCATCATTTGTAGAATTTTATCAGTTACCGCATGATAAATTACATGGAGTAGTGAGAAAAGTTGAAATGTAAAAAATCACCCAGTTGGAGGAAACTTATAGAAATGTTAAGTACGAAAATATGCACCACAAATTTATGATTTTGCACCGAAATAAAGATGATAGACCCTTACTTGTTACAGGCTCTTTCAATCCAACAGGTCAAGCAAATACCAATAGCAGCGAAAACATATGTATTATAAGTGATCCCGAAGCAATTGATCAACACCAACAAGAGTTTGAAAATATCATGTCCTATTGCCGCCCAGTTACAAAAGAAGAATGTGCTCATGGCAAGCCATTCACCAGCCCCTACACAGCTCAAATGAATGGATTTTAAATGCAACAAAAAAAACGAATAATAAAAAAATATCTTATATTCATCATCGGAACCCTTTTTCTAGCTTTACCCTCAATAGCTCAAGGTATGACAAAGCCTGTGGAAGTCACCCAAGCTGGTAAATTAGAAGAAGCTCTCACTGTATTAAAGCTGGCTATGGATCGGCAAGCAGAATCGAGCTTTAATTATGATAATATCAACACTAATCTTCTTGTTGAGAAGTATCAAACGGCTTTACATTCTATAGCAGGCAAGATCTTAGTTGCTCTTGGTCAAAATGTAGAGGATGGTCAATTATTTCCGTTTTTACCCCCAATACTTTCAACAGATCTTAATAAAACACGCAAGGAAGAAAATCGTAAGAGCCATGCATATAAACTGATCGAAAATCTAATTGGAGACCTACAAGAACATTTTATTGTGTTAGAACTCTCTGTATTGCTCATTAAAAATATCCCATTTGACGCATCATTATATTACACGCTCACAATCCTAGATGTAGTTTTTGTGAAATTTAACGAGTTAATAACTCAAGATGGATTTGGTCCTATACGACATCTCGGTTTACTCACAAAACTAATCAATAAGTTCACATTTTTACATGCTAGACTTGTCCGAATACCTAAAGCAAAGCATAAACAAACTATTGAGGAAAGACAAAAAAAATTGAACCAACAAATTAGTATCCTAGATATAAAGTATTTCGAATCAGTACGCGATTCTATAAAAGAAATAAAAGGTTATGAAAATTGTTTAAACAAATTCGAATTACCTCCCACACAGGTATATTTTTCTCCAGGAATAATTCCTGTCCTTTGCAAACTTGTAAATGACGAACAAGAGGGAGTCACGGCAGCATATTATCGATTTACCCATCATGACTTAGCACAAGCATTTATGAACAAATCAAATGCGCTCAAGCAACACGGTGGTGGCGGCAACCCAACGCCTATTCAACTTATCGTCGACAAAGACTTTCAAAAAGATAACTGTCGAGCATTAATGATACTTCTACATAACAAAATTCCAGTTTTATGCAATGGCAAAACAAATAGATTTGGTGATAGAACTGTTAAGTACGAAAATATGCACCACAAATTTATGATTTTGCACCGAAATAAAGATGATAGACCCTTACTTGTTACAGGCTCTTTCAATCCAACAGGTCAAGCAAACACCAATAGCCATGAAAACATAGTTATTATAAGCGATCCCAAAGCAATTGCGAAGCACCAACAAGAGTTTGAAAATATCATGTCCTATTGCCGCCCAGTCACAAAAGAAGAATGTGCTCATGGCAAGCCATTCACCAGACCCTACACAGCCCAAATGAACGGTTTTACATGGAGTTAGAAAATGGCAGGGCATTTCACATATATATAAAAAACTATATAATTATTTCACACATGTAACTAAATAATAACTTATAACCTATAAAGGACGTCGATGTTCAAAAAAAGATTATCAATACCAACTACCCTTCTCTCACTTACCCTGCTCTTATCACCCATCTATCTCTCAGCAGGCGGAGACTCTGGCGCTGGCGCAGCTGCTCAAGCTGCAGATCCAGGAACTCCCTCTTTAGATGCAAAAGGCTCAGCTGGGATTCAAACAGGTGATGTGCATGTCAAAACGCCAGGACATGTTCTAATGACCGTACAAGGTGGAAATCATAACTATCATTCCCACGAAGGACCAGATTATACTGACAGTGGATCCAATACCACCATAGAAAGTCAAATGGCAAGTGCTGCAAAACATGGATTTCTTTCTGGAATTGCACAAGTGGTTGCCGCTCTTGTTGCTCAAGTACCAATTGCTGTTGCAAGCAAAATCGTATCAACTATAGTAGAAAAAATTGCAGGAAATAGCACAGATACAATTGAAAGAAATACTATATTATTAAAACATCAACTAGATTCTTATAATAGCATGTGCGGACAAGGGCAACAGAAAACCCAAGCAGATCAAGCAAACTGCGCTCATATGAGGGCCCAAATTCAGGCTATGCTTGTAATACATGGTGAAAGAATGAAGGCAGCGATGGAAAAGAAATAAACAGATAAAAATAGCACATTTCTTGAAAATGCCCCATTGAATAGGGCATTTTACTTAAAGAACTTTACACTTTATACTCTCACAAAGAGTTGAAATGGAAGCAAAATAAATATTGAATCTATTAATTTAGTACTAAGAAAGAGTTATTATGATAAGTAAGAAACTAAAAAATAGCGTAATACTTCTATCTTTAATCTGTACCTCAGCAAAAATAAGCTCACAACCCCTCAAATTACCATGGGGCGGACAAATTGACATTGAAGCAACTGCTGTTCATTACGCGGCAATTCGAGTTATCCCAGGAGCTTTATTATTAACTGATGGCATGTATCAAATGGCAGATGGTGCTTATAATACTGTTAAGCGCGGAAATTCCATTTTAAAACGTACACGCAATTTCCTAAAAATATTTTATGGCGCAGCATTAAGTGCCGTCGGTTTACACAGTTTAGACATAGTACGCCTAGCACTTGCAAAAAATGGAACTCTCAACATACAAACGGGAGCAAATTTACAAACAATCTTTACGCTTCTTTCTTATAGCAAAGATCCGGCTATGAACGTCTAAGATCTGACACATTTCTAAGAATTATAATCCCCCGAATTACCGGGGGATTTTTTTGTAAAACTTTTTATTCTACTACGCCAGAAAACCCCATGCCTTTTTAAGGCTGGGGATGAATGGCGGGTAGAACCCTTCGAAGCTTTAGCGAAGTAGGGTAAGGGCTTCGAAGAATTTCGCGTGAAACAACGGCCTTTAGGCCGTTGAGCGCTTCATTATCTTAATCTTGTCCCATTAGGCACAGCACTACCAGGAGATACGAGTTGTAATTTACCCGATTCATCTTGAGCAATTAACATCATACCTTGCGATTCGACCCCCATAAGCTTACGGGGAGCTAAATTGGTTACAAAGACTCCCTGCTTACCAATCAAATCATGTGCATCGAAAGAGTTTCTTACACCTGCTAAAATAGTTCTATTACCCAATACTCCAAGATCGACAGTTAACTTATATAACTTATCTGACTTTTCAACTATCTGACAATCTGTTATAGTACCGACTGCTAAATAAATTTTCGAAAGATCTTCTATTGAAATAGTCGAAATAGCCGAAGTTTCATCTTTTTTTTCTTCTTTTTCGCTCATCTTCTCTTTCATTATCGATTCATAAACACCAGCTTCAGGCTTTATAAAAAGAACATCAATTTTTCGCAATACAAACTCATGATCCCATTTCTCGCTGACTAAATCTTTGATCATATTTTCGTTATTCAAAATCTTAAACCCTAGGGCAAAAAGAAGTTCTTCCATTTTCTTAGGCAAGACTGGCCAGAGTAACAAAGCTATAATTCGCAAACTATGAGCTGTGGCTGATAAAATTTCTATAAATGCTTCTTTATCAGTTTTGACTATACGCCATGGCTCTTGAGCATGAAAATAACCATTTACATGGCTAATAAATGTCCATAATACCCCTAAAGCTTGATGGTATAGGCTTGCATCCATTAATATGCAATATTGCTCAATACATTTTTGAGCCTGCTCATGAAGTTCTGCAGACTTTGGCGACCATTTTTTTTGGGCAGTAAGTTCAGTCACGTTATGCTGATGCGCCAGAGAAACCATACGATTGAGTAAATTTCCCAAAGAATCTGCAAGATCTGCACCTACGCGATGCTCTAAATCACTGAAAGAAAAATTACCATCCTGATTTACAGGAATCTGACGCATAAGATAATAACGCACTGGCTCAGGACCATATGCTTTTAAAAGTATTTCAGGATCGATAGCATTACCGAAAGATTTTGACATTTTTTTGTCATCAACAGTGATCCACCCATGAACAAGTAATCGCTTAGAAATAGGCAAATTCAGGGCCATGAGAATTGCCGGCCAATATACAGCATGAAATCTGACAATATCTTTGCCAAGAATTTGCAAATCAACCGGCCACCACTGATCGAATTCTGTATCCCGAGCATGACTCAAATATCCTACACCTGTTAAATAATTGGCAAGGGCATCAATCCATACATAGACAACATGTTTAGGATCTCCTGGAAATGGAATACCCCAAGTAACAGAAGTGCGGGAAATACTTAAATCTTTTAGCCCTGAAGAAACAAAACTTTTGACTTCAGCTATACGTTCTTTGGGAGAAGTCCAAGCAGGATGTTCCTCGTAAAATTTAAGCAATCTATCTTGATACGCTGACAATTTAAAGAAATAACTTTCTTCAGACATTGCGATTGTTTGGCGATTACACTGTGGACATGGGGGTGCTTGAGTATCATTATCAGATGCTTCAGCTACAAATGTTTCATCTGGAGTACAATACCAGCCCTTATAGTGACTTTTATAGATATCCCCCTGCTTTATCAAGCGACTAATTATTTCTTGAACTGCTTTCACATGATATTCATCAGTGGTACGAATAAAATGTGTGTAATCAAGCTCATAAGCTTTCCACATATCTTTGTAACTACTGATAAAACTATCGACAAATGTTTTTGGATCTTTACCAGCTTTTAAAGCTGCTTGTTCAATTTTTTGTCCATGCTCATCTGTACCTGTTAAAAAGAAAATATTCTTACCTTGAATCTTTTCCCAACGAGCAGCAACATCTGCTATAATTGTCGAATAAAGGGTACCCACATGTGGTTTAGCCGTTACATAATAAATTGGGGTCGTTACATAATAATTTGATTTTGGTTTGCTCATATTTTTGCTCATTTATAAATTAGTTATTTAACGTAAATTCGATCAAAAGACACTTTCAATAAAATGATTTTCTGACACCGTTCGCCCTGCCGTGCCCAGCGAAGCCTTGCGCAAAACCTGGGCACGAACGGTTTTGGTTGTTTTGTTTGTGTCGAATTAGCGTTATTTAATACCATATTAGTTATGAGTATACACAAGTCGTGAAACTTGTTAAAAACATATTATAAAAACTCACCAAAAAATTATTGGGTATAATCCCTCGGGGTTGTGATGTAAAGTAAGATTAAATTAAACCGTATTTGACTTTACTCAATGCATTGAGTAAATTTTTAGAATCTGGGAATTTTATGATAAAAAGAACTATTTTTGGTAAACTTTTCAAACGTTTACAGGAACCTCGAAACTTCATACAGGTACTTCTTGGACCTCGACAAGTTGGTAAAACTACCCTCATATTACAAGTGAGCAAAGAGCTTGATAAACCAATTCATTATGTTTCAGCAGATTTAGCTACACTACAAAATATTTCATGGTTAGAAAAACAGTGGGAAATAGCACGTCAAAAAATAATCAAAGGTAAAGGATGCCTTTTAATTATCGATGAGGTTCAAAAAATTTCTCATTGGTCTGATATGATTAAAGCACTTTGGGATGCTGATACTCGCAATGGCACCAATCTATCGGTAGTCCTCCTTGGATCATCGCCATGGTTGGTACAAAAAGGATTAACTGAAAGTCTTGCTGGGAGATTTGAAATAATTCCTATCACTCACTGGTCATTTACTGAAATGAGAGCAAGCTTTGGATGGTCCTTGGAACAATATGCTTATTTTGGAGGTTATCCAGGAGCGGCAAAACTCGCAAATATTGATGATCCTACTCGTTGGATAGCTTATATTCAAGATTCAATTATTGAAACGACAATTTCACGCGATATTCTCCTTATGACACAGATCAATAAGCCTGCTTTGCTTCGTCGATTATTTCATCTTGGATGTGTTTATTCAGGACAAATATTATCCTACACAAAGATGCTTGGTCAATTACAGGACTCTGGCAATACAACAACATTAGCCCATTATCTCAGCTTATTTGAAGGCACTGGATTACTTGCTGGATTAGATAAGTTTGCGATACAAAAAGTTCGACAACGTGCATCAAGCCCTAAATTTGAAGTATTTAATACTGCGCTGATGACTGCTCAGTCAAATAAATCTTTTAAGCAAGCACAAGAAGATAGTTCATTTTGGGGACGTGTTATTGAATCTACTATTGGCGCTAATTTGTTGAATAGTATACGGGGCACACAAATTGAACTTTTTTATTGGCGCGAAGGTGATTTTGAGGTTGATTTTGTATTAAAACGTGGCAATTCAATTACTGCAATTGAAGTTAAAAGTAATAATTCTTCTACTTTTAAACGTTCTGGTATAGATTTATTTTGTTCATACATAAAACCAACTCGTGTATTAATTATTGGAGATTTTGTGTAAAAACTAAAATAGTGATTTATAAGTTTGTACTTGCTTAAGATTAATTTATGTTAATTAAGCGGCTTTTAACGTTCTCCAAATTTGCATGATACGACCTGGCAAAATAACGTTTTTGAAAAAATCGAGAGAATGCCAAGGAATCTTAGCACCACGCAAAAATGGTAAATCTAATTTGGCTAGCAAGTTTTTTTGGGGCGGCAGAAAGCCATGTATAGTTGTATTATGAATTGTTTCTTCTTCACGAAGTAAAAAACGAATTAAATCATAAGTTAATTTTTCATTTCTTGAGCTCTTTGGTATTACAAAAGAATCGATAAGCATGAAAGTTTTAGAAGGCAAAAGAAAATCAATATTTTGATAATGACCAAGTGACCGCAATACATAAGAAAGAGGAAGGAGAGCAACGGGAGAAGCTCCTGAAGCTAATAAATAATCTGCACGTAAATCTGTATACGCCTCAACCCATTTTTTTTGTTGTAATAACAAATTCTCAATTTCAACTAATTTTTTTTCAGTTAAATTATAGATCGATCCAAATAAATACATACTTGATACCAAGATCAATTCTCTTGGATCATTGGTCATCACGACATGTTTAGGAGTTTTTTTCGCATCAAAAATAAGCTCCCAGTCAGGTTTTGGTGTGCGATTATCAAAATATTTTTTGTTAATTGCAATGCCATAAATATCCCACATACACGGGATCGAATATTTATTACCTGGATCAAAATAGTTATTTAATAATTGCGGCTCAATATGAGCAAGAACTGATCGAGAAAACTCAAAATCAAGCTCTTTTAGCAAGCCAAGATGAGTAAGTTGTTCAACCATAAAGTCTGACGGAATTATAAGATCATATTGTTCCTTAGCCACACGTAGTTTTGTAAGTAATTCTTCATTACTATCAAAATAGTTAACATATACTCGCACACCCATTTCACGTTCGAATGCTTTCAAGCGATTAATATCAATAATATTTGGCCACGTTAATACTGAAATAGTACTTTTTTTACTCATTAAATCAAAAATACGTGGCACCATTAAAAATAAACAAATCACACCACTCCAAAAAATAATCATAGAAATGCGAATCATGCTCTTAAAAGAAAAATTCATGAGAGCATCCTCTCAAGTATACGCACTCGAGGAGAAGATAATATGAGAACCCCTAGACTACTGATAAAAACTATTAAACTTGATAATGCACTTACTTCGGGAGATAAACCGGTACGAATTTGCGCAAAAATATAAAGCGATAACGTTTGCGTTGTCGCTCCAGCACAAAAAAATGATATCAAAAAATCATCAAATGATATAATAAAAACCAATAAAGAACTTGCAAGAAGTGCTGGAGCTAAATAAGGCAAAATTACATAAAAGAAAATTTGTACATGAGAAGCTCCTAAATCAAGTCCAGCCTCAATAATCGATTCATCCAAATGTTCATACTGACCATATACTATGGGAATAACAAATCCCAAGCCTAATAATGTATGTCCTGCGATTAAAGTTACAAAACCCAAAGGCACAGAAAAAAACGAAAAAACGGTCAATAAACTTACAGCTATAACAATCTCGGGAAATAGCATACTTCCATAGAAGATTATCATAAGACGTTCAATATATTTTTTTGCACCATACACAAGCAAAGTCCCCATGGTCACACTCAAAATAACAGAACTAAATGCAACTATTAATGAATTGAATATTACATGTCGTATTTCACTACTATGCAATAAATGAAAATACCAATGCAGGCTAAATCCAGACCAAACGTACATGACATCTGATGCATTAAACGAAAATATAATAAGAACAATAATAGGCAAATATAAAAACAAATAGGTCAAAATGACCAAAGTTGGCAATGTACAATGAGCAAAAATGCTTTTACTCATAGAACTAATTTTTTCACCCACAGCAATCCCTCCCCTTTATCTAAAAACAGTTTTAAGAATAACTTTTTTTGACAACGCAAAATTGATTAGCCCTACAGTAATGATCAAAACTATACTCGATAATACGGTAAAAGCTGAACCAAGAGCAGAATCTTGACCAATCAAGACATAATCTGAAATAAGTGATCCGACATATAATTTTTTACCACCACCCATTAATAATGGAATTGCATATTCTCCAAATGAGGTAATAAACACCAAAAAAACACCACTACGAATCCCAGATAATGTTAAAGGCAATGTCACTGCTCTAAAAGTTACTTGCGGTGATGCACCTAAATCGGCTGCAGCCTCAAGTAATCTTGTATCAAATCGCTCAATAACAGTGTATACGGGCAAAACCATGAAAGGCAGATAACAATAAAACATAACTGTCACAATCGCAAAAGTAGAATTGAGTAGATAAAGGGGGCTTGAAATAATACCAAGCGAAAGCAGTAAACTATTAATTACTCCATGAAAATCGAGTAAAAAAAACCATGCATAAATATGAATCAAAAAATTAACCCAAAAAGGTAATGCTAAAAAAAACAAAAAAATAGTTTTAGCGCGTTTACCCCGCCTGGCAATATAATAAGCAACAGGATAAGCACATAATAAACATAAGATAGTTGTAATCAAAGCAATAGCTAGTGACCGACCAATAACATACCAATGAGTGATATTGAAAATAGTTACATAATTTTTGAGCGTAAAACCAAAATGATCAGCGACAAAAAAAATAGATAAAAAAATCATAAAAAAAAGTGGTAACCACAAAAAAATCACCTGCCATAAAATAGCTGGCAACGAAACAAAAAAAGGCATCTGTTCGAAAATAGATTTTTTTATGCGTTCCATCTTTCTCACCGTTCTAATAAGACACCCATTTCAGGTGCCCATGATACATATATCTGCTCATCATAATCGAATGGTTGCAATGCAGTGTGTTCACTATTTTGTCGAAATACGGTAATACGCTGTCCACTTGAAAGACGTACAAAATAAAAAGTAGCATATCCATGATAGACTATCGACTCTATCACACCAGATAATGAAATTACGCCTTCTTGATTGGGCTCCTGTTTATACATCGTGATTTTTTCAGGCCGTACACTCAAATGCATTTCTTGACCCGCACGAATTGCTGTTTGACACTCAGCTTTCGTCACATTTAAACGACCTAGATTTTCGACATCAAGTTCTACCATACCCTGATGCATGCGAATAATGCCAGAAAAAATGGTCGTCGTTCCCACAAAATGTGCGACATAGGTCGATATTGGAGACTCATATACTTTTTTAGGATAATCAACCTGTTCAATAATGCCATCATAGTTCATAATTGCCATATGATCTGCAACCGTAAGTGCTTCTGTTTGATCATGAGTAACATAGACAAACGTAGTTTTCAATGTTTCCTGCAAATCCATAAGTTCAATATGCATACGCTGGCGAAGTTTAACGTCTAATGCCGCTAAAGGCTCATCAAGCAAAAGAACTTCAGGCTCATTGATCATTGATCGTGCGAGCGCTACGCGTTGCTGTTGCCCACCAGACAAATGATCAATTGATTTATAGGCATGATTCTCAAGATGTA
>Ga0209431_10003640_pt1 | contig 12249 bp, 8 predicted proteins | sample RifCSP13_3_FD_184021 | JGI IMG/M metagenome (GOLD analysis project Ga0209431, IMG submission 184021) | Soil microbial communities from Rifle, Colorado - Rifle CSP2_sed 13_3 (SPAdes) (version 2) | ecosystem: Environmental > Terrestrial > Deep subsurface > Rock core/Sediment | place: Rifle...
TACTCCTGGTCGCCAGATTTATATGTTCCTCAAAAACCTTATCAGCCTTAATAGCCGAAATAATCAATCCTGTACCAAGAGGCTTTGTCAATACAAGCACATCACCTGCCCGTGCACCTGCATTGGTCACAATCCTGTCGGGATGGATAATTCCTGTAACGGATAATCCATATTTGATCTCACTGTCCTGAAGGGTGTGACCACCTATGATAACAGCCCCTGCCTCATTGACCTTGTCAGCGCTGCCCTTAAGAATTTCGACCACGACATCCCTATCCAGTGATTTTGTCGGATAGCAGAGGATATTCATTGCCGTAAGAGGTTTGCCGCCCATGGCATAGACGTCGCTCAGGGCATTGGCTGCGGCGATTTGTCCATAGTCATACGGGTTGTTCACAACCGGAGTAAAGAAATCCAGGGTTGACACCGTGGCCATATCATCGCCAATCTTATAAATGCCCGCATCGGCAAAGGTCTTGGGGCCAACCAACACGCGCTCATTTGGGTATTCGGGCAAATGGTTGACTACGTACACCATGTCTTCAACGGGGACCTTGCCCGCTCACCCACCGCAGGCGGCATAATCAATCAATCGTTTTTTTCCCCACGCCACAGATATCACCCCCTTTTCTAAACAAGGTTGATCGAAGCGTAGCACACCCAACAAAACACAGTGATGATGGGTTCGCTTCGCTTAACCCATCCAACTAAACTCTGTAAATCGAATTTGACGACCGTGAATATCTTTAAACCATTCCATTTTTTTACACCAATTATTTTATTGGTGATATAGTATCTACCATTTACAGCACCATCCGTGGTTGCTTAAATTCTCTTTTATTACTGAAACCATGAGGTGGATGCCTCTTTGGGATTGAATTTGGCATGGCACTCGTCACAACTATTTACCACCTTGAAAAAGGCCGCCGTGGCTTTGTCCTTATTCATTTCCTGACAAGCGCCAATCAACTCTAAGGCACTCATGTGAAACTTAACATCGAGGTTTACAAACTCCACAGGCAACGCATCTTTATTTGCCCCAGTGAAGACAACGGGACTTGCATCTTTCAGTTTTTTCGTGTCCTGTTTAATGGCCTCCCAGTCCTGCTGATTGATGGATGTTGACAAATGTTTTAAAAGCACTTTGATGTCTTTCATGTGCACGATAAAGCCTTGTTCATTCTTGATAAACTCATGCTTCTTTTCTGCAGAAACTATTCTTTCTTCTAACTTTCCCGTTTCTTTTTTTCCGCAACCAAAAATACTTCCTATCATACATATTATTGAACTCGTTACGATTATAAATTTTTTCATGTGAAAATACCCAAATCAACATAACCAAAAATAAAAAATTAAGAATTTATTCAAGCAAATACAAAGTCGAATATTAAACGTTTTTCTTTAAAAAATCAATAGAAATGAATGGATATTCACTTCAGTATCCCCAGAGATTTTCCAATTTTTTCAAAACGTTCTATCGCCCAGGCAATGTCATCCTTGCTGTGTGCAGCCGAAAGCATTACACGGATGCGCGCCTTGCCCATAGGTACCGTGGGATAACCAATAGCCTGTGCAAATATGCCATCCTTAAATAATTTCTGGCTAAAATCCTTAGCTACCCTTGCATCTCCTATCATTACAGGAGTAATCGGCGTTTTTGTATTGCCGAGGTTAAATCCAATCCGTTTCATCTTCTCCTGGAAAAATACGGTATTTTGCCATAGCTGTTTGACGAGAGTGTCTGAGGCTATAAGACTGTCCACAGCAGCAATACAGGCTGCCACGTCAGCGGCTGTTACAGCGCTTGAAAAGAGGAAGGGACGTCCCTTTTGTGCCAGATAGTCTGTTAATCTTTTACTCCCTGCTATATAGCCGCCCACAACACCAAACGCCTTTGATAAAGTGCCCACCTCAATATCGACTTTGCCGTGCAGGCTGAAGTGGTCTACAATGCCCCTGCCGCCCCGTCCTAATACCCCTTCTCCGTGTGCATCGTCCACCATGATGATTGCCCCGTATTTATCGGCAATCTCAACAATTTCCGGAAGCGGCGCAATGTCTCCCTCCATACTGAAAACACCGTCGGTAATAATCAGTAATCGTCTAACCATCTCCTCACCCGAAAATGGATTCTCTGCCCTCCCATCCCCCCCTTGCGAAGGGGGGGATTGAGGAGGGGTATTTTTCGCCTCTTTTGTAAGTCTCTGGTTTATGTGGATTTCCTCAGAAATCTTTGCCTGAAGGTCTTTAGAATTACAGTGCCCATAGCGGACAATTTTAGACTTCGAAAGACGGCATCCATCAATAATACTTGCATGATTGAGTTCATCAGAGAAGACAACATCCCCTTCACCGACGATTACAGGAATAACGGCCAGGTTCGCACAGAATCCCGATTGAAAGGTAATCGTGCTTTCGACTCCTTTAAAAAGTGCAAGTTTCCGTTCAAGTTCTTTATGAAGGGTCGTTGTCCCAGCAATAGTCCTTACCGCAGCAGGCCCCACGCCATACATTTCAATAGCCTTTTGTGCAGAAGACTTTAATTGCGGATCGTTGGCAAATCCGAGATAATTATTCGAACAGAGATTGAATACCTTCTTTCCATCCACCGTAATCCATGCGCCCTGCGGACCTTCAATCGTGCGGATATTGATAAAGAGGCCCGCCTCTTTCAGTTTCTCTAGTTCTTCTGTGACAAAATCTAATTTGTTCATATAAATCAACTAACTATGATTCTCCAGCCTCTACCCTTAGATAAAAGCCAAAACTCTAAGTTATTCCAATTAGCAAAATCATTATCTTTTAGCACATTACTTTGTTTATCATTAAAAACTTAACATAAAGACACGATTTTTTTAAATTAAATGGCTATAGATAACTATTGCAAATATATTTTGTTTTTGCTAATATTTTATAGCAAGTAAATCCTCGTGTGTGGGCTTCCGCAGGGTTGCTCATAAATAGCACACGAGGTTTTGTTGTTTATGGGAATAGGGAATTTTCTTCTACCATCATAAATATTGAATTTTGCTTTTCTGTATTCATCCTTGTGAATCCTGCTATATCCGCATCCAGCGAGCAATTCGTAAAATTGTTCGATAATATTCGCGTTATTTTTTCAAAATATAAATTTTTTAATCAGTTCATAACAAATTAATGAATAATAAGACCCATTCTGATTTATCAGTCATTTTTCATGAAAGTTGTTAATTTTCGTTTAATATCCTCAATTTGTTTTTCAATTTCACATTCCCATAAAACAAGCACTTTCCATCCTAATTTCTTTAAATTCTTTACATGAAGTTTATCTCTTTTAATATTTCGTTCAAGTTTTTCCTTCCAATTTTTGCGCCCTGTCTTGGGAATTGTGCCATCTCTACAGCCTTTATGCAAATGCCAGAAGCATCCATGAACAAAAATAACCTTCTTGTATTTGGGGAGGACTATATCAGGCTGTCCAGGAAGGCTTTTCACATGAATTCGGAATCTATAACCCATTTGATGAAGCAAACTGCGGACTTTTTTTTCAGGACTTGTGTCCTTGCTCCGTATCCTGGACATGACATAGCTTCTTTTTTCTTTCGACCAAATGTCCATTACTTTGATTCGTTCGTTTCTTTAATTACAAATGCGTCAGTCAGCTTCACATAAAGCCCTAAAGATTTACCAATCTCGGTTTTGATGCTGCTATAAAGGGATTCGGCCATGACTCTTATAGCATGCTTTTCATTATCTGATAGAGGAGGATAAGCGTAATCACCTTCCGTATGGTGCTTAATAATGCTGTCGCGCCTTTGCTCAAATTTGCATTCTTGTTCTGATTCCTTACAAATAATCCTAAGATGCTCTTCCCAGGATAAATGCTTCCCATTGTTGTCCTTTTTTCTCTTATTACAGTCAGTACAACATGGCACAATATTGCCCGGATGGTGTAGACCATATTCCTCACGGTTAAACATGATAAGATGCTCCATCTGCAGTTTTTCTGAATGTTTGCCGCAATAACAGCAGCACCCATTAAAAACCTCACTCTTAATCTTTTCCCATATCACCTTACCAGAGCCCGTTCCAGTATTGAATATTTTCCCCCAATATTTTTCTCCGACTTCTGTGAGGAATGCCCGGACGGCGGTATTAGCTGCATCTGCTGAAGTATTATGGACAGTCAAAAGAATACCCCTCTATTCTCTTAATTGTGTTAAAGGTCTTAAGAAGTTGCAGAGACTTATTGCAACTTTTTCAGCAAGCGGCACTGGCACACCATTACCTATCATTTTGAATTTTGCAGTTAAAGGAACTGTTTCTTACTGTCAACCGCCTGCGTTCCCAAGGATGCAAATGTACCTCATTATTCCCATAACACGCAGTTGGACTGTATCTGTATCGATGTAACCGTTTAAACGATTTTCCAGAAGTATCTCCCTCGCATACGGTTTCAAATTTACGAGAGTACGGCTTAAATCCTTCTTTTGCATTTGGCAAGTCGTATGGGATATTAGTGAGCAAGTGAAATACCATAAGTTCGTCTGGAATTCCTTCAGGCTTTACAGGCACTTTTCCATTTGTATTAATATTTGGCCAGCCAAAGCTTTTTTTTGCATCACGATATTTCCCCGAAGGCCACGGGAACCACTTCCGCTCAGATGTTTCTAAATCTTTTCCGGTGGTTAACTTTACAAGATTCTTCTTTATCCCAATTAAAAATACACGTTCTCTATCCTGGGCAAGACCAAAATCCAGTGAATTCAATACCGTCCAGTCTATGCAATAGTTTGTCTCTTCAAGCTGTTTTTCAAGAGTTTCGAGATAAGCCCGGTGTTTTTCTGTTCTAAGAAGGCCGTGAACATTTTCAAAAACAAAAAAGGAGGGCTGTATTGTGCAAATATAGTTAACATATGTTTTTGACAAGCGGCCATGGTCGCCTTCGTGTCCTCTATGCTTTCCGCCGTTTGCAAAGTCAGGGCAAGGAGGGCCTCCGATAATACCAAATAACTCAGGACGTCCTTCAGGGAATACCGTTTTTACAATACTCACTGAACTTATATCTTCTATACTGCGTCGGTCACTGATCTTTTGAAAAATCCCGCCCTTTTCAAATGACCTTGCTAATGCTGACATTCCGTATTCATACATGCCGGCAAATATTTTATTGTTCTCGTTTGTCCAGACGACTTTAAAACCTGCTTGTGAAAACCCAATGTCAAGAAAGCCGCCACCAGTAAAAAAGGAAAGAACCTGTATAGGCAGTTTACCTTTGTTTTTCCGGCCGTAATTATTCATCGTGATAGACTGTATCCAGTTGTCATGGGTGTTTCTTTAAAATAACTTTGCACAGTATCCTTGCCTAAATTGCAAAACATTATCTCTTGCATATTATTGGTTAAAAAAGGATATCTTTCTGGAGAAAGACCCCGTATTGTGATTTTTTTCTCTCCATTTTCAACCACTATCTTTAGCAAACCATTCCCCAGAACCCTTTTTTCTACGACTACCCCTGCAAAGTCTGCAGGCCACCGTTAGTTATCTTCTCTATTTGTCCAATACTTTTTACATGCTGGCCTGTATACACAATACCTGCAAGCAGCCTGAGAAGGCACAGCAAAACTGGTTGAATCCAATCCTGACGTTATGAGTTTATTTAATTTATCAAAATAGCTTTTTGCATCATTGAGCAAGTTCAAGCATTCTTCGTGATTGAATGGAATATTGTATTCACTCTTATCAAGACCAATTAAAATCAGCTTTACAGGCCACACACCGTGTGATTCATAATATAATCCTGCATATATTTTTAATTGTTCCTGGTATTCCTCTTTTACTGAATTGTCATTAGAAAAATAATCTGTAATCGCACCAGTTTTGTAATCGATTATGTAAATCCCATCATCAGCATACTTGACTGAATCAATTTTCCCACCTATTTTCTCATCCTTTGTTTGAACCCACAATTCAGTTTCCGCTTTTCTTACCTTTTTTGTTTGGATATTGAATTCTCTCAGTAAAATGCGAACGATGTTAAAGGTCATTATCTGTTTTACTTTATAGTTACTTGTATTAAGAGCGAGGGGCACAAGATGTTTTTCTAAAATGTTATTTCTCATTTCAAATTCATGATTCCTAATTTCATTTTCCCAGCAATGTAACATTGATTCTTCATCTTTAAGTTGTCCTGAGAATGTTAGCTCAAGCAATTTATGAGCGGTCATTCCTAAACGTGCCGAAGGAGAAACTGGCAATAAAGGCGGTTGCTTGCCGGCAGTCCATATTTCCCGTAACGCACACAACCGCAAGGCAGAATACCTGCTTGGAGAAATTCTTGATAACGGTTTCAAAGGCATCGTTGGTAACACATTAACAGGCATGGTTTAATTCTCTGCAAGCCGTTCATGACACCATCCCGGTCTTCGCAGAAGATTAAAGGTGTCTATATAAACTACATCTCCACCCGCATCGGCAATTGCTTCAGCAAGAATACCCTCAGGATTAACTGTGTTCCAAAGGGGATGCACAATGAGGACTCGCTTTGGTCCAGTGACGAACCCTGGTACTTGACCCCATCTATCTGCCTGATATTTGAAATAGGATATAAAATTGTCCCGCAGCTCTTCAGCAGTTTGTAACCAATTATCAAGTTCTGGGTTTGAAAAAGCCCCATCCAGTCCTGCTTGATAATTAGGATCATAAAGTATTTTCAAATAAGAAAGTGCAAGACGCCAGTCAAGAAGCCCGTGATATACCATATTTCGATAGACTTTTAAGCAGTCATAGCAGGCCGACTTGCAATCAGCAAGATGCCCTGCTTTTATTATATCGCCAGCAAACGGATCAGTTCCAGTGCATGCATCCCGAAGAATTGTTACAAAATTATCGTGAGCCCAGCTAACAAAACCGGCTCCATTCGGAAGGCGGTCGCTTAATACCACATCAGCGACAATGAGTTGATTTTCTAAAATTCTCCTGGAAATGTTTGCAACTTCTATCTCGTCTGGTTCGATATCAAGTTTATCCGCTATAATACGTTGTAGTAAGAAAGCCGCTGAAATTATTGCAGCCCTTACGGAACTGCGTGATTGCTGATGAAAGGGGTTAATATTTATCCCTAATGGAACTGTCGCAGGCGCTATACGCAAGATTTCAGTTGTCTTTCCCGCTGCAAGGGCTATTTTTTCAACACTACTAAAATTCGATAAATAGCGGATGTCTATCCACTGATTGGGTAACGTTGGAATTCTTTGAGTATTTCTATCTTGCGGAGGAGGCGGTGGCGGAGTTTGACAAATTGATCCTTCAAATAAACGTCCTGCATTGTCATTAATTCTCCATACCCTGCCCTCCCTGGAAAGTGCTATAGTACAGTTTGTGTCTGATAATCTTACTGGTTGTTTTGTTTCAGGCTCTGCTAAGGCAGTTGGTATACCCCGGAATGTATCTGAATCCTCTTTAGCATCGTTTCCGCGTGATAAATCTGTGCGAAAAGCTTGTGGGATTGATATTTGGAATTGATTAAACAGTCCATTTTCATCACTTGGTTGTCCACAGTTGGGGCAAGAATTAACATTTTCTTGTATCTCTTTTGGGTTAACATAACCACAAGCCTTGCAACACTGAAACCACCTCCTGTATGGCAGGGGATTTCCAGGGACAGGACTCCATCTGATATTATTTTGTCTTAGAGGGGCAGTAAAACCAATTGCAGTATGGATAACCTTATCTTTAGTCTTTTCAGCACCGGGAGCAAATTCGGTAATCGCAATTTCTAAATCCCGGTCTATAGTTTTTTCACCTTCATTACTGGTTAATCGATGATAGAGTAGGCGTGTTCTAGATGGCATACCATACATAGGAAGAATAGCACCTTCTGCAAGCCGTTCTGCAAGTCCGTCTCCAGTAATCTCGGGGTTATCTACCACACGGTCAATTGAATCAGGGAGTTCCTTTTCAAGCCAGTCTAAATAATCTCTGCTAACATAACCAATAAGAGCCTGAATGATTTCTTCTTGTTCAGCCTTGTTTGTGTTGAGCCATTCTATAATTGCCTGCCGATTTTGCTCCCATCCAGTCCTTCCATCAAGATCAACAGCAAGACCAAATTCTCCATGACTATCAGGTTGCGCAGGGTTATGCCACCAGCGCACACCCGCATGCCAGAAAGCACGCCTTAAACATTCTTTTACAAATAAACGTTTCACAATTCGTTCCCGCCCCATTGTTAAAAAAGGGACAGGTGGCGGATCGGCGGTTATCCTTTCGGGATGAGTAAAATAGTGCTCATCATGGCTGCGTCCCCTGCACAATGTTAAAACAACTGCAAATGCCTGCCCCCTTCTTCCTGCACGACCGACGCGCTGCTGGTAATTAAATCTCATTGGTGGCATATTGGCAAGCATTACTGCCTGCAGGTTACCAATATCCACCCCAACCTCCATAGTTGTTGTAACACTAAGCACATCAACTTCATCTATTACTTTATTAAATTGCCTCTCCTGGCCTGGTAAAGGTACAATCATTCCCCGGAAATGACGCTGTCTTTCTGGCTGATTATCGGTTTGTGCAGTAAGTTCCTCACAATGCAAACGTAACGGTTTACGTCCAGTTGCAGCAGCCCATGCAAGGTGATTTTGCTGCCATAGTGCATTACATACAGTATCCGGGTTTGTATTAAGTCTTGCAGTACAATTTGTACAAATTCCAGCAGATGGGTGCAAATGAGACCTGCGGCAAACAGGACATGCCCATACCGAGTCGTCTCCAACTGCAACACGGGTATTCAAAAGGCGTGTTATCAGTTTTCCGTTTTGGTGTCCTGCCATTCTGAGAGCGTCAAACACAACACTTCCTAAAGACTCTTCTGTTGTGCCAAAACTATTTGATACTGCACGAATATAATATTGTAAAGAAGCTTTACAGTTATTATAATTTGGGTAGTCATCTTGGTCATATTCAGATCCCTCATGACGGTAATTGTCACCCAATATGCGAACATATGAGTCGCAAATCTGCCGAAAAATATCCACACTAACATTTGCACGTGCAGATAAACTAATCAGACTATTTTCATCAAGTGCCAACTTTGGCCAACCAAGCCCTGAGGATTCAAAACCAAAGTACAGCCGGCTGAAAAGCAGATCACACAAAGCAACAGTTAAGGCATTTACTACCCTAATTCTAGCATAATGAGCAGTCTGTGGTAGATCTTGCCAATTATAATTTTGAAAATCAAAAAGCATTGTCCAATGATGCCATCTGTTATCCCATCCGAATTCTTGCAGCAAGACGTCATTACCAGCAGGATTCACACCAATTTTAAGCAGTCTTTTAATAAGCAATCCACAATCAGCAAGATTATCGGTGGGCGGGAGAAGGACTGCCATTGGGATTACTCTTTGCTGTCCTTGTAATTTAATTCCATCTAATTTCTTGGTTGCTTTCTCAATTTCTGCTTTCAATGCATTGCTTGCAGCACCAGTAAATGAAGAAGGTATTTGTGTTTTTGAGAGATCTATCAGCGTCCGTATTTCCTGATCCGCCCCAGGATTTCTTGCAATGTAACTTTGGGCAGCCCGACTTAAGGGAATCCGCTTGTTCTCAATATCATCCAATAAAAGTGGATATCCTAAGACCTGCATGCGGAGTTCATCAACCACTATTTCTCTGATAAGATCTGTATAATGATTCCGTTCTACTCCGTTGGATATCTGGGCTGCATCCTCCCTGCTGTCTGAAAAAACAACAAGTTTACGGCTATATGATTGCTTCTCAGGTAATTGATAAAACAATTCCTTTGAGAAGATTTGGCTGACTTTTGAGAAACCCGTACGGAATCCTCGCACAGGGGACTTTCTGCGCAGCCTGCGGGTATAATTTTCACCACAGGAAGGACATACAGACGGAAGCGCTTTATAATTTGCGCGCTCCTCTTGATTTTGTATATCCATATTGAAAAGGTAACCGCTTAACCATTCTTCAGGATTTTCTCTTGCATCCTCATGCGATGAACGCACATGTCCAGTTCTGGTATTAAAACTTGCGGGATCCCAATGAGCCCAGGGCGATTGACCGCCTGCTATTCGCCATCTGTCTGGATTACAATAATTCTGATTGCCGATAGGCCAAAATATTGCAAATTCATCAAATGTTCGTCTATCAACAAATCTGGCAGCCTGCCGTTCAGGTATTCCCTCAATGTCTGGCGTTGTAGCAAGCATTTCAATAACTCCGTTATCCAATGTGAGTCTACTGCCGCCGAAGAAAACAGTTCCACAATGCTCACAATACAGAAGTTCAAGCACGCGCCGCGCTTCCCCTGTATCACATATTATCCTGGAGAAAGGATAAAGTTTTCCCACCGACCGACCGTCAACCGCATCGTGCAATGGTTTCGTTGATGCCCACAGACCCTCTATATTTTTGAAAAAGTAATGAAGCCTGAAAGATGGCAATGCCGTTTTAATACCTGCCTCGTCAATCAGACTCCGGGCTATAAGCAAGCCCCGCAAAGCACTTTTCAGGATATCCTTACTAATATTTTGACCAAATATTTTTCTGGCAAAATCGTCAATTGATACTGCCCTTACTTTGCCTTTCACTTCACATGCTCTTAGCAGCCTTGTTTCGAGGGATAATTGAGTTTCAAGTATATTTATTAATTGCTTAAATCCCGCTTTATCTGAGGAAAAGCTATTTAATTGTCTTGCAACTTCAGAAAAAATAGACGCATTTTCATCCAGGATATTGCCATCAAGATTAATATTTTCGGAAAGATATTTAAATGGTTTGTGGGGTAATGGAATATTGATATTTGGATCCGCCGGAATTTCTTGCTGCTTTCCTTCTATAATTTCGAATTGACTTGCTCCAAAAAAGTCCTTTAAAAATTGAAGGCTCTTTGGATCTTCTGGTTCTAACGAAGCACTTGATGCTAAAATTCTTAGTTGTGGGTGGTTTGGATGCAAACCTAAACGCAGAAGCAATAAACGCAACAAATATGCTACTTCCGTTCCAGACGTTCCCCTGTAAAGATGCAATTCATCAACAACAAGGCGAAAGATTCGCGATTTTTTGACTGATTCACGTTCTTCTCCCTGTAAATCTTCTCCCGCAAGCCAGGCACGGGTCTTATTAAAGATATTTTCGTCACACTCGCGCATCAGCATTATACTGAGCATCGAGAAATTCGTAATAAGTATATCTGGTGGATTATCCTGCATATCCCAGCGGCATCTCATTTCAGCACCGTCAAGACGCGGAAAAAATGATACGACCTCTCGTTTGTATGGATCATTGTTATTTGGATCATTTGCATATTTTATTGCAGCTTTTGAAGCCTTGCCTGCTTCTACTAACGCTTTTTTAAGGTCAGTAAGTTTGCCCGTATTGACGGAACGTTTTCCTCTTTTATTGGGCGATTTAAATTCATGTCCTGGAATGGGAGTATTGCTATTGTATCTTCCTAAATAGATTCTATTTCCACCAGCATACAAATTAAACCATTCACGTGTTTTATCTGAATCAAGCGCCTTTCTTAATCTTGTCATCTGATCTTCCACGAGTGCATTCATTGGATATAGAATAAGCGCCCGGACGGCCGAACAGCGGGTTTCGTGCCCTCTTTGTGACACCCTGAAAGTATTATTCGAACATTGATTTTGCCAAGTCTCATTTTCCCACCAGTTATTTAAATGGGGATGAACTTGTCCAGGTATTGACCAGGTTGCTAGCTCTTGTGAGAGATTTGCAAAAAGGGGCAATAAAAATGATTCTGTCTTACCAGAGCCGGTACCAGCGGTAATCACACAATTTTTCCCCTCAAGTGATTTTTTAAGCATCACAGACTGGTGTTTATGAAGGAATCTATTCTCATTAAATAATCCGCACTTTACTAAAGCCTTGAAATTTTCAACTTGCTCTTCGTTTAAGCCGGGAAGATCATCTGATGTAAGTTCATCTATAGTTTTACCACTGCTTTCATAGTGGGGAATTGGTTCAATCCAAGGTTCCCGACACAAAACACGTTCTGTACGCAATAATGCCTCACGCTCAGCTTCGATAGTTGGAAAGCGTGTTCCAAAGGCTGTTTTAACGTACCGTATAAAATTATCCCGGATGATATCGAATGCGCCAATTGGATCAATCATTGTATTTCCCCATTTTCGTCAACTTCTAAATTGTAATTTACAAGTATTTGACCAAGTTTTTCAGCAACAATTTCAGCTATTGTGGGTATGACAGCTTGATAAATATTAAACCTGC
>Ga0209431_10003641_pt1 | contig 12248 bp, 11 predicted proteins | sample RifCSP13_3_FD_184021 | JGI IMG/M metagenome (GOLD analysis project Ga0209431, IMG submission 184021) | Soil microbial communities from Rifle, Colorado - Rifle CSP2_sed 13_3 (SPAdes) (version 2) | ecosystem: Environmental > Terrestrial > Deep subsurface > Rock core/Sediment | place: Rifle...
AAATCCACCAACTAATCTTTCAGCAAAGGCAGTATCAAAAACAAAGATCAACTTGTTTTGGGTTGCACCAACTAACACTGGAGGATCAACCATAACAGGATACAAAGTAGAGATGAAAAGCGGTTCTAGCTGGTCTACTGTGACTTCAAGCACTGGTTCTACAGATCCGACGTATTCAAATGATGGTTTAACAACAGGCACTTCATACACATTTAGAGTTTCAGCAATAAACTCGGCAGGGACAAGTAATCCATCAAATGAAGCTTCGGCAACACCGACTACATCATCAGAACCTACCGTGCCAGCTGCACCAACTAATCTTTCAGCAAAAACACTCTCTACTACTGCCATAAACATGACATGGAATGCTCCACTTGACAATGGAGGAGTAGCAATTACAGGTTACAAAATTTCGAAAAAGGAACCTGAAGGTTATCTTACTCTAGTCCAAAACACACTAAACACCAAGACATGGTATGCATTTTCGAATCTTGTTGCTGGCACAACTTATACCTACAAAATTACCGCAATAAACTCTTTAGGTGAAGGAAATCCCTCAAGTGAGGTCTCTGCAACAACTTTTTCATCTTCAGGTACACCAACTCCAACACCGACTCCTACCCCAACTCCAACTCCTACACCTACTACAAAGCCATCAATTGGAAGAGTCAAAGTCCAAAATACTGATTTTGCCTTGAAATATGAAATCACTGGTGGCAAAGTAACAACAACAGATGTTGATGTAGATACAAACTCGCTTACTATAGAAATGAAAGCAACAGACGATGGGAAATTAACCATAACTCTGCCAAGGCCACTTATTGATGCAAAGACAGATGATGACGAAGACGATGAGTTCTTTGTTCTAGCAGATGGCGAAGAAGCAGAATTCACTGAAAAAGTAACGTCTGACTCTAGAACTCTATCAATTAGTTTTCCTGATGGCACAACTTACATCGAAGTATATGGTACACAGTCAATTCCAGAGTTTCCAATTGCAGCTTTAATTCTAGTTGCAAGTATAGCGGTGACATTGATGATTTCAAGGACAAAATGGAATCCAATCCAGTCTTTGTCAAAATAATTCAGCGAAATAACTTAATCAGATCTATGTGTAAATTGTGAACTTAGGAATTACAAACAGTGCAGCCACAACTCATCATTCCTGCTTTGCCCATGCATTGGTCGTGCTTTTCTTCTGAACATTTGTGACAAATGATTACTGAACTCACTATTTTCTAAATTCTGATACTTTGGTAAGAATGTATGTATATTAGAATAATAAAATTATTTTGTTGGCAAAAAAGCGTGCGATCCCAATAGAAATTGATGATCATTTCAAACTGTATGGAAAAGAACCTTGGGAAGTGGATTATGGAGAAAAGTGCCCACTCTGCAAAGTTAGAATAGATGAATATGGTTTTTGTTCGTGCGGTTCAGGAGGAGATTAAATTTGTTTTTGTTACGCCATTTCATTTGCTTTAAATAAAATATCCTAGTGCAACACAACATGACCTGTCTTTTCTGTCAAATAATTAACGGAAAAATTCCTGCATATTTCATCTATGAAGATGATACACATGTTGCAATAATGGACAAGTACCCAATACATAGAGGTCATTCACTTGTAATGCCAAGAAAACATCACGAAAAAATTACAGATATGGATATAGATGAAGTATCAGTACTTTTTTCAAAGATTCCATCTATAGCACGTGCTGTGTTAGAAGCAACTGATGCTGATGGATTTAACTTGGGACAAAACAACGGAAGAGCAGCAAATCAAATTATTCCACATGTTCATGTTCATGTAATACCAAGATATGCCAAGATAGGAGTAGCATGGCCAAAAAGAAGCATTGCAAGTGAGAAAGATCTTGAAGAACTTGCAGCTAAAATTAGAAAATGTATGAAATTAGCTTGATTTTTCTTCTATGAGATGTCGTCCATTTTTTTGGTAAGACGATGTTTCTTTATGTATTCAAATAACACGTCAGGTTTTTCAATTTTATAATACCGCATTAAACTCTCAATGTTCTTGTCATCAAAAATATCATAACTATTTTTTTCATTTTTAGTTCTCACTGAATCTTTAGATTTTTTTATCTTCACTGGAATTATTTTGTTTTCATCCTTGATAAGGTTATTTGTTTTATCAAATTTTAGAAACATTTTAAGGATTTTTCCCTTGCAAAATCAGTTTAACTCTTTAATCATGGATTCCATATCTTTTCTTGTCAACCCTATCTCTTTTTTGGCATCACGTCGAGCCAAAATGTTTCCGTTTTGAAATGCAATCATGGTTGGAACAGATTGTATGTTAAATCTATCCCAAAGCGGATTTTCATCTTCATTTACAAGTGCAGCTTTTTTCTGGATATTGTCTGAATTAATTTCTTCAAATGTTGGTTTAAAATTTGCACAATATGGACACCAATCTGCATAAAATAACACTAAAGTCTTTGTGTTGATGTTCAATACTTTATAATCGAATTCTTCTGGAAACACATGTTCCATGGTTTTATATCAAATTAGAAAATATTTAGAGATAGTGATATCCTTATTGATTTGGATTGTATCTTAAGAATGCGCCAATCTTGCCAATGCTTGAAAGCATTGTACCATGTTCAGTAACACCTGATATAACTTCGATTTTTGCTCCGGTTTCACCTGAAGTCAGAGAAAGATAATCGACAATATCGCGCTCGGTTGATTCTGAATCGGTGCTTTTACAATTTGGACATGGCAATCTTAGCATCTCCTGAATCTTCTGAATTACTTTGGGTCTCTCTAAAATTTCAGTTTGAACATTTTGGCATCGCTTGCATGTGATATCTATTTTTCTAAGATTTGTATCGTCAGTAATCAAGATCATATCTACAACATTTCTTTTTAAAAGTTCGATTACATCATTTAATCCATAAGTTGCCATGCCGCGAGAATTATTGATGTCATTGAAAAGCTTCTCAACGAGTTTTTTTTCTTCTACCATTCTATAATCTGATAAAACTTCTTGTGCTCTAGCAAAAGCTTCACGTACTCCTTCTGAACCGGCATATGATGTGTCCAAAGTTGCAATTATCATGTTTTGTAGTCTATATTCAAGATATTCTTCTTTTATGAAATTCTCTTTTGTTGGGCCAGGTCCAGATATGACCAGTCCTTTGATTGGATAAATATCGATGAAATATTCACGTGTCGTATGCGCAACTCTGTGATAATACTCACCAAGCTCCATCTCTCTTAGTCTCTCAAATCGTCTTGCAGACTGTCCTCCCTGTCTGTGTTTTCCTGCCACTCCAGATGATGTTTCAGATAATACCTCGAGCTTGTCTCCATGTAAAAGCCCCCATCCTGCATCTTTTGCATCAATAGCTAAAAATCCAATTAGGTTGTCGTCCTTTAGCATATCTTTTAGTAAATCTACATGAAAATGATCATCACATCTATACAAAAACGTCTGAAGTTCTTTTGGTGGTTCAAGTTCATACATTTTGATTACTTCGCTTCCTATTGGTCCTCCACCTTCCGGTGGTAACGCACCACAAAAAATAACCAGTCCTTTGTCTGGAGGTTTTTTGTATAATTTTAATCTCTGAATCACACGAGAAAGTGCATCTACTACATGTGTTCGTGTAAGATCAGACTTAATGTTATCAGCTGTTCCTTGTTCATTACGTAAACCGTTAATCACCTCATGTAGTGCCTTTTTTGGGGGCACATAAAGTGAGATCAGCTCCGTACCGCGTCCTGATTTGTCTGAAAGATCCTCTAACGTTTTTCTTAATTTGTATAGTTTTACTGAATCTTGTTTCTCAATCGTAGGTTTGACCATGATTTGACCTTCCTAGCTCAGAATATTAAGTTTGGTTAGCTGTACAACCAGAAATCCATTGTTGATTTTAATGGTATTTTGTTTTTGTATGTGATGTGCTTTAATCTCACTGTTCACTAAAATTGTATGAATAATGAATATGCTGAATTTAGTAATTCATCTTATAATGCGTCAAACTCGATTATGTTGTATCAAGAACTTGTCTGAAAACAGAAAGCGGCTGATTTCCTTCTATTTTTACTATCTTTTCGTTACTAAATATCAAAAATGACGGCGTTGCCTTAATTCCAATGTTCATGCCAAATTCTTCGTTATCTAAAACTTTTTGTTTATATTTTTTATCGTCTAGACATTTGTTAAACTGATCTACATCAAGATTTATTGTTTTGGCAAATTTCTCAAGAGAATTTCTGTTTACCCAACCTGTATTTTCACCTGCCCAATTCTTGTATATTTCATCATGGTACTCCCAATATTTTCCTTGATCATTTGCACAGTATGACGCTTCTGCGGCAAGAACCGAATTAGGACCATTTAGTGGAAAATCTCTGAATACAAAGTTGGCCTTTCCCGTGCTTACATATTCTTCAATTATGATGTCTTTACTAGATTGATGAAACTTGTAACAAAAAGTACACTGATAATCTCCCCACTCCAATATGGTAATTTTTGCCTCAGAATCTCCAATGAGAGGAGAACCGTTTTGCATTAATGTTTGTGTAGTCATCATTTCTTGCGTGTCTTGACTAGGATTTTGTAAATAGTATACTACAATTATTCCAATAATGACTGGGATTGCAAGAAGATAGTATTTTTTCACAGATGCGATACATTTTGAATTGAATATTAAGATTGTTAAAATTCAATTATGAGTTATATTATATACTGTAAAAGCTCGATTCTACACTTAAAGGCACAGTTTGAATATGATGTAAATTTGGACAAATTATCCTACAATTTAAATACAATTGAATTGGATTTGCAGTGAAATTGACAACCACTTTCCAAATCACAAGAACAAACTATTCTATACCGAAATTAGCTGTTGGAATTCTCCTTGTAATATTTGGGATAGGACTGTTTGTTATTGGATTTGATCAAGGTCATCTGTTTAGTTTAGTTGAGGGAACTGACGCTTTTGACGATTTATACTTGCATGAGCTATACCATGACATGCGACATGCAGCAGGATACCCATGTCATTAGTGATCTGAGTTGAAAACACTTCTTTTTCTTGTCATTGTTCTTGTATCAGGTTTTTCTGCAGGAATAATACATGGCATAATTAACCTTGGAATCACAGAACCATTTCTAGATAGAGCTATAGGAATAGAAAATGAAAATCTATTTGCGTCTGGTGAAGCACAGGACACGCCACAATTCTGGGAAGAATTTAACACATACAGAATTTGGCAAAAGCAGGGCGAAGTTCTTGCTGGAGGGATATTAGGGCTTTCTATTGGTTCATTGTTTGGTTTGGTTTTTGCGTATTCTAGACACATTCTTCCTGGTCAAAACCATGTCAAAAAGGCGCTTGTTTTGGCTGGAATAATGTGGTTTACGATATTTTTTATTCCGTTTTTGAAATACCCTGCTAATCCTCCAACAGTAGGAGATCCAGAAACCATAGTTCTTAGAACCTCATTATATGTTGCCTTTGTAGCACTGTCTGGGCTTGGGGCATTTGGCTTTTCAAGGATCTATAAAAAAATCAAAAGCCCTGCTAGAAAATTTGCTATACCTCTTGGGTATGCTATTTACATCAGTGTTATTTTTATTGTAATGCCTGAAAACCCAGATGAAATAATTGCCCCGGCAGATTTGATGTATGGATTTAGAATTGCATCGGCAAGTACAGTAACCGTGTTTTGGATTTTAGATGCAATAATACTTGGTCTGCTTTGGCAAAAATTCCAACCACATCTTGAAAAGAGTCAAATTCGTTGATTCTAAATTCATATAACAACTTTTTAGAAAGTTATTGACAAATAAATAACTGAATTTTTTTTATTTTATATCAACCGGCCAATAATAAGTCTGTTTTCAACTTATGGTCCTACCCATTAAGTTAGTTTGGAGACAAACTAATTACTGGTTCGGGTTTTCTTATACTGACGTCTGCTTTGCTTATTCTGCTTTTGTAAAGTTTAAACTTTTTACCGTTGTCTGAAAGTATCCATCTATCTACTTTGATTAAAGAAAGGTCTTCAAGATCTGAAATTTTCTTGTATACTGAACTTAGAGGAATTTTGTGTTCTTCTGCAAGTTCAGATGCAGTCTTTCCTTCTTTTATGACAGAAAACAAGATTGATCTTGATTGTGCATCTGCAAGAGCTTCAAGTACTTTTTGATTGACATCGTATTTTTTTAATTGACTAAGTGTGGGTCGTCTTGTCATCTTTTCTAAATTAGGTTAGCCTAATTATTTAAACGACACGGCTCTCATTCTAAAACTTTAGAATGACTTTCTGATTTAAATAAAGTTAGCTTACCCTAATTATCGATATTTCATGACGAAGTTTAGCATATTATCCAGCTTTGGCGCATTTGCGATAATTGTAATGACTGCATTTCCATTACAAAGCGTTCTTGGTCAGTCCCAGGAACAAATTACACTTTATAGCAATAAAGAACTGGTTATGATAGGCCTGGAATTAACAGAACAAAGCCTCGCAAAAGGAAACTACGACGCAGCTGTACTCTATTCAAAATTTGCATCAGATGTTTTTGCCAGATCATTACAGGTGGTACGTTCAATTGATAACATTCTTGCTGATGAAATTCATATATCTCTGGTAGAAATTCAGGCAGATGCAAACTCACATGTTTCAAGTGAAGCAATTTTACCAAAAATTTCTAGTGTAAAATCAATGCTTGGTCAAATCAAATCTGATCCTTTGTTGGCTACAAATGTTTTGGCACAAATGCTTTCAGTGGCAGACGAAAAATATGAGGAAGGCACTTCAAAAAATATTGAAACGTCATATCAAATTTCACATGCTATTGTATTACGAGTTGAACAGATTTTTGCATCAACTGATAACTTTGATGAGCGACAACGTACTGAATTAAAATCATTTTTTACAGAACTGGATCCTATGATATCTAGCAGAGAGGATTTTGTCAAAGTTGGAACATTGATAACAGCTATTCAACGTGACATGCTTGGAACACAAAGTACCGTTAATCAAAACAATCTGTATGATGTGATCCGTGAATTATACAAACAGCTACTTGTAGAAGCAAATGCAGGCAATTATGAAAAAGCAGAACAACTAGCAATAGAAGCATATCTTGAGAACTTTGAATATTTAGAAGCTGACATCGATATAGTAGATTCATCCCTTCTTTACAAACTAGAAATTGCTATGAGAGAAGATTTAAGGAATACCATAAGACAACATTCTGCTCCTGATATAATTGAACAAAAAATAGACGCAATTTTGGCAGATCTTGACATCGCTGAAAATCTAGTATCAAAACTCCCAAAAGCAAATCTTGCACCAACTGAACTTGCCATATCTAGTGATAAGGAACTTGTACCAATGGGTTCTGCTACAAACGAACAAAAATCTGGGGTTCAAAGTAATATTGATTTTATCCGTAATAGCCTTCAATCATTGTTAATTCAATACAAAGAAGGAGATTATCAATCAGCATATGCTACTGCAAGAACAGCATATCTTGACAGTTATGAACATGTAGAAATTCCTCTTAGAGCAATTGATCCAAACTTTACTTTAGAAGCAGAGATCCAATTTGCAGAGTTGCGAAATCTTATCAACAACAGAGCAGATTATGATAAAGTACAAGAGGCCACAGTTGCAATAAAGCGAAGCCTTGACGAATCCGAAAGACTCGTTACTGGTACGGGAGCACTTGCACCAACAATTGCATTTTCATCATCTTTTGCACTGATATTTAGAGAAGGGTTGGAATCTGTTTTGATTCTTGGAGCAATTCTGACATATCTTGAAGCATCAAGAAATACAAAATTCAAACCTTATGTTTACTATGGAGTAGTTGCTGCAATTGCTGCAACTGCGGTAACTTGGTTTATCGCTTCATACGTGATTGAAATTTCTGGTGCAAATCGTGAATTAATCGAGGCGATAGCAGCACTTTCTGCTACTGCAGTGTTATTCTATGTGAGTTTCTGGATTCTAAATAAAATTGAGACAAAAAAATGGATGGAGTTTGTAAAAGCCAAAGTTTGGCAAGCATCAGCAACTGGTGGTTTTGCAGTATTTGTTATGCTCTCATTTTTCACAGTGTATCGTGAAGGCTTTGAGACAGTTTTGTTCTACCAAGCCATGTTTGGATTTGCAAAATACATGGAAGCATACGTAGGATTGGGTTTTGTGTTAGGAATCGCGGTATTGTTTGTTTTATATTATACAATGAGAAAAATTGGAAAGAGATTGCCACTAAAGGCACTCTTTGGTCTTACAATGAGCGTTGGAGCATATCTTTCAATTGCATTTATTGGAAATGCAGTAAGAGAGCTACAAACCCTAGATATTATCCCAGTCACTAACATGATCGGCGTCATACCAAGATTAGACATCAATTTATCAACGATGACAGGAATTCATCCAACACTTGAAACTACGATTGCGCAAATCATCTTACTTGGGATATATCTAACAGCTGCTTCCTATGTATTGGTACTGCGACCAAGAAAGGAAGAACAGATTGTAAAGATGAGAAAATCGAGGGCTCAGCTTGAAGAGATCTAGACGAATTAGAATAGGAATTGATGTAGGAGGCACTTTTACAAAAGCAATAGGTTTGGATATAGTTACTGGCCAAATTCTTGGAAAGTCTACCGTGCCAACAACACATGATTCACAAACTGGAGTATCTACCGGAATTGTTACTGCACTTGAAAATTTATTGTCAAGCTCAAATATTCAGTTAGATGAAATAGAGTTAATTGCACACAGTACCACTCAGGCAATAAACGCACTATTAGAATCTGATACATCTAAAGTTGGTATAATAGGTATGGGAGTTGGCCCAGAGAAACAAAACATAATCAAGAGAACCAATCTGCAGGATCCTAGCATTAATTCGCGACACGATTTGAAAACAGTATATCGATTTTTAGATACGTCTCATCTGATTGTTGAATCTGAAGTAAAAACAGCTATTGATGATCTCAAAAAAATGGGGGCTGAAGTGATTGTAGCATCTGAAGCATTCGCAGTTGATGATCCTTCAAATGAAATGTATGTGATGAAAACTGCATTGGCACAAAACATTCCAGCAACAGCTTCCCATGAAATTTCTGGAATTTATGGTTTAGAGATTAGGACCTTGACTGCAGCAATAAATGCAAGTGTTTTACCAAAAACAGTCGAAGTTGCAAATTTTGTTGAAAAAGCAATTCATGATACAGGTGTATCTGCGCCTCTAATGATAATGAAAGGGGATGGCGGAGTAACTGATATGAATACTTTTAGAACAAAACCAATTCTGACTATATTGTCTGGACCAGCTGCAAGTGTTGCTGGCGCATTACTGTATCTTAAAGTTACAAATGGTATCTTTGTAGAAGTTGGTGGAACTAGTACCAATATTTGTATAATACGAAATGGAAAGCCTGAGATTCGTTATGTTACAATAAAGGATCATCCTACATGTATCCATTCAATGGATGTTAGAGTTGTTGGAGTTGCAGGTGGAAGCATGATTCGAATAAAAGATGGTAGGGTGTGGAAGGTAGGGCCACGAAGTGCACATATTGCCGGTTTGAAATATTCCTGCTTTGCAGATCCTGCAGACCTTAAAACTGGAGAACTTGTGTTAATAAAACCACGACCAAATGATCAAGAAGAATATGTTGCAATAAAATGCAAGGGTGGAACATATGCTATTACAAACACATGTGCTGCAAATGCACTAGGAATGGTTGATGAGGGAGATTATGCGTATGCAAACAAGGCTGCTGCTAAAATTGCCATAGGAATTTTGGCACAAAAAGTTGGCGTGTCAGTAAGTGAGATGGCTCTTTCGATAATTCAAACAGCGTCATTTGAAATTACAAAAATAATTAGCCAAGTATTGAAAGAATTCAAGATGGATAAGGAAAGGACAACTATTGTAGGAGGAGGAGGAGGAGCTTCTGTTCTTGTACCTTTTGCAGCAAAACAGCTTGGCATCGCATATCATAAAGCAGAGCATGCTGAAGTTATATCATCTATAGGTGTTGCATCTTCAATGATTCAAGAAGAATTGGAACACACTATAACAAATCCCACCCCCGAACAAATCTTAAACATTCATAAAAAAATTCATGCGATAATTGTGGAAAAAGGTGCAGTGCCAGAATCTGTAGTCATTAATAGTGAATATATTTCAGAAAAATCGATTTTACGTGTGACTGCCATTGGAAACGTAGAATACGAAAAAGAAACTGCAAAAAACGTCTTTACACTTGACGAGGCACTAGTTAGAGCAAGCGAGATAATACTAATCCCAAAAGATCTTATTGAACTTAGCTTCGAAACTGATACGTATTTTGTCTTTACAGGACATGTTGAACAGAAAAAACTGTTTGGTAGAAAGAAACATCATCATATTATAATTTTAGATAGATATGGAAGAATGAAACTTTCTATTTCAAATGGAATACTTTTCCAAGGTGGAACGCTATCTCTCATAGAAGAATTTGAAGAATTTTTAGAATCAAAAAGTGATGAGATTGCTCCACAGGTACATCTTTTAAATGATATCAAATTGATTGATTTCTCAGGTCTCACATCATCATCTCATATAATTAATGCAATAAAACAAGAACTAGAAAGTTCTACAAAAGGCGCAATCATCGTTGATTTAAAATAAAATTCTAAATTGTGATTCTATATTTTTGTAACTCTCACGTGGTTTAAATAATCTATTAGGCTGCCCTAATTCTGCATGGACAAAAAAATCTTGGGAATATTTGCATTGACATTCATTTTGGCATTATCATTAAATGCAATTCCTGTATTTGCAGAAGAAGATGAAAAAGTGGTTTTTGCAGGATATCTTGAAGAGATGCTTGGCCATTTCCATGCAATTGAAAGTAACCTGGATGAAAACAACAGGCAGCTGGCAACAACACACGCATTACACCCTATTGCAGAACTGTATGATTTGATATCTCTAGAGTTACAAGAACATGACACTGAATTAGATTCAGAACTAAAACAGGCCTTGTTTGAACTTAATGATAAAACCACATCTGCTGGTGTTACAAGGGAACAAGCACAAGAAGCAATTGATGAGACTAGAGACCTAGTCGATATAGTGCGTGCTACAGTTGTGGGGGATGAATATGATAAGACAAACTTTAAAATTAAACTAATTATAGGATTGCTTGAAACTGCCCAAATTGAATATGAAGAAGCAGTATCTGGTGGTGAGATAAAGGAGATGACAGAATTTCAGGATGGTTCTGCATTCATATGGCAGTCACAGCAAATCTATTCTGCAATAGAGTCTGAAATACCAGAGCATGAGGCTGAAGAAATTGCTGAATTTTATGATGATTTGTTGTCTGCATTTGATTCAAAGTCAGATCCAGAAACTATTGAGACATTGGCTGGAGGAATAATCCATGAGCTAGAAGTAGTTGCAGGCGAAGAAAGTGAAGTAACTGAATTGATAGGTTATGTAGAAAATATAAGAAATCTTCTAACTGAAGCTAAGGAAGAATATGCAAAAGGCGAAACTGATGAAGCCCTAAGCCTTGTTACAAAAGCATATCTTGATAATTTCGAGTTTCTGGAATCCACTGTTGGTGCACAAAATCTAGAATTAAATGAAGAAGTAGAAGAGATGATGCGTGAAGAGTTACGTGATATGATCAAAAATGGCGCATCTATAGAAGAAGTAAATGCACAAATTGATGTAATCCTTCTAAAAATGGACGAAGTTGCAGTGATAGTTCCTGAATTTGGTCCAATGACATTTGTAGTTCTTAGTGTTGCTATAGTTACAGTTCTAATAGTAGGAATTAAACAACAAAAATTAATGCCAAAACTTTAGTTTCTACGTAACAATTTTTTCAAGTTCATTAGAATTTTTAGCTTGTTTGATTTCTCTAGCTATTCTTCTTCCCATACTCATTGGTTCGTTATAAAGAAACGTCGAATACGGTGAACCATCTACATACATGTTGGTACCAGCCACAATTCTTGCTGAGAACTCAAATGTAGTAAATTTTCCATTCTCATCATATACTCCCTCGAGGCAGAAAGGCCCATTCATACCTGGTGCTACAAGTCTCTTTGCAGCATCAACAAATCTTTCTCCCATAGAATAGACTTCATCAAGAAGTGATTCTCTTAAAACAAGAGGGCTATTTGCAATCACATTAAACGATGGAATGGAATCGATGTCTAGCTGTTGAGCAGCTGGAATTCTT
>Ga0209431_10003643_pt1 | contig 12246 bp, 10 predicted proteins | sample RifCSP13_3_FD_184021 | JGI IMG/M metagenome (GOLD analysis project Ga0209431, IMG submission 184021) | Soil microbial communities from Rifle, Colorado - Rifle CSP2_sed 13_3 (SPAdes) (version 2) | ecosystem: Environmental > Terrestrial > Deep subsurface > Rock core/Sediment | place: Rifle...
CCAAGGATGGTGAGAGCGATCACCCCTCCCTTTTGGTAGGAAGCGGTGAGCACCGCCCAACCGGTCACGGCCAGGCCGAAGGCCCACAAACGCACCGGGAGGTTGACCATCCCCCAACCGGCGAGAAGCAGCGAAATGGCAGCCACCCCCGCCGCCACACCCGGGCCGATGGCGAAGAACTCGAAGGAGACGATGGTGAGACCCACCACCAGGAAGAAGAAGGCCGCCTCCGGAGTGACTGCCAGACGGAAGAACCGGGTGCCGATCCCGGGCTGACGGAAGGTGACCGTCTTCAAGGTGACCCCTCCTTCGTATGGCTTCAAGGTCTCCACCACCACCGGGCCGGCAGAGGTTTGGAACGTCTCCCCGTCCAGGTCCTGGAGGTACTGGCGGATAGTGGGCTGGAGGTCGAGACCGGTCTCCTCGGCAGAGGGAACGTGGGCAAGGTCGTCGGTCAGAACGTTTCCGACGTCATCCCCAGCGATGGTCGGGGTGAAGATCCCCAGATGAGAACCTGGCGAGATTGCGCTTCTCTCCGCTTCGAGGACGATCTGCGCTGCCCCGCCATAGGCCACGGCTGGAGCCGGTCCCACCCAAACCGCCACCGGCAGCGGTGAATCCTCCACGATCTCGATCAGGTCTTGAAGCGCCTCGCCGTCTAGCACCGCCGGTGAGTTGATCTGAAGCACTGCCAACACCTGGCCACGTTCAGCCGCCGCCTCGATCGAGCTCTTCATGAATTCCAGAGCCGACCGGTCGAGGGGCCCGCTGACATCGATGACATCGATCCCACCCTCATCCTCGGCGCCGAGGGCAGATATGGGGAACACGACCAACAGGATCGCCAGGGCGAGCAGGAAGCTACGCACGTCTTGGGAGGTTAGGAGGAGATCGCCACCTGGAATCCGAGCATCACCGTTGGGCTATCGTCCCCCGCCGATGCCCAAGGCCCTTCTCGTCTGCGACACACCGTGGGTTCTCAACGAAGTCCTCGCCTCGCTCTCGGTTGGCGGCTGGGAGGTGGAGTCCACCGACGACCCCACTCAGACAGCCACCATGGCCGCCGAAAGTGGGGTCGATGTGGTGATAGTCGACATGCAGGTCCAGAGCATGGGTGGGATGGCGGTGATTCGCGACATCCGGGCCGCATTTCAAGACGTGCCTCGTCCCAGGACTGTGCTCCTACTCGATCGGTCCGCCGACACCTTCCTGGCGAAACGTGCCGGAGCCGACGCCTGGGTGCTGAAGCCGTTCCAGGCCGCCGAGCTGAGAGAATCCCTTACGCCGCGGTAATGCGGTTAGACGCTCTCGGTCTCGATCGCCACCTCGAGAGCGTGACCTTCGACCGAGAAGTTCGGCAGCAGGCGGTCGAGCCACTTCGGCAGCCACCAGTTGGCATCGCCGAGCAGCTCCATCGTGGCCGGGACCAGCAGCATGCGGACGATGGTGGCGTCCACCGCCACGGCGCTGGCGAGGCCCACTCCGAACAGCTTGACGATCCGGTCGCTCTCGCCGATGAAGCTGCCGAACACGACGACCATGATCAAAGCCGCCGCACTGATGACCCGTGCGGTCAAGGCCAACCCGTCCGCGACCGACCCCCTGCTGTCGCCTGACCGGAGGTATTCCTCACGGATCCTCGACAGCAGGAATACCTCGTAGTCCATGGACAGACCGAAGACGATGGCGAACATCATCATCGGGACGAAAGGCTCGATGGGAGCAGGCTCGATGCCGAGCAAACCGCCCCCCCATCCCCACTGGAAGATGGCGGTCACAATCCCGAATGCCGCTGCCAGGGAGAGCAGGTTCATGATTACGGCTTTGACAGGCACGAGCACTGATCGGAACACCAGCATCAGCAACAGGAAGGACAGAGCGAGCACGACGCCGATGAACACGGGAAGCCGTGCTGTGAGGTACTCGGAGAAGTCGACCGCTGCCGCAACCCCACCGGACACGGCGACATCGAGCCCGGTGCCATCGGTGGCCTGGGGGAGCACCCCCTCGCGGAGACGGATGACGAGGTCGGTGGTCGCCTCATCCTGCGGAGCCGTGGTCGGGAACAGCCTCCACAGCACGGCCGTCGGCGAGTTCGGATCGTTGGGTATGGCGGGCGTCACGAAGGCCACTCCGGGGTCGGCCCCGATGGCCTGGGTGACTGCCTCGATCGCTGCCGGGTCGGTGTCCACGGGAACCTCGGATGCGAGCAACAGTGTCCCGTTGAACCCCGGACCGAAACCTGCCGCCAGTAGGTCGTACGCTCGGCGGGTCGTCGTCTCCTCCGGGTAGTTGCCCTCATCCGAGAAGGCAAGCCGCTGGCTGAGGAAGGGGAGAGCGAGGGCCAGCAGGACGACGACACCGGCGATCGCGGACGTCCACGGCCGGCGCTGTATGAAGCGGCTCCATCGGTATGGCACCGTCTCCTGGATCGGACGTCTGGCCCGGCGAGGCACCTCCTGGCGTAACGGGGCGAAAGCCAGGCTTGCAACGATGACCACAGCAGCGAGAGAGAGCCCGACGATCGCGAGCGGCTGGAACGCAATCGCCACCCCGACCAATCCGACAGCAAGGAGCAGGGCCGCGATCAGGCCACGCCACCGCGTCACCTCGACGCGCGCTCCGGCGAAGCCGAGAAACGCAGGGAGCAGCGTCAGCGATGCGACGGCGGTGACCGCGACGACCGTGGCGCAGGCGATGGCGATCCCGGTCACGAATGCCAGATTCATCAGCAACATGCCGAGCAGCGAGATGACGACGGTGGTCGCCGCAAAGGCGACAGAGCGGCCGGCCGTGTCCATGGCGACCACCGCCGCATCCTCGATCGAAGCCCCGGCGTGTATGTTCTCCCGATAACGAGTGACGATCAAAAGGGCGTAATCGATCCCGACGCCGAGACCGAGCATGACGGCAACGGTGCTGGCGAAGTCCGGGATTGAGAGGACGTTGCTGAGGAGGCCGACCAGGGAGAGGCCGAGCCCGATGCCGGCCAGGGCGATCCCGATGGGGAGGCCCATGGCAAGCACGGACCCGAAAGCGAAGATCAAGACGATGATGGCGAAGGCAATACCGAGCAGTTCCGAGCTCGGAACCTCGAACTCGGCGAAGATCTGTCCGCCGATCTCGATCTGAAGCCCTTCGATCTCTGGCATGAGCTCTTTGAGGTCGGCGCTTATGACCGCAGCCTCCTCGAGAGTGATGCCGCGGGAGACGCCGATCTGGGCGTATGCGATGAGGCCGGCCTCGGGCCCCTGCGATGCGATCTGCTGCTCCCCCTCGGGGGTGTACGGGCTGACCAGGGTGATTCCCTCGATCTGGCTCGCCTGATCGAAGAACTCGGTCATCGCCGCCTGGACCTCAGGGTCGGTGACCCCCTGCTCGGCCCGGAACACGATGGTCCCGCCCTCGCCACCTGCGGAGGATCCCGCGAAATGCTCGTCGAGGATGTCGAAGCCGCGCCGGCTTTCGACGTCGGGAAGCGAAAACTCGGTGCTGTAGGCGGTGCCGATCACCGAGTTGGCGAGGACGCCGCCGAGCACGAAGACAGCAAGCCAGCCGAGGGCGACCTTGCCCCGGTTGCGGAAACACCAACGTCCAAGGGCGGCGAACAAGAGAACTCCTTATGCGGGGGAGAGCGAGGCTACCAGGCGTCAGAGTGCTGATATCACGACGCAACTAGCCTCTCGACTGTGAGCAACTGGCAGCGTCTTCTCGAACAGCAGGGACCGATCATCGCCGATGGGGCGATGGGGACCACGCTGATGGAATCGGGCCTCCAATTCGGAGACCCACCCGAGTTGTGGAACGTCCTCTACCCGGATCGGGTGCGAGCGGTCCACCGCGGGTACATCGACGCTGGAGCTCAAATCGTCCTCACCAACACCTTCGGCGGGACCCGCTTCCGGCTGGCCATGCACAACCTCGAAGACCGGGTTGACGAGCTGAGCCGAACGGCAGCCATCATGCTTCGGGCCGAGGTCGATCTCTCAGGGCTGGAGGTAGTGGTTGCGGGAGATATCGGGCCTACGGGCCAGATCATGGCCCCGCTCGGCACCCTCGAGTACGACCAGGCCGTAGATGGTTTCGCCGAACAGGCGGCAGCGCTGATCGCGGGCCGGGTGGACGTGATTTGGATCGAGACCATGTCAGCCCTCGATGAGATGGAGGCCGCGATCGAAGGGGTACGCCAGGCCTCGGCCGACATTCCCATCATCGCCACGATGACTTTCGACACCCGGGGGCGCACCATGATGGGGGTGACTCCGGAGCAGGCCGCCGAGGCGATGATGGGGTGGGGAGTCGACGCCATCGGTGGCAACTGTGGCAATGGGCCAGATGAATTGCTCGAGGTCATCGAGAAGATGGCAGCAGTGGCCCCCACCGCCACCATCGTCGCCAAATCCAACGTGGGAATGCCGCAATTGGTCAACAACAAAGCGGTCTACCTCACCACCCCCGAGGACATGGCCGGGTATGCGCAAGAGGCGCGCCGTTTGGGAGCCTCGATCATCGGGGCGTGTTGTGGGAGCACCCCTCCCCTGCTCGCCGCGATGGCAAAGGCCTTGCAATAGCCGCCGAGTCGTGGATGGGACCGCGGTCAGTAACCGAGAGCTTCGATCAACTCCCGTAGCCATCGTTGGGTGGTCTCAACCTGGTTGAAGGTGAAGATGTGGATGGCCTCGATAGCCATGGCCGGAGCGGTCATCGCCGCCGCCAGGTTCTCGAGCAAGACATCGGCGGAATAGGCCCCTGGCCTGACGAGACGTCCGAGCAACTTCGAGTTCTTGCGCAGGTAACGCATGGAATCGCCGATCCCTACCGAGGCGGCGACCTCGATCAGGCGAGTTATCTCGGACACCCCCGAAGCGCCAAGATGGATCGGCAGCTCGACACCTTCGGATCGCACCCACCTGATCCAGCCGATGATCGCGGCCGGGTGGAAGCACATCTGGGTGGCTATGTAGTGGGCGTAAGACTGCTTGTCGTGGAGTGCCTGAAGCAGATCGTCATCCGAGATGAAAGGGTGGCCTTCGGGATACCCGGGAATCCCGATTTCGGCCAGGTCGTGACCGATTTCAGCCATCTCACGAAGCAGGGAGAATCCGTCAGGGAACGACCCTGTCTCGGGTGCGTCCCCACCGACCACGAAGGCCCGGTCGATGCCGATCGAGCCGAGGCGGGCGAGGATGGAGCGAAGGTGAGCACGATCCCTCACCTGCCGGGCCGAGATGTGAGGCACAAGGGAGAAGCCGGCGCCGGTGAGCACCTCGGCCAGGTCCAGAGTGGCATCCATTCCCTTGGACGGTGAGGCGGTGACGGTGATCGAGGCGCCCGACGGTAGGAAGGCTGCCTGCTCCCGGGCATGCTTCAGGGGGATCATCTCGTATTTGGGGCTGGTGAGCAGCTTGGCCAACGCCGCTCGTTGATCGGGCTGGAGGTCGACTCGAAGGCTCATACGTTCGAGTCGGGGAACGAAGCCTTGCGGCGGGTGATCCACTCGAGCAGCTCTTGATCCTTGGCCTCATCGATGGGAGGGGCCTCGTACTCGGCCAGCATCCGTTTGTAGATCTTGTTGGCCCGCTGCGCGGAATCGAGCGATCCCTCCTCCAGCCATTGCTCGAAACTGGAGTTGTCGGCCACATTCGACCGATAGAAGGCGGACTCGAAGTTGGCCAGGGTGTGGGCGCTGCCCAAGAAGTGCTCCCCCGGTTGATTGGCGAGGATGGCGTCGAGCGCCTGCCCGTTCTCGGAGAGGTCGACTCCGGTGGCAAACGCCTCCCACATCCCACACTGGTCCAGGTCGAGGATGAACTTCTCGTATCCCATGCACAACCCACCCTCCAGCCAACCTGCGGCGTGAAGGACGAAGTTCGCCCCCGCGAGCATGGTGGGCTGCATTGTGGCCGCCGATTCATATGCGGCCTGGGCATCGGCGACCTTGCTGGCGCACAAGTGCCCGCCGCTGCGGAACGGCACGCCCAATCGGCGAGCCAACTGTCCCATTACGTACAACACCAGAGCCGGCTCGGGGGTGCCAAAGGTGGGGGCCCCGGTTTGCATCGACATCGAGGAGGCGAACGAGCCGAGGATGACAGGAGCACCTGGCCGGACCAGCTGGACGAAGGCCATCCCTGCCATCGCCTCGGCCAGAGTTTGGGTCGCGGTGCCGGCCACGGTGACGGGGCTCATCGCCCCAGCGATGATGAACGGCGTGATCAGTGTCGCCTGATTGTTCTCGGCGTATACCTTGGCCGCACCCAACATGGTGGAGTCCCACACCAACGGTGAGTTGGCGTTGATCAAGCTGGTGATCACGGCATGGCCATCGAGGAACTCCTCGCCGAACAGGATCCTGGCCATGTCCACGGTGTCCTGGGCCCGATCGGGATGGGTGACTGAGCCCATGAAAGGCTTGTCGGAGTAGCGCATGTGGGCATACACCATGTCGAAATGCCGCTTGTTGACAGGCAGATCCACCGGTTCGCAGACTGTTCCGCCTGAATGGTGCAGCTGCGGTGACATCGAGGTGAGCTTGACGAAGTTGCGGAAGTCCTCGATGGTGCCGTAACGGCGGCCGCCATCCAGGTCGCGCACGAAGGGAGACCCATAGGCGGGGGCAAAGACAGTGTGGGGCCCACCGATCTCGACGTTGTTGCTCGGGTTGCGAGCGTGCTGGGTGTAGGTGGAAGGAGCGGTGGCAGAAATGATCTGCCGGCACATCCCGCGGGGGAAGTGGACCCGTTCACCGTCGACCTCGGCCCCGGCATCAGCCAGGATCGCCAGCGCTTCGGGCATCCCTCGGAAGTCGATCCCACACGTCTCGAGAATGGTCTCGGCGTTGTGCTCGATCAGCTCCACGCCTTCGCTGGAGAGCACCTCGAACGGGGCGAGACTGCGGGTGATGAAGGGCACCTTGGCGGCAGTGGCCTGCAGTCGCTCCGCCATCCGGGCTTCCCTGCCTCTTCGTCGGTCGCTCATCTCTTCCTCCGTCTCGGACGTGAGCTCTCTCCGGCACCATATGGGATGCCCACGGCAGCCACAAAGTGCTCTTGGAAGCGGGGCTCCATCGCTGTCTCGACCTTCTCGATCTGCCGAACGACTTCCTCGATCTCTGCCCGTGACGCCCGATTGAGGAGCGCGATGCGGGCTCCGGTCCCTGCTGCGTTGCCGGCGGCGCTGACATCGGCACAATCGGGGACCAACCCCAGCCCGAGAGCGTGGTCGGGGTCGATTTGGCTGCCGAAGGCCCCGGCCAGCCGGATTCGGTCGACCCGATCGATGCCCATGTGATCCATCAACAAGCGGACTCCGGCGTGAAGCGCTGCCTTGGCCAATTGGATCGCCCTGATGTCGTTCTGTGTGACCGAGAGGTCCTCGGTGAGGCGGTAGGAGAAGGTGCGCCCCTCGGGCACGATCCGTTCGGAACGCTCGGCAAGTGAGCCATCGATGATCCCGTCCTGGGTGACGATTCCCGCCCATCGCATTTCGGCGATGGCTTCGATGATTCCCGACCCGCAGATGCCGGTGGCCCGGGTGCCTTCGAATCCGGGCTCATCCGACCAGGGGTCGTATCCAATCACCTTGAACCGGGGCTCCAATGTCTCGGGGTCGATCCGTACCCGTTCTATGGCACCGGGTGCGGCCCGCTGTCCTGCCGAAACCTGAGCGCCTTCGAATGCCGGGCCGGTGGGCGACGAGGCCGCCAGCAACCGCTCCCGATTCCCGAGGACGATTTCGGCGTTGGTGCCGATATCGGCGATCAGTGTGAGCGGGTCGGCCTGATGGGGTGCCTCGGCCAGGATCACGCCGGCCGTGTCGGCGCCAACGTGCCCGGCGATGCAAGGGAGCATGTACCCGCGGGCCCCGGGATTGACGATCAGATCGAGCTCGGAGGCTTTCATCCGGACCGCACGATCCGTGGCCAGGGCAAACGGAGCCGTCCCCAGCTCACTGGGGTCGAGACCCAGAAAGAGATGGTGCATGATCGGGTTGCCCACGAAGGTGAGCTCGAGAACCTCAGCACGACCCACATCGGCCCGCTGGGCGAGCTCCCCAATGAGGTCGTCGACACAGTCGCGCACCGCTCGTGTCATCTCTTCGGCACCGCTCGGGTTGAGCATCAGGTAGGACACCCGGCTCATCAGGTCCTCACCGAACCGGATCTGGGGGTTCATCACCCCGGCGCTGGCGAGCACTTCCCCTGTGTGCAGATCGCAGAGGTGGCCGGCAACGGTGGTGGAGCCAATGTCGAGGGCAATGCCGAACGCCCGGTCGTGGAAGCCGGGCCAGGCCGCGGTGATGGTCTCGCCATCGTGGACTGCGACGGTGACCGCCCACTTCCCGTCACGCAGTGTCCGCTGTAACCCCACCAACACCGAGTGCTCACACTCGAGGCCACTGAGATCCCATTCCTTCTCGAGTGCTTCCAGAAGCCGTTGCAGATCGCTGCGGGCGTCACCGAGGCCCGGCTCTTCCACTTCGACATAGTGGAGCCGCACCACGGGGTCGATTTCGATGATCCGGGTCTCAGCCTCCTTGCGCACCACTTGGCGGTGTATCTGGCTGTCGGCCGGGACATCGATCACCAGATCGCCCGAGATCAGAGCCGAGCATCCGAGACGCCGGCTTGGCTTCATCGGCCTCCGGTCTGCGTATTCCTGCTCGGTGGTCGACCAGGGGCTGAGGTGGTCGGCGAGGGAGGTGATCCCATGCTTGGCGTGCTTCCCCGTGGCGACCTCGATCTGGCAGCGGCCACAGATCCCCCTGCCACCACAGACCGAGTCGAGATCGACTCCAAGAGCGCGTGCCGCGTCCAATACGGAAGTCCCGGTCTCGAAGTGCCCCCTCAGGCCCGATGGTGTGAAGACCACCAGTGATTCAGGCACGGCGGCGGCGGCTCCGGCGCCCTTCAGCACCCGATGCGGCACGCTGGCGGAAGCTGCGTATCCAGCGGCCACAGTCCTGGTCGTGGCCCATCAAGACGTCGGCCGCCATCACGGATTGCCTCACATGATGAGGATTGGTTATCGCTGATGTCATCCCCGCCGCGATGGCCATCGCCAGGAACGCCTCGTTCAGACCCTGACGATTGGGGAGTCCAAAACTGATGTTTGAGGCACCGCACGTCGTGTTGACTCCCAATTCCTCGCGCAACCGGCGAACCAGATGGAAGATCTGACGTCCGGCGGTCCCCATCGCCCCTATCGGCATGACCAGGGGGTCGACGAGGATGTCCTCTTTGGCGATGCCGTGGTCGGCGGCCCGGTTGACGATCTTGCGAGCCACCTCGAATCGGACGTCGGGATCCTCGGAGATCCCGGTCTCGTCGTTGGTGATGGCCACAACCGCCGCACCGTGCTTCGCCACCAACGGCAGGACCCTATCCAATCGTTCGTCCTCACCAGTCACCGAATTGACGAGGGCCTTTCCTTGGTAGACCGACAACCCCCTTTCCAGGGCCGCCACGATCGAAGAGTCGATCGACAGGGGAAGGTCGGTCAAGCTCTGCACAAGCTGGACGGTGTGGGCCAGGATTGCGGGCTCGTCGGCCAGCGGAATTCCGGCATTCACGTCGAGCATGTGGGCACCTGCGTCGACCTGGGCAATGGTGTCGGCGGTGACACTGGAGAAGTCCCCGGCTTTCATCTCGTCGGCCAGCTTCTTGCGCCCGGTGGGGTTGATTCGCTCACCGATGATGACAAAGGGTTGGTCGAACCCAATCACCACTTCCCTCGTGGCGGAACTGACCACGGTCCGGCTCATCAGCCGTTCTCCTCGGCAAGGCCGCCGGCCCGCACTATCCGGTCGAGCACCTCAGGGGGAAACATCGATTCGAGCCGATCCGCTTCTGCTCGGGCTTCGGCTTCCAGGCCGTCGCCGCATGGGCGGGTGGTGCGCCGCCATTCGGCCAGATACTCATCGGTTCCAGTCAGACCGGCCCGGGTGGCTGCCATGTCGATTGCCTCCTGGAATCGATCCGAGAGAACCGCCTTCGCCGTGACCCGACCGGCCTTCGCAACCACCTGCGCCGGAAGGTCCCGCCACGCAATGACGCTCAGTTCGGCCATCTCAGACGGCCGTTCCTGCGAAGTGGAGCAGCGTGCTCTCCAGATCGCCATACCCGGTGCGTCGCACCTGATAGTCGAGGCCCAGGTAGTCGGCCGCCCTGCGGCCAAGGTCGACAAGCTCTCGAGACTCGGTCTGAGCCAGGTAGACCAGCCGGCGGTAGTTCCCGAAGTACTGCGGCGTCAGCTGTGGGAACTTGTCGAGTTTGAGGCCCTGGATCACAAAGCGCTCGAAATGGCGGCACAAGAAGTCGGTCAGGTAGAAGGTGCCGGGCTCTTCTTCGTGGATTCGTGAGAACTCGGCGCCACCGAGAAAGAACTCGTAGCAATGAGCACCGGGGATTCGCTCGACTCCGTGACGTTCGAGCACGCGGTCGAGCATTCCTCCCGTCCCGCAGTCGGCATAGGCCACGAACACCTGGTCGTACCGACCGGCGGCGGCCGTCAACCTGGCTTCGACGCGGGGGGCTATGTCCTGAGGAGTGTTGTGCAGTTTCCCGGGGAGACACTCGACGGTGATGTGCGAAAGATGGTTGAGGCGTATGACTTCGAGTAGTTCCCTGGCGATCGCCCCACAGGCAATGACCAACATCCGGCCGGGGGCGGATGGCGACAACACCTCGTCTTCGACCAGGATCATCAATCCTCTCCTGAGGTGAGACGACGGGCGAGGACCATCGACTCGGCGGTCTCGGCGGCGACCGCGGCGTCGCGACAGTAGGCGTCGGCCCCTATTGCCTTTCCGAACTCCTCGTTCAGCGGCGCTCCCCCCACCAGGACGATGAGCTTGCCGCGGATTCCCTTTTCCTCGAGGGTGTCAATCACGACTTTCATGTAGGGCATAGTGGTGGTGAGAAGAGCCGACATCCCCAGGATGTCCGGTTGGTGCTCCTCGATCGCAGCCAGGTACTTCTCAACCGAGTTGTTGATCCCGAGGTCGAAGACCTCGAACCCGACTCCCTCCAGCATCATCGCCACCAGGTTCTTCCCGATGTCGTGGATATCGCCTTTGACCGTGCCGATCACCACCCGGCCGATTGGCTGGGCACCGGTCTCCGCGAGGAGCGGGCGCAGCACCCCCATCGCCGCTTTCATGGCGTTGGCGGCGAGCAGCACCTCAGGGACGAAGAGGATCCCGTCCCGGAAGTCGATGCCGACGATTCGCATCCCCTCGACCAGGGCTTGATTGAGCACCTGTTCGGGGCCCCAGCCTCGTTGCAGCAGGATATTGGTCCCCTCCACCAATTCTTCGGCGAGTCCGTCGTAGAGATCGTCGTGCATCTGCGTGCGGAGATCCTCATCGGAGAGAGTCTGGAGATCGAGAGGGGCTTCGCTGGTCATATTCTCATCCGTTCCATCATACGGAACTGTGCTGTATCATGGAATCTAGTCCAACCTGGGAGACAGGTCCATTGATCCAATCCGTCGAGCGCGCCTTTCTGGTCCTGCGGGCTCTGACGCTCTCGCCGGCCGGGGTCACCGAATTGGCCGAGCGAGTGGGCCTCCCCAAAAGCACAGTCGCCCGAATGCTGACGACCCTGACGGCTCAGGAGGTCGTGGAGCAGCCAACACCGGGCGGGGAGTATCGGCTTGGCAGTGGGATCGCTGATCTGGCAGTTGGCCTGTCGGCAGCCCGCAACCTGGTGCGAATCGCCCGTCAGCATCTGGTTGGTTTGATGAGTGACACCGGTGAGGCGACTGGCCTCTCAGTGGCCGATGGCTTCGATGTGCACTACCTGGACCAGGTGGAGTCACCCAACCCGGTGCAGGTTCGCGATTGGACCGGGGAGCGGATACCACCACATGCCGTCTCGTCGGGTCTGGTATTCCTCGCACATTGGCCGGCACCGGCCCAGCAGGCGTACCTGGCCCGGTCGTTAGAGCGATTCACAGCCCACACAATGGTTGACCCCGCCCACCTGAAGAGACGGCTGGGAGAGGTCCGGCTGAATGGCTATGCCTGGACCCATGAAGAGTTCGCCGAGGGGATCAACTCGGTGGCAGCGCCGGTGACGGACGCATCGGGTGCGGTGGTGGCGGCGGTGCATGTTCACGGGCCTGCCTATCGCTTCCCGCCCAAGGGTGGTGAAGAAGCCATGGTGCGCAAGGTGTTGGCCGTGGCGGAGCGGATCTCGCACCAGCTCCAAGGGCGGGCCGGTGTCACCGGCGGGACTCGATCTCC
>Ga0209431_10003645_pt1 | contig 12244 bp, 10 predicted proteins | sample RifCSP13_3_FD_184021 | JGI IMG/M metagenome (GOLD analysis project Ga0209431, IMG submission 184021) | Soil microbial communities from Rifle, Colorado - Rifle CSP2_sed 13_3 (SPAdes) (version 2) | ecosystem: Environmental > Terrestrial > Deep subsurface > Rock core/Sediment | place: Rifle...
AAGCCCGGCATGATGCCGAGCTTGATCTCCGGCTGGCCGAACTTGGCGGTGTCGGCGGCGATGATGAGGTCGCAGCTCATCGCCAGCTCGCATCCGCCACCGAGCGCGAAGCCGGCAACGGCGGCGATCACGGGCTTGCGGCAACGGGCGGCGCGCTCCCAGGAGGCGAGAAAGTCGCCCCTGTAGACGTCCAAGTAGGACTTGGGCTGCATCTCCTTGATGTCGGCGCCGGCCGCGAAGGCTTTCTCGGATCCGGTAATGACGATCGCGCCCACCCCGTCGTCGGCCTCGAACGCGTCGAGAGCCTGGTTGAGCTCGCCCATCAATTGCTCGTTCAGAGCGTTGAGCGCGGCCGGCCGATTGAGCGTGATCAGCCCGACGCGGCCCTTCATCTCGGCGAGGATGGTCTCATACGTCATGGTGATCTCCAGCCGAAGGCGGAAAGGCGATTGCACGGCAATTGCGGGTCCAGGGGCCAGCCCCTGGCCGCGGAGCTCATTCGGCTCAGCGCTGGCACACGGGACAGAAAAATGTCGAGCGCGCGCCGTGGATGGCGCGCCGCACAATGCCCCGGCAGCCTCGCCGCAGGCAAGGCATTCCCGCCCTGCTATAAACGGAAAAAGAGTGCTGGAACTCGCCGAGCGACCCGTCGGCGCGGCGGTAGTCGCGCAATGTCGAGCCGCCGGCCGCAATCGCGTCCCCGAGCACGGCGCGGATGGCATGCACGAGCCGACCCGCGCGCTCCGTCGCGGTGCCGCCTTTCCCCGCCAGTGAGGAGGCCTTGCGCCCGGGCGATAGCCCGGCGCGGAACAGAGCCTCGCACACGTAAATGTTGCCGAGCCCGGCCACGATGCGCTGGTCCATCAGGAAGGTTTTAATATCGCTGCGCCGGCCCGCCGCGCGGAGTGCGAGATAAGCCCCCGTCAACTCGTTGCCGAGCGGCTCGGCGCCGAGGCCCTTGAACAGAGGATGAGCCTCGAGCCTCGGTTCGGGTACGAGCAGCATGAAGCCGAAGCGGCGCGGATCGTTGTAGGTGATCACCGCGCCGTTCGACATACGGAAGACGACGTGGTCGTGCTTCTGATCTGCCCCCGCCTCGTACGCAAACTCGCCGGCGCGTACCCCTCCCCCGCGAGCGGAGCGGTTTGTGTCTGCCACAGACGTGATTCGGTGGGTGGGGAGCGGATGGGCGACTGTGAAGCGGCCGGTCATGCCGAGGTGCATGATGAGCACGTCGCCCCCGGAGAGCCGGGCGAGCAGATACTTGGCACGGCGGCCGAGGCTCATGACCCGTTGGCCGACTAGGCGGCGAGCAAAGCCTTTCGGCAACGGAAACCTGAGATCCGGCCGCTTGAGCTCGACGCGCACGAACGTCTGGCCGGCGAGAACCGGCTCGAGGCCGCGGCGCACGATCTCGACTTCAGGCAGCTCCGGCATTTTTCGACCCGATGGCCGCACTCCGGTCCCGACAATGGCGGCTGGGGCCGCCTCAGACCTCGGCGCGCTCCTGCGCGCTGCGCTTCACCACGTATCCGACCCCGCACACGAGCGCCGCGCCAAAGACCTCGAAACCGCGTGCGATCGCCCTCGGTGTCACACCCAATAGTTCCGCGAGCCCGTCGATCACCGGCCTCAGCACCGGCTCGGTCGCGATCAGCTCACCCGAGACCCAGCCGAGCAACGCCGCACCGGCCCAGATCAAGATCGGGTAGCGGGTCAAGAGGCCCGTGATCAGCGTCGCACCGCCGATGACCAGGGGTATGGAAATGAGAAGCCCGAGGATGATGAGCGAGGGATCGCCGTGCGCCGCCGCGGCGATCGCGATCACGTTGTCGAGGCTCATCACCATGTCGGCGAGGGCGACGATCCGCACCGCCTCCCACAAGGTGCTGGCGCTCTTCACGTCGTCCCCGCTCGCCTCCTCGGCTATCAGCAGCTTGACCGCGATCCAGAACAGCAAGAGCCCGCCGAGCAGCCGCAGAAGCTCGATGTCGAGCAGCTGCTGGACGATCAGCGTGAAGAAGATACGCAGCACGATGGCCGCTCCCGCACCCAGCACTATGCCCGTCATGCGCTGGCGCGGCGGCAGCGTGCGGCAGGCGAGCGCGATCACGACCGCATTGTCGCCGGCAAGGACGATGTCGATGCCAATGATCTTGAGCACCTGAGCGGCATAAACGCCGCCGGCACCAAGGAGACCGGCGAACCACGCCATGAGCTCGTCTCCGAAGCCTGCAAGCGCGAGTTCCATGCGAGATCCTTCTGCGGGCGATCCCGCTGCCGGGGACCGGGCTCAAAGCCCGGTCGTGCCATCGCCACGATCGGCCGCCAGCCTAGCGATTCGAGCGGGCCATGGAGAAAACGCATGCATTGGCACGGCCGTATAACGATCGCGGAAGCCGCGAACAAGAGGACGGCTCGGGCACAAGATCCTCACCGGACCAGAAACAGCGGACCCTCGAGGGCGGCGGCCAGCGGCGAGAACCCTGCCTCCCGGCGCGCAAGGCAGCCGCCGAATTGCACGATCGCGAAGCCGGCGCCCAAGCGCCGCAGCGCGGATAGGATCGCGGCCGGGTCGCTTCGCACGCTGCCGGCGATGAGCGGCTTCGCCGCCGCCTCGGCGAGCATCAGCCGCACCTGCCCCTCCATCAAGTGAAGGCGCTCGCCGTCGTCGCCGGCGAGCAAGAGCCGGGCGTCGCCCCCGGTGACGGAAGCCAGCCGCTCGGCGGCGCGCAGCATCGGTGCCACGCGCACGACGTCCTCGATCACGGCGACCACCGGCCCGTTCGTGCGCCGGGCCGCGGGACCGACGAGAACGAAGCCCGTCGCTCCTTCCACCGCCGCGAAAAGCTCGGCAAGGTAACCCGCCCCTCCACTGGTCAAGGGCTCTGCGAGCGCGACCACATTCCAAGGCCCGGACTCTGTACATGCCGCGGCGAGCGCGTGCACCGGCTCGTCCCTGATGGTGCGGAAGCGAACCGGCACCTCGGCGCGGCGCGCCGTCTCCGCCACCTTGCGATTGAGCGCCGCCGAGAGGGCGCGCAGCTCGCGCGCGATATCCTCGGCCGAGATGGCTCGCGTTTGCCGCCCGGAAAGAGAAACCTCGCGCGCAAAGGGAAAGCTCGCAAGATCGAACAGCCGCTGGTCCTCGATGAACAGGCTTTCGATCTCCGACTGAAAGGCCTGTGCGACGCGGACTGCCGCCTCGAGCGCGATGTCGCTCATGCTCCCGGTCGGCCCGAGCCGCAGCACGACCCGGCCGCGCTCCTCTCCCGCCTCGGCCACATGCGCGATCACGTGATTGGCCTCCCGTTTCCGGAACCGTCGGGCTTGGCTAGGCCAAACGCGCGCGCGCGCTCGGCGAAGGTCTTGAGCTTGTCCTCGACGCGCCGGCCGATGGTGCCCTCGGGGAAGCGGCCGTCGGCGCAGCGCTCGCCGGCCGCGATCCCGGTCAGGAGCTCGATCCCCTCGTCGATGGTCGCCACGGCGTAGATGGCGAAGCGGCCCTCCTTCGCGGCCGCGACGACATCGTCCCTCAGCATCAGGTGCTGAGCGTTCGCGCGCGGGATCAAGACGCCCTGCTGGCCGGAATGCCCGCGCGCCTTGCAGACATCGAAGAAGCCCTCGATCTTTTCGTTGACGCCGCCGATCGCCTGCACCTCGCCCCGCTGATTGACCGAGCCGGTGACGGCGAGTCCCTGCCGGATCGGCGCCTCCGCGAGCGCGGACAGGAGCGCATAAAGCTCGGCCGAGGAGGCGCTGTCGCCCTCGACTTCGGCATAGGATTGCTCGAACACGAGGGTCGCCGCGATCGCCAGCGGAAAGTCGAGAGCGAAGCGGCCGGCGAGATAGCCCCAAAGAATCATCACGCCCTTGGAATGCAAGGGGCCGCCGAGCTTCACCTCGCGCTCGATGTCGGTCACCCGGCCGTGCCCCATGCGCACGCGCGCCGTGATCCGGCTCGGCCGGCCGAACGAGAAGTCGCCGAGCTGAATCACTGATAGGCCGTTGATTTGCCCGACCTTCTCTCCCTCCGTGTCGACCAGCACAATGCCGCGCGCGAACGTCTCCTGAGCGCGGTCGCGCAAGCGGTCGGAGCGCTGGATGTGTTCGTCGATGGCGCGCGCCACGTCGTCGCGCGTCGTGATCTTGCGCCCCGCTTGGCCGGCCCAATAGTCGGCCTCGCGCACGATGTCGGCCATACGGCCGATCTCGATCGTGAGCTTCTCGCGATCCTCGGCCATGCGCGCGCCCTCGTCGATGAGCCGCGCCACGCCCGCCGCATCCACCGGCTTCAGCTTGTGCGTGGCCACGATCGACGCAATGAGCCGCGCGTAAGCCTCATCATTCTCCTTGCTGCGCATGATTGTGTCGTCGAAATCGGCCTGCACCTTGAACAGGCGCGAAAAGTCGGGGTCGTAGGCGCTCAAGAGGTAGTAAAGCTCCCGGTCGCCGAGCAGGACGACTTTGACATCGAGCGGAATCGGCTCGGGGTCGAGGGTCTGAGTCGAGATGAGGCCCAGGCTCTCGGCCGGGTGTTCGATGCGGATGAAGCCGGCCTTCAAGGCGCGCTTCAGGCCTTCCCAGGCGAACGGCGAGAACAAGAGCTTACGCACGTCGATCAAGAGATAGCCGCCATTGGCGCGATGGAGCGCGCCCGGCTTGGCGAGGAGAAAATCCGTCACCAGCGCACCCATCTGCGCGATGTGTTCGACACGGCCGAGGAGATTGCCGAAGGTCGGGTTGAGCTCCTCGAGGACGGGTGCCCCTTCGATCTCGTCCGTATTCGAGACCATGACGTTGACCATGTAGCGGCGGAAGCGCGGATCGCGCGAGGTGTCGACCGGCTGCTTGACGATCTCGCTCTCCTCGCCGGCGGACGCCAGGAACAAGCCGACGTTGCGGACGAGATCGCGCTCGGCGGCGGCCAGGTAGTCGATGACGGGGGCGAGATCCGCCCATTCGGCCTTCACCTCGTCGAGCACGGCTTCGACGACGATGCGCGAGACCTCTTCGTTGAGCTCCGAGATTTTGCCGCGCTTGACCTTGTCCGCCCTCGGCATTTCGGAAAGAATTTGCTCGAGCTCCTTCTGCAAGGCCTCGACGCGCGCCTCCACCTCGCGGCGCATGGTCTCGGGAAGCTGGTTGAAGACCGCCGGCTTCACGACATTGCCCTCGTGCATCGGGGCCATCACGAACCCGGTGGGGGTCCTTAAGATCGCAACGTTTTGTTCCACGGCCTTCTTGTTGAGCGCCTCGAACGCGGCCTCGTGAGCCGAGCGGAACTCCTCTTCGATGGCGCGGCGGCGCGCTTGATAATCCTCGCTCTCGAAGGCGACGGGCAACGTGCCGCGCAGCTCGTCGATAGCGGCGATCATGGTGCGGGCGAAGCGTTTGGCGCGGCCCGACGGCAACCGCAGTGCCTTCGGTTGGCTAGCGTCCTCGAAATTGTTGACATAAACCCAGTCGGCTGGTTTCCCGGCCTCGGCCGCTTTGGTTGCAAGGTGGGACTTGACCGCCGTGGTCTTGCCGGACGCCGGCGGTCCCAATACGAACACGTTGAAGTCCATGGCCTTGATGTTGGCGCCGAACTCGATGGCGCGCAGCGCACGGTCCTGGCCGATGAGACCGGCCGCCGGCACGAGCTCGGTCGTCGTCTTGAAACCGAGGCTTTTAGGTTCGACAGTGCGGCGCAGCTCCGAGGCGGCGAGCGGACGCGGCTCGGCCGGAACGGCGCCCGCTTGCTGTTGCGGGGCTTCATTCGGCTTGTCTTTGTTTGCGCGTTTGAAGAACATGGGTAGAGGGGGCCTTGTCTTGGTGGCATTCGGCCGGCCTGAGGTCGAGTGGCGAGAATAGCCGGTTCAACGCTGTTGGCGGAGCTGATTTTGGTTGCGGTTGGGCCAAAGAGACCGGCCGCGGGGAAAAGGCAAGGGAGAGCGACGTGGCACCCGCAGATGGCAGATCAATGACTGCCGGCGAAGCCGGCGGGGACGACCCAAGGCTTGTCAGCCTCCGTGACGGCCGCCAGTCGCCGGCCGCGCTCGACATTTGCCGCGGCGTCGTGCGTCTCCTTGCCAGCCACGGGCTTGCCAGCGTCGCCGAGCTCCCCCTTCCCAATGGCCGGCGCGCGGACGTCGTTGGCCTCAGCGACAGCGGCGGCATCTGGATCGTCGAGATCAAGTCCTCGATCGAGGACCTGCGCGCCGATGGGAAATGGCCCGAGTACCGCGACTATTCCGACCAGCTGTTCTTCGCCGTGAGGCCGGACTTTCCCTTGAGCGCTCTGCCGGAGGATACAGGTCTCATATTGGCCGATCGCTATGGCGGCGAGATCATCCGGCCATCGCAGGAGGCGCGGCTTTCGGGAGCCCGGCGAAAATCCATGATGCTGCGCTTTGCTCGCGCCGCCGCGCTGCGCCTCACCGCGCTCGCGGATCCAGAGATGATGTCCTCCGGGTAAGAGGCTGACGAGCGGTGCGAGGGCATCCATCGATCGGAGCTTTTGCGCCGGCGCGGATAGCGTGGCCGACTCGCTCCCCGCCACATTCCGATGACGGCATCCTTGGGACGGCCGGGCGTGGCGGCGGATCGGGTCGAGCCGGCTTCGGATCGCTCCTACTTCGGCGCGCGCTTGGCCAGGATGCGCTGCAGCGTGCGCCGGTGCATGCTGAGCCGCCGCGCCGTCTCTGAGACGTTTCTGTTGCACAGCTCGTAGACGCGCTGGATGTGCTCCCAGCGCACGCGATCGGCCGACATCGGATTCTCGGGCGGGGGCGCCTTGGCGTCGCTTGGCGCCAAGAGGGCATCCGTCACGTCGTCGGCGTCGGCGGGCTTGGCGAGGTAATCGACCGCCCCGAGCTTCACGGCTGAAACGGCCGTTGCGATATTGCCATAGCCGGTCAAGACGATGATGCGGGCGCTGGGTCTCACCCGCGTCAGCTCGGCGATCACGTCGAGCCCATTTCCGTCCTCGAGCCGCATGTCGACCACTGCGAACGCCGGCGCCCGCTGGTGAATGAGGTCGATCCCCTCGGCAATCGAATGGGCGCTTCGCACCTCGAACCCGCGCATTTCCATGGCGCGCGCCAGCCGCTGCAGAAAGGCCCGGTCATCGTCGACGATAATCAGCGAGCGATCCTCGGGCAGTTCGTCCTGCCGAAACGACAAATCCTCGCTCACGTTATCGTCCTCCGCCAGGGCCCCGAATATATTAGTGCGTCGGGTTTCGCCAAGTGCATCTTTGGAAAAACATTGCTAAATATTGCCTAGCGATCTTCGACCTTTATTGGCACGCGCGCGGCACTGGGGGGCTCGGATTGCTGTAGGTCTCCCCGCACGGGGCTTGCTTCGAAGGCCGGGCGCGGCCACGTGATGCGCACGACGGCCCCGCGGCGGGGCGCTTTTTGATTTTCGACCGCGAGCCGCGCTCCCGATCGCTCGAGCAAGGTCTTGGCGATGAAAAGCCCAAGACCGGAGGCCGCCTTATCTCCTCGTTTCCTGGCATCCGCCGCGCGCGTCGTCACATAAGGCTCGCCGAGATTATCGATGAGATCGGCATTGAAGCCGGGCCCGTCGTCGGCAATCGTGATGATGACGGTTGCCCCGTCCCACTCGGCCGCCACCTCGACTCGGATGTCGGCAAAATCGATTGCGTTCTCAATGATGTTTCCGAGCCCGAAGATCACGCCAGGCCTGCGCACGCCGACCGGCTCGCGCGCTGCTGCGCCCGTCACGCCGGTCTTCGGATGGGCGGCGATGACGATCGACGCGCGCCCGCCCGTGTAGGGCTCTGCCGCCTCTTGGAGCATGGTCTCAACGGGAAGGCTCGCGTGCAAAGGGTCCTGCTCGGGGGGATGGCGCGTGAGCTTTTGCAGGATCTCGCGGCAGCGGAGCGCCTGCGTGCGCAAGAGAACGATGTCGTCCCAAAGCGGGCTGTCTTTGCGCAGCTCGCGCTCGAGCTCGCTGGCAACGAGCGCGATCGTCGATAGCGGCGTTCCAAGCTCGTGGGCCGCGGCGGCGGCGAGCCCGTCGAGCGCATGCAGCTTCTGCTCCCGGGCCAGGATCAGCTCGGTTGCGGCAAGGGCAGCCGACATCTGGCGGCTCTCTTTGGTCAGGCGCCAAGCATAAAGCGCAAGGAAGGGCATGCAGGCCCCCACCGCCGCCAACACGCCCATCTTGTAGAGAAACGGGTGGTCGAGCGCGACGCCAGGCTTCCACGGCAGCGGCAAGGAATGGAAGGCGATGAAGGCTGTCGCGGCCATGGCGAGAGCCCCGAGAGCGATTGTGTTCCTGAGCGGCAGCGTGGCCGCCGAAACCGTGACCGGTGCAACGACGAGCATCGTGAACGGATTCTCGATGCCGCCCGTCAAATAGAGCAGCGCCGCCAGTTGCACGATGTCGTAGGCGAGCAGGAGCGTGGCAAAGCCGACCGAGAGCCTGTAGCGCGCCGGGTAGCGGATAGCCAGATAGACGTTGACCCAAGCCGACATCGCGATGAAAACGAGGCATGGTCCGACCGGCAGCTCGAAACCGAGCACGATCGAAACCACGCTGATGGCCAAGACCTGACCCAGCACGCCGATCCAGCGCAGCCGCACGATCGTCTGCAGCTTGAGCCGGCTGTCGGCATCGGCAATCAGCCCAAAGTCGTCGCTTCCCGTCCGCTTACTCGCCACGCTCGCTCATCCGTAGGTCTTCCGGCGCACCCCGGCCGGACCGTATGCCACAATAGCATGGCTTGCCAGCATGCACCGGGTGATCCAGATACCAGGGAGCGATCGCGAACATTTGCCAGGGGAGCTCGTATGGCGAGGCGGCGTGCCGCACGCGAGCCGAAAGTTCGAGACCCGATGCAAGATCAAGCAGCGACGACCCCCACGGTTTCCCCGCCGGTCGTGGTCCGCCACTTGAGGAAGGTCTACGGCGAGATCGTCGCCGTCGACGGCATCAGCTTCGCGCTCGAGGAGGGAGCGGTGACGGCGCTTCTCGGCGGCAACGGCGCAGGAAAGACGACCACCATCTCGATGCTGATGGGCCTAGTCCTCCCCACCTCGGGCGAAGCCCGCGTGTTCGGCGCGAGCATGGCCTCCGAGCGCCACAAGGTGCTGCACCGAATGAACTTCGAAAGCCCCTACGCCGACATCCCCATGCGCCTCACCGTGCGCCAGAACCTTGAGGTCTTCGGACGCCTCTACGGCGTTGCCGCGCTCGGATCCCGCATTGGCGAGTTGAGCCAAGAGCTGCGGCTCGGAGAGTTCCTCGACCGGCCCTACGGCAAGCTCTCCGCCGGCCAGAAGACGCGCGTCAGCCTCGCCAAGGCCTTGCTCAACGGCCCGGAGCTTCTGCTCCTCGACGAGCCCACCGCCTCGCTCGATCCCGATACGGCGGACTGGGTGCGCTCGCGTCTCGAGGCCTACCGGCGCGAGCGCGGCGCGACCATCCTGCTCGCCTCCCACAACATGGCCGAGGTCGAGCGCTTGAGCGATCGCGTCATCATGCTGGAAGCGGGGCGCATCGTGGCCGACGAGACGCCTGCGGGCCTCATCCGGCGATTTGGGCGTGCCAGCCTCGAGGAGGTATTCCTCGACATCGCACGCCATAAGCGTGCGACAAAGGTGCGCGGAGCACAGGACGGCAATGCGGGTTGACCATTCGGCGAGCCGCGGCCACGTTCCTTCCATGGTCGCCACGCCTCTCCTAGCTCAGACAGGCGTCCGCGCCTCGGCGCGGCGCGTCACGGCCATCGTGCTGCGCCACTGGTACGTACTGCGGTCGTCCGGCCCGCGCACTCTCGAAATGGTGTTTTGGCCGCTGGTCCAGTTGCTGACCTGGGGATTTGTCCAAGTCCACCTGGCCAGAACGGCCGGCCTTGCCGCCACTGCCGCCGGGCTGTTCGTGGGCGGCGTGCTGTTGTGGGATATTCTGGCCCGCAGCCAGCTCGGCTTTGCGCTCGCCTTCCTCGAGGAGGTATGGGCCCGCAACCTCGGGCACCTGCTGATGAGCCCCTTGCGGCCGGCCGAGCTGATCGCGGGCCTTGTGGCGGTCGCCTTCATCAAGCTCGCGGTCGCCATGGTGCCGGTGGTGACGATCGCCTACCTGCTCTTCGATTACAGCCTGTTCGACCTGGGGCCGGCGCTCGCGGCTTTCTTCGCGAACCTCGTCCTCACGAGCTGGGCGCTCGGCCTCGTCTCGACGGGTGCGGTGTTGCGCTATGGGCTCGGCGCCGAGAACATCGCTTGGCTGATGACGTTCCTGATGCTGCCGCTGTCGTGTGTCTACTATCCCGTGACCACGCTGCCCAACTGGCTCCAGCCGCTGGCCTGGGCGCTGCCGCCGACGCACGTCTTCGAAGGGCTCAGGGCGATCGTGCTCGACGGCCGGTTCCGTGCCGATCTCATGTTGTCGGCGCTCGCGCTCAATGCGATCTATCTCGCGCTCGGCCTGGCGCTGTTCGGCTATCTTATCGAGAGCGCGCGGCGGGCCGGCACGCTGGTGCAGATGGGCGAGTGACGGGAGACGAGGAACAGATGCGCTGGCCGCTTGTCGTCGCCATGGTCGTCGGGTTGCTCGCGGGCTCCGTGATCGCGCTCATTGTTGTATCGGGAACGCCCGGGCGGGAGGCGTCTGGGCCGCAGCCTCTCACGACCGGCAAGGCCCTCATCGGCGGCCCCTTCAGCCTCGTCGATCACAAGGGCAGGTCGGTGACCAATAAGGACTTCGCCGGCCGCAAGATGCTGGTCTTCTTCGGCTTCACGTCCTGCCCCGATGTTTGTCCGTCGGGCCTGCAGGTGATTTCGGCGGCGCTCGACAAGCTCGGCCCCAAGGCGGAAACGATCACGCCCGTCTTGATCACCGTCGATCCCGGCCGCGACACACCCGCGGTGCTTGCCGAGTACGTCAAGAGCTTTCACCCGCGCCTGGTCGGGCTCACGGGGTCGGAAGAGCAGGTTCAAGCCGCGGCCAAGGCCTACCGCGTCTATGCGAAGAAGGTCCCGGACGACAAATCTCCCGGCGGCTACACCATCGAGCACAGCGCCTACCTCTATCTGATGGACGAATCGGGGGGCTTCCTCACGCATTTCCCGAGCACGGTTGGCGTCGATCGGCTTGCCCAAGAGCTGGCTAAGGCGTTGTAGCGCCATTCATTCTTTGGCTCTCGGCCGCGAATCAGTGCATTGTTGCGGCGAGGGAAACGACCAGCTCGAGTTGCATTCGAATAACGACCTCGGCCGCAACGGGGACTGCGGGCATGAGGCTTTTTGCGTGTGGCGGCGGTCAACCCGCACGCAAGACCTGTCCGCGCACTGGGGGACTCCATACGTGCTCTACCACTGGTACGAGCTGAGCCACGCGGCCGTGCACCCGGCGCGTGTCGCCGTCGATTCCTGCCGCCACTTCTTCAACAATCCGCTGAACCCGCTGACCCACACGACCATCGGCCGCCATGCGGCGGCTGCGTGCGAGGTGTTCGAGCGCACGACGCGGCGCTACACCAAACCCGAGTTCGGCTTGACGACCACGCGCGTCGGCGCCGCTCTCGTCGCAGTGGCGGAGGAGATCGTCTGGGAGCGGCCCTTCTGCCGCTTGATCCATTTCAAGCGCGACGTCACCGCCGAGCAGAGAGAGCGCGCCCCGCGCCTGTTCATCGTCGCACCGATGTCGGGCCACTATGCCACGTTGCTCCGCGGCACGGTCGAGGCGCTGATCCCCGACCACGAGGTGTACATCACCGACTGGCAGGATGCGCGGACCGTCCCCTTGGCCGCCGGAACATTCGACCTCGACGACTACATCCTCTACCTGCGCGACATGCTGCGCCTGTTCCACGGCGACGTGCACATCTTGGCCGTCTGCCAGCCCGTGGTCCCCATTCTCGCCGCCGTCGCGCTCATGGAGGAGGACGGCGACCCGAACCTGCCGTTGAGCATGATTCTCTCCGGCGGTCCGGTCGACACGCGCATCAATCCGACCGCGGTCAACCAGGTCGCCGAGCGGCGCGGCACGGCGTGGTTCCGCAACAACGTCATCACCACCGTGCCGTGGCCGAACCCGGGAGCGGGCCGCGAGGTCTACCCCGGCTTTCTGCAACTTTCCGGCTTCATGTCGATGAACCTCGACAGCCATACGCGGGCGCACAAGGATCTGTTTCTGCATCTCGTTCGCGGCGATGGGGATTCGGCCGAGAAGCACCGCGAGTTCTATGACGAGTATCTCGCCGTCATGGACCTCACGGCCGAGTTTTACC
>Ga0209431_10003650_pt1 | contig 12230 bp, 12 predicted proteins | sample RifCSP13_3_FD_184021 | JGI IMG/M metagenome (GOLD analysis project Ga0209431, IMG submission 184021) | Soil microbial communities from Rifle, Colorado - Rifle CSP2_sed 13_3 (SPAdes) (version 2) | ecosystem: Environmental > Terrestrial > Deep subsurface > Rock core/Sediment | place: Rifle...
AGCCACACGAGCGCTGCGACCAGCCAGAGGTGGCGCCAGTGGAGCGTGTCGACGAAGATGCTGTTCACGAGGATCCCGAACCAGGCGCCGAGCAGCGCGGCCGATCCGATCCCGTACGTGTCGTGACCGAGGATCGCGTTGCGGCCCGCGAGGCCGAGCGTGACGCCGGTCAGGACGATCATCGTGAGGAGGCCCAGGACGCCCTGCTCGGCAAGGGATCTCACGTAGGTGCTGTGCGCCGACACGGGCACGTGCGCCTCGAACTGGCCCGGGCCGACACCGAGAGGATGCTCCGCTGCGAGCTCGAGGCCCGTGCGCTGGGCCCCGAGGCGCTCGGCGTCGTAGCCCTGGATCTGTGCTCGCTCCTGGAGGAAGTCCCCGGAGCCGCCGGCCGAGATCGCTCCGGCGACCGCCGCCGTCGTGATGAAGCCGCTGCGTAACGAGTGCCCGGCAAACTGGCGAGGGTCGAGGCCGGCGTCCGCCGCCCGCGCCTTCACGAGGAGCGCCACGCTCTGCGGGGTCAAACGATGCTCCCGCACGTGCCCCCATTTGTCCATCTGCCGGAAGACCGGGCCGCTCTGAATACCTGCCGCGTCCAGCCAGGCGCGCAGGGCGGTGACGGGGCAGAGCGTCTTGTCGGCGAGCGTCGGGATGACCTTGACCATGCCCGCGCCCTCTTGATCCGTCTTGCTTCGCTTCACGGTGACTTTCAACTCGCCATTGAGCCGCACGTCGCCCACGTCAAGGGCGACCAGTTCAGAACGTCGAAACGCGCCTGCCCAACCCACCAGGATCAGCGCCCGGTCGCGCTTCCCGGCCAGTGAGTCAGGTAAGGCGGCAATGAGTCGGCGCAGATCGTCGAGCGTGAGGGGGGCTTTCTTCTGGGGAGGGCGGCCATGCTCCTTCACAATCCCGGCCATGACGAGCCGCACGTCCTCGGCGCACGTCGGATCAGTCTGCTTGGCCGCGCGATGGGCAAACGAGATCGCCGCGCGCTTGACGGTGATCGTAGAGACTTTGGACCCGGCCTCGGCCAGGTCGGCGAGGTAATTCACGACGGTAGACGCGTCGGCGGGGAGAGGCTGCTGTTTGTGCCTGGCGCAGAAGGCGGTAAATTCATTCCAGGCGGCCCGGTAAGCGCGGGCGGTGTTCTCGGCCTTGCTCTGCCGCGCGTACTTCGCCGCATTCTTGGCGTAGACGTTCAAGGCTCTGCGTTTCGTGGTAGTCAGTGCTTTGGTCATCGTTAACTCTCCGTTGGGGATAGAGCGGTGAGGCCCCGTTCGCGCACTGGCCCGCCGTTCTGTTCGTGGTCACCATTCTACTATTGATAAGGTTCATTGTCAATAGTTATCCGGGGCGGGTATCTGACAACCCAAAGGCCAGGCAGCCCGGAGGTCGCCTAAAGCACGACGGAAAATTTTAAGTCGAAAGAGTATTGACTTGACAAACAGTTATGCTAATATGACTATGTCGAGTTTAAATAACGGCCAGCATATCTGGCGGGAAGGAGATAACTTTCTCTCTATTTAGGCTAACCGTTCTAAAGCGTTGGTTAGCCTTTGGAGGAGGCAATAAATAATGGCTCTGTTGACTAAACAAACCGTGGAGGAGGATAGACGTCGTACCTTCAAGGTTGTCATCCTTTACAGCATCCTGAGCACCAACTGGACGCCGGACGACACGATGGTGTCGGAGGAGGCTGTTCGCCGGATGCAGCACAGCCTGGGCGCAGTAGGCGTCGAGGCTGCCCCGGCCACCATCTATAAGCGCGATGTCGCCGGCGCCCTCAAGTCGTTTGACCCCCGCGAATACGTCGTCTTCAACTGGTGTGAAGGTCTAGACGACGACCCGAACGATTACGGGGCAGTCACCCGCGTCCTCGACGAGTTGGGCTTCGCGTACACCGGCGCCGACGCGCGGGCGCTCTTGCTCTCGCAAAACAAAGAAGAGACGAAAGCCTTTCTGCTGCGGGACAAAATCCCCACGCCCGTCTCCAGGCTCTACGACCGCGCGGTGCTCAACGGCTGGCGGCGTTACCCCGCGCTGGTGAAGCCGGCCCACGAGCACTGCTCCTTTGGCATCACGCGCGAGGCGGTCGTGGACTCGCCCCAGCAGCTCAAGGAACGCGTCCAGTACGTGCTGGACACGTGGAAGTGCCCGGCGCTCGTCGAGGATTTCATTGACGGCGTCGAGTACAACGTCGGCGTGTGGGGCGACGACGATCTAAGCGTCCTGCCCATTGGCGCGATTGATTACTCGATCTTTCAGGATTACCACGACCGGTTGTGCAGTTTCGACGCCAAATGGAATCCTGACTCCGAGGCCTACCGCCTCACCGGGGTGCGCTGCCCGGCGGAAATTGACCCGGCCCTCAAGCGCCGCATCGAGAGAGCCGCCGTCAAGACGTATAAAGCCATCGGCCTGCGCGATTATGGCCGGATTGACATGCGCGTGCGCAACGGCGTGCCTTACGTGCTGGACGTGAACGCCAACCCGGACATCACGATGGAGGGCGGCTTCGCCCGCTCCGGGCGCGCCGCCGGCTACGATTACGGCCAACTGATCGCGCGCATCCTGAGCTTCGCGGCGCAGAGAATGCAAGTCCCCGTCTCGGTTCGCTAATCAGACGGACGAAGCGGCCGGCTGTGAACCAGCCGGTCGTTTTGTTTAACCCTTTCCTGTCCCTCATTCTGAGCCCCGAAGGGGCGAAGAATCTCGGCCTGAACGCGAGACCCCTTCACTTCGCTCAGGGCAGGCTCTTCGCTTTGCTGAGGGTGACAAGCCCGTCAATGTCACTGGAATTCGCTCTGGCGCGGGAGTACAATAAACGCTGGCTGGCTCGCTCTGCGCCCGCCATCTTCAAGGTCATCCCCAACGCCGACGAAGAGGCGATCTGCGCCGACGGGCAGTGCGGCGGCTTCTGCGTCCTGGTCGGGATAGACCTGAAAGGTTCGCACTACTACTTCACCCACGAGTGCCAGACCTGCCTACGCCGCTATCGGGTCGAGGACAGGGTGTACCTGTCCGGCTCGAAAGAGGGCGAGGTGGTTCAGGTAAGCGTTGCACATATGGAGAAGTAGGTGAGAAGAATCTGGCCGTTTACCTTCTATATATTACTTTTCGCAGGTGGCGCGTTTGTGGCGCCCTTCATGGTGCTCTATTATCAGAGCGTGGGATTCACAGGCACGCAAATCGGCTTGTTGGCTGGCGTAACCCCGCTCATCACTCTGTTCGGCGCACCCCTGTGGACGAGTCTTGCCGATGCGACGCGGCGACACCGGCTCATTATGAGTCTTGCCCTCCTGGTCGCGGCCATCACCACATTTGTATTTCCCTTATTCAACACATTCGCGCTAATCTTGTTGATTGTCATTCTATTACATGCATTCTTTGCGCCAGTTCTACCCTTCGCGGACAGCGCCACCATGTTCATGCTGGCAGATAAAAAAGACATGTATGGCCGTGTCCGTCTTGGCGGGACGATTGGCTTTGGGCTGGCGGCATCCATTGCGGGGGTGCTCGTCCAAGATTACGGCTTGAAATTAGCGTTCTGGGGAAGTGCGGCCCTGTTGCTGCTGGCGTTGATCGTCAGTCAAAAATTGGTCTACAGCCCATTGAGAGCAAGGGATTCGACCGGGGGTGGTGTTCGCGCGCTGTTGACGAATCGCCGTTGGCGCCTGTTCCTGACGGTGGCCTTTGCCGGCGGCCTGGCAGTCGCCGGTACAAACATCTATCTCTTCCCATACCTGAAAGAGTTGGGAGCGAATGAATCAACGATGGGGCTCTCGCTCACGATTGGAACACTCTCCGAAATTCCGGTGTTCTTTTTTGGCCATCGACTCCTCCAGCGCCTCAAGCCCTATGGACTGCTTATGCTGGCGATGGTGATCACAGGCGTCCGCTTACTGTTCTTTGCGGCCTCTGGCGCTCCAAACCTTGTCCTCTTGGTTCAACTTCTTAACGGCCCGACCTTTGCTGCCATGTGGGTGGCGGGCGTCGCCTATGCCGATGAAAACGCTCCGGCAGGCATGGGGGCGACTGCACAGGGGCTGTTCGGCGCGACGGTTTTTGGATTTGGCGCGGCGGTGGGTGGTTTCGTCGGCGGCCCGCTGTTGGAAAGCCTGGGAGGACGCGGTCTTTACCTCGTCCTTGGAATAGTTGTGCTTGTCACAGTGGCGCTTGTGGCGCTGGTGCAAAGGCGTCTGCCCGCGGAGCAGAAGACATCGCCTCATGTCGTGATGCAATGAGCCCTGGTGGTCGTGGCAATCATGGCCGCCCAGCGCGGGGTTGCCAGTGAGAGCCGTACAAAGACTGTTTCGCCAATGACCGCTGGCAGAAATGCCCGGTCTGCGGCCCCAAGGCCGTGCCATACGCCGTCAATCTTCAAGGGGACGCCAATGCTTGACGCCAGCAAACTTGTTCAGCAGGTCGAGGTGATGGCCTTGCATTACGCGATCCAGGCCGCGCTTGCAGGTGAAATCCCCTGGACAGGCGAATTAGCGCAGGAGTACAATAAACGCTGGCTGGCTCGCTCAGCGCCCGCGATCTACAAGGTCATCCCCAACGCCGACGAGCAGTGCGGCGGCTTCTGCGTCCTGGTGGGGATAGACCTGAAAGATTCGCACTACTGCTTCATCCACGAGTGTCAGACCTGCTCCCGCCGCTATCAGGTCGAGGACAGAGTGTACCTCTGGTGCAGAAACCGTCACATGTGGTCATTGAGTCAGAAACCCGCGCATTTTTTGCAGCAATTACCACGGGGTCCAAATGGCGGTTCAACCGTTAACGGTTGAAAATAGAGTTAGCCGGAACTAAGAACTCACACTACGACGACGCCCTTCAGCCGCACAGCTACCGCTCGGAGACATCACGATGACATGGTTGGAAACAGAACGACTGGTCATCAGAAATTTCCACATCAGCGACTGGGAAGCTCTGCATGAGATGATCACCCAGTATGAATCTTCCGAGCTCGCAGCCTATGATCAACCCTGGCCCACCGCGCCAGAAGAAATCAAGAAAATTACGGAATGGTTCGCGAGTGGAGACAGTTACTTGGCCGTCTGTCTGAAGGCGACGGGTCGCTTCATCGGGTTTGTCGCCCTCACGCATGAACCAGCGGACGACCAGCGAGAGTTCAACCTCGGCTATATCTTCAATTCCGAATATCATGGCCACGGCTATGCCACCGAGGCATGCCGAGCCGTTTTGGGTCATGCCTTCGATTCCAGGCAGGCGCACCGCGTGGTGACGGGCACAGCGGAGGCGAATAGCGCGTCCTGCCGCTTCCTGGAGCGGCTGGGTTTCCAGAAAACGTCCGAGAGGACAAGTTCATTCAGGCAGACATCAGATGGCACGCCGATCCCGTTCGTCGCCTACACCTTCGAACTATCACGAGACGCTTGGAAGGTTGTGGACCAGCACAGTTCCGGCTAACACGCGCATCCAACCGACGCCGCTTCGCTACGCTCGCGGCGCGGCTGATGCGCCACGTTAGGCGCATACGAACAATGCGAGAGGTCGGGTTCATGCTTTAGAGGAGCCAGAGAGTCACATTGCTGAGCCATCAAAGTACAACCGTTCCCTCTCCCACGGAGAAGACTGTTCATGTCCTCACGCAAGGCTACGCCGATTTTGCTGGATAACTATACATTACAAGGAGCGTATTGCTTCCTGCAGGAAGGCAAGAGAGCACAACTGTATGAGGAATGCCTTTCACACCTCGTCGAGTCCCTTGTCATTTATGACCAAATCATCGTTCCCGATGATGTTTTGTTGAGAAACTCTGCCTGTCAGCACGTTGCACAGCAGTTCAGCGGAATCATTGTCGGCAAGGCGATGCGCGAAACGCCTGACCTCCACCATCACATGATCGAAATGGGCGTGGTCGAGGACTTCAGGCCGTTTCTTGAAAGAAGGAATCCTTTCCGCCGCTTTGAAACCTCGGCCGCATATGATATTGAGAGAGCAGGTCGTGATCCCTCCCTCAGCCCGCCTGGCTGGATGGGGAAAGATGAAAGGCCTCTCACTTTCGCGGAGCGACACACTTATTACTCCTGGTATTGCATCAGGCTCGCAGCTGCGCTGGGCCTGAATTATGCACCCAATCCGACCAGGGTCGGCCTGCTCAGGAACCGCGAGTTTCGTGCACTCAAACCCTTCCCGAATTTTCAACGTGATATCCTTGATTACTTCGAGAAAGTAAGGAAGCGACATGCTGATTCAGTCAGCAGGGTGTTCCGGTCACTCCGCAAGCCGCTTGATCTTCCCATGGTGTATAACTATATCAATTCCAAAGCTCTGGAGAGCACTGGAATTATCGCCGAAACGCTACGCCTCAGAAACTCGGTAGAAGCGGCAGCGTTTCGAACGTTATGCGCCGAACTGGAGGAAGCAAGTCAAAATGGAGACGCAGCCCAGGTTGATAAAATACGAGAGCAAATCAAGGAATTAGATGATCGGTGGTCTGAGTCGCTGGCCAGACCGAAAACAACAAAGACGTGGAGCATTTCACTGTGGACTTTTGGAACAGACTTCGAAACGCCTTGGTACAAGCTGCAAGCGGTGGATCAAAAACCGCACTTCGTGTTCTTACACAGCCTGTTGTCAAGCCCGTAGCCGGCATCCGGTGCACCTGGGCGACCGGAGGCGCCGCCCTGGCGGGCCAGGGAAGCGATGTATACCCCGATGGAAACCAATTCCCTTGTGCCTCGGCTCGCCCCTTATGCTGATTCTGGGCATCGCCACCGCAGATTGAAGTCGCCGCCGAATAATGGCATGCGGGCGACGAGGCTAACGCCGCGCCCCGGCCCTCTTTAGGCGAGGCTTGACACTTCCAGGGAGTCTTGCCCGCGCAGGATCGGGTAAGACCCGCCCCGCGCCTGATGCCCGCTGTTGGGCGGCCAGGTGCGATGAACATCAGTAAATGGCAATTTATGATCCCCACTCCAACGCTCCAAACGGTCGCCCAGGCCTTGCAGAATAGTGCAGCGGTTGATTTCGTGCGCGCCTCCGTCAAGGCCGGCTACCGCGAGTTCTTTCCCCATGCCATCGAACAAGCCTACGGCATGGTGGATGCCGCTCTCGATAAGCTGGCTCAAAGTCAGACCCCGGCCAGGGACCCCTCCAAACTGAGCGCCGTGGCCGTGGGGCTTGTGGAGCATACCTTCAAGAAGCAGGATGACGCATTCTGGTTCAATCAGATTTACCACCACTACAAGACTCGGATCAAACCCGAAACCGATGCCCGGCAACTGCACCCGCTGATCGCCGGGACACGGGTGCTGGACTATGGCTGCGGCAGTGGTTATCTGGCCGCCCGGCTGGCCCGCAGCGGTTACCAGGTCTTCACCACCGACGTCTTGGATTATCGCTACGCTGAAGCGAAGCCTCTCCCCTTCGTCCAGATGACTTCGCCGACGGATCGCCCCTATCCTGAAGACAGCATGGATACCGCGCTCGTGCAAGCCGTGCTACACCATGTGAATCCCGACCACCTGGCGCACGTCCTCCAGCACCTGGCCCTGATGGCGCGACGCGTGGTGATCAAGGAAGACACCTACGACCTGCCCACCGATCTTCCCGGCTTGCCGGAAACGCTGGCGGGGCAGCCCCTGCTCCAAGAGTTTGTCAGGATGCCGCCAGCGGCCCAGTATGAGGCGCTGGTCTTGATTGACTTCTATGCCAATGCCATTGCGCAAGGCATCCCCGAGATGAACATGCCCTTCGAGTTTAAGTCAGTGAGCCACTGGCAACGCATTCTGCCTGCCAACAGGCTGCAAGTGATCAGAACTATTCCCGTTGGTTTTGAACTGGGCCGCATGCACAAAAGCTGTCATATTTGGTTCGTTTGTGAGCGCATAGAGTAGTGGCCACCCAACTGCCTGAAACGTTCCCCTAGGTATGGCATACCGCCGACCCGCTGCGCGGCTTCGCCCGCTCCGGGCGCGCCGCCGGCTACGATTACGGCCAACTGATCGCGCGCATCCTGAGCTTCGCGGCGCAGAGAATGCAAGTCCCCGTCCCGGTTCGATAATCGGACGGACGAAGCGGCCGGCTGGTTCACAGCCGGTCGTTTTGTTTACCCCGTCCCCGTCCCTCATTCTGAGCCTTCGGCAGGCTCAGGGTGACAAGCCCGTAGCCCGTAAATGTCACTGGAATTCGCTCTGGCGCGGGAGTACAATAAACGCTGGCTGGCTCGCTCTGCGCCCGCCATCTTCAAGGTTATCCCCAACGCCAACGAAGAGGCGATCTGCGCCGACGAGCAGTGCGGCGGCTTCTGCGTCCTGGTCAGGATAGACCTGAAAGATTCGCACAACTACTTCACCCACGAGTGTCAGACCTGCCTTCGCCGCTATCGGGTCGAGGATAGGGTATACATGTCTGGGTCGAAAGAGGGTGAGGTTGTTCAGGTAAGTGTTACACAACTGACTTCGTAACGCAGTTCGGTGTGTTTGATGGGCAGGGGCTGTTTTTGCAAAGACAGTTTATCTCTGGTGCAGAAACCATGTGGTCCAAAGCGTCGTTCAACCGTTAACGGTTGAAGATAGAGTTGGGCGGCTCGTGGCCGAATCAGAATTTCCATCATTCAAAAGGAGACCAGCATGTCCAAACCCATCTATTTGCTCGTTCTGGGGCAAGGCTTTACTGAAGCCTGGTATCAGCTTTCCAAAGAGGAACAGAGTAATCTGTGGTCGAAAGTGGAGGAAGTTGATAAGCGTGCAGGCGGCAAGTGGCTCATCCTATGCAATTCGCGTTGGGCCGATGAAGCGATCTTTGATTGGGGTGTGCTCGAATATCCTGACATGGAAGCCTATCAAAAGAAGGTCGAAGAGCTCGAAAAATTGAATTGGTGGCGATACTTTTCAGCCAAGACGATCCTGGGAACAAAGATGGAGGAATAGAACGACCGGTGATTGCCGCCCGAACGACGGGCGAAATCCTGTGAGCCTCAGGAAGTCGCGATGGAAGCTTGATTCTATGGCATGTAGCAACGGGGCAACAGATCGGTCAGTTCCAGCGTGGCTATGGCACTCAATAACCCATTACTCAGGCGTTTTTGGTTTTATACTGGCCCAAGCACTGGCTTTGGCGTGACTGCTTTTTCTCTGGACGACGCCAAAGAATTGTTGAAATCCGAATATCTAGAGTCCACGCTGAACGAGATTAAGGGTGTGGTAGAAGACGTTGACATCCAAACGCTGGAAATGAATCACGTTAGGAAGAACATAGGGCCGACCAACCTGCGGGGAATTTGGTATCCCTGCTTGAATCTGAGAGACTCTCCCGACCTAACAAGCCGATACAGGGCGTAGTAAGTTTGTAACGGCCATGCCAATCCACCAACGCATCTACGAACGCCTGAAGGCAGTTGCACAAGCAGAGCAAACTGTCAATTACAGCAGTATAGCCCCACTCGCTGGTCTAAACATGGAAAGCCAAGCAGACCGCAACGAGATTGGGCGCATATCGGATGACATCAATCTTCACGAACATGCCGAAGGACGGCCCATGCTATCGGTTGTAGTGGTACGGGAAGATATGAATTACCCTGGCAAGGGCTTTTTCGACCTTGCGCGGAGACTGGGCATACATCACGGACACAATGACATCGAGTTTTTTGTGACAGAGTTGAAACGGGTTCATGCCTATTGGAGAGAGTATCCAAAGGACGAGTAGATAGGAGAACGGAGGCAAGCAGCTATGCGCTTGTGGTACTGGTCGTCATTTGTCGCATCAGTTCGGGTTGGCAGGCGCCTCGGCCTTCAGCCGCACGAGTGGGTAATGCCTGACGTTAGCCGGTTCCGGTATTGACAACTGCCCAGATAGTCATATGCGCGCTACATCTTCACCCAATGAATTGCATATCACTATCGGTGTTTACCCCGCAAAAGATGCCAATCTGCGTCAGGATATCAAACTCATTAAGGCCGCCTTACTCTATGCTGATAGGGTAACCATTTACAGCCCATCAGCCGCATTACTTCAGATTGCCACAAGATTGGGCGATCTATCCGAAACCGAACAGTTGCGGTTTTTGGAGATGGTCGCCCCATATGTAGCATCCTCATCTGACGCTGCGAAAATCGTTGATGGCTTACGCAAGCTGCGCGACCCACGCTTTAGCCAAAGCCCGCAAGGTCGACTAATTAAGTCTGCGCTATTGAAGCAGTTTGCCAGTTCCTGGGAGGAAATCAGACGAGTCGTCAATAATCTTGCCGAAACTGCGGGTATGAGGGAGGTGGTTGAGGCCCTAAGCTCAGGCATGTTGGAAATTCACCAGTTCGCGACGCAAACCAACAACTCAGATGTGATGCAGTTTATGGTTGATTGCGTGGCGAAAGCTTCAGGCAAACAACTCTCAGCGCAGCAAGCCGCCTCAATAAGCCATCGGCAGAATGAAATGACTAAAGAATTCGTCGCAGGCATTTGTAGTGCAGTTGCAAGTAGCTCAACCTACCCGTTGTTTGATAAGGACACGGGCCAGTTAGTTTCTTTAGCACAAAAAGTGGTCAATGCGCCTACTTCCAGCACCTCACAACAAAGGGCACGCCACATTGCTTTCGCCAGCGATATGTTCCGGCGTCTACATGTTTTTGATAGCGCGAGTATAAGAGACGTTCTGCTGGTACGCGGAGAACTTGACAAGCACCTCGTAAGGTTTCGAAAGTCAGTCATTGAATTTGCATCAGATGTAGCTTCCAGTCCGTGGGATGACGACTTCGAGAAAGAGACTGAACTCCTCTTTCGCAAAGAGATTGCTCCAGCAATACTTGATTTGGAGGATGAGATAAAATCAAACAACTTCTTGGGGCAACTTGCACGCAAAGCTGTAGACAGACCGTTGGTATTGACGCCCGGAGCCACATTGTCTTTGGTTCTATCCCAACTGACCAGCCTGCCAGATGAAATAGCAGGCGGTTTCGGAATAGGCATCAGTGCAGCAGCGCTGGTCTACGATGCGTACAAAGAGGGGAGTGAAAAACAGCGAGCTATTGAGCGTAATGGCCTCTATTTTTATTATCGGGTTGATAGGAAATTGGAAGGGCTATCTTGATTTACCCGTGTCCTATTCAGGTCACCGGCTAACAACGGGTTGCGGCCGAAGCGGGCTACGCGCCGCCAAAACTGCCGGGGTAGCGGGTTTGCCACCGAGCCTTCCTTTACCCGCTGCGTGCGGTTGAGCGTGGCCGTTGGGCAGCGATAGCCATAGCCACTAATTGATCAGAAAGCAGGAAATCGCCATGGACTTAATGGCAATCAGTAACGCTATCCGGTTGATTGATTGGAGCACATTAGCAGACATTGCAGTTGTAATTACAGCGACCTTCGTCATTTGGCAATTAAGGGAAATGCAGCGAACTACTCAGGCACAGGCCTACAGCGTAGCAGTAGACCGACTCCAAGACGAGAAAGTGCGCGAGGCGCGTCGATTAATCTTCAAACTAACTGGCAAACCTTTGGAGAAGTGGAGCGGCGACGAAAAAGCAGCGGCTGAAGTAGTTTGCCACACATATGATGTGGTTGGCCAAATGGTGCGCCACAACCTACTATCAAAGAAAATCATTCTCGATAGCTGGGGGCCATCACTCCGTCGGAGTTGGCCGATTCTCGAACCTTTGGTAAAAAACTATCGCCAGGAGTTCAGCGCAAATGAGTTTTGGGATGATTACGAGTGGCTTGCAACGGAAGCAATAAGGATGGATACAGCACGGGCCCAAAGAACGGCACAACGTTAGGGTCAAATGTCTGGTAGTAGTGCGGGGTTGCATGTTCAGTTAGTTTTTTGCTACCCAACTAGTCGTTCCAGCGGACACGCTTCGCTCGCGCTACGCGCTCGCTCCGTGTGCCACTGAACTCCACCGTTGACCCGTCTGACCGCTTACGCCCCCTCACCCGGCGGCCGGTCTGTTTCCCCGCTCTGCCGCTTATCCAGACAAGTCTCTAAGTCCCTCGGCGTTAACTCTCCTGCCCGGCGTCGTTTAGATAGCCAGGCCACCTGCCTGCCGCCGACGGAACCCAGGATGCGGGCGCGGCGCTGGCCGGGGCTAACGGGAGCGGCGAGTACGTGCGTCGCACGTGCTAAATCCGACCCCCTCACTCTAACTTTCCCCATCGCGCCAAGTGATAGAGGTATAATCGGAACATTCTATGACTGTGTGACGTTGTAGCATCAACCATACCTCTGTCTCGCGGGAGTTGTGTAATGAACGCCAAACATGCGTCGAAGC
>Ga0209431_10003655_pt1 | contig 12223 bp, 16 predicted proteins | sample RifCSP13_3_FD_184021 | JGI IMG/M metagenome (GOLD analysis project Ga0209431, IMG submission 184021) | Soil microbial communities from Rifle, Colorado - Rifle CSP2_sed 13_3 (SPAdes) (version 2) | ecosystem: Environmental > Terrestrial > Deep subsurface > Rock core/Sediment | place: Rifle...
CATCCCTCCTACCGGCGGGCGCTCAAGAAATGTTCCAACTCGATCATCTTTGAAGACCTGGGGCTCTCACTCTTCCTGGTGAAAGGCGCGGGGGAGGTGCTTGCCCTCGCACCAGCGGAGGTCAATCCCTTTTTGCGCCGGCTGGACCGCTGGATCGCAGAGCAGAAATGAGCGCTCATTGAGGCCGATTTACCGGCCACACCTTCAACCGCCCAGCTGGACCGCGCCGATGGCCATGAAACTGAAGATCACCGTATCGGCGATCATGTGGATGAACCAGGGCCAAAAAAGGCCTTTGGTCTCCAGCATGCTCCGCGCCAGGATCCAGCCGAAGAATCCGGTGAATGCCACCCCCAGCAGGCCGTAGGGCACTCCGTAGAAGTGGCCGATGCCGAAGAAGGCCGCAGCCAGTAGCGCCGAGTGGGTCTTGCCCAAGATGCGATGGATGGGAGCCAGCAGGGCGGCGCGATAGGAGATCTCTTCATAGAAGGAGTTCATGGCGGCGAACACAATAACGAGCGGCAGCAGAGGCGCCGCAGTCCACACCGCCTTCAGCTCAACCCGGCCCACGAGAAAGAAACCGATGATGAGCAGCAACGCGAAAAAGGCAAAAAGGCACAGGCGTATGCCCAGCGGACGCCAGGTAGTGGGCTTGTTCGCGCCAACTTCGGGCCAGGGTGGCGCCTGAGCGTTGAGATCCCCCAGGCGCAGGAAGAATTCCTGGCGGCGCAATCCGATGAGCAGCAGCCCAAGAATTATGACGGCTGCCATGATCATGCGTATGAGCTGGTCGCCAAGCATATAAAGGACAAAATCGGAAAGTTCTGTTGAAAACCAGGTCTGCCATTGCGCTAGGCCTGATAGCCAGGCCCCCAAGGTATTCGCAACAAATACCACCAAGAACACCAGGAAGAAACGTTGCAGGGTCCTGGCCGGGGCCCAAAAAAAGCCGAGATACAGCAGCGCACCGATCAGGGTCAGCTTGGCGCCGAACAGCCAATCTGGCGTACTGCCGGTCAACTCCCTAAATAGGATGTCGGGAAGGAATGACAGCAGCAACGTGCCCGTCCAGGCCAACGCCAACGGAGCGGTTGTTTTGAAACCGGTTGGCTTGTTCATCACCAGGGAGATATCTAAGCGTTTACAAAAGCCAGTCGCGCCGCCTCAGCCCCCTGTTCAAGCGCGGTGAAATTTGCGGCCAGCAGGTCTTGATGCCTGGCAGGCAGGTGGTCCTTGAGCGCATCTTGGATGGCGGTCAGGGGCAGCACCCCGCTGGCCTGCACCAGCGCCCCGAGCATGACGGCGTTCACCAGGCGTTTGTCGCCCAGCTTCTCGGCCAGCTCATTGGCGGGCGCTTCCACCACGCGCAGGTCGCTGCGGGTCACATTGCGGTTGATCAGCGAGCGGTTCAACACCAAAACGCCGCCCGCGGCCACCAGCGGTTCGTATTTATCCAACGAGGGCAGGTTGAGGCACACCACAGCCTGCGGGTTGCGCACGGTGGGAGAACCGATGTCTTCATCGGCCACGATCACGGTGCAATTGGCCGTGCCGCCGCGCATCTCCGGGCCATAGGAAGGAAACCAGGTCACGTGTTTGCCGCTGTCCATGGCGGCATAAGCCAGCACCTGGCCGGCGAATAGCACGCCCTGGCCGCCAAATCCCGCGATCACGATCTCAGTTTGCATGCCGCCTCCTAGACCTTAAGCGCTTTCACGGCCTCAGAGATTTTGTAATCGCCCAGCGGAAAATAGGGGAGCATCTCTTCTTCCACGAAGGACAAGGCCTGGTTAGGTGTCATGCCCCAGTTGGTTGGGCAGGTGGACAGCAGCTCGACCAGCGAGAACCCCAACCCCTGCTGCTGGACCTCGAAGGCGGTGCGGATGGCTTTCTTGGCTTTGCGGATGTTGGTGGCATCATGCAGGCTGCGCCGCACCACAAACGCGGTGGCATCCAGCTTGGCCAGCACTTCAGACATGCGGATGGGCATGCCGGTCACTTCAATGTCGCGGCCCAAGGGGCTGGAGGTGGTACGCATGCCCGGCAGAGTGGTGGGGGCCATCTGCCCGCCGGTCATCCCGTAGATGGCATTATTGATGAAGATGATCGTAACGTTCTCACCGCGCGCCGCGGCGTGCATCACTTCTGCCATACCGATGGAAACCAGGTCGCCATCGCCCTGGTAGGTGAACACCGTGCGGTCCGGGAATACGCGCTTAATGCCCGTGGCCATGGCCGGGGCGCGGCCATGGGCGGCTTCCACGAAGTCCACATCGAAGTAGTTGTACGCAAACACCGAACAGCCCACGGAGGCCACGCCGATGGCCTTCTCGCGCAGGCCCATCTCGTCCAGCACCTCGGCCACCAGGCGCTGTGAGATGCCATGGGTGCAGCCGGGGCAGTAATGGGTGACGGTTTCGGTGAGCGAACGGGGTCGCTGGTAAACGACCTGCGCAGCTGTGGCAGGGGCGGCGTTTAGCATGTCAGTTTCCTTCCCGCAGGATGGACAGGCGTTCCAGCCAGCGTTGGCGGGCGTGGCCGTTTTGGCCCACGATGGGACCGGAGGCCACCCGGCGGATCTCGGCCAGGATCTCGTCTGGGAAGGGCACGACGCCGCCCAAGCGCCCATAGAATTCCACCGGGATCAGCCCATCCACGGCCAATTTCACATCGCCGAACATCTGCCCCGCGTTCATCTCTACCACCAGCATGGCCTCGGCTACTCCGGCGAGTTCCCTGACCACTGTTTCCGGGAATGGAGACAGCGAGATGGGGCGCAGCAGGCCGGCCTTGATGCCCGCCGCCCGAGCCGCGCGTACCGCGCTCAGCGCCACACGGCCGGCGGTGCCAAAGCCCACCACCACGAGTTCCGCGTCCTCCAAGTAATATTCTTTCCAGCGCACTTCTTCGCCGCGGATGCTTTCCCAGCGCTCCAGCAGGCGGATGTTGGTGACTTCTTCGTCGTCGGGATTCAAATAGATCGAGGTTAGCAGGCGGCGCGGCCGGCCGGGTTCGCCGGTCACAGCCCAATTGGGCAAGACTTTCTTCAACGGCGCCATCGGCGGCAGTTCCGCCGGCTCCATCATTTGCCCGATGCTGCCATCCGCCAGGACAACCGCGATGGTGCGATATTTCTCGGCAAGGTCAAAGGCCAGCACAGTGAGATCAATGGCCTCCTGCACGCTGGCTGGGGCCAACACGATAGGGTGGTAATCCCCGTGGCCGCCGCCGTGCACCATTTGGGTATAGTCACCCTGGGAGGGTGCGATGTTGCCGAGGCCGGGGCCGCCGCGCATCACATCCACCAGCACCATGGGCACTTCGGTGCCGGCAATATAAGAGAGGCCTTCCATCATCAGGCTGATCCCGGGGCTGGAGGAGGTGGTCATCACGCGCTTTCCGGTGCAGGCCGCGCCGTAAACCATATTGATGGCGGCCACTTCGCTCTCCGCCTGCACAAAAGTGCGGCCCAGTTCCGGCATGCGCGCCGCCATGTGTTCGAGCAGTTCGGTCTGCGGAGTAATGGGATACCCGAAATAGGCTTCCAGGCCGGCACGGATGGCGGCTTCGGCGATTGCGTTGTTTCCTTTAAGAAGTTCTATGGCCATAAGCTCTCTTACGCGCTTATAGTTATAGGTCGCGGTTCCACCTGGCGATATACGATCAGCGCTGCCTCCGGGCACACCACGGCGCAGATGGCACAGCCGGTGCAGCCCTTGGCATGCAGGTGGACGGGATGATAGCCCTTGGGGGTCAGCTGGCTCTTATCCAGGCTCATTACTTCTTGCGGGCAAGCTTGCACGCATAGCTCGCACCCTTTGCAGTGCAAGACGTTGACGTCGATCCATCCGGTGGCGGCCATCTCACTCCTCTAAATAATTGGCCCAGCTTGCTGTTCCCAAAGCCAGACCCAGGAGGCGAGGGCCTGGTCAAAGTTTTCATTCTTTACGACCAAGGTCTTAAGGCTCTGGTCGCGGTCGCGGATTTTGAATACGAGCTCAGGCCGCTGGGTGTCGCGGGTGTGCAGAATGCAGTCCGCCAAGTGAAAGTCCTCTGAAAGAAGATGGTTGCCAAAACAGGCTTCGCAGCCCGCCCGGCGGTTGCACAGACTGCGGTCCAGGAATACGTTCATGGCGCGCTCCCTTCCGTTAAGTGGCGATCATCTCGCACCCGGTGATAGACGGTGCCAGCCAGCGCGCCCAGGTGACCAAGCTCGTGCAGCAAGAGTACTGCGGCGATGAGCAGCTTCAGGTTGTTGACAGATAGCATGAAGCGGCTATTGAGCTACACCCGCCTGCTGCTGCCAAAGCAGCAGCCAGGAATCGATGGCGTCGGCGCGGTTGCGGGGAGTCACAGTCAGCGACTTGAGGCTGCCATCCCGATCGGTGATGGAAAAATCGATGGTCCCGCGGCCGTCCTCAATTACGCTCAACCCGCAATTGGAAGCGTCAAAATTGCTCTGCTCCAGCCGGGTGGCGAAACATGCTTCGCAGGCAGCCTGCCAACGAGTACAGTGTCGGCGATCCAAGGTGACTTTCATAGGGTAAGCCTCCTTTATATAGGCGGTATAGCATGAGTGTAGGGCGGCGCCGTGGCGACCATTAGGGCTATATGCCCCTATTCTGTTGGGTCAAGCCACCCGTTCGCTTTGGCGTAGGTCCCCACCGTTTTCGCCCTTCGTAGGGCATATGTCCCTGGAGCAGGAGGTCTGGGCCAAGGACGGCTGGTGGCTGCCGCAGCCCTATAAGTGCGACACGCTAAACATCGCCCCTGGCGAACGCTACGGCGTGATCGTGAATTGCCACACACCCGGCGCCTGGGCTTTCCATTGCCACATCCTCACCCACGCCGAATCGGCAAACGGCATTTTCGGCATGGTGACGGCGGTGGTGGTAAGCGAGTAAGAGCTCGAGAGACTCGTCGTAGAAAGAGAGCCGGCAGGCTCTCTTTTAGCTTCTAAGCCAGGCCTGGATCTGCTTCGGCGCCCAGGCGTTGATCACGTCCTTGGCCGTCACCCAGCCGCGGCGGGCGGTGGCCACGCCGAAGGACAGGAAGTCCATATGGTCGGGGTGGTGGGCGTCGGTGTTGATCGCCAGTTTGATGCCCATCTCGATGGCCCGCCGCGCCTGCACATCGTCCAGGTCCAGGCGCTTGGGGTTGGCGTTGATCTCCAGGGCAGTTCCGGTTTCGGCGGCGGTCTGCAGCACGGCGTCCCAGTCCAGGTCGGCGCCTTCGCGCTCGGGCAGCATGCGGTTGCTGGGGTGGCCGAGGATGTCCACGTGCGGATTGCGCATGGCGGCCAGCACGCGTTCGGTCACCTGGGCGCGTGGTTGGCGCGTACTGACGTGCAGCGAGGCCACCACGATATCCAGCGAGGCCAGCACCTCGTCGGGTAGGTCCAGGCTGGCGTCAGCCTTGATCTCCACTTCGATGCCCTGCAGGATGAGCAGCGCATCACCCAGCTTCTTGCGCACCTTGTCGATCTCTTTGCGCTGTTCCAGCAATCGTTCGGGCGAGAGCCCGTTCACCAGGCCAATGCTGGGCGAATGGTCGGTAATAGCCAGCACTTTGTACCCCCGCTTTTTGGCGGCTTGGGCTAGTTCAAGGATGCTGGTCTGCCCATCGCTCCAGGTCGTGTGCGCATGCAGTTCGGCCTTGATGTTCTTGGTCTCGATCAGCCTGGGCAGGTCGTCCTTCAGGGCGGCCTGGATCTCGCCGTGATCCTCGCGGATCTCGGGCGGGATCCACGGCATGCCCAGGATCTTGTAGACTTCTTCCTCGGTGGCGCACAGGACCTCGCTCTCATCCTCGCGCATGAAGGCTTCGTCAGAGAGTGACAGCTTTTTGTCCAGCGCCATTTCGCGCAGGCGCACGTTGTGTTCTTTGGAGCCTGTGGCGTATTGCAGGGCGGTGCCAAAGCGCTCGGGGCGGTGCACCCACACCTGGGCGCGCATCCCGTTGTGGTATTCCACGCTGCATTTCACCGGACCCTGGCCCAACACGCGGGCCACGCTAGGCATCTCCACGAAAGCCTGGATGACCTCTTCGGGTCTGGTGGCGCCCACCAGCAGGTCAATATCGCCAATGGTGGCGCGCATGCGCCGCAGACTGCCGCCCATCTCGGCAGCCTTCACCCCGGGCAGCTTGCGCAGCGCAACCAGCAGCTCCTGCGCAAAAGGCAGCACCTCGCCCAGCGGCAGGCGTCCGCTGCGCCGGGAAAGCGATTCGATGCCGGCCAGGATCTTGGTCTCGGATTTTTCGCCCATGCCGGGCAGGTCGCGCAGCTTGCCGGCCCGGGCGGCTTCTTTTAGCTGCTCGATGCTGAGGACGCCCAATTCACGGTGGAAAAGGCCTACTTTTTTTGGTCCCAGATCGGGGATCTGCAGCAAGGTAGCCAGTTCCGGGGGCACCTCCGCCTTGAGTCTTTCTAAATAACCAAGTTGGCCGGTTTGGAGCAGCTCGTCAATTTTCTCAGCGATGGCTTTGCCTACGCCGGGGATCTCCATCAAGGCTTTTTGGCCGCCCTGTTTCCAGATATCGTTCACATCCCGGCCCAGGCCGCTGAGGCTTTCGGCGGCCTTGCGGTAGGCCAGGGTCTTGTAAATGACCTCGCCCTTGATCTCCAGCAGGTCCCCAACCAGGGCAAAAGTATCCGCCAGTTCCTTGTTGGTCACGGCAAGATTATAAGCCTGTGCAAATTAGAGGAATCACCGAAAAACCCAGCGTTTACATGGAAAGTAAAATCCTGTAGACTGATGGGACAACTTCCGCCTTTGAAGGACTGAGGAGAGCATATGCGGGCCACGACCAACCTATCAATGCTATTACTAACCGGCTTTCTGATTGCTGCTTGCAGTTCTACTCTCGCTGATGCTGTCGCGTCCCCTACGCCAACTGTCCTCGTCCGAGCGGCAACAGCTACCCCCACCGCCGAACCAACGAAGACTCCCGAACGCGCGCCGACCGAAACGCCTGCTCCCGAATTGCCGGACAGTTTCACTTTGCTGTTGGTCTTCCAGGAAGACACGACCTGCGATGGGAATGGCTTCCAATATGATTACGCAGTCACCCTGGGCGCAGACAACATCACCATGGTCCAGGTAGTCAATGGCATTACTTCAACTGGGCCTTACGACCCCGCTTCAGGGGAATACAGCGCCGAAGCCACCGGCCTGCCCGGCACCGAGACCTATGCGGGCAGCATTTCCAGCGACGGCCTTGTTGTCACGATGGAGGGAATATACTCTTACGACGACCTCGACCCGGCAACCTGCCTGGGAACCTGGCCATTTAGCGGGGAATACACCCCCTAGATGTGGTGGTCTTGGCCATGATATAATCATGGCCGTACCGCTGCTCTTTCACTAATCCAGCTTCCTGGTCTCCCAGGAAGCGTTTTATGTAAGGCTGGTACGGTATTCCAAATCGAAAGGTGGTGTGGTTTTGCCCAAAGTCGTGCTGAGACCGGGGGAGTCGCAGCAATCCTTGCTGAAGCGCTTTCGCAAAAAGGTGGCTCGCAGTAAAGTATTGAGCACGGTCCGGCAGAAGCGTTGGTTCATATCGACCAGCGAGGCGCGCCGGATCGCCAAGCAAAAGGCTATCCGCAAGGCGCAGCGACGTACGGACGAACGCAAAGACCGTCCGAGCGTATCTTAGGATCCGAACATCAAAAAGAGCGAGGCTCAGCCCCGCTCTTTTCTTATACCCCCACAAAACAAAAGAGCGAGGCGGCTGCCTCGCTCTTTTGAACTAAATAAATTGGTATGGATTACTTCATTGCTCCCATGACCCAGTCGTAAATGACCATGATCAGGGCTCCCGCGGAGGCGGCGGCAGCGGCGGCAGCGGCACCACCCAGGATGCCGGCAACCAAACCACCGAGCTGCTCAACAAAGAGCATGCCGGCGGCGGCGGAGAAGGCGCTCAGGGCTAAAGCGGTGATGAAGAAGCCGGTGCGGTCCTTCATGCCGGCTACATACAACAACCCGCCCAAGAAGGCCAGCGCAGCCACGATGTCGGTGACGATGGTCGGGAGGCCAAGGTCAACACCGAGACCGGCCAAAGCGTATACCACCACCCAAACTACGAGGGCGATAAGCCAGGCCCATTTACCAATTGTTCCAGTATCCATCTTTTTTCTCTCCTTTTAGAGAAAGTGAATTTGCGGCAGGCGCCGCTCATACCTATTAACCCTGCCCTCATCTGGGGGTTACGCGGTTCTAAGGGGCGATTTTTTTCCCTAAATCTGTGAAAATGCTCACATATATACGGGTAATCGTGAGGCGGGTATGCGCCGTTCTTAAGGGAAAATGCCTGTAATTACCCCGCTGCCCCCTGCTAAAATCAGCTCACTCGAACGAGGAGGTCCTATGTCTCGCGTTGTGCATTTTGAATTGGTAGGGGAGAACCCGGATCGCATGGCCAAGTTCTATGCGGAAACCTTCGGCTGGAAGGTGCAAAAATGGGAGGGACCTTTGGATTATTGGCTGGTGACCACCGGCGAGGACGGCGCCCCCGGCATCAACGGCGGCCTGGGGCGGCGCAGCTCGCCTGACGAGCAAGGCACTACGAATACCTTGGAAGTGATGGATGCCAGGGCCGCGGTGGCCGCCGTAGAGAAGAACGGCGGCAAGGTGACCCTTGCCTTGCACGCCATCCCCGGAGTCGGCTGGCAAGCCTACTGCGCAGACACCGAGGGCAATGTCTTCGGCATCCACCAGAACGACCCGAACGCCAAATAGCCGCCTCGTCCCAACGGATGGACTTAGGCGCCGCGCCGTTTAGCTTCTTGCCTTCAGCGCCCTACGCATGTCGCGCCGGTGTCCTTGCAAATGCAGGTACATCAATCTCACCATGTGTTTGATCTCAGTGACCCCCAGGAAGGGATGGCGCCCGCGCTGATCCAGGTCGGCAGCGCTCATCGCCAGCACCAGTACAACCGTCGCCGCCCGCCGGCGGCCGAATTCGGCTAGCAGCGTCTCACGATCCTGCCGGCTCAGCTCGTCGGTTTGCGCCGCGTTCCAGGCATTAATATCGAAGCCCTCCTCGACTCCAGACCCGCCTTTCAGGATGGAACGCATCAATCGAGGGATGCTGCCTTCTACCTCGGTGAAATGGGCAAGCAGCTTGTGCACCGTCCAGGCCGGGCCGTCGGCGTAGACCTGCACCTCCCACTCGTGGGGCGCCAGTGCGCGGAAGAAAGCCAGCGTTTTTTCGCCCTCGGTCATTAAACTGTCGGCAAGCTCTTTGGCGCTCTGAGCCAATGGTCTCGCGTTTGTGTCACTCTGAGCAAAGCGAAGGGGTCTCATTGACATCTATGCTAATGGGGACCTTTGAACCAAGGTTCTAAAATTTCTTTGGGCTTCGCCCTCAGAGGACACAAAACGAAACTATCTCCTCAGCAAATTACTTAGAAAGAACCACAAATTAGCCGGGCGCTCCGCCAGCCGCCGCATGAAATAGGGGTACCACTCGCGGCCGAAAGGAACGTACACGCGCACCCCATAGCCCTCCTGCACAAGTTGGGTTTGTACCTCGCGGCGGATACCGAACAGCATCTGGAACTCGAAATGCTCCTTGGGCAAGCCGATCTCCGTGGCGTGGCGCTTGACGAATTCGATGCGGCTTGTATCGTGGGTGGCCACGGCAGCCAGAGGCGGCCAGGTCCCCTCCCTGCCGCGCTCCAGCCCGGGTTGGATACTGGCGTGCAACATGAGGTCAGCCAGGCGGTCATAGGCCGCGTCCACATCTTTCTTACGCGGGTAGGCCACCTCATGCGCCTCCATGTAAGCTCCCTTGACCAGGCGGATGCGGGCGCCCTCCTGCAGCAGGGCCAGCACATCCTCCTCGCTCCGATATAAAGCCGATTGGATCACTACGCCCACATTCTCGTGTCCTGCGGCGCGCAGCTGGCGATAGAGGCGCAACGTGGCAGGCACATGGGCTGCTTCTTCCATGTCAATGCGCACAAATAGGCCAAGTAAGGCCGCCGCATCCAGAATGGCCTTCAAATGCTGTGCGCACAAAGCTTCGTCAAGTTTAAGGCCGATCTGGGTGAGCTTGATGGAAACATTGGAACGCAGGCCGCTTTGGGCCACCCGGGTTAACAATTGTTGGATCTGCAGCCGCGCCTCGTTGGCTGCCGCCGAGTCCTGCGTGTGCTCTCCCAGTAGATCAAGCGTGGCCTGCATGCCGGCCTTGTTCAGCTCGCCCACGGCCTGCAACGCGGCCTCTATGCTTTCGCCTGCCACGAAGCGCCGCGCAGTGCGCCGCGCAAAAGGCAGGGCGGTGGTGAGCCGGCGAGCCCAGCCGGCTTTGGAGAGATATATAAGGAAGCTACGCAACATAACGGAAAGAGACGGCGTTGGAGAGACAGAAGCAGGGCATTTCAATCATGGAGTTTCGCGGCGACGGTGGATTTGCAATGAATCGTCTGTCGCTGCGAATCTCAAGGGAAGCAGTTTCGGCTATCCAAGACTGCGGTAATTGCAGTCTTGACCCCAATTAGCCATCAGACGGGCGATTCTAGCATGGAATCCCAGGTGATATACTCGCGAGCTTTATTATGTCCATGTACGTACGGCCTCGCACTTCCTTTGCGCGCTGGGTTTCCAGCCTGTTACTGATCGCCACCGTGGTCCTCCTCACCTTGCAGTTGATCGTCTATAGCCGAAACCGGGCCAATTTCCCCGGCGGCCTGGTGGTTGCCGGCGTTCCCGTGGGCGGCATCAGCCGCCAGGAAGCGGCCGAGCGCCTCCTCGAGATCTACGGTTTACCCGTGGAGCTTAAATATGGCGACGCGCTGATCCATATGGACCCCTCCAGCGTGCAATTCTCGATGAATCTGGAGGGCATGATTGCCGCCGCCGACCTGGAACGTACCGGCTCCTCCTTTTGGGCGGGATTTTGGGATTACCTGTGGGGCGGCATCTCCAAGCCTGCTGAAGTGCCGCTGGATGCCACTTATTCGGAAGAGGCCCTCCGCGCCTATTTGAGCGCCGAGATCGCCGCCCGCTACGACAGGCCGCCAGCCCCGGCCTCGCCTATCGCCGGCACCACTCAATTCGAGCTTGGGCAACCTGGGACGGTCCTAAACGCCGACGACGCCGTGCAGGATATCGAGCGCGCCTTGTTCTCGCCCAGCCAACGCAGCGTGCGGCTTGGCTTGCAGGAAAGCAACCCGGCCCGCCCCAATCTCGACAACCTCCAGGTGCAACTGCAGCAGATCATGGAGGTGGCCGGCTATGACGGGCTGGCCGATATCTACTTCCTCGATCTGGTGGGCGGGCAGGAGCTTCACTTTATCTATCGCCTGGGCGGTAACCTGCCGACCGAACCGGATGCCAGTTTCACCGCAGCCAGCATCGTGAAGATCCCTATCCTCGTTACGCTCTATTCGCGTCTGGACGACCGGCCGGATGAGGTTACCCAGGCGCTGATGAATGCGATGATCATCGAATCTGGCAACGCCGCCGCCGACACGCTGATGCAGACTCTGCTCGACCCCACATTTGGGCCTACGAAGGTAACTGAAGATATCCAGGCATTGGGTTTGGAAAACACATTCCTGGCCGGCCAGTTTTATTTCGGCGCCCCGCTCCTGCGAATTTACAGCACACCAGGTCAGGAACGGACCGATATCTATCCGCCGGATGATTTTCCTGACCAGTACAACCAAACAAGTCCATCCGACATGGGCATGCTGCTTGCAGATATCTACCAATGCGCGCAAAGTGGGGGAGGCGCGTTGGTGGCCGTGTTTCAGGGAGACATGACCCGGGCTGAATGCCAGGACATCATCAACCTGCTCAGCCTGAACCGTATCGGCCTCCTGCTGGAGGCCGGCGCACCCGAGGGTACGCGCATCGCCCATAAGCACGGCTGGATCGCCGAGGGGGCCGAGGGCGTCATCCGCACCATGGGTGATGTCGGCATTGTGTTTACGCCCATCGGGGATTATGTGGTGGCCATCTTTCTGTACCATCCCGTTCAGCTGATTTACGATCCGGTGTCGAGCATGTTTTCCGATTTGGCCGAGGCCGTTTACAACTACTACACACTGCCGGACCAGGAATTTAGCTCGGCCAATTGATCCAGTCGTCGTTTCTTCACTAAAAATACGCGCTGATCCATCCTGCCGTCGTCTCCGCCAATTCGCGCAGCACCTCGGCTTCGGTGCGCCCGGCGCTCTTGAGCACCTTGAAGCCGTGGTCGGCACCCGCCA
>Ga0209431_10003660_pt1 | contig 12214 bp, 10 predicted proteins | sample RifCSP13_3_FD_184021 | JGI IMG/M metagenome (GOLD analysis project Ga0209431, IMG submission 184021) | Soil microbial communities from Rifle, Colorado - Rifle CSP2_sed 13_3 (SPAdes) (version 2) | ecosystem: Environmental > Terrestrial > Deep subsurface > Rock core/Sediment | place: Rifle...
GGATTTGCCAAAAACCCTTTTGTCAATTTACGATAGCTTTCAGCGGCGATTTTTTTAATCCAATACGGCTTTTGGTTTGGCGGTTGATAAATATGAAGAAAATTCACCCAATACATAAATTAATTGCGAAAATTTACCTTTAATAATTAACGAATTTGAATTTTGATTTATTTGCCTATCCTCTTTGTTCCGGCTGGCCGCCGCGGATTTTTTGGTATTGTTTTTTATATTTTTTGATAAGCGCTTCCACTTCATCGTGCGGAATCTTTGTTCTCAATAGATCAATAACATTGATAGTGTCGTAGACATCGTGCTTGTGTTGAAGTTTATAGATTGCATCGCGCCAAAGAATCGCCTGCTCGTATTCCCTTCTCTTTCTCGCTTCCCGTTCCAATCGTTTCATCATTTGAATAAACGCATAATACACTCCCTTTTCCGTGCCGCCTTTTTCCAGCGTGCGTTCTTTGAAAGGGATCCGGACAGCTTCTCCCTGATCGCGCATCATCTGCCAGATTTTTCTTGTTCTTTGCCACTCAAACGCGGTTGAGATTATTTTTTCATAATAGACGGTCGCTTGCACCAGTTTTTCCCGGGAAATGCCCGGAATTTGGCGAATGGCGCTTAAAAGAAGATATGCTCCGAGCTCAATCATCTCAACGCTCCACCACGGCTTAGCGCAGGCCCAAAAAAAATGATCACTGGAAAGCGCCTTGTCCATCTGCATTCGGATTTGCGCGTATTGGAGATTTTGCTTATCCATTGACTGGACTTCGCGCAAGACGAGTTCGGTGAATTCTTTCTGCCATTGATGGATAATGTTTTCCGGATCCGCCCAGGAAATGAATTGAATTCTACGCTTGATGTCTTGCTCGCTTGACGCCCAGGTTGAAGCTGTTGGCGAGACTTCAATTATTTTTTTGTAATATTTTTTAATGTCCGAGATGCGGATGAATTCGCATTCCGGCGCTTCAAAAACATCAAAAAGCATCTTTTCCAGTCCGGGCCGATGATGGCCGAATGTTTCACCGTCCATGGCGGTAATAACAAAGCGATTGGATCGGAGATCATTTTGCATTGCATTGATCAGCGTTTCGCGGGAACGCACGACCGAACTCATAATAAGATTGCTCAAACGGCGTTCGCGGAAATAAACGCCTAATTTTTTGCCTTTAATCGCGTAACGCTTGGTGTAATCCACTTTCCCCACTTCGCCGCCGCAGGCGATTTCATCAAGGATAATCCAGTCAAACCCCAGTCCTTCAAGAACCGCGTCCAACTTGCTGTCGTAAGCCATTTCAGGCGGGAAAAATCCCCGCGGCGAATAGGCGCTGCCTAAGAAAAAATGGTTGGTTTCGTCGTTAATTTGAATCTGGCGCGCTATTTCTTTTTTATCAAGAAAAGGAAGGATTGCGTGATATTTTGAAGAAGAGGTGAATTCAATTCGCCCCTCTTTTCCCAACTCGCGCAAAATATCAATGAGGTCGCGATATTGATATTTATCAAAAAGCTCAAGAAGAGCGCCGGTAATATTCAAGGTTAGCCGCATTTGCTTATGTTTCTGAAATCCTTTCAAAAGAGGGCGATAACTTTGTGCTGCAACCGCCTCTAAAATATCGGACTGCTGATCAGCTGGTTGGTAAAAATGAAAAAAAGGCGCCCAACGCATAAATAATTTTGACAATTAACTTTTAACTAAAACTCATTTTACTTTTTCGCCGCCGAAAAATCTTTCCAGCGGTTCGTGGCGGAGAAACGCCCTCTTTATTTTACCAGCTTTTCCGGAAGAATGCCAAAGTCTGGCTAAGTATTCAAGGCGCGAGAATTTCCGATGGATTTTTTTTGACGCAGTCGTTTCCGATGACGAGGGAATCGCTTCAACTGCGCGAAGATACAGAGAGGTGCCTCTTAAAAGTTCGTCCACTCCCCACCACGGCATAGCCGATGCCCACCAGTATTGGTCGCTGGAGAGCGCTTGATCAAGCAGTGTTTGCGCTGTATTGTATTTTTCATTTTTTTTCCGGCAGACAAAACGGAGCGCTGTGTCCGTAATTTCCCACTGTATTTTTTGAAGAGTGTTTCCCGGGTATTGCCACAAAGGATAAGGGGTGCCGCGCTTGAGGTCTTGAGGACGAGAAGACCAAGATGAAGCGCGCGGCGAAACGCGCTTATGAGTAGAGCAGACGCGAAACAGTTCGGAGTGTGTCAACATCCGGATAGATGGATGTTCTATAATTTCTTCAAAGCGATTATCCATTTGCGGAGAATGATGGCCGAGATTTTCTCCGTCAAAGGCGGTAATCAGCATATCGTCAGTACGGCGTTTGCCGATCAGGGAAAGAAAATGATCGGCCGATTTGACGATCGCGGTCGTAAAAAGATCGGAAGCAAAACGGGACCGGAAAAAAAAGTGAAGCCCCGACGCTCCGTCATAACAAGATGTGGTAATGTTATTGGTTTTCTTGAGAGCCGGATTAACGGCTATCTCGTCCAAGATCACCCACTCAAATCCGAATTTTTTCAATACGGGCGCGAGTTTATTGTCCCAGCACATTTCCGGAGGGAAAAATCCTTTCGGCTTATACCACTTGCCAAAATATTTTCTATTGGCCAGGTTGTTGAGCTCAATTTGGCGGATAACTTCTTTGCGCGGTATGAGCGGAAGAATGGCGTGATATTTCGCGCTGCCGACAAACTCTATTTGTCCGCGTTTGGCTAGCGTGCCGAGTGCTCGCAAAAGCGGCATTTCGCCGTTGGCGGCCAGCTGTTCCGTGAGCGTGCCGTTGATATTGAGAGTGATTTTGGCCTGCGGGTGCTTTTCCAAAATATGAACGATCCGCCAATAACTTTGGCGGGCGATTTTTTTGGTCATTTCTTTTTTTTGCCATGGCGGCTGATAGATGTGAAGGAAGGCGGACCAGATCATATATTTTTCTTCTTCATTGCTATTTTGTATAAATCAACATATTTTTTGGCCGGGAGCTTCCATGAGTAAGATAATTGCATCGCCTCCCAAACAAGATGCGTCCAAATTTCAGGGTATTGGTGCGTTTCAATGGCGCGAGTCAAAGCAATTAGCAGATCCTCTTTGGTGTAAGCCGTAAAAACAAAGCCATTGCCTCGTCTGGTTTTGGGATTGAAATTTTCAATCGTGTCGGACAGGCCGCCGGTCTTATGCACAATGGGAATTGAGCCATAGCGCAGGCTCTTCATTTGGGAAATGCCGCACGGTTCATAATGGGAAGGCATTAAAAACATATCTGATCCGGCGTAAATTTTGCTTTCCATATCTTGGGTAAACGGCGACCAAACTCCAATCCGTTTTGGATGTTTTTTCGCGGTTTGTCGGAAAAAATCAAGATATTCTTTTTCGCCCGACCCCACTATGACCAGCTGTAAAGGAAGCTTTATAAGAATCCACATGATTTCGCGAATTAAATCAAATCCTTTCTGTTCAGTCAGGCGATGAGTCATTCCGATTAATGGTATATTCTCATCTTGTTCCAGTCCCGTCAGTTTTTGCAAGGATAATTTATTTTTTTTCTTTTTATAAAGAGAGTTCCAATCGTAATTGACTTCAATATTTTCATCAAACAGCGGATTAGAGACGCTATAGTCAATGCCGTTGATTATGCCGTAAACATCCTCTTGCCTTTTCAATAAAAGCTTGTCCAATCCTTGGCCGAATTCCGGAGTCAGGATTTCTTGGGCGTATCGTTCGCTAACCGTGTTTATTACATCGGCGCATCGGACGGCGCGTTTGACAAAATTGGCTCCTTGAATCCTTTTTTCCTGCTCGGGGAAATCATTTTTTCCATCGTCGCGCTTTTCTTCGGGAATATCCCACCAATTGGTCCCGCCCATTTGAAAAGCCAAATTGTGAACGGTAAATACGGTAGCGGTTTTTTTAAGGTTGGGATACTTATCCGTAATTTGGCTGATGAGATTCGGCAGGGCGCCGGCTTGCCAATCGTGGCAATGGATAATATCCGGCGACAAATCGGTGATTGATAAAAAATGCAACGCCGCTTTATTGAAAAATAAAAAACGTAAATTATCATTGGGGTAGCCGTAAAGCTTGGAGTGTCCGCCGAAAAATTCTTCATTGCAAATAAAAATTATTTCGCGGAAATTATATTCTTTTTTTCTTTTAATCCTCAGTGGGTAGGAATGGCCGTTGATAGAGATTCCTTCTTTGTCTTCGTAAATCGTTTCCAGATTTTCCAAGTCCGGATTTTTTTTCATAAATCCGTAAAAAGGCGTGACCATAGTCACGAAATGCCCCATTTGCGACAAGTGGTTCGGCAAGGCGCGGCAAACATCGGCCAGTCCCCCGGATTTTGAGTAGGGGGCGACCTCTGATGAAACAGAAATTATGCGTAAAGATTTTTTCATAAATTAAGAGCGCGGCAGGCGATACAGGGCGCAAAGGGCGATGGCCAGCCCATCCGCCGCGTCGTCCGGCTTGGGAATTTCTTTCAAACCGAGAGTGGCCTTCACCATAACTTGGATTTGATTTTTGTCCGCCCGGCCGTAGTTAGTCAGGGTTTGTTTGACTTGAAGCGGAGTGAATTCATAAATCGGAATATTATTTTGGGCGAGTGCTGTGAGAATCGCTCCGCGCGCCTCGGACACGATTAGAGCAGTTTTAAGATTTTTAAAGATAAATAATTTTTCAATGCCGATTAGATCCGGCTTCGCTTTTTTTACGAGCTTTAAAATATTTTGGTAAATTAATAAAAGGCGATCATGATGTCTCTCGCTTTTTTTGGTTTGAATACAACCCCAAGCCGCTTTTTTGACCGCCCTTTTCTTGAGCGATTCAATTTCCAAAATTCCATAACCGGTTTTTTCAATGCCGGGATCAATGCCGAGGATGACCATAAAAACTATTCTTCATTCGTATAATACTCATTTACCTCATCATTAGCGTCCAATTCGGCGTAAAGGGCATCTAGTTTTTCACGGACTGCCGAATCTTCAATTTTAGTCAGGGTTGAAGCGATCTTTTCCGTTTCCGCGTATTCAATCGCAACGCTTTTTTGCTCCAAAGATTTTTTGAGAAATTCTAAATTGTCGGGAGCGCAAATAATCGTTAAGTCGCCAGCGTTTTCTTTGACATCCTCGGCTCCGGCGTCAATGGCGGCCAATTCAACATCTTCCATGGAAAGTTTAAGGCCGGCAGTTTCCAAGCGAATCACCCCTTTGGCGCTAAACATCCAAGCCACACTTCCCGGCGCGCCCATATTCCCGCTGTGTTTTGAGAAAAAATTGCGGATTTGCGGAGCGGTTCTGTTTTTATTATCAGTAAACGCTTCAATTAATACGGCAACACCGCCTGGCCCGTAACCTTCGTAGGTTATTTCTTCAATCAGTACTCCGTCGAGCTCGCCCGTGCCGCGCTTGACCGCTCTTTCAATATTATCCTTAGGCATGGATGCGGCTTTAGCCTTATCAATAGCCAAGCGCAACCGAAAATTTGTTTCCGGACTGCCGCCGCCCAATCGCGCCGCAATGGTTATATTGTTGGATAACTTGGTAAATACGCCGCTGCGTTTTATATCAGCGACTCCTTTTTGTCTTTTAATTTGCGACCACTTTGAATGTCCGGACATAATCAACAATTAAAATTTATTCTTACTTATTATATCAAAAATTTTCAAAAAAAGCAAGCACTACTTGTAATTTTTCCGTCTTTTTGATAGAGTTTACCCAGCACCTTTTTGCTAAATATAATTAATGGCATAGAAAAATTCAACAGATAGTTTTAAAGAGAAAAGGTGCTGGGTTTAATTATTAAATTTATTAAAATAAACTATGTCCGACCAAAAACCATTATTAGACGACACTGAAAGCATCAAAGAAATAGATTTGGGACATTACCATGCTTATATCACTGAAATTCCGGCACAGTGCGAAACGGCTTATAAACAAATGGCGGATATTGAAATTCCGGAAAATTACAAAAATCCGCAAAATGTGATTATCTGCGGTATGGGCGGATCGGCTATTGGCGCGGATTTGGCGCGGACTTTTTTGCCAAGCGACATAAGTGCGCCAGTCTTTGTACATCGCGACTATGAATTGCCGGTTTATGTAAATTCAAACACGCTGGTCGTTTGCTCCAGTTTTTCAGGCGAAACTGAAGAAGTTTTGAGCTCTTTTTACGATTCCTTAGCCAAAAAAGCCAAAATGTTCGTGATCGCGGGCGGCGGTACATTGGTAGAGTTGGCCAAAGCCAATAATATTCCTTATTACCAATTTTCCTACAAATCCCAGCCGCGCGCCACTCTTGGTTTTGTGATGATCGCGCTTTTGGCGCTGTTTGAAAAAATCGATATTTTTAAAAATTCTTTGGACATCCCAAAAACAGTGGATTTTTTGAAAAAAGTAATATCAGAGCTTTCTTTGGAAACGCCGACCGAGAAAAATAAAGCCAAGCTTTTGGCTTACAAAATTTTTGACCGGATGCTGATAGTGGCGGGATCCGGCATCCTGACAGAAGTAGCCAGGCGGTGGAAATGCCAATTTAATGAAAATGCCAAAGCATTTGCCTTCTTTGAGGTTTTGCCGGAATTAAATCACAATACCGTGGAGGGCATTCATTTCCCAAAACTTATCCGCGATGAAGCGATGTTTTTGCTTTTGGAAAACTCTTACGACCATCCGCAAAATAAAAAGCGCTTCGCCATTCTCAAAGAATTATTTGATGAGCAAAATGTGGCTTACGAGAGTATTCCGGCCCAAGGCGACACGGTGCTGGAGCAAAAACTTTCATCCGTTATTTTTGGCGATTATGTAAGTTATTATCTGGCGATTTTGAATAAAATAGATCCCACGCCGGTGGAGACGATTCAATGGGCGAAGAAGAAGCTGAAATAAGTATGAAGCATAAAGTATTAAGTATTAAGATTCTGCTGATATTTGGATCGCTATTTGCGGCCGGCGTTTTTTGGTTTGGGATCATAGAGGCGCACGCGGCAAGCATTGGAGATGTTTTGATAAATGAAATTGCTTGGATGGGAACAAAGACGAGTACATACGGGGAGTGGATTGAATTGCGCAATGTAGCAAATAGTCCGGTAAATGTAAATGGTTGGACGCTTTATGAGGGGGGTGGAAGTACAAAAATTATTGATTTAACTGGGACGATTGATGCGGGGGCGTATTATTTAATTAAGCGAACGACCGCATCGAGTCCGGACCCGATCCCTAATGTTGTTGCCGATGTTTCCGGCTCATTTGGGGGAAGCGGTTTGAGCAATAGCGGCGAGTACCTTGCATTAAAAGACAGCGCGATCCCGGCTAACATTATTGACGAGTTGAATTTTTCTTCCGGCTGGCCGGCCGGTACGGCCTCGCCCGATTACAAATCAATGGAAAGGAATTCTAGCGGTTGGCGCACGAATGATGGGATAACAAAAAGTGGAACTGATGCGGGTAGTAATTCTGTTAATGGCACGCCAAAGGCGGCCAATAGCGCGGGAATAACGATAATAAATGGAAATACTAACAGCTCAAATACTAACATATCCGGCAACTTAAATACGAACATAAATAACAACGCTAATTCAAACACAAACATCAACAACGCTACTAACGCGCCAGTTTTAACCGGCATTATGTTTAACGAAATCTATCCCAATCCGCCGGATGAAAGCGCGGAATTTATTGAATTGAAAAACGCGAGCGGATTTGCGGGTACAAGTTTAGGGTGGAAAATTAAAGACGCGAGCGGCGACGAATATAATTTGCCGGACAAAGAAATCGCGAACGGCGCGCTTTGGATAATCCCTAAATTAGAGAGCGGAATTTCTTTAAATAATGACGGCGAAGCTTTATCTATAATCAATCCGGCCGGCGCCATTGCGGCGACCCTTGCGATTCCCGCCGCTCCGGAAAGCCAATCTTACGCGAGGAGCGGCGCGGAAAGTTTCGAATGGACTACCGCCATTACGGCCGGAGCGGAAAATGTTTTTACTCAACCGATTTTATTAAACCAAACAGAAATAGCTGTCAATAACAATTCTAATTCGGCCGGCGCAACCGTTAATAATAACAGTAATAATTCAAATAATTCCGTTAACGCAAATGCCGGGGCGAATACGAGCTCTCCCAAAGCGGTTGCTGATTTTTCCGCCATAAAATTAAGCGAGCTAATGCCTAATCCGGCGGGCGATGACGCGGATGGCGAATGGATTGAGTTGTATAATGGCGGGAGCAAAGACATTGATTTGGCTGGCGGGTCAATGAGCGACGCATCTGGAAAAATATACAATTTTCCCAAAGATACGACAATCCCCGTCAAATCCTACAAAATATTTTCCCGCAAACTTACCGGCATTGTTTTAAACAACGATCAAGACGCGATTGATTTGAAAGACGGTTCCGGCAAAAAAATTGACAGCATCTCTTATGCTGACGGAGCGGAAGGAAAATCATACGCGCTCGGTAAAAACGGCTGGCTTTGGGACGATCCCACGCCGGGAAAAGCCAATTCCCAAGCCACAGAAACGGGAGTCAACGCGAACGAAAATGCAAATTCAAGCAGCATTAAACGCGTAGGCGCGACAATCAATGAAGCTAAAAATTCAAAATCAGGCGCGGTCATTACGGTTTCCGGAATTGTTACGGCCGCCATCGGAGAGATTTTCAAAAACACTTTTTACATCCAGGACGACACGGGCGGAATAGCGGTGGCGGTTGGCAGCATCGCTCCTAAAATTTCTCGCGGCGATTTTGTCGTTATAAAAGGAAAGATAAAAACCAGCAGTGGAGAAAAATTGCTGTCAACGGACGATGAAAAACAGATCACAATCCAATCATCCGGCAATAATGCTTCGGCCTGGCAAATGAATATCGCGGACATTGATTCGCAATCGCTCGGACTCTTTATAGGTGTTAGCGGCAAAGTGGTTGAACTGAATCCCAAAGGATTCATTATTGACGATGGGAGCGGCAGTCTGGCAATATTGCCGCCAGAGGGAGCGAGCGCTGAAAAAGATCAAATGGCCAGCATTAGGGGGGTTTTGAAAAAAACCAAAGACGGCATTGTCTTGATTTTGCGCGACAAGAACGATTTTATTTCCGGAAATGTTTTAGGAGAAAGCGATCAAAAGAATCTATCACTAGCGGGCAACGGCAAAAAGTATGATATAATTATCCAGTTTTTAATTATTATTGTTACGCTGCTTGTCGGGGGATATGCGGCGCGCAAATATTTGCAAAAATATTCTTATGCAACATCAGATACAAAACCTGCCGAAGAATCAAAGGAAAATAGAGATCCTGATTCCGGCTTCGGAATTTGATAAGTTTTTTTCAAAAGCCTTGGAAGAAGCGCGCAGGGAAATGAAAATCCCAGGTTTTCGTCCGGGCAAAGCGCCGGCCGATATCGCTCTTCAACGCATTGATCCGAGGCATTTATTGGAGGCGGCGTCGGATACCGCGGTTCGCCAGACTCTGTATTCTTTAGTCGCCGAGCAAAAATGGGAGACTGTGGGCAGTCCGGAAGTCAATATCAAGAAAATGGCACGCGGTTCGGATTTTGAATACGAAGCGATTTTTTCATTAATGCCTGAAATTAAATTGGGAGACTGGAAAGGTTTAAAAATTTCCAAAAAATCGGTTGAAGTAAAAGACGATGAAATTGAAAAAGTGATTCAAGAGTTGCGCGAACAAAGAGCGGATTTCGTTCCCATAGACAGAGGTATTGCCAAGGGCGATCAAGTGGAGATGGAATATGAAATGTATATGGATAATCTCCGCACGGAAGAGGGAAAGCAAAAGACTGATAAGATGATTATTGGCCGGGGGTTGTTTTTACCGGAAGTGGAAGAAAATCTCATCGGGCTTAAAACCGGCGATGAAAAATCTTTCAAAATAGTTTATAAGCCGGATTACGCCCAAAAAAGATTTGCCGGAAAAGCGGTGGAATTCCGTGTGGTCATAAAAGGCGCGTATGAAGCCAAATTGCCGGAAATGACCGATGAATGGGTAAAAAGCGTTGGTAATTTTAAAAATATAGCCGAGTTGCGCGAAGCGATTAAGAAAAATCTATTATCTGAAAAAGAAGCGAAAGAAGAAGAAAGGGCGGAATTGGAAGCGCTTGATTTGATTTTGAATACCGCGGCATTCGGCGATATTCCGGAAGTTTTGATAAATTCTGAAACGGAAAATATGCTGACTGAATTAAAACAGTCAATAGAACATCAGAAATTGTTTTTTTCCAAATATTTAGAAATGATTAAAAAGACCGAGGATGATTTGCGCAAAGAATTTTCCGCCAAAGCGGAAAAAAGAATTAAGACATCTTTGGTTATCAGGGAAATTGCCAAACAGGAAGATTTGAAACTAAACAACCAGGAAATTGACGAGGAAATGGAACTCGCTAAAAACGAGCATAGCGGCCATGGACACAATGATGAATATTTTGAAAGCGATGAATTCCGCGATCGGCTGGAAAATATTCTTTTATCGCGCAAAGCGGTTGGATTTATAAAAGATCAAATAATAGAGAAAAAGTAGTATTGTTCGCCGCTCGGACTAGACCAATTTTCTTCTGCCCCAGCACTAAATCTTTCAGATTAGTGCGGGGTAAACTCCACTCGCTCAAAACAGCCTGCCCCGCATCGTATGAGCGAAGCGAGTACTGGTGCGGGGTCCTCGTGCGAAAATTGGCTAATCCTCGCGGCGATGTCAAGGCAAAGAATCATTATCCGCGCTATGTACTTCGGCGCTCACATTTCCATCGCCAAAAATATTTTAGAAGCGCCCAAAAGGGCCAAGAATTTGGGTTGCGAAGTATTTCAAATTTTCACCCGTTCGCCGCAGGGCGGGCCAACGCCTGAAATCAGCGAAGAAACAGGTAAAAAGTTCCGCGCCGAATGCGAAAAATACGGCCTGGCAGATTATGTTGTGCATACGCCGTATTTTATAAATCTGGGCTCAAAAAGCATTCGGATTTTTTACGGGTCCGTCAGCGCTATTCGGCAGGAGTTGGAAAGGGCGAGCGTCTTAGGCGCCAAATATGTAATGACGCATTTGGGAAGCGGTAAAGATTTGGGACGCGCCGAAGGAATTATTCAAACGATCAAGGGGTTGAAAAAAATACTGGAAGATTATGATGGAAAAACAGAATTGTTAATTGAAAATTCCGCCGGCGCCGGAGAAATTATCGGGGATAAATTTGAAGAAATCGCGGAAATTCTTAATGCAGTTGACCATAAAAAATTATCCGGCGTGTGTTTTGATACCTGCCACGCGTTTACTTCGGGCTATGATCTAAGAGCCCCGGAGACCGTAAGCCAGACATTTGAAGAATTTGACAAAACAATCGGCCTGGATCGGCTTAAATGGCTTCATTTAAATGACTCCAAGAACAAGATTTCCGATCATGAAGACCGGCACGAACATATCGGTAAAGGATTTATCGGTCTTGAAGGTTTTAGAATGATTGTGAATTTTCCAAAATTTAAAAATTTGGGCGGCGTGATTGAAACATCGCCGGATGGCGTTGCGGATGATTTAAAAATTTTAAAAAAGTTTAGACAAAAATAAAAGGGGATTCAAGAATCGAACCCCCTAACTAGATATTGAAGGCGCTTATGCGCATTTTTTTACCGTGTCCAACAGTTTTTGCAGAAAACTCCGTCTGCGCGGAGATGCTGGTTTCGAAATTTCCTTTGTCGGAACATAAATCTCTGATCGCAGAATGGTGAAATGCCGCGGCGCATCAAATGATATCTTTACTTGACCACTTTCAATGTTGATGTCATCAACTTTAATTATGATCGTAGAATTGATCAGAGGTATAATATCATCGCGCTTAGCGTTTTGAGCTATATCAGTTAGACACTGTTTCTCTTCTGATCTTACAAATAAAACAATTTTTTCATTCCTCCGTCTAGTTAATACTAACATTTTTCCCTCCCTTCCTCCCTCGTTGGTTGTTAACTGCTATATAAACGGCAAAATGCTGTAAATAAAAGAACAAAATAGTAAAGATATGATATAGGCAATTTCGCGCCTTGTCAAGGGGGGCGCGGTCTGATAAAATAATTTAACGCCCTCGTAGTACAATGGATAGAATACTTGGCTTCGAACCAAGAGATGGGGGTTCGATTCCCTCCGAGGGCAAATACAAAGTATTTGACCAAGAGCGATATGCTTAATGCATATCGCGAGAGGAATCGAAGGGCGCGAGTGCGTGCAGCGC